>Ga0209640_10001239_pt1 | contig 21308 bp, 15 predicted proteins | sample RifCSP10_1_FD_184018 | JGI IMG/M metagenome (GOLD analysis project Ga0209640, IMG submission 184018) | Soil microbial communities from Rifle, Colorado - Rifle CSP2_sed 10_1 (SPAdes) (version 2) | ecosystem: Environmental > Terrestrial > Deep subsurface > Rock core/Sediment | place: Rifle...
GGTGGACCACGCTGCGGGTGTCCTACTGGCTCGGCTGGCAGATCGAGAGCAACTGGACCGATCCGTTCTTGTTCTTCATCTACTCGATCGCCCGCCCGCTGGGCAGCGCGCTGATCCTCGTGTTCATGTTCTTCGTCGTCGCGCGCGTCCGCCAGGGGCCGATCCTGGGATTCTTCATCGTCGGTACCGCGTTCTGGCCGTTCATCGTCAGCGGCATGCAGGGGATGGCCTGGAGCATCATTAGTGACCGCGAACACTGGCGGACGCTGAAGTACGTCTACACGTCCCCGATCCCGTATCGCGCGTACCTGGTCGGCCGGGCGCTGGCGCAGGCCACGTCGGCGTCGGCGGCGATGCTCATCACGCTGCTGTTCGGCCGCTGGGTCTTGAAGGTGCCGATCGGCCTGGCGACGATCGACCTCCCGTACGCGCTCGCCGCGTTTGTGCTTGGGATTACCGCGATCATCGCCTTGGGACTGGTCATCGTCAGCGCCGCGATGATGATTTCTGGAGAGGCCTGGCGGATGCCCGAGGCGGTCGGGGCCGCGCTGTACCTGCTGTGCGGCGCCGTGTTCCCCGTCGCCGTGCTGCCCGGATTCCTGCAGACCGTCACGCAGGGGATCCCCCTGACGTGGTGGCTGGAGGCGATGCGCCGGGGCCTGCTGGGCTCGGGGACGCTGCGGTCATTCGCGTGGGCCAGCGATGCGCAGGTGCTGGTGCTGCTGGCCGTTTCGACCGCGGTCTGGATGGCCATCGGCCTGGCCGTCTTTACCCTGGCCGAGCGCCGGGCCCGCGCCCTGGGCATCCTCGACCGGGAGTCCGCGTTCTAGACACGCTTGACCGAACAGTCTCACAATAGAAGGACCACTCCCAGACGGTGACCGATGGCGCTGACGGACTTTCACCCCCAGATTGCCCGATGGTTCGCCGACCGGCTCGGTGAGCCCACCGCCCCGCAGGTCCAGGGGTGGGCCCGCATCGCCGAAGGGCGGGACACACTGATTGCCGCGCCGACCGGTTCGGGCAAGACGCTCGCGGCATTTCTCTGGTCCATCAACCAGTTGCTGGCCGAAGGCGCGTCGGCGCCGCTGCCGGACCGGACGACCGTCCTGTACATCTCGCCGCTGAAAGCCCTGGGCAACGACATCCAGAAGAACCTCCAGCAGCCGCTGCGGGAAATCCGCGAGCGCGCCGCGGCCGAGGGCGTCGACCTGCCGGAGATCCATGTGCTCGTGCGGTCGGGCGATACGCCGGCCAGCGAGCGCACCCGGATGATCCGGCGGCCGCCGCACATCCTCATCACCACGCCCGAATCGCTGTACATCCTGCTGACCGCCGAACGGAGCCGGCAGTTTCTGCGCACCGTGCGCACGGTCATCGTCGACGAGATCCACGCCGTCGCCGGAGACAAACGCGGATCGCACCTCGCCTTGTCGCTGGAGCGCCTCGATGCCCTCACCGGCGTTCGCTGCCAGCGCATCGGGCTGAGCGCGACCCAGAAGCCGATCGAGGAGATCGCCCGTCTGCTCACCGGGGCGGCGCGGGTCGGCGCCCAGGACGCGCCGGACTGTGCCGTCGTCGACGTCGGCCACCGCCGGGAGTGGGACCTGTCGATTGAGGTCCCCGGCCAGCCCCTGGGTCCGATCACGACGCACGAGTTGTGGGCCGAAGTCTACGACCGCCTGGCCGCGCTCGTTCGCGAACACCGCACGACCTTGATCTTTGTCAACACCCGCCGCCTCGCCGAGCGCGTGGCGCACCAGCTCACCACGCGGCTGGGTGAGGGGACGGTGGCGGCGCATCACGGCAGCCTGTCCAAACGCACGCGGCTGGACACCGAGCAGAAGCTGAAGACGGGCGAGATCCCGGTCGTCGTCGCCACCGCGTCGCTGGAACTGGGCATCGACATCGGCCATGTCGACCTGGTCTGCCATCTCGGCGCGCCGCGGGCGATCGCCACACTGCTGCAGCGGATCGGCCGCTCCGGCCACTGGCTGGGCGCCGTCCCCAAGGGCATCATCTTCCCCCTCACCCGCGATGAGTTGCTGCAGTCGGCGGCCGCGGTGATGGCCGCGCGCGCCGGTGAGCTGGACCGCGTGCTGATCCCGGAGAAGCCGCTGGACATCCTCGCCCAGCAGATCGTGGCGATGACCGCGTCGGGAGAGATTGCCGAAGACGAGTTATGGGACCTGGTCCGGCGCGCCTATCCGTACCGCGATCTCACCCGCGGCGAATTCGACCAGGTGGTCGGCATGCTGTCGGAAGGCGTCTCCAGCCGCCGCGGCCGGGCGGGGGCCTTTGTGCACCATGACCGGGTCAACCGAGTCCTGCGCGGCCGCCGCGGCGCGCGGCTGGCCGCCATCACCTCCGGCGGCGCCATTCCCGATACCGCCGATTACGACGTCATCGAGGAGCCGACCGGGACGTTCGTCGGGAAGGTCAACGAGGATTTCGCGATCGAGAGCCAGGCCGGCGACATCTTCTTGCTCGGCAACACGTCGTGGAAGATCCGGCGGCTCGAGGCCGGGCGTGTGCGCGTCGAAAATGCCCACGGGCTGCCGCCGTCGGTGCCGTTCTGGGTGGGCGAAGCGCCGCCGCGCACGGGCGAACTGTCGCAGTCGGTGTCGGCGCTGCGCGCACGGATCTACAACGGGCTGGCCGATCCGGAGGCCACCCTGACCTGGCTCGTGGCGCACACCGGCATGGACCGCGCCGGGGCCGAGCAGTTGGTGGCCTACATCCAGGAGACCGTCGCCGTCCTGGGGACCGTGCCCACCCAGGACACCATCGTCGCCGAACGCTTCTTCGACGAGGCCGGCGGCATGCAGCTGGTGCTGCATACGCCGTTCGGCGGGCGGATCAACCGGGCGTGGGGGCTGGCCATCCGCAAGCGCTTCTGCGTCACGTTTGACTTTGAGTTGCAGGCGGCGGCGACCGACGACGGCGTGGTCCTGTCGCTGGGCGAGCAGCACAGTTTCCCCCTGGGCAGCGCGTTCGCGTTCGTCCGGTCGCAGACCGCGCGTGACGACCTCATCCAGGCCCTGCTGGCGTCGCCGATGTTCACCAACCGCTGGCGGTGGAACGCGAACCGGTTCTTGGCCGTGCTGCGGTTTGCCGGCGGCCGGAAGGTCCCGATGCCCATCCAGCGGATGCGCGCGGAGGATCTGCTGGCCGCGGTGTTCCCCGAGCAGGTGCAGTGTCAGGACAACCGCGCCGGTCCGGTCATCCCGCCCGACCACCCGCTGGTCAACGAGACGATCCTCAACTGCCTGCACGAGGCGATGGACCTCGAGGGTCTGATCGACATCGCGCGGCGCATCGAGGGGGGCGGCATTCGCACCGTGGCGGTCGAAACGCCTGTTCCCTCGGCGATGTCGCATGAGATCCTCAATGCCAACCCCTACGCGTTCCTCGACGACGCCCCGCTGGAAGAGCGCCGCGCCCGTGCCGTGACCCTGCGGCGGACGGATCCCGATCTCGCCAAAGGAGTCGGGGCGCTGGATCAGGCCGCGATCGAGGAGGTCCGCGCCCAGGCGGGGCCGGACGTGCGCAGCGCGGATGAACTGCACGACCACCTGCTCTCTGTCGGCGTGCTGCCCGTGGCCGACACGGAACCCTGGGCGACCCTTGTCGATGACCTGATCGCCGCCGGCCGGGCCACTGTGGCCGCCTGGCCAGATGAACGCGGCACCGTCCAGCGCGCGCTGGTCGCCGCGGAGCGGGTCAGCGTGGTGACCGCGGCGATCCCGGCGGCCCGTTTCACGCCGCCGCTCGCCCCGCTGCCCGGGGATCGAGGACTCGTCGACCCGTCAGGCGACGACGCGATCCGTTCCATCGTGCAGGGGGGGATGTACTGCACCGGCCCCATCACCGCCGCCGCCCTGGCCGACCGGCTTGGGCTGCCCCGCTCCGACGTCGACATGGCCCTGGCGGCGCTGGAAGGGTCGGGTCTGGTGCTGCGCGGCCGCTTTACTCCCGCCGGGGGCTACCAGACCACGGACGGAGCGGACGTCGAGTGGTGCGAGCGCCGGCTGCTGTCGCGCATCCACCGGTTGACCATCGGACGGCTGCGCCGCGAGATCGAAGCGGTCGAACCGGCCGACCTGATGCGCTTTCTGCTGCGCTGGCAGCACGTGCAGCCGCAAACCCAGCTCCACGGCCGCGACGGCGTGCTGGCCATCATCAAGCAGCTGCAGGGGCTCGAACTACCGGCCCCCTCGTGGGAGGAGCACATCCTCCCCGGGCGCGTGCGCCTGTATGATCCCGCGGATCTGGAGTACCTCACGCTGTCGGGCGTGGTGACGTGGGGGCGGCTGACGGCACACGGCCCCGCCGAACCGGAGGAGTCCGACTCGGGCGAACCGCGGCGGACCCGGAGACGCCAGGTCCCCGGCCGCAGTTCGCCGCTGGCGTTCGTGCTGCGCGACGATCTGCCGTTCTTCCTCAGTCAAGACACCGGGGTCGCGACCCTGCCGGACGGACTATCGTCTGCTGCCCGCGAGGTCGCCCAGTATCTCGAACTGCGCGGTGCCTCATTCATGCCCGACATCATCAAGGCCGTCCGGCGGATGCCGTCGGAGGTGGAGGAGGCGCTGTGGGAATTGGTGTCGCGCGGCGCGGTCAGCGGCGACGGCGTCGCCGGACTGCGCCAGCTGCTGCACTCCAGTATCCGCGAGCGGGCGCGCCGGCGGCTGCGCACGCAGGCCCTTCGCCGGGGCGCAGGCCAGGTCGGCGCGGTGCCGCACCGGAGATCGCTACCCGTCGGCCGGTGGGCGCTGTGGCAGCCGCCGGTTGAGGCCAATCGGGACGAGCGCGAGGAGGCGATCGCCCGGCAACTGCTGCGCCGCTATGGTGTGGTGTTCCGCGAGTTGCTGGCGCGGGAACGGATCGCCCCGCCGTGGCGCACGCTGCTGCCGATCTACCGGCGCTGGGAGGCGCGTGGCGACATTCGCGGCGGCCGGTTCGTCGCCGGGTTCGTGGGTGAGCAGTTCGCCCTGCCGGAAGCCGTTGACGCGCTGCGGGCGGTCCGCCGGATGCGCGAGGAGACCGACACGGTCGTGGTCTCCGCCGCCGATCCGATGAACCTCGTGGGGATCATCCTGCCCGGCGAGCGCCTCTCGCCGTTCTCGGGACAGGCGATCGCGTTCCGCGGCGGGGTGCCCGTCGAGATCGCCCCGCTGGGTGTGCTGATGCACCGGCTGGCGCAGCCGTCAGTGCGCTGAGAGCCGGTCGCGGACCCGCCGGGCCACGCAGGACGCCAGGGCGGCGATCGTGAGCATCGGGTTCACCCCCGACGCGCTCGGAAACAGGCTGCCGTCGGCGACGAACAGGTCCGCCACCCCGTACACTTCCCCGTCGCCGTTGGTCACCGCGTCGCGCCGCTGGGTGCCCATCCGGCACGTGCCCATTTGATGGAAGGAAAAGTACATCATCTGATTCGGTCCGTACCCGATCCGGTCGACCTCGTCGAGCCACGCGCGCAGCGGCCGGCCGCCGGTGCGGCTGTACCCGGTCGGGCGGTTTTGGATCGTAAAGAGCTCCTCGGCTCCCGCGGCGAGCAGGACGTCCGCCGCGCCGGCCAGCCCGCGCCGGAGGTGCTGCCGGTCGTACGGGGAGACGGTGTAGTCGATGACCGGCACACCCGCCCGCGTGATCGTGACGGATCCGCTGCCGCGGTCGCGCGGCAGGATGCCGATGAACGACGTGTGCGCGAGTCCCCGCATGACCGCATCGAACTGGCCGCCGCCGTCCCAGGGGCCCGCCAGTGCCAGAAATGATGGATGGAGCGGGATCGTTTCGAACTTCACGCCGTAGCCGCCATCGAGGTCGGCGAACTGATCCGAGAAGTACGCCTGCAGCGTGCCGGTCCACGGCCGGACTTTGTCGCGAAAGTGGCCGAACACGGCCGTTGCCGGATGCAGGAACAGATGACGCCCGACCGGCTCGGACACCCCGGACCGCAGGAGCAGCGCCGGCGTGTGGAGCGCTCCCGCCGCGGCGACCACGGCACGAGCCCGCACCGTCACCCGGTGGCCGCGGGTCGTGCGGGCGACCACGCCGCGGGCCCGTCCTCCGTCAATCACGACACGGTCGGCCGCGCAGTCCGCAATGATGCGGGCGCCGGCGGCGGCCGCGTCGGGCAGGTAGGTCGCCAGCATCGAGCGTTTCGCCCCTCGCACACACCCCAGGCCGCAGTAGCCGCAGGCGTCATCCTGCGGACAGCCGCCGACGTTGCGAGGCATCGACTCGACGTGCCAGCCCAGTGCGCGGAGGCCGTCGGTCATGATCGCATCGCGCCGGCTCGGCCGGTTGTGGTCGCGGTTCACCGACAGCCGTGTACTCACGGCGTCCAGCGCTGCGCTGAACTCGGATCCGGTGAAGAGGTCCACCCCGCTGCTGGCGGCCCACTGCGCGCGCACCGCGTCGGGCGTGGGGAAACTCGTGGTGTAGTTCACCACCGTACCACCCCCCACGCACGAGCCCGCCAGGATGGCGACTCCCTGATCGGCGGTGGCGGTGGATGCGCCGTCGAGGTAGAGCCGGCGGTACATCTCGATCTCGCGCTGGGTGAAGTCCGCCGGAGGGTGGAAGCCGCCTTTCTCCAACACGATCACGTCCAGCCCGGCCGACGCGAGTTCGCCCGCCGCGACTCCGCCGCCCGCGCCGGACCCGACGACGACCACGTCGCAGTCCAGCATTCCGTCGCCGTCGATCGCCAGCGGCATAATCGGCGACGGCGGTGACGGCCCGGGCGTGAGGGGGCCGGGATACGCGAGCGCCGGCCAGACCGGATTCGCGCCCCCGGCCGGCGCGTCGGCGTAGTAGAGTACGGCCGCGCCGCGTTTGAGGGCCTGAAACCCGGTGCGGACCGGTCCCAGCCGGTGGACGGCCATCCGGCGCAGGTACGCCTCGCGCTGCGGCCGGTTCAACGATGAGAACCCGCGGGGGAGGCCGACAAGCAGCAGCCCGCCCACCGGCCACTCCATGGCGGACAGCAGCATCCGCAGGCGGCGGATGGGGCCCGGGTCGGGCTGCCGGTCAAACAGATCGACAAGACGCGGCACGACCGACGCGCGCCACCATTCCTCGCCGTCGGGGAGCAGCGCGTCGCAGACGGCCGCCAGCGTGCGAAGGTGCCGTGGAGTCCAGTCGCCCGGCGTCAGCGGCCCTTCGTATTGAACAGGTCCAGGATCGGTACGGGGCCGCCCGCGCCGACGAACTGGGGCATCTGCCCGTTCCACTTCTCGATTGCCTTCATCTGCGCTTCGATCCGCCGCAGCTCGACCAGTTCCGCGGTGACGTTCTGCCGCTGCAGCCGCAGCGCTTCCGCTTCGGCCTTGGCCCGCTCAATCGCCTGCTGTGCTTCGAACTTCACGCGCTCCAGGTTCTGCTGCGCCTCCAGGGCGCGCTGCGTTGCCGTGACCTTGGCCTCGATGGCCTTGGTGAATTCCTCGCTGAACGAGAAGTCGGTGATGCTGACCGCGTCGACGCGGATGCCGTGCTTGTTCAGGCGTTCATCGAGCACGCGCTGGATCTGCTCGCGCACGGTCTCGCGCCGGGTGATCAGTTCGTCGGCTTTGAACTTGGCCGTGGAGGCCTTCACCGCTTCCTGCACGGCCGGTTTGATGATGCGGGTCACGAACTCCCGCCGCAGCGTTTGGTAGACGGTGGCGACGCCGGCGGGATCCAGCGAGTAGTTGAGCGTGACCTTCGTGCGGACGTCCTGGAGGTCGAATGACGCGGCCGCCGACTCGGCTTCGTACGCCTCGGTCTGCACCGACATGACCTCCACGGTCTCGACCCACGGCGTAATGAAGTAAATGCCTTCGCCTTTGACGTCGCCGGTGATGGCCCCGAACCGCAGGACCACCCCCCGTGCCCCGGCCGGGACCTGGCCGAAGCCCAGCAGCAGGACGTTGATGGCGAGGAACACGATCAGCCCGCCGACAAACGATCGCGAGCCCCGGAATCGCCAGGTCGGCTCCCGCCGCCCCGGCTCGCGCTCGACGCCGAACGTCCGCCAGAACAGGAAGAGCGCCGCCGCCAAGAACAGGACGAACTTCAACGCACCCATCGCCGTGTTACCTCCCCCACCGCATGGTGCAGGCCGCGTAGGTGAACCCGCCGCCGAAGGCCGCCATGACGATCCGATTCCCGTCGGCGAGCCGTCCGGCCTGCCGGGCCTCGTACAGGGCCAGCGGCACGCTCGCCGCCGACGTGTTGCCGTACTCCTCGATGTTCACGAAGAACCGGTCCAACGGCAGTTTCAACTGGTCCGCCATGGCGTCGATGATGCGCAGGTTGGCCTGGTGCGGCACGACGAGGTCGATGTCCGCCAGCGTCCAGCCGGCCTGGCCGACCACGGTGCGGATGACCGTCGGGATCGTCCGCACGGCCAGTTTGAAGACCGCCTGCCCATCCATGTATGCGCGGTGCAGGTTGCGCTCGATCGCGTCGGAGGTCATGGGAATGCGGGAGCCGCCCGCGGGGAGCTTGATCATGTCGCCCGCCGCGCCGTCCGCGCCCACGACCGTGCTGTACAGGCCCGCTTCCCCCGATGACGGCTGCACGACAGCGGCGGCCGCGCCGTCTCCGATCAGCACCGCGGTCCGCCGGTCGTTCCAGTCGACCAGCCGGGTCAGCGTTTCTGCGCCGATGACCAGGGCGGTGGTGATCGTGCCGGCCGCGATCAGGTGCGCCGCGGTGTTCAGACCGTAGACGAAGCTGCTGCAGGCGGCCAGCAGGTCGTACGCCCCCGCCTGCGGAGAGCCCAGGCGCTCCTGGATGAGGCAGGCCGTCGAAGGAAACACGCTGTCGGGCGTCGCCGTGCCGACGATGATGAGGTCGAGCTCGGCCGGACCCACACCGGCATCGTCGAGGGCCGCCCGCGCGGCGAGGATCCCCAGGTCCGAGGTGGCCTGATCGACTCCCGCGACGTGGCGGCGCTTGATGCCGGTGCGGGTGGTGATCCACTCATCGGACGTGTGGATCCGGCGGGCCAGGTCGTCGTTGGTGAGCACCGCCGGCGGCACGTAGACGCCCAGGCCGGTGATCGTGGCACGGCGTGCTTGGACCCCCTCGGGCATGGCTGATGTGTTCGGGGAGGGAGGGGTGGTCACCTATTTCCCGCGGTACAGGAGTTTTCCGCCCCGTCGCGAGACGGCCAGGCGTTTTTCTTCGGCCAGCAAGTCGAGGTGGCCGATGACCTCGGACAAGGCCAGCATCAGGTTCAGGTCGTCCAACCCCTGATACAGGTCATGCGTGAGCGCGACGAGGGTCTTCGGCGTGGTGCTCAGCCGCGCGGCGATCTCTTCCTTGCGCTGCTCGTGATGCGCGATGAGTTCGCGGATCCGGCCGCCCGGGTTCGTGATGGGGTCGCCGTGTCCCGGGTAGGCGAGGTCGCAGTTCAACAGCAGCACGCGGCGCAGCGAGTGCAGGTACTGCGGCAGCGTCGTCTGGCGCTGGCCGTCCGGGCTGAACTCGACGATCGGATTCGGGCTGACTTCCTCCAGCAGGAGGTCTCCGGCGATCAGGACGCCGTCATCGTGGTAGAAGCAGAGGTGGCCCTGGGAGTGGCCGGGGCAGTGCAGGACGCGCAGCCGCTCATCGCCCAGCGGCAGCGTGTCACCGTCCGACAGCGCCGTGGCCGCGGGCAGGGGGTCGAAGAACACGCGATACGCGCTGACCATCTGACTGAACGCGGGGAAGAACGACTCCGGCATGCCCGCTTCCCGGAAGAATGTCACCAGATGGTCGGCGACCCAGCGCTCGCCGGTGAGTTTCGGCCGTTCCGTGGGATGCGCGAACACCTCGGCTCCGCTCTGCTGCCGGATCGACTCGGCTTGGCCGAAGTGGTCGGTGTGGCCGTGCGTGAGGACGATCCGCCGGATGTCGGCGATCCCGCGGCCGGCGGCCGCCAACGTCGATTCGATGGCCGCCTGGCTGGCCGCGCCCTTGGGCCCGGTGTCGACCAGCGTCAGCGGATCGCCGTCGAGCAGGTAGGCGTTGACCGGCCCGACGGGAAACGGCGTGGGGATCTCGATGCGCGAAACCTGCATGCTACAGGCGTTCGATCACGGTGGCCGTGGCCATCCCCCACCCGATGCAGACCACCTGCAGGCCGAAGCGGCCCCCGGTGCGCGCGAGTTCGTGGAGCAGCGTGGTCATCAAGCGCGCCCCGGACGCCCCGACGGGATGGCCGAGCGCGATGCCTCCGCCGTTGGGGTTGACGCGCGCCATGTCCGGTTCCAGGTCCGCCGCCCAGGCTAAGACGACCGGCGCGAAGGCTTCGCTGATCTCGACGACATCGATGTCGGCCAGGCGCAGGTTCGCGCGATCCAGCACCCGGCGCGTCGCCGGCACGACGCCGGTGAACATGATGACGGGATCGCTGCCGACCACCGTCTGCGCGACGATGCGTGCCCGGGGACGCACGCCCAGCGATGCGGCCGCGGCGTCGCTCATCAGGAGCACTGCCGCTGCGCCGTCGCTGATCTGGCTCGAGTTCCCGGCGGTGATCAGGCCGTCGGGCTTGAACGCGGGGGGCAGCGCGGCCAGTTTCTCCAAGGACGTATCCGTCCGGATGCCCTCGTCGGTGGTGATCGTCGCCACGCCGTCGGCGCCGCGGAGCGGCAGGATCTCGCGCCGGAAGCGGCCGTCGTCGGTGGCGCGGGCGGCGCGGTGGTGGCTATCCAGGCTGTAGCGGTCGCACTCGTCGCGCGTCAGCCTGTACTGCTGCGCCAGCATCTCGGCGGCGAGTCCCTGGTGGACGAGCGGGTACCGCTCGAGCAGCTCGGGGTGCCACGGCCCGTAATCCGAGCCCAGCGGCACCCGGCTCATGCTCTCCACCCCGGCGGCCACCACCACGTCGGCGTCCCCGCTGCGGATGGCCTGACTGGCGAAGTGAATGGCCTGGTGGCTGCTCCCGCACTGGCGGTTCACCGACGTCGCTGCGACTTCCACGGGGAACCCGGCCAGCAGCGTCCCGACCCGCGCGACGTTGGCGCCCTGCTCGCCGGTCTGGGTGACGCAGCCGGCGATGACGTCGTCGACGGCGCGCGGGTCGATGCCGGCCCGCTCGACGGCGGCGGCGAGCACCGTCGCCAGCAGCTCGTCGGCCCGGCTGCCGCTCAACGCCCCGCCGCGCCTGCCGATCGGCGTGCGCACCGCTTCGACGATGACCGCGTCGCGCATGTGCGATTCCTCCGCTGTGTCACGTTCTCCGTCCGGGTGACTGTCACCCCCGGAACCCGGTGACAGTCACCGCTGCCGGCGGGTGCCTGTCCCTCCTGCCGGCAGGTGTTCGCGTCCCCCGCCCGAGCGACGCCGACAGGAGCCGCTGTCCGGACGGTGTAGGGTATTAGTCACGATGGCCCTGACCGAACCACGCGTCGCGACCCACGACAACTTCCCCGCCCTCTTCTTCGCCCAGGCCGAGCGGCTGGCCGACCGTGTGGCGATGCGCCAGAAAGAATTCGGGATCTGGCGGCGCATTTCGTGGAACGACTACGCCCGCAACGTGCGGTGGGTCGCCCATGCCCTGCTGGCCCTCGGGCTGGAGCGCGGCGACCGCGTGGCGATCATCGGCGAGAACCGTCCGGAATGGCTCTACGCCGATGTGGGCGCGCAGGCGGCCGGCGGCGTGGTCGTCGGGATCTACGCGACGAGCAGCCCCGAGCAGGTGCAGTACATCATGGCCCACTCCGAGTCCCGGTTCATCATCGTCGAGGGCGAGGAACAGCTGGACAAGCTCCTGGAGCTCCGCGCGGCGCTGCCGCATCTCGAGCGCATCATCGTGATGGACCCCGAAGGGTTGCGGACGTTTGCCGACCCGCAGGTCTCCATGTTCGGAGAATTCCTGCGCATCGGTGAACAGCACGCCCGCGCCCACCCCCAGGCCGTCGACGACCGCCTGGCCGCCGCGGCGCCGGACGACGTGATGTACCTCATCTACACATCGGGGACAACCGGCACGCCGAAGGGCGTCATGCTGACCAGCCGCAACATCCTGTGGGAACTCCGCTCCGCCGTTCCCGACGTGATCCCGGCGGCCGCGCACGACGAGGTGCTCAGTTACCTGCCGCTGGCGCACATCGCCGAGCGCTCCTTCTCGCTGACGATCGCGGTGTACTGCGGCTACACGGTGAATTTTGCCGAGAACCTCGATACGGTGCCGCAGAATCTCCGCGAAGTGCGGCCGACCTTGGTGTTCGCCGTCCCGCGGATCTGGGAGAAACTCCATTCCGGCGTCATCCTGTCGATGCGCGACGCCGATTGGGTGAAGCGCGTGGTCTTCGCCCTGGCGGTGCGCGTCGGCCGGGCGTACGGCGACGCGGTCTTGGCGGGCCGTCCGGTGCCGTGGTGGCTCCGGGCCGCCTACCGGGCCGCGCACGTCATGGTGCTCGCCCCGCTGCGCAACCGGATCGGCCTCGACCGCACGCATATCGCGCTGTCCGCGGCGGCGCCGATCTCTCCCGACGTGCTGCGCTTCTTCTGGGGTCTCGGCGTCCAGATCCGCGAGATCTACGGCCAGACCGAGGGATCGGGACTGACCACGGCCCACCCGGTGGGCGACGTCAGGCTCGGCACGGTCGGCAAGCCGCTGCCGGGGATTGATGTGCAGCTGGCGTCCGATGGGGAGATCCTCGTCCGCAGTCCGGGGGTCTTTTCAGGGTACTTCCGGGACTCCGAGCAAACGTCCAGCACCATCGTCGACGGCTGGCTGCACAGCGGGGACATCGGCGAATTCGACGCCGGCGGCAACCTGCGCATCACCGACCGCAAGAAAGATATCTTCATCAACGCCTACGGCAAGAACGTCGCGCCCCAGTACATCGAAAATAAGCTGAAGTTCAGCCCGTTCATCAACGACGCCGTGGTCGTCGGCGACGGCAAGAAGTACCTCGCGGCGCTGATCGTCATCGATGAGGACAACGTCACCAAGTGGGCCCAGGAGCGCCGCGTGCCGTTCACGACGTTTACCGACCTCTCGCAGAGCCCGCCGGTGAGGAAACTGATCACGGCCGAGGTCGAGGCGGTGAATAAGACGCTGTCGTCGCCGGAGCAGGTGAAGAAGTTTGCGCTGCTGCCTAAGCGGCTCTATCAGGAAGACGGCGAGGTCACCCCCACGATGAAAGTGAAGCGCAAGGCGATCATGGAGAAGTTCGCCGACACGATCGCCGAGCTGTACCGGGATTGAGCCGCGTGGCTGCGCTGCCCGATGCACTGAAGAATGCGATGGCCCGCGCACCCCGCGCCAAGGCGGCATTCGAGCGGCTGGCCAGATCCCACCAGCGCGAGTACGTGCAGTGGATCGCCGACGCGAAACGCCCTGAAACCCGCGCCCGCCGCGCCGCCGAGACGGTCAAGCGACTCGCCGGCCGCCGGAAGCCCGAGGCCGGCCACCGCTAGCCGGTTTACGCCCAGCGCCGGCGGGTCTTGTACCGCCGGTATCCTTTCGCCGGCTGTTCCTGCGTGATCCCCAGGTAGAGTTCCTGGACATTCGCGTTGCCGGCGAGTTCCTCGCTGGGCCCTTCCAGGACCAGCCGCCCGCTCTCCAGCACGTACCCGAAGTGTGCGACCGATAGGGCCATGCGGGCGTTCTGCTCGACCAGCAGGATGGCGGTGCCGTCGGCGTTGATCTGCCGGATCGTCGCGAAAATTTCGGACACCAGCCGCGGCGCCAGTCCCAGCGAGGGCTCGTCCATCATCAGCAGGCGGGGCCGCATCAGCAGGGCCCGTGCAATAGCCAGCATCTGCTGCTCGCCGCCGGACATCGTGCCCGCCAGCTGGCGGCGGCGCGCCCGCAGGACCGGGAACAGGGTCGTCACCCGCTCCAGATCGGGCCGGATGTCATCGCTCCGCGTGTACGCGCCCAGCGCGAGATTCTCGTCGACGGTGAGTTCGGGAAAGATGCCGCGTCCTTCCGGGACGTAGCCGATCCCCAGCCGGGCCACGTTCTCCGGGTCCCACCCGTTGATGCGGCGGCCGGTGAACTCGACGCTGCCCTTCTCGGGCTGGTCGGGGATCAGGCCCATGATGGTGCGCAGCAGCGTCGTTTTGCCCGCCCCGTTGCTCCCCAGCAGAGCCACGACCTGGCCGGCGGCGACGCGCAGCGACACACCGCGCAGGACGGTCAGCCGGCCGTAGTACGCCGTCTCCACGTTGGTCACGCGGAGGATCGGGACGGCTTCGTTCACGGCGCGACGTCTCCCAGATACGCCTTGATGACGTCCGGATTCTGCTGCACGTCCGCCGGCGATCCCTCGGCGATCTTCACGCCGTAGTCGAGCACCGCGATCCGGTCGGAAATCCCCATCACGAGTTTCAGGTCGTGCTCGACGAGGACGACCGTGATCCCCATCTCATCACGGATGTCTTTGATGCGGAAGACCAGGTCCTCTTTCTCGTCCGCCGTCATGCCCGACGACGGCTCGTCTAGCAGCACGACGGCCGGGTCGGTCGCGAGCGCCCGCCCGAGTTCGACCATGCGCTGCCGTCCCAGCGGCAGATCACCGACGCGGCGGTCGCGGGCCGACTGCAGGTCGAGGAAGTCTAGAATCTGCTCGGCGCGTTCGCGGTGTCTGACCTCTTCGCGCTTCCACCCGGCCGTCGCCAGGGCGGCGCGCGTGAACCCGGCGCGGAAATGGAGGTGCCGTCCCAGCAGCAGGTTGTCCAGCGCGGTCATGGCCAGGAAGAGCTCCACGTTCTGAAACGTCCGGGCGACCCCCCGGCGCGCGACCTGGTCGGGACGAAGGCCCAGCAGGGACTGCCCGTCCAGCCCGATGGCCCCGCGGTCGGGCCGGTAGAGGCCGCAGACGCAGTTGAACAGCGTGGTCTTGCCGGCTCCGTTGGGCCCGATGACCGAGATCAACGCGCCCCGCGGGACATCGAGGTCGACATCGGCCAGCGCGGTGATCCCCCCGAACGCAATGGACAGGCCGCGGATGGTGAGGAGAGGGAGTGCAGGGCCCGCCGGCTGCGCGTCGGGAGAGGGAAGACGGTTGTGCACGCGGGTTGCACCGCGGGGTGGGCAGAGACGGACCCACCCCGCGTCGCTGATGTGGATCCTAGAAGGCTACAGGGTACGTGATGTCTGGCGTCAGCCGGACGTAGCGGCCGTTTTCCGATCTGACCAGGTAGAGTTTGTTGATGCCCTGCCGGCGGTCGGGCCCGAACGTGATGCCCCGGGCCACGTTGCCGTCCCAGTTGCGCAGCGTCTCCATCGCCGTGATGAAACTGGCCCGCGTGAGGTTCGGTCCCGCGCGCCGCAGGCCTTCCAGGAACGGCTCGAGGAACGCGATACCGCCAACCGCGTTGAACGGCTGCCTCGCCAGCGCCGGGTTGATGCGCACGATCGTGGCCAGCGTCTCATCGACCCTCGCGTCCGTGCCCGGCAGCGGGAAGTACGCGGCCAGGGTGACGCCGTTCCACGCATCCCCGGCCAACGCGAACATCGCCGGGTCGGCCAGCGCCGACGTGGAGATGAGCTTCGGCGCGTACCCGATCTGCCGCATCCCGCGGACCACGAGCGCCCCGGCGGTCGGGTTGGCGTAGAGGACGACCGCGTCGGCTCCCGATTCTCGGAGCTTGACGGCCTGGGCACTGAACTCCCGGTCGGTCAGTTCGTACGGCACGGCGGCGACGACTTTGATCTTCGCCGCGGCCGCCCCGCGCTTCACGCCCAGCAGGCCCTTCTGCCCGAACAGGTCGTTCTGGTAGAAGACCGCGACGGTTTTCACGCCCATGTTCTTCGCGGCATACTCGGTGAGGATCCGTCCCTCATCGACGTAACTGACGTAACTGACGAACAGACTGCGTTTGCCGCGGAACCCTGCCCACATGTTGGCGTCGGCAAGCGGGTTGATCCACAGCACCTGGTTTTCGACGACGAAGTCCCGCACCGCAAAGGCGTTGGCCGACCCCAGCAGCCCGACCAGCGCGAAGATGCCGACACGATCGACCAGTTCCCGCACGTTGACGACCGCGCGCGGGGGCAGGTACGAGTCGTCCAACGCGACGAGCCGGAGCCGCCGGCCGTGGATGCCGCCTTGCTCGTTGATGAGTCTGATCCAGGCCTCCATGCCGCCGGTGACCGGCACGCCCCAAAATGCCGCCCCGCCGGACAGCGGCTGGCTGGTCCCGATGATGACCTCGGTGGCACTGACGCCTCGCTCTTGCGCCTGGGCCATCGTCGCCGCGGCCAGCGCCGTCACCAGCGCGACCGCCAGCACGATCCGCATGACTGTTTTCATCTGCCTCACCTCGCCGGTTGCGATTCTCCCGCGTGCCCTGAACTTACCCCGTGATCCCTCTCGATACCTCTTGACTCACACTCTCCTTTTGTACTCCCGGCCCAACATTCCCTCGGGGCGGACGATCAGCACGGCGATGATGATCAAGAACGCCAGCGTGGTCTTGAACCGTACCGAGACGTAGCCCGCGAACACCGCTTCGATCACGCCGAGGAGCAGTCCGCCGGCGACCGCGCCCGGCGGGCTGTCGATGCCCCCCAGCACGGCGGCGGAGAAGCCTTTCAGGAACGGGTCGAGCATCATGGACGGATCGAGCAGCGCCACCGGCGCCAGCAGGATGCCCGCCGTCGCCCCCAGCGCCGAGGCGAGTCCCCAGGTCAGCGCGAAGATCGATTTGGCCGGGATGCCCAGCGCCTGGGCCGCGACGAGGTTCTGGGAGACCGCCCGCATCGCCAGTCCCACTTTCGTCCGCTGGACGAGGACGTACACGAGGCCCATCAGCACCAGGCCGATCAGGAAGCTGCCGATGCTGATCTGGCTGACCACGAGGCCGCCCAGCCGGTACACGCGCACGTCGGACAGGGGAAACGGCAGGACCTTCGTATCCGTCCCCCACAGCAGCGTCGACGTCCCCTGCAGCAGCAGCGCGAAGCCCAGTGTGATGACGATCTTGCCGAGCAGGCTGGCGTCGCGCGCCGGCCGCAGGATAAGGAAGTAGAAGGCCGCGCCGATCACGCCGGTGATCAGCAGCGCCCCCGCCGACGCGATGGCAAACGGCGAATGGTAGGTCACGAGCAGGCTGAACGCGATGAACGTCCCGAACGTCGCCAGGTCCCCGTGGGCAAAGTTGAGGATGCGGGACGTGCGGTACAGCAGCACGATGCCCAGCGCGACGAGGGCATACAACCCGCCCGCGGCGAGTCCGCCAATGACGTACTGTGCTAGAAGGGCCACGTTTTGAACCACCGCTTGATCTTCAGCCACCGGCCGTACACGCCGCGCGGTTCCAGGGCCATCACCACGATGATCGCCAGACCGTAGACGACCGGCTGCCACTGCCTGAATCCGGAAAACTCCAGCGGCAGAATGGTCAGCAGCGCGGCCCCCAGCACGCTGCCCGGGATCGTCCCCAGTCCTCCGACCACGATCATGCTGAAATACGTGATCGACTCCAGCAGCGTAAACTGGTTGGGTTCCAGGTAGTGCAGGACGATCGCGTAGAGCCCTCCCCCGAGGCCGGCATAGGCGGCGCTCACCGCAAACGCTGTGGTCTTGTAGGTGGTTAGGCTGACCCCCATGACTTCCGCGGCGATATCGCTGTCCCTGATGGCGACAAATGCACGCCCGACGTACGAGCGAACGATGTGGAAGGCGAGCACAGTCAGCGCAGCCGAGACGATCAGAGCGATCCAGTAGATCTCCGCATCCCCGAGAGGTCGGCCGGCGAACGTCAGCTTGGGGACGAACAGACCGGCCCGGCCACCTGACAGCCACTCCCAGTTGATCAGGACCTGATGGACGGCAATGCCAAAGCCCAGCGTCGCGATAGTCAGGTACGGGCCGGTCAGCCGCAGCGCCGGCAGCCCGACCAGCAAGCCAAATACCGCGGACACCGCGCCCGCGGCGATGAGGCCGGCGATCCAGGGCACCCCCCAGGCACCGGCCGCCGGGGTCCAGGGAATCCGCGCGGCCACGATGCCAAACGCATAGGCCCCGATGGCCACAAATCCAGCATGCCCCAGCGAGATCTGGCCGGTATAGCCGACCAGCACGTTCAATCCGACGGCGATGACCGCGTTGACCGCAACGAGACTGGCAATGTAGATGAGATACTTCGGGGCCACCAGCGGGAGGGCCGCCAGCCCGCCGGCCAGGACGGCGGCGGCCACCCAGCCCGCCGGCCCTCTCACGAGGAACAGATCGTCCTCGTACCGCTCGCGGAGTTCCACGCGCCGCAGTTTCTCGGCGGGGTCTCCGCCTCCTGCCCACGCCGCCGCATTTCCCGCCACGCGCCGCCGGGCCGACGGCGCTGTGTTATGATGAAGACGCGAATCAGGCCTCTGGAATCATCGTGGCCAGAGGCCTGTGCTATCACAAGGACGGGAGCGTTCGCGTGATCACCAATAACCTGAAGCTGCTCGTCGGCGGCGTGCAGCTGCGCGACGGCGTGCTGACGGTGACCGATGTGCTCGGCCGGATCTTCACCCGCGCCGGGTTGTACGTGCTGGAGATGGAGCGGGGATACGCGTCGACGATCTACGGCGCCCACCAGTACGACCCGATGGTGATCTCCGCGCAGCAGCCGCTGTCGTGGGGCGACCCCTACGTCGACATCCTCATCGCGCTCGACTTCGACAGCAACCCCGACGCGAAAGACCAGCCCAACCGCGACACCGTGCTCCGGCACGGGCGCGACTTGAAAGACGGCGGGGTCCTGCTGTACGACAGCAGCACCGGCGAGATCCCCACCGGGGACCTGGAGCGCCGGGGCGTCAAGGTCTTCCCGATTCCGGCCCGCAACATCGCCCGCGATGAGCTGAAAAAGGACGTCGTGAAGAACATCATTCCGGTCGGGGCGCTGTTCCGGCTGCTGGAGTTTGACGCCGACGTGAGCCTGCTGCGGGGCCTCCTCGAGGAGCGGTTCCTCCGCAAGGGCCGCGAGATCGTCGACCTCAACCTCCGAGCCGCCGCGCGCGGCGTCGAGGTGGTCGAAGGCGTCCTGGCCGCACGGGGCTGGACCGACGCGGGGTATCGCCTCGACGCGCTGCCGGTGGACGACCCGCGGCTGCTGATCGCGGGGAATGAGGCGCTGGCGATGGGCGCCATCGCCGGCGGCTGCCGCTACTACGCGGGGTATCCGATCACCCCGGCCTCGGCGATCCTCGAGTTCATGGAGGAACACCTGCCGAAGTACGGCGGCCGCGCCATGCAGGGACAGAACGAGCGCGAGTCGATCCGCGCCGCGCTGGGGGCGGCGGTGGCCGGCGTGCGCAGCATGGTGGGGACCTCCGGGCCCGGCCTCTCGCTCAAGGTCGAAGAGTTCGGCGTGTCCGGCGTCACCGAGACGCCGATCGTCATCGTCGACACGCAGCGCGCCGGGCCGTCGACGGGCATGCCGACCAAGAGCGAGCAGGCGGACCTGTTCCTCGCGGCGTACGGCGGCCACGGGGAGATCCCCCGGATCGTGCTGGCGCCGGCAACCCAGGAAGAGTGCTACACGATGATGGTCGAGGCGCAGAACCTCGCCGACAAGTACCAGTGTCCGGTGTTCTTCCTCACCGATCTCAACCTCTCGGAAGGCCGGAAGGTCGTGCCGCAGTCGTTCTTCGAGCAGTACCCTGTCGTGGTCGACCGGTCGACCCTGCTGCGCGAAGATGACCTCGCCCGTGATGGGAACGGGTACAAGCGCTTTGCCGTGACGGAAACGGGCATCTCGCCGCGCCTGGTCCCGGGGACGCGCGGGGCCGTCTTCAAGGTCAGCGGCTCCGAGCACGACGAGCGCGGGTTCGTGAGCACCGATCCGTCGATCCGCAAGGCGCAGATGGAGAAGCGCTTCCGGAAGATGGCGACCTATCTGGCGGAAGACGCCAAGCCGCCCAAAGTCTACGGCGATCCCGCCGGCCGGCCGGTGCTCGTGGGCTGGGGCAGCACCCGCCCGGTGCTCCTCGACGCACAGCAGCGGCTGGCCGCGTCCGGCACGGACGTCGCCGTGATGCACTTCACGCACCTGTGGCCGTTCAACACGTCTGCCGTGAAGCCGATCCTCGAGCGGGCGGCGTCGGTCATCTCCGTCGAGCAGAACTTCCACGGCCAGCTGGCCGACGTCATCCAGTCGTACTGCATGGTGCCGGTCACGCGGATCGTGAAGTTCAACGGCCTGCCGATGTACGTGTCCGACATCACGGGCGGCGTGAACCAGATCCTGGCCGGCGAGGTTGCGGTCGTGCGCGTCGGCGTGGAAGCGCCCGTACCGGTGAAGGTTTCGGAGGGAGACTGATGACTGACGGTGCGCAGACCAGGCCGGCGCCGGCGAAGGCCGCCGCGAAAATCTGGGACGAGAACGCCGTCCCGCGGCACCGGATCCAGTGGTGCCCGGGGTGCGGCGACTTCGGCGTGCTGGCGGCGCTGAAGATGGCCGTCGCAAAACTCGAGATCACCCCGTCGCAGACGTTGATGGTGGGCGGCATCGGCTGCTCGGGCCAGATCCGCAACTACCTCAACGGCAACGCCTTCCACGGCACCCACGGCGGCGCGCTGGCCTACGCGCTGGGCGCGAAGATGGCCAACCCCGAGCTCCAGGTGATCACGCTGGCCGGCGACGGCGACACGTTCGCCATCGGCGTCGAGAACTTCGTGCACGTGTGCCGCCGCGATCCGGACATCGTGCTGGTGGTGATGGACAACGGCGTGTACGGCCTGACCAAGGGCCAGCACTCGCCGACGCACGGCCGGGGCATCGATAAAGAGTACGTCTTGGAGGAAGATCCGCCGCCGTTCTCGCCGCTGCGCCTGGCCCTGACCGCGGGGGCGACGTTCGTGGCGCAGTCGTTCTCCGGCGATCCCAAGCACGCCGCCGAGATCTACGTGCAGGCGATGCAGCACAAGGGATTCGCCTTCGTCAACGACTTCTCGCCGTGCGTGACCTACAACAAGTTCAACACGTACGACTGGTACCGCGAACACGTCGAGAACATCCCCGCCGGCCACGACCCGGCCGACCTCGGCGCGGCCTGGGCGCTGCTGGACGACTTTGACAAGCGCGGCCGGCTGCCGCTGGGCGTCGTCCACGCCCACCCGCGCGGCAAGAAGGCGGTCACGCGGCTGCCGATCTGGGAGCACGAACTGAAAGACGCCGACATCAAGCCGCTGCTGCAGATGTTCCGCTAACTTGGGGCCTGGGATTTCGCGGCTTCTTCTTCCGACAACACGCGCCTGAGGATTTTCCCCACCAGCGACTTCGGGAGTTGCTCGCGGAACTCGACGGCCTGCGGCACCTTGAACCGAGCGAGGTGCTGCCGGCAGTACTCGATGATCTCCTCGGCGGTCGCCGCCGCG
>Ga0209640_10001240_pt1 | contig 21301 bp, 18 predicted proteins | sample RifCSP10_1_FD_184018 | JGI IMG/M metagenome (GOLD analysis project Ga0209640, IMG submission 184018) | Soil microbial communities from Rifle, Colorado - Rifle CSP2_sed 10_1 (SPAdes) (version 2) | ecosystem: Environmental > Terrestrial > Deep subsurface > Rock core/Sediment | place: Rifle...
GGAGCGGATCGAGGCGCGCGTGGCCAACGGCGCCATCACCGCCGACCGGGCCACCGAGCTCAAGAACCAGGTCGAGGTCCAGGCCCAGAACATGGTCGACAAGACCACCCTCGGCGGCATGCAGGGCGCGGCGGTCGGCGCGGGGCCGCAGGCCGGCGCGATGGACGGAACCGGCATCGGGGCCGGTCGCGGCCGGCAGGGCGGAGGCATGGGTGCCCCTGGGGCCGGGACCGGGATCTGCGACGGCAGCGGCCGAGACTGATCGCGAGCCCTGGCTCGTAGCGGACGGTCGGACCCTTCGCCGGGCCATCGACCGTCCGCCTATGCTCCGGCCATGGCACGGATCCTCGTCGTGGACGACGAGCCGCGCATCGTCGACGTCGTCCGCGCCTATCTCGAACGCGAGGGCTACGCCGTCCAGACGGCGCGCGACGGCGATGAAGCGCTCGAGCGCATCCGGACGGACGACCCCGACCTGATCGTGCTCGACCTCATGCTCCCGAACCGCTCCGGCTTCGACGTGCTGCGGGAGCTCCGCGCCCAGGGCTCGTCGGCGGCCGTGATCATGCTGACGGCCCGAGACGACGTCGTCGACCGGGTCGCCGGGCTGGAGATCGGCGCCGACGACTACGTCACGAAGCCGTTCGAGCCGCGCGAGCTCGTGGCGCGCGTCGGGGCCGTCCTCCGGCGCGTGGCGGGCCAGGCCACGGCGACGCCGGCGCGGTCGTTCTTCGACCTCGAGGTCGACACCGGGGCCCGGGAGGTCAGGCGGGCCGGGGACACGCTCGGCTGCACGCGCGTCGAGTTCGATCTCTTCGCCGCCCTGACGGAGCGACCCGGCATCGTGCTCAGTCGCGAACAGCTGGGTGAGCTCATCTTCGGCGAGTCATTCGACGCCTACGACCGGACCCTCGACAGCCACGTCAAGAACCTTCGCCGGAAGCTCGGCTCCCGCGCCGACGGCGGGCAGTACATCGAGACCGTTCGAGGTGTCGGGTATCGGGCGGCTCGGCCATGACCCTCCGCCTTCGACTCGCCGCGACCTTCGCCCTCGTCGCCCTGATCACGGCTCTCGTCGTGGCGGTCGCGACACCGACCATTGTCGGTCGGGGGTTCGCGCGGCTCCAGGTCGACGAGACCGGCGGGCCGGGTCCGGGGGCCGGGCAGGGCGCAGGCCCGATGGCCGGGGTGCACGCCCAGCAGGTCCAGGAGGAGACCGTCGTCACCCTCGTCGTGGTGGCCCTTGGCGCCGCCGCGGTCGCGTCGCTCATCGGCGTCGTCCTGGCCGGCCGCATCGCCGCGCCGCTCGGGCGGCTCGGGGCGGCATCGGCAGCGGTCGCTCGCGGGGAGCTGGACCGGCGTTCGGGGATTGCCGATCGATCCGACGAGATCGGCGCGCTGGGTCGGTCGTTCGATGCGATGGCGAGCGGCCTCGAGCAGGCGGAGGCCTCGCGTCGGCGCTTCCTCCAGGACGCCGCCCACGAGCTGAAGACGCCGATCGCCGTCATCGAGGCGACGATGACGGCCGTTCTCGACGGGGTGTACGAACACGAGGACCGCCACGTCCGGACCGTCCGCGACCAGGCCCGCCTGATGGCGCGGATCGTCGATGACCTGCGGACGATCAGCCTGGCCGATGCCGGCGAGCTGCCACTCAGCCGGGAACCGCTCGCCGTGGAGGAGCTGGTGGAGCAGGTCATCGACGCGTTCTCGGCGCGCGCGGAGGCCGCCGGTCTGCGACTCAGCGGTGACATCGCGCCCGGTACCGTCGTCCATGCGGATCCGGGTCGGGTGAAGCAGGTCCTGGGGGCGCTCCTCGACAACGCCATCCGCCATACGCCGCCCGGCGGTGCGGTCGCGATCGAGTCCCGGTCGTCCGGTCGCAGGGTCCGCGTCAGCGTCCGCGACACCGGGCCGGGGATCGCCCAGGGCGACCTGGCCCACCTCTTCGAGCGCTTCTACCAGGCCGATCCGGCCCGCGATCGCTCGACAGGCGCCTCCGGCCTGGGCCTTTCGATCGTCAAGGCGATCATCGATGCCCACGGTGGATCCGTCGGGGCGGACAACGTGCCGGGGGACGGAGCGCGGTTCTGGTTCGAGCTCGCTGCCGCGGATCGATACGATCCTGGCGTAGTTCCAGCACGCGACTGAGCATTGCCCAAGGATCAGGAGTCAGGTGCCCGCTCCATCTGGTCGGCTCCTTGTCTCGGGCTCGAGTGGGAGCGCGTGCCGTCGTGGCCGATGCCCCGTTACGGCGTCAGGGCAGCGCGGAGCTGTCCGGCGATTGACGCCAAGGCGTCCTCGTTGCCGTTCGTGTTCATGAGCACCGCCACTGCGAGCCCTTCCTCGGGGAACACCAGTAGCTGTGCGGTGTACCCGGGCACCGTGCCCCCGTGGCCGAGGGCAGGGCTGCCGAAGACGGACCCTTGGTCGACTGCGGCCAATCCGTAGTAGCCGTCTTCGAAGTCCGTCATCGCGGCGAGCGCCTCGTCGCCGAGGATCCAGCCGCCGAATAGCAGATACCCCCACCTGGCCAGCGTCATCGTGTCCGAGGCCATGCCACCCGCCGGACCGGCCGAGGACGCCAGACACCGCGCCGGGAGGTACCCGCCCCCGACCTCCAGCAGCTCGGTCGGTCCAGGCACCGAGCCGGACCCGATCACGAACGGCGCCGCCAGGGGTGGCGTGGGCCGCTCTTCGTCCTGATAGATGAGGCGCTCGAGGCCGGGCGCCGAGAGCACGCCTGAACGGAGGACGCTGGCGAGCGTCGAGCCGGTGACCTCCTCGATCAGGCTCCCGGCGAGGTCGTAGTTCGAGCTCGTGTAGCGGAAGGCTGTCCCGGGCTCGAAGTACGGGGGACCCAGCGGCACGGTGCGCAGGTCCGCGAGCGAGATCGAGGCTGCCAGGTCGGAGCGGCACGTATCGGTGCTGATCTGGGGGTCGCCGATGCCGCTGCGCATGGCGAGGACCTGCCGCACCGTAGCGCCGTTCGTCGCGAGGTCGTCATCGCCGAGGTACTCGGCGAGGTGCCGGTCCAGGTCGATCGCTCCCGACTCGACGAGCTGGAGCACCTGGGCTGCGGTGATCATCTTCGTGACGCTGCCGATCGCGAACTGCGCGGTCGGGTCGAGCGGGGCCGTGCCGTCCGCCGTCCCGACCGCCCCGGCCCACGTTCCGCGGTCGGCAACGATGACCGCGGCGGCGAGCCCCGGCGCGTACAGCGTATCGACCGCCTCGTCGAGGATCGCCTGCAGCGCGGCCGCCGCGTCGATCGGCAGCTCGGTGGTGGGGAGCCGAGGGAACGCGCCCAGCCCAGGGCCCGGAGTACCGGTCGGGAGGGCGGTCCCGGTTGGAGAGACCGTCGCCGATGGATACACCGTCGCCGGCGGCGCAGGTGCCGGGCCGCAGGCGACCAGCGCGAGAGCAACGGCGAGCGCAGTTGCGGCCCTGAGAACGCCCTCGGCGGCTGAGGCCGAGCCCCGGCCGATAAGGGCCGAACGGGTCGATGCCGCTCGCCGCTGGACGGCTCCCTCGATCACGGGACTACACCAGGGGAGACTCACGGTGAACCGAACCCCTATCTGCCGGCAGACTGACCCGGGATGGGCTTCTGATACGTCCAGCCCGGCTGCTCGACGCGCTTCCTGGCCTCATCCTCCGAGACCATGACCTGCTGGCCGGCCGGCCCGAAGACCGTGACGTTCTCCCTCGGACGGCTCACGAACCACACGATCGCTAAGGGAATGCAACCGACGAACCACAGGAGCAGCAGCAGCGTGAGGCCGATGCCGCCGCGGATCCAGGCGTCGTCCTGACAGGCGCTGAGATCGCCCCCCGTCAGACCGACACAGTCGCCCCCGATGTTCAGGGCGGCAGCGAGGATCCCGACGGCCATGAGGACGGTCCAAACGAGGATCGCCCACGTTGCCTTACGGTTCGGCATTTGAACGTTCACCTCCAGGAAGGGTCGGCGCAGATCGCGCGCAGGTCCGCCGAGGGTTCAGTGACGCCGCTGCTCAGTGGCCATCGACTGCCCCGTGCCGCTGATTCCCATCGCCTTGGGGGCCGGCTCCGCGCGCGGAAAGCGCCCGGAATACGACCACCAGTCCCACCACGAGGAGTGCGGCCGGCGAAACCCAGTTGAACGATTCGAGCGCTTCTGCAGCGCCACGGGCGAGGAATCCGGCGACGACCCCCAGGATGCCCGCCGGAACGAGCAGCCAAAGCATCCGCCGACCCTGAATCGGCACGAAGGCCAGGACCACGAGGATTGCCGCCATGATCCCGAGCACGACGACGGCGATCCCTTCGCCCGGGCCAACGATCGGCACGGACGCCACGATGATCGCGACGCTCAGTAGCAGTCCCCCCGGGATGAGCGCCCACCAAAGGTTACGGTTGCTGAGGTAGACGGCCGCGAAGCCGAGGCCGCTGCCCCCGAGCAGCATCGCTGCACCCCACTCGTCAGGGGCCGTCGTGCCTTCGACGAAGGCGATCAGCGCCCCGAGGCCGAGCAGCGCACCTGCCGGGATCGCTGCCCACCAGTTGCGCGAGTCGCGCGCAAAGTCGATTGCGAAGCCGATGCCGGCCAGCGCGAAAACGATCGCAACCACGATTGGGCTGACGTTGACGACGCCGGTGACATCCGCCAGCCAGAGCGCTCCGCCACCGATCAGCAGAAGCCCCCACCAGAGGCCAGTTGCACCGATCCGGTTCATCTCCTCACCTCCACGACTCGGCATCGACGATCGATGTCCATCTGAAATTCGTCCTTGACTCTCGAATCCGGGCCAGACCTCGCGTGGCGCGCGCGAGACCCCGGTCACCGCCACCCGCTTGTTGGCGCCAGGAACGCAGATGCCGCTTCTCCGATGCCCTGAATGGCTCCTCCTTCCTCGCTCCCGTTCATGGGATCTGAACCTCGCTGACGGGCGAGACGGTGGTGCGCTCGGCTACGTAGAACGGCAGCAGCCGAAGCGCGTCCTCTTCGCTGGCCGCGTCAACCGTCCACCAGATCGCATGCCCGCCGGTGCGGCATGATGCCAGCGTCGCCCGGTGGCGAAGCGGGCTTTCGTGTCCCTTGAACGAGGCAAACACCACGCCGCACTCGTCGGGCGAGTGACGGTGTTGAAGCAGGTATCGAGACATGCGTCGAGCCTGCGGTCGCTGGGCTCCACGCACATCGGGGGATCACCCTGAACCGCACCCTGATCTTTGGTGCCCGACCGACCCTGGTCTATCCTGAGGTCGGAGGAAGGTCCATGGCTCAGGTCGCCGGGCACGTCGTGGGGCGGGACGAGGAACTCGGTTCGCTGGCGCGGATCCTTGACGAGCTCGACCGCGGCCGGTCGCAGGCGCTCTCCCTGGTCGGTGAACCCGGAATCGGCAAGACACGGCTCCTCGAGGAGCTTGGCGCTCGCGCCGAGTCACGAGGACACCTGGCCCTCTATGGATCAGCGTCGGAGCTCGAGCGCGACCTGCCGTTCTCGGTCTTCGTCGATGCGCTGGATGAGTACATCGAGGGTCTCGGCGCGACGCAGTTCGGGACCCTGGATGACGACGTCCAGGCCGAACTCGCGCACGTCTTCCCGTCGCTCTCCGCGCTCGGACGTGGACGGGCCGTCGCACTCCAGCAGGAGCGCTATCGCACCCACCGCGCGGTGCGCGCCATGCTCGAGCACCTCGCGAGGACCAGGCCGCTCGTACTCGCGCTGGACGACTTCCATTGGGCCGACTCGGGATCCGTTGAGCTGCTTGGCGCGCTGCTGCGCCACCCACCCGCCGCCGTGCTCATTGCGCTGGGGCTGCGGCCTCGCCAGATGCCGGAGCGTCTCTCATCAGCCCTCGCACGGGCGGATCGGGCGGGTACGCTCACGCGGATTACGCTCGGGGCGCTCACGTGTGGCGAGGCTCTGGAGCTCTTGGGCGACACGCTCGATGACGCCGAGGTGGCGGTTCTTTACGAAGAGAGCGGCGGCAACCCGCTCTATCTCGAGCAGCTTGCCCGATCGCTCGACCGCGCAGGTCGAGCTGAACCTGCTTCTGACACATCGCTGATCGGCATCGGCATCCAATCAGGCTTCGCTGCCTCGCTGAGCGAAGAGTTGGGCCTGCTGTCCGATCACGCACGCCGTGTGCTCGAGGGAGCCGCGGTGGCGGGCGATCCATTCGAGCCAGACCTGGCAGCGGGCGCGGCCGAGACGTCCGAGGCTGCAGCGTTGGACGCGATCGACGAGCTCCTGCAGTTCGATCTGATTCGACAGACGGACGTGCCACGGCGCTTTCGTTTCCGGCACCCGCTCGTCCGACGGGCGGTGTACGAGACGACGCGGGGTGGCTGGCGGCTGGGAGCGCACGAGCGGTGCGCCGCGGCGCTTGCGGCGCAAGGGGCGACAGCGGCGGCTCGCGCGCACCACATCGAGCGCTCTGCACGGCACGGCGACCCGACCGCCGTAGCGATCCTGCGCGAGGCCGGCGAGGCCGCCGCGCGCCTCACACCCGCCAGCGCGGCACGCTGGTTCGCAGCCGCGCTGCGGCTGCTCCCGCCGACAGCGCCGAGCGAAGAACGGGTGGCGTTGCTACTCGCGCGCGCCGGCAGTCTCGCCGCGACGGGTCAGTTCGCCGAAAGCCGTGTCGATCTTCTCGAGTGCGTCGACATCGCGATGCGAGATGCGCGGGAGTGGCGCGTCCGTGTCGCGAGCGCATGCGCCGCCGTCGAGCACCTGCTCGGCCTTCAGAAGGAGGCCCATGGGCACCTGACGAGCGCACTCGCCGACCTCGAGGGTGCAGCAACGGCGGACGCTGTCGCACTGATGATCGAGCTCAGCGTGGACGGGCTCGATGCCGGTGACTTCGACGCGACGCGCGCCTGGGCAGAGGGTGCAGTCGCGGCCGCGAGGCCGCTGGGTGAGCGCGCGTTGCTCGCCGCCGCGGTCGCCGTTCGCGCGCGAGTCAGCGCCACGGCCGGCGATGGCGAGTTGGCGCAGAGGCACTGTGACGAGGCGACGGGGCACGTCGACGGGCTCTCGGACGAGGTGTTGGCGCGCCGGCTGGATGCGCTCGCAAACCTCGCTGCTGCCGACCTGTTCATCGACCGGTTCCCCGCTGCCACCCGCCACGCCCAGCGTGCCCTCGAGATCGGCCGCACGACCGGCCAGGGCGACCTCGTCCCGCTCGTCGTGGCGATGCTCGGGGGGTCGCTCTGGGTCCAGGGCAAGCCGCGCGAGGCCGGGAAGCTGTTCGACGGGGCCGTGGAGGCGGCCCGGCTCGCCGGCAACGTCCAGGGCCTCGCCTGGATGCTCTTCAATCGGAGCATCGCGGCACTTGCGGCCGGAGACCTCGACGTTGCGCTTTCGACGGCCGAAGAGAGCGTCGAGCTCGAGGCGAGTCTGGAGCCCGGCGTGCTCTCGGCCATAGCGGCCGCTACCTTCGCGTCGGCGCTTCTGGAGGCGGGCCAAGCCGAGAGAAGCGTCGAGGTGATGGTCACCCGAGCCGGAGGCGAGGAGATCCGGCTCATCGGTGGAGGCTGGCGGGCGCGATTCCTCGAGGTGCTCACCCTCGCGCTGTTGGCGACCGGCCGTCGGACTGACGCCGAACGGGCCGTGGTCGCGGCGAAGACCTGCGCCGATGCGGTTGCGCTGCCCAGCGCGGCCGGGATGGCGAACCTGGCGGCGGCCGCCCTCGCCCTCGACGAAGGCGACCCGACGACTGCGGCCGATCGGGCGCTCGCGGCGGCCGAAGCATTCGAATCGGTTTCAGCGCTTTGGGACGCGGCCCGCGCGCGGGAGCTCGCCGGACGCGCGCTCGCCCAGGCGGGCGAGCGAGAGGGCGCTTCGTACCAGCTAGAGCTCGCCGCGGCGGCATTCGACTCCTTTGGCTCGGTTAGATACCGCGACCGAGCCGAGCGCGAGCTGCGGAAGCTCGGCCGGCACACCCATCGTCGATCGCGGTCGGGCACACCCGGCGAATCCGGCATCGAATCATTGACCGAACGCGAACTCCAGGTGGCTCTTCTCGTCACCGACCGCAAGACGAACCCCGAGATCGCCGCGGAGCTGTTCCTCAGCCAGAAGACGGTCGAGACGCACCTGCGCAACATCTTCAACAAGACAGGCGTCGCGGATCGCGTCGCGCTCGCGCGGGCGGTCGAACGCAGCGACCGAACACCGAGCGCACCTCCTGGTCAGGCCGTGAGCGATCCTTCGCGCTGACCGCACGCCGGTGCCCCGACCCTGGTCATGCATGCATTCGACGACCCGCTGGCCTCCCTCGCGAAGGATCCACATGGCTACAGGCGGGCGGGCATCGATGATGGTCGCTGCCCGTTGATAGCCCCCCGTCGACCAGATGTTCCACCGCGACCGGCTGGTGAGGAGGAGAGTTCCTGCTAGGCCCTCCCGGCGAGTGTCAGCAACGTCTCGCGGCCCAGGATCCGCTCAGAACGTTATTCGATCGACCAGCCGGCCTGCCAGTTCGAAGAACTGCTCCAGCTCGGAGATCGAGCTGGCGGCTGCTGACTCGGCGCTCAGCATCATCGCAACCGTGGTGCCGTCGATGTCGACCGCTTCGATCCTGAACCGCTCGCCTGGCTGCGCGCGCCACGCCTCGGTGCCGACCGCGAAGATGGTCACCTCGCCCAAGCCGAACGAGCCGCAGGCCGCAAGCGCGCCTTCACTGATGCTTACGTCTGCCGCAACGCCGCTGCGGCCCCCGATGGTGATCGTCTCGGGCAGGCCGACGCTCAGGTGCGGAATGCTCTCCAGGGTGCTCAGCAACTCGTCTGGGGTCGATCCCGTCTGCACTCCCAGGCCATCGGCCGCACAGGCGTCCAAGTACGCGCTCTCGATTCGGCCGATGTCGACACGGCCCTGAGGTTGGGACTCGAAGTACAGACCGAGGTACTCCGTCCCGCTGCGGTAAACGCTCCAGCCCGGGTCGGAAACAACCAGGTCGAACGGCGGCTGGAACTGATCAGCCAGGTAGGATCCGATCTCCAGGCGGCCGATGGCGAGCGGCGGTGGCCTCGACGGCGACGGGGAGGCACCGGTGCCGGGGCTCTCCGGGCGCAGGAGAAGCAGGGCGGCGACCGCAATCCCAGCTGCGGCGACGATGCCTCTTGCCGCGAGCCCCCGGGGGCCGCGCCGGCGGCCGGCGGCGGGGGGAACTCTCTCACTGGTGACGGCGAAGAGTTCCACGGGTTCGGCGACCCCCTTGAGTCGGCGTCTGCCACGCCTGGCAAAGCCGACCGGGACGCTGGACTGTACGATCCCACGGACCGTACTGGTCACCAGGACCTCACCGGGATTGGACTTGGCGCAGACCCTGGCCGCGAGATTGACCGCGGATCCGACGAACCCCTCGGCGGTCTGGACGGCCTCGCCCGCGTTGATGCCCACCCCTACCCGGATCGGTCGCTCAGGGCGGTCCGCGCTGGCCTCCTGCGCGCCGCGGACGATGTCTAGTCCACAGAGGATCGCGCCCGATGCCGAAGGAAAGACGGCGTAGAACCCGTCCCCCTCCGTCCTGATCTCGGCTCCGCGGTGCTGCGCGACCGCCCTGCGGGTCAGGAACAGGTAGTCCTCCAGCAGCGCCGCCCCAGCCGCGTTGCCGGCCCGCTCGACGAATGCGGTGTAGCCACGCAGGTCAGCGAAGAGGAAGCATCGGTAGGTCGTCGAAGACGCACCGCTGCTGGCCAGCTCAGAAGGTCCCTCGCTCATGTGGCAATCGTAGTGTCGCCACCGGAGCTCGCTGCCTCGGATCGTTGACTGCTCGGGGGCCAGGGCGCGAGGCTCCAGCGACCACCGACCTTCGTGCCCCTTGGCCGGGAGCCGACCGCATACCGTTCGGGTATGTCGCGCGATCCGAACATCCCCGACGGATTCGCGACGATACGCTCGTCCTCCTGCGCCTCCCAGCGACGCACCCGAGATGCCGCAGGAGGAGATCGACGCCCCCCAGGCACGGCCCCTTGCCTACCGGGCCCAGCTCCGCCGCGACGGCGTTCTGGTCGCCAACGGTCCGCTCGCGAAGCAGTCGGACCCATCGCTTCGACTCCTCTCGGCACGATCATGGCGTTTGGGACCTGGGTCGCCGTCGAGCTTGACCTGCCGGCGAACGCGGTGCGCGGCGTGCCCGTCCCGCGGGCCCCCGACCGGCGGAGAGGTCAAGGTGAAGGACGGCACCATCTCCAATGTCACGGCGACTGATACGTCGTAGCGAGGGGTACGACCTCAAGATCCGCAGAGAATACCTCCTGGTCCACCACGTTCCGTGCGTCACCAGCGCGAGGGAGGTTGGCGCACGGAACGCTCGTGTCCGAGCTCAATCTCGCGAACGAGGTGACCGCGCCGCCGCATCCCACGCCATCCGCGTCACCGCGACGCCGTGCGACGCGGAGGGCAGACGCCGCGACGGCCTCATCAATGACAGCAGGCGCACCGACCTCGGCGGCAGCCTGATCGTTGAGACATGTCGAGGGTCGTGTGGCCGAGGATCCGCTGGAGGCTGAACACGTCGCCGCCGTTGACGAGGTAGCTTCGGGCGAACGTGTGGCGCAGCGAGTGCGGGGCGGGCGAGCCGACCGGTAGCCGGCAACGCTGACTGGGGCGAGGGTTGTCCGCAACTCCACGAGCCACGCTCGCAGCTCGGCTGGGTCGAGGCCTGGGCCGTATCTTGTGTAATTGGCTGGCGAGGAAGGATTCGAACCTTCAATCCCCTGATCCAGAGTCAGGTGCCTTACCGTTTGGCCACTCGCCAGTGGTGCAGGAGTCGCCCCAATCTACCCCGAACGGCGTGTCGGCACCATCGTCGCGCGGCGCCGACCGGTCGAGCGCGGCCCGCGCGCTTGCTACACTCGAAGCATGGCTGACAGTGGTTCCGGGACGCCGGCCATCGACGCTCCGATCGGTCCGGGCATCGAGTGGGAGCCGGGCGAGGAGGACTACCCGTTCCCGGCCCGGGCCGGTGAGTCCGCTCTCGAGTATCTGCGACGCTGGGTCGAGTCCGCCACGTACGGTTGCATCGAGCACGCCGGCGCGCGCTTCATCCACGAAGAGGACGTCGCCAACCTGTTCAACTACGTGACCGCTGACGTCGAGCTCCTGCGCGCCCGACTCGACGAGTTCGGGGATCGGGTCCTCATGGCCGCCGACCATGCCGCGACGGTGCGTCGGATCGAGGAGGCCATCAACGACCTCCAGGCCGCGCTCGCGGTCCTCCGCCCGCCGGCCAGCCGATGAGGGTTCTCGTCCTCCACGGCGTCAACCTCGACATGTTCGGAAAGCGGGACCCGGCGGTGTACGGGACGACCACGCTCGCCGAGATCAACGATGGGCTCGTGGCACTCGGGCAAGAGCTGGGCGCGGCGGTCGAGACCTTCCAGACCAACTCCGAGGGAGACATGTGCGAGCGCATCCATGCTGCCCGCGGGGATGGCACGGCCGCGGTCGTGATCAACGCTGGGGCGTGGACGCACTACAGCTATGCGATCCGCGACGCCCTCGCGATCCTCGCGGTTCCGATCGTCGAGGTCCACATGTCGAACGTCCATGCTCGGGAAGCCTTCCGCGATCGATCCGTCTTCGCGGAGCTGGTCCGCGGCCAGATCGCCGGTTTCGGGGTCGAGAGCTACCTCCTCGGCCTGCGGGCGGCGGTGACCGCAGCGTCGGCCAGCTAGGTCGCGGTCGGGTCGACGCGCTGTGCCACGCGGATCCAGGTCTTGCCGCGGGCCCCGCTGCAGCGCTCGAATGCGAGGTGGGCATCCTCGAGCGCGTAGACGTCAGTCACGACGCGGCCCGGCGAAACGGCGCGGTCGTCGATCAAGGCGACGCTCGCCTGGAAATCGCCAGGGTGATCGTAGGTCAGTGAGCCCCGAAGCACGAGCTGGCGGCGGACGAGCGTCTGGGCCGACAGCTCGAACGGTCGCCGTTCCAGGCTGAGCTCGATGATCGTCGCCCCGATCTCGGCCCGGTCGACGGCGAGGCTGACCGCCGCGGGTGTGCCGGCCGTGTCGACGACGAGGTCGAAGCGCCGCTCGGGCGGCGAGAGCTCGAGGGTACTTGCGCCGAGCTCGGCGGCGAACGCGACGCGGTCCGGGGAGATGTCAGTAGCCACCACCGTCACCCCTCGTCGCAGGAGCGAGAGCGCCATGAGCAGGCCCTGGGCGCCGACGCCGACAACGAGGGCGGCATCCGGGACCGGCTCGCCGAGCCGACGCAGGGCAGCTTCGACGACCGTCATCGGCTCAACAGAGACGAGGTCCTCGGCGGTCCCGCTACGCACGGCCCACGCGTTGCCGCTCGGGACCACGAGTCGCTCTGCGATCGCGCCTGGACGGTTCATCCCGACCGACTGGCGGTTCGGACAGGCGGACGTCCGGCCCCGCCGGCATTGGGCGCAGCGGCCGCAGGCGACGTTCGGTTCCACGACGACGGTTTCGCCGACGCGATCGTCCGGGACGCCTGGCCCGACGGCCTCGATGACGCCGTACGCCTCGTGTCCCTGGATCCAGGGATAGACCGGCGGCGTCCACTTGCCGCTGAAGACGCTGAGATCTGAACCGCACAGACCGACTCCGTGCACGGCGATCCGAACGTCGCCCGCGCCCGTTTCAGGCTCGGGGACATCGTCGATCGCGATCCGGCCCGGCTCGACAAGCAACGCGGCCTTCATGGCTCCACCTCGATGTGCTGGCTCATGGTTGGATCGGCGACGGGGCCGCTCGCCGCGGACGGGGCCAGGAGTCGGCGGGGATTGGTGACCAGCATCAGGTCGACGTCAGCCTCGGACGCTCCGGCTTCGAGGAGCATCGGGACGATCGTCCGTGGAATCCGGTCGAAGCGCCAGTCTTGGGCGTGACGGGCGCGCCACGACGGCGGCGTGACATGGCTGTAGAACGCGGTGTCGTGAGCCAGGACCATCCGGTCGCCATAGCCCTGGCGCAGCAGGGCCAGGACTGTCCGGACACGCGCCTCGTCCGGCAGGACCTGCTGCATGCCGAACCGATCCATCCCGATCGTCGAGCCGCGGTCCATCAGCGCCTTCAGGTAGTCGAGGTCCTCGCTGTCACCCGAGTGCCCGATCACGATGCGGTCCGGCGAGACGCCGAGGCGCGTCAGGAACGCCTGCTGCTCGAGCCCGTTCCGCGAGGCAGGGTGGGAGTGGGTCGTGATCGGAACCCCCGTCCGGGAATGGGCGAACGCGGCCGTCGTCATCACCCGGGCCACGTCGGGCGTGATGCCCGGTGCGTCGGACATGACCTTCAGCATCGCGGCTCGAATCCCCGTGCCGGCGATGCCCCGTTCGATGTCGGTGAGGAACAGTCGCAGCAGCGGATCAGGTCCGTCGACGACCCGGCCGGGACCGTGGAATCGGAAGTAGACCGGCAGCACATCGGCCGTGTACCAGCCGGTCGAGGCGATGAGCTGGACCCGCGTTCGTCGCGCGACCTCGGCGACGAGCGCGACATCGCGACCGAGGCCGGGCACGGTCAGGTCGACGACCGTCCGGATACCGAGCTCGTACAGGGCCTCGAGGCCCCGGACCGCGGTCTCGACGCCTTCCGCGGGGCGCCACTCCGGGTCCGGGTCGTTGACCTCCAGCTCGAAGCTCCGAACGAAGACGTGCTCGTGGATCAGCGTCGGGCCGAGGTTCGTGACCTCGACCGACCCCTGATATGTCTGGACGGTGGCCATCTTCCTCCCGCCGTGGGCGGCCCGCGCTTCAGCGAGCTCGGCGGACGCTCGGCTCGGCCCGGCGACGGGACCGGGCCGCGACAGATCGGGGGCTGTGCGTGGTTGCGGTCGAGGCCGGCTCGGTGAGCCGCGCGCGGACCGCGCGCGTATCGGCACCGAGCGAAGGCGCCAGCGGGGGGACCCGACCCGGCGTCCGCGACAGCTTGGGGCTGATGCCCGGGACGAGAATGGGCTTGGGAAGTCGAGGATCCTCGACGGCGACCACCATGTCGCGCGCCTGGAACTGCAGGTCGGCAACGATGTCGGCGATGCTATTGATACGGCTCACCGGGATCTGCCGTTCTCGCAGGACGGCGACGATCTCGTGGGCGGATCGCCCCCGGGTCCAGTCGGCGATGACGGCGTCGAGCTCGTCGGCCCGGGCAACCCGTCCTTCGTTGTGGGCCAGCCCGGGGTCGGCCGCGAGATCGCCCCGGCCGATCAGCCGGAACAGTTCCCGGAACAGCCGCGACGTGTTCGCCGCGATGCACACGAGGGTCCCGTCCGAGCACGGGTAGGTGTTCGTCGGCGCTGAGTTGTGGGCGATGTTGCCGGTCCGCTCGCGAACCTCGCCGTCCCAGCTGTATTCGGGCAGCACTGCCTCCAGCATCGTGAACAGCGACTCCGTCAGGGCGACATCGACAAGCTGGCCGCGCCCCGATCGCTCGCGCTCGTGCACCGCGATCAGCGCCCCGACGAGGGCGTGCATGGAGGCGATCGAGTCCCCGAGGCTCAGGCCTACCCGCGTCGGCGGCCCGTCGGGCTCGCCGGTGATGTATCGCAAACCGCCGGCCGCCTCGGCGATCGTCCCGAACCCCGGCTGGTCGCGAAGCGGGCCGGTCTGGCCGTACCCGGAGATCCGGACCACGATGAGCCGCGGGTTCGCGGCCATGAGGTCGACCGGGTCGAGGTTCCAGCCCTCCAGTCGACCCGGCCGGAAGTTCTCGATGAGGATGTCGGATTCGAGCGCGAGTCGGCGAACCAGTTCCTGGTCGGCCAGGTCGTGGAGGTCTGCCGCGACCGACTGCTTGCCGCGCGACTGGACGAGGTGCCACAGCGACGTGACGCCATCGGCGGTCTTGCCCCAGCGACGCAGCGGGTCGCCCGATCGCGGATGCTCGACCTTCACGACGTCGGCGCCGAAGTCCGCGAACCACCGACCGGCGAACGGTCCGGCGATCAGGGTACCGAGTTCGAGAACGCGGAGATCCGCCAGCGGGCCCCCGCGCGGCTCGTCGGAGTGTTCCACATCGCTGGACATGGGCCCAGAATATTGGACGTCCATTCGGCGGTCAAGAAGAGGAACGGACCCAGACCGCGCCAAGTGCCTCTCCGCGTCCCGGCTCAGGCCCGTCCCCTGACAGCCGCCTCGACGGCCGCCCGAGCGACCTCGGACGAAACGTCATCGCGGACCTCGATGCCGGCCGATCCGACCAGGACCCAGCGGAGTCTGCCGGCCTTGCGTTTCTTGTCCGACTCGATGTAGTCGAAGACCTCGGCCATCGTGACGTCGACGGCCTCCTGGCCGAGACCCAGCCGACGAAGCAGCCGCTGCCCCCGGGCGGCGACGGCCGGCGGCGTGACGCCAATCGAAACGCCGATGTCGAGGGCGGCCCGGAGACCGTAGGCGACGGCCTCGCCGTGCCGGAGCCGATGACCCGTCGCAACTTCGAGGGCGTGGCTGAGGGTGTGCCCGAGATTCAGGGCGATCCGGACGTCACCGGTGTCGCGCTCGTCGCGAAGCACGACTCGGCGCTTCGCCAGCGCGCAGCGCTCCACGAGCTCCAGCAGCTCGGTAGCTTGTGGCCACGCGGTTCCGTCCTCCCGGCCCCGGGACTCCAGCAGCGCCAGGAGGCCTTCCTCGCCGACAAGCCCGTATTTCACCGCCTCGGCCAGCGCGGCGCGGCGGTCGACAGGCGGCTCGTCATGGACGAGGGCGACGTCGAGGATTGTGGCCGTCGGCTGGTGAAAGGCGCCGAGGAGGTTCCGACCCTGCCCCGGGAGGTCGATCCCGCCTTTCCCACCGATCGCGGTGTCGATGAGGCCCAGCGTCGTCAACGGGACCGCTACCAGCGGCACGCCTCTAAGCCAGACAGCGGCCGAGAACGTCGCCGCCTCGATCAGGGCGTCGTCGCCGATGGCGATGAGGGGGTCGGAGCGGTCGAGATGGAGGGCTGCCAGCCGGCGGAACAGCTGCTCCTGGTGCTCGAGGATCTTCGCCGGCTCGCCGTCGGGCAGCTCTACCAGATCGACGCGGAACCCGGCGCCGACGCCGACGCGCTGCGCCGCCTCCGCCGTGCGGCGGCCGCGAGCGGACGCGACGACGACGCATCGACGGACCGCGAGTCGCCGGAGCACGTGGACGAGGCTGGACTCCAGGATCCCTTCGCCGAGCTCGATCAGGCCTTCGTGGAGCTCCGCCCGGAGGACGACCGTTCCGCCGGGCATTGGCGCGGCCAGAACCTGCTCGATCTGCTCGATCGTGGCGGCGATCGAGCCGGAGGCGTCCACTCGTGCGCCGGCCGCGTAGTAAGGACGGTAGTCGGCAAGGTGCCTGGCGATGAAGGTCCGATAGTCGCCCTCGATCTCGACGTCGGCGCGCCGCGCGGCCCGGAGTCGCTCCACGAGGCGGTCCTCCGGGGTGTCGAGCCACACGACCCGGCGGCCACGGTAGAGCCGAGCCCGGACGGCCGTGTCCGCCATGATTCGGTCGGCCGCGATGACCCGGCGGACCTCGCCGCTGTCGGTGGCAGGATCGGCGAGCCGCGCGCCCGAGATGGCATCGGGTCGCCGAGCCGGGTCGCCGGTCAGGTCCACGAATCGTCCCGAACGACGCTCCGCCAATGCCCGCCCAACGCTTCGGGCACCGGAACCGGGTGCACCCACGAGGACGAGTTCCATATTGCTAACTATGCCGCTCCGGTCGTCGGCTCGCGGGGAGCCCAGGGCCACGCGGTCCGGGCGGGTTGTCCCGGGGAAAGAGTGCCGACCGGCCCCCGGGATCCCCTTGACCGGCGGTTAGAGTTCCGTAATATAAGCCGGTGTCCAACCTTGTGGAACGGTTGGAAGGACCTTGCGGCCCGGTGACGACGCCGAGGGCCGTCGCGTGCGACCCGGAGGAGGAGCGATCGACCACCCGCCATGCGATCCGCGGAGCCTTGGCGGCCACGCTGGCGACTGCCGGCAGGTCTCCGCCAGGAGCCCCAGCGGCAGCCAGTCCCGTCCGCGGCCTGTGCACGTCATCCCAATGGCATCAACTTGGAGGTCGAGATCCATGACGACACGATCCACGCGGCTCACCGTCACGCTGGCCGCGGTCTTCCTCGTCAGCGCCTGCGGCGGCGGCGCCAGTCCGAGCCCGAGCGACGCGACCGAGCCGCCGGCAACCGACCAACCCTCGGCCGAGGCGACGCAGACGCCGGTCGAGGAGACGCCGGTCGAGCTGACGCTCGCCCATAGCTACCAGGAGGCCCAGCCGCAGGCGCGCTGTGGCGCGGCCGTCATCAAGGAAGAGGCCGAGGCCGCGGGCGTTGGCCTGACGATCGAGATCTTCGGGGCCAGCGAGCTCGGCGGCGACGCCGATCGGATCCAATCGGTGATCGCCGGCGACATCGACATGGACATCCAGGGCGCGTCCGCGCTCAGCGCCGTGTACGCGCCGATGAGCGCCGTCGATGGAGCTTTCGTCTTCGACGACAGCGACCACATGTACAACTTCTTCACCAACGACGCCTCGGACGCTCTCAAGGAGGGCTTCAACGACACGACCGGCGTCACGATCCTCGGCGCCTGGAACACCGGCGCTCGCCAGTTCACGGCAAACAAGCCAATCCGAACCCCGGAGGACCTTCAGGGCCTGCGGATGCGTTTCCCGCCGTCCCCTCAGTTCCTGATGAATGCCGCAGCCATGGGTGCCGATCCCGTCGAGGTAGCGTACGAGGAGCTGTACCTCGCCCTGCAGCAGGGAACCGTGGACGGACAGGAGAACCCGCTCGTCAACATCGACGCGATCAACCTCGACGAGGTCCAGGACTACGTCAGCCTGTCGAGCCATCAGCTCAGCTCGAACCTCATCATCATCGGCCCCGTCTGGAATGACCTCAGCGCGGCCCAGCAGGAGGCCCTCGCCGCGGCGGTGGAGGCCGCGATGGTCGCGGAGCCAGCGTGCGTGGTCGAGGCGGAGGAGGCGATCCTCGCCGGGTTCCGCGACAGCGGAACGATGCAGGTCGTGGAGGACGTCGACCGTGACGCCTTCCGCACGCGAGCCGAGCCGTACCTCCGCGAGCACTTCTCCTCCGATCAGGTGACCGTGCTCGACGCGATCCGGTCGGTCGCCGAATAGCCGAGTGCAAGCTGGTGCCGGGTTCTCCCGGCACCAGCTGTCTTGCTCGGGCTACGCTGCCTCACGACAGACGCCCCGCAGCGTAGACAGGAGGATTCGCTTCTGATGGACCCGGACGGAAGCCGACCGTCCGGCACGGGGCCGGACAGCGTTCATCAGGCCGCAGTCGAGCTCGTCGGAGAGGCGCCCGAGGAGCTGGTCCTGGGACAGGAAGCGAACCCCGAGCTCCTCCCGACTCGTGAGCCGTTCCGTTCCATGATCCATTGGATCGGCCTCGTCGAGCAGGCGATCGGCACGGGGCTGGTCGTCGTGATCCTGTTGCTCGTCCTGACCCAGGTCGCGCAGCGATACATCCCGGGACAGGGCTGGCCGTGGACGGGCGAGGTCGCCCGGTACGCGATGGTCTGGACGGCCTTCATCCTGTCCGGCTACCTGCTCGCCCACGACCGGCACATCTCCATCCACGTCGTCGACTACGTCCTGCGTGGCCGCGCGATCGCGGCCGTCAAGACCCTCGCGGACGTGGCGGTCCTGCTCACCTGCCTGGTGATGGCCTACGCGACCTGGGACCTCATCGCCAACGACATCGGGCAGGTGACCGCGGCGGCCGAGATGCCGCTCAAGTACGTCAACATCCCGGTGCTCGTCGGCCTGGCGCTCTCGGCCCTTCGGGCCGGGCTGAGCATCCTCGTGGCCGACATCCCGGGACTCCTTCACGGGAGCGAAGCGACGTGACGCTGGCGTTGCTCCTGATTGCCATCTTCCTGCTCTTCCTCCTGCGGGTGCCGATGGCGTTCGCCATCCTCGGGCCGTCGATCGTCTACCTGCTGAGCGAGGACTACTCGCTCGGCCTGGCGGTCCGGTTGGTGATGGGCGGGATCAACAGCTGGCCGCTGCTCGCGGTCCCCCTCTTCATCCTCGTCGGCATCGTGGCCACGCGGACCGAGATGGCCGACCGGCTCTACGACGCTGCGGTCCTCCTCCTCGGCCCGCTTCGGGCCGGCCTGGCGTACGTCAACATCGGCGTCAGCCTCGGGTTCTCCTGGATGAGTGGCGCGGCGCTCGCCGACGCGGCCGGCATCGGGTCCATCGAGGTCAACCACATGCGCAAGAAGGGGTATCCAGCCGAGTTCTCGGTGGGCCTCAGCGCGAGCTCCGCCCTCATCAGCCCGATCATGCCGCCGAGCATCCCGGCCGTCGTCTACGCCTCGGTTGCCGCAGTCTCGACGGGTGCCCTGTTCGCCGCGGCGCTGATCCCGGCCTTCCTCATGACCGCCGCCTTGGTAATCGTTGTTTACCTCTGGGCCCGGCGGCGCCCCGACCTCGTCGGCCAGCCCTACAACTGGAGCGCGGTGCGGCGTGCGGTCCTGCGCGCCCTGCCGCCGATGGGTGCGCCGGTGCTGATCCTGGGCGGGATCCTCGGCGGCTTCTTCACCCCGACCGAGGCGGCCGGCATCGGCGCGCTCTACATGCTGCTGCTGGCCTTCTCCTACCGGACGGTGACCGTCCACCAGCTTGGCGTCATCTTCCGCGACACCGGGGTCATCACGGCCCAGATCATGCTGATCATCGGCGCGTCGAGCCTGTTGAGCTGGATCCTGGCCAGGGAACAGGTCCCCCAGGCGGTCGCCAGCGCGATGCTCGGCCTCACCGACAACCCGTTGGTCTTCCTGCTGATCATCAACCTGGTGCTCGTGTTCCTGGGCATGATCCTGGAACCGACCTCGGCGCTCCTGATCATCACGCCGATCCTGCTGCCGGTGGCCATCGAGTTCGGCGTCGACCCGGTCCAGTTCGGCTCGATCGTCATCTTCAATCTCATGATCGGCCTGCTCACGCCGCCGATGGGTGGCGTCTGCTTCGTCCTGAGCTCCGTGACTGGAATACCCGTGGAGAAGGTATTCAGGGGAGCGGCGTTCTACCTGCCGGCGATGATCATCGTGCTGCTGCTCATCACGTACGTCCCGGCCATGACGCTCTGGCTGCCGGACGTGCTCGGGCTCTGATTCGCCGAGACCGCCGGCCTGAGCCCAGGGCGGAATCGCCGGTCGTCCGGCCGCCGCTCCTCTACGTCGTGGCGGCCGTCACGGTCCTGGTCCTGGGCCTGAACTGGCCGGTCATGACGTTCGGCGTCGCCACGATCCCGCCGCTGTGGCTGACGTCCATGCGCCTGCTCGGCGCCGGGGTCGGCATCGCCGCTCTGCTGTGGGTGCGAGGTGGGCTGCGGCGCCCGCCGCGGTCCGATTACGCGGTCGTCGGATCCGTTGCGATCGTCCGGCTCGCGCTCGTCTTCGGCCTCGTCACCAGCGCGCTGCTGTTCGTGCCGCCGGGCCGCGCGTCGCTGCTGACCCACACGGCCGGCCTGTGGGCGGCCCCGCTCGGAGCGTGGTTCCTGAGCGAACGACTGACCCGCGGGAGGGCCATCGCCCTGCTCGTCGGGATTGCCGGCATCGCCCTGCTCATGGAGCCCTGGACGCTGCGGATCACCGACCGGGCGACGATCGGCTACGCGATGCTCGTCACCGCCGCGATCGCCACGGCCGCGTCGACCGTCCACATGCGCGGCCACCGCTGGGCTTCTTCGCCCATCGCGCTGATGCCCTGGCAGCTCCTGATCGCCGGCTGCCTGTCGGCCGTTGCGGCCGTCAGCGTCGCTGGCGCGCCGAGGCTCGCGTGGGACCTCCGCGAGATCGGGGTCGTGGCCTACCAGGTCGTGCTGGCAGGCGGCGTTGGCGTCTGGGGCACGATCACGATCAGCCGCGCCCTGCCCGCCACGTCGACGGGCATCGTGATGATGGCCGTGCCGGTGATCGGGGTCGCGAGCTCGGTGCTGGCGGTCGGTGAGCTCCTGACGCCGGCCACCCTCGCCGGTATGGGCGTCGTGCTCGCGGCCATCGCCGCGAACGTGCTGGCCGACCGCCGCGCCTCCACCGCCGTGTCGGCAGCCGCCGCATGAGGACCGTGTCGCTCAGCCACGTCGGAGGAGGCCGCTGACCTCCGCAGCGGACGTCTCGAGGGGCGCTCGGATCTCGGCCAGCCGCTCGGTCGAGAGCCTGGTCGTCGGGCCCGAGATGCACAGGGCCGCCACGACCCGGCCCGTCGAGTCGGTGACCGGCGTGGCCGCCGCCGCGACGCCGTTCTCCCGCTCGCCGATCGACGTCGCCCAGCGCTCGACCCGAACCGCGTCCAGCTGCCGAGCCAGGTCCGGCCCCGGCGCGTTCGGCAGCGT
>Ga0209640_10001241_pt1 | contig 21299 bp, 19 predicted proteins | sample RifCSP10_1_FD_184018 | JGI IMG/M metagenome (GOLD analysis project Ga0209640, IMG submission 184018) | Soil microbial communities from Rifle, Colorado - Rifle CSP2_sed 10_1 (SPAdes) (version 2) | ecosystem: Environmental > Terrestrial > Deep subsurface > Rock core/Sediment | place: Rifle...
GCCAGCGCCGCCTTCAACAGGGTCCGCCCTGCCGGTTCCCACTCCCCGGGCCGTTTCATCAGCTCCACGGCCCGGGCATAGTGCGCGAGGGCATCCGCGTCGGCATATTCGGTGCGGGCTTTGTCGCCCGCGCGCACCAGGAACGTCACGGCCCGGTCTTCGTCGCCGGCCTGATCGTAGTGAAACGCCAACAGGCCGTAGACGTCTTCGACCTTTCCTTCGTACTGCTGCTGGAGCACCTCGGCGACTCTGCGGTGGAGGCGGCGGCGCTCGGTCTCGACGAGGGTCGAGTAGGCGACTTCCTGGGTCAACGCGTGTTTGAACCGGTACTCGGCCTGGGGCAGCCTGCGGCGCTCCACGATGAGATCGTGCCGCTGCAGATCGACCAGCGCCGCATCCAGTTGTCCGTTCAGGTCGAGCATCAACTGCAGCGTGTGCAGCGGGAAGAGTCGGCCGATGACCGAGGCGCCCTGGAGCGCGCGGCGTGCGGCCTCAGGCAGCCGGTCGATGCGGGACAGCAGGACGCCCTGGACGTTGTCGGGGATGTCCAGCCCGGTTACCTTCCGGGTCGCCCGCCACCGGGGCCCGTCGCGCACGAGGGCGCCGGACTCGATCAACTCGCGGATCACCTCTTCGATGAAGAAGGGATTCCCCTCGGCCTTCTCGAGGATCAGGGTCCGGATCTCGGGGGGGAAGTCCGGCAGCGTCAGCAGGTGGCTCACCATCTGCTGGGTGTCCTCGGCCGACAGGGGAGGCACGATGATTTCCTGGGAGCGATGCGGAAAGCGTGTCTCGGCGACCGTCTTGAGGTGCCAGCTGGGGTGCTCGCGCTCCGGGCGCATGATCAGGCCCACCAGCAGCGGCGCTTCTTCGGTGGCGTCAAACAGCGATTCGACCAGCGCCAGGGACGTGCCGTCGGCCCAGTGCAGGTCGTCGAAGACCAACCCCAGCGGCTGCGTGCCCGCCAGGCGGACCGCCCACTCGCGCACCACCTGAAACGTTTGGTGCTGCAGGCTTTCCGCCGACAGATCGGCGACGCGGGCGGCGGCATCGGGTTCCAACGAGACGCGAAGCATCGTGCCCAGATACGCGTACGCGATGTCCGCCGCCGCGCCGAACAGGCGCTGCAGCGCTGTCTTCAGCTCGATGCGGACGCGGGCATCAGGATCCGCCGCGGTGACACCGAGCCACTCGCGGAGCATGTCCACGAAGGGAAAGTAGGGGATGGCGCCGGCGTATGAGAGGCACCGGCCCTCCAGCCAGCGGACCTGCGGCGAGGCCGCGGCTGCTTCGGCGATGAGCCGGGATTTGCCGATGCCGGCTTCGCCGATGATGGAGACGATCTGCCCGCGTCCGTCGAGCACGGCCTGCACGCCTTCCTCCAGCCGGCCGAACTCGGCGGCCCGGCCCACCAGCGGCGAAGTCAGCCCTTCGATGCCGCGGCCTTTGCCGGCCACCTGCCGGGCGCGCACGATCTCCGCGGCCGGTACGGCCTCCTGCTTCCCCTTGAGCGCCACCGGACCGAGGTCCTTGATCTCGAACAGCGGCTGGATGATTTTTGCCGTCTCGGCGGAGGCCACGATCGTCCCCGGCGCGGCGGCCGTTTGCAGCCGGGCGGCCGTGGTGACCGTGTCCCCCAACGCGTTGTAGGCGACTTCCAGCACGTCGGAGATCGGTGAGAGGACGACCGGCCCGGTATTGAGCCCCACCCGGATCTGCAGCGGCGCGCCGTAGGCGGTTTCCAGATCGCGGGAATATCCGGTCAGTTCTTCCCGCAGGTCGAGCGCGGCGCGGGCCGCCCGCTCCGCATCATCCTCATGCACGAGGGGGGCGCCGAAGAAGGCGAGGACGCCATCGCCCATGACCTGCGCGACCGTGCCTTCGTACCGCGAGACCGTCGCGATGATCCGCCCCAGGACCTGGTCCATGACAATCTTGAACCGTTCAGGGCCCAGCTGTTCGCCCAGCGTGGTGGACCCGACGACGTCGCAAAACATGGCGGTGACGATCCGCCGCTCGCCCGCCGCGCCGGCGTGCAGAATCTTCTCGGCGACGTCGGCGGGGATGAACCCCCGCAGCCCCCGCAGCCGCTCGGTGGGAAGCCGGTCCACGCTCAGCCGCCCCCCGCGCGGTGGACTTCCGCCGCCGCCCGCAGCCCCGATTCGATCGCCCCCTGGATCCAGGCGTGGGTGAGAGACGCGTGCTCGCCCGCGAAGTGGATGCGGCCTTCCGGCGCGATGATGTGCTCGTGGAGCAGACCCTGCTGCTCGGGGTCGAACAGGGCAAACGCGCCGCCGGCAAATTCGTCGTCGTGCCACATCTTCGACGCGCCGACTTCGAACGTGTCGGTGACCTGCGGGTGGATCTTGGCGACGTCTTCCAGCGCCTGGGTGATGCGTTCGTCCGGCGGCAGCGATCCCCACCGCTGCGCGTCTTCCGACCAGGTGTAACTCGCCAGCAGCACGCCGCGGCCGGTATCGCGGCCGTGCTCGGGGTAGTAGATGTTGCGGATCGCCAGGTCGGTGATCGTCCCGCCGCCGAAGATGCCGTCGTCGTCCTCCCAGAACCGGCGGTTGCACTGGAGGAAGATCTTCGCGGACGCATCGTAGTGCAGTTGCCGGATGGCCCGCTGCTTGGCCCGGGAGAACGGTTTCAGCACCTCGACGTGCCGCAGCACCGGGAAGGGCACGGTCAGGATGGCATAGTCCCCGTGGATCTGCGTCCGTCCCGCCGGCGTCTGGCAGTGCAGGATCACCTCGTCCGGCGTCTGATCGATGGCCACCATCTTCGTCTGCAGACGCACGCGCTCGCCCAGCGCCGACGCCAGCGCCTGGGGCAGCCGGTCCATGCCGCCGTCGATCTGCACCATGTTCGTGTAGAAGTTGCCGACTTCTTCGCGCAGGAGTTCCAGGAACGAGGAATTGAGCAGCGCTTCCTGGTTCCACAGCAGGCCGAACAATTCGATGGCGCCTTCCGACCACCGGTGCGTCTGGAGGAATTCCCGCACGGAGTATTGATCGTGCTGGGCGATGAGGTCCGGCCAGGCCGCGTCGCCGTCCGCCTCGAGTGTCTTCACCAGCGGCGCGAGCGCGTCGGCCCACAGCTGCGCGATGGTCTTTCCGGCTTCGTGCTCGGCCACATCGAACCCCAGCAGGCCGGGATCCTCCTCGGCCTCCGCGATCCGCATCTGCCGCCCGCCGAGGTAGTAGTAGGCCTGGGAGTTTCCCATCGTGAACGGCGATGTGGTCAGTCCGAGCCGCTCGACGTAGACCATCGTCAGCGAATGCGCCTTCGGGATGCGCATCGCGCCCGCTTCCGCATAGAGCCCCGGCGCAAATGGATCGCGGATCGTCTGCACGCGCCCGCCGACGCGGTCCTGGGCTTCGAGGACGACCGGGTCGTGTCCGGCGCGGGTGAGTTCATACGCGGCGACGAGGCCGGCCATCCCGGCGCCGACGATGAGGACCCGTTTCCGCCGGCCCGCGGCCGGACCGATGCCATCTCGGACCAGATCCAGGTAATTCACGGCGTCGCTCCAAACCCGATGACCTGTTCGCACCACCGGGCGACCGCCAGCAGTTTCGATTCGGCGCCGGCCCCCGCGACCAACTGGATCCCCAGCGGCAGGCCATCCGCGCTGAGTCCTGAGGGCAGCGAGATCGCCGGAACGCCGGCAAAACTCCAGGGCGCGCAGAACGTGGGATCCCCCGTCGACTCGAGGCCGCTCGGGGCGGGAGCCGGCGTGGTCGGCATCATCAACACGTCGACCGTGGCCAGCAGCGGCAGCAGATCGGTCTGGAACTGCCGGCGCAGATCCAGCGCCCTGGCATACGCCACCCCGCTGTGCCGCTGGCCGCGTTCGACGAGGCCTTTGATCTGTGGGCGGTACTGCGTGCCATATCTCGCGAAGTTCGCCTCGTGGACGGTCGCCGCCTCCGCCTCGATGACGAGCGTCGTGGCCTCGTAGACGTCGAGGGAACTCGGCGGGAGGTGCAGGTCCAGGACTTGCCCGCCGGCCCGCGTCAGCATCGCCGCCACATCGGTGAGATTGGCACGGGTCTGCCCATCGGCGCGGCGGGAGAAGACAGCGTTGAGCAATCCGATGCGCTGCGCGCCGGCGGCCCGGGGGATGCCGGCTTCGGCGATCGGTCCTTTCGTCAGGACCGTGAAGGCCAGCGCGGCATCGGCCACGGAGCGGCAGAAGATTCCCACGTGGTCGAGGCTGGGAGCCAGGGGATGCACGCCCTCGACGTCGATGCTGCCGTGCGTCGGCTTGAACCCGACGATCCCGCAGTAGGCCGCCGGACGCAGGGTGGAGCCGATCGTCTGCGATCCCAGCGCCAGCGGTATCATCCGCGCCCCCACCGCCGCCGCCGACCCGGCCGACGACCCGCCGGGGGTGTGGCCGGGGTTCCAGGGATTGCGCGTGTCGGTCGCATCCAGATAGGCGAACTCGGTGGTCGTGGTCTTGCCGAGCATGATCGCCCCCGCCCGCCGCAGCCGCGCCACGCTGGTGGCGTCGTGCGCCGCGTGGACGTGGGCAAAGGCACCCGCCCCCGCGGTCGTCACCATCCCGGCGACGTGGAAGATGTCTTTGATTCCGACCGGAATGCCGTGGAGCGGACCGCGGAGGTCGCCGCGTCGGGCTTCGGCTGTCAACTCGCGCGCGCGCGTGAGGGCGCCGGACCGATCGATCGACACCCACGCGTGGAGCGCCGGCTCGACGGCATCGATTCGGGCGAGGGCGGCGTCCATCAGCGCGGTCGGGGTCAGGGTACCGGCACGAATGCGCGCGGCGGCTTCAGTTACGGTCAGGTCGGTGAGGTTCGTACCGATGGAGTTCGGGATGGTTCTTCCAGAGTACCTGCTCGAAACTCGAATGAATCAATCGGGGAAACGCGAATCTGACCGGATGAGGTGACGCCGTGGACGTCGTCGAGTTCTTCTTGCGCAGCCATGCGCTCACGCACGGACTGGAGGTCGGAGGGTCTGAGGGGCAGTTCTCGCTCGAATACGGCCGCCTGCGCGATCTCACTGATGAGCAGCTCCGCATGCGTCCCAACGGGTGGAACTCGCTGGCCTGGCTGCTGTGGCACATTGCGCGGACAGAAGATGTCGCCATCAACGTCGTCGTCGCGGACCGCCCCCAGGTGCTGGACGCCGGCGGGTGGGGCCCCCGCCTGAACGTGGACCGGCGCGATGTCGGGACCGGGATGACCGATGAGGAGGTGGAGACCCTCAGCGCGACCATCGACCTGTCGAGTCTGCGCGCGTACCGCCGGGCGGTCGGCCTCGCCACCCGCGACGTGGCCCGCGGTCTGGCGCCGGACGCATGGGACCGGATTGTGGCACCCGAGGATCTGGCCCGCGCCGTCGCCCAGGGCGCGCTGGGTCCCCACGCGGGGTGGATCGCGAGGTTGTGGGAGGGTAAGTCGGTCGCCTGGTTCTTCTACTGGGTCGCCGTGGGCCACAACATCATGCACCTCAGCCAAGCCGGCTGGGTGAAGGAGATGATCCTGCAGCGACGCGGTCGGTGAGGATCGCCCGGTTAGCGGGATCGCCGGTTAGCGGGGCACGCGGAGTCTGCGCAGCAGGGCCTGCGCGGCAAACCGCCCCGTCTCCGCCCCGCCGTTCATGAACCCCTGCCAGTCCAGGCTGGTGTGTTCGCCCGCGAAGTACAGGGGCCCGACGGGCAATCCTTCGGCCCCCCGAATCGACGTCCACTGCCCGGGGGCGTAGGCCGAATAGCTCGCTTTCACCCACCGGTAGGTCGGCCACATCATCCGCGCGATGCTGCCGTTGTACTGATGCGTGGCGCCGGGAAACATCAATTCCAAGTCGGGGAGCGCGCGCAGCCCCTGCTCCCGCGCGGGCCCGCGCCCGACGTCGACGCCCGGGGTGCCGCCCAGAAACAGGGTCAATCCGCCGGCGACCCCCGGCTGCAGCTGGCTGTTGTCCCAGCCCGTCTGGTACCACTGGTCGCCGTAGAACTCCCCGCTGTAGCCCTGCTCCCGCCAGAAGCGCGAGCGGAAGCCCAGCATCAACTTCGAGTTCGTGCCGTACCCGAGGTCGCGGATCGCCCGCGTTTTGTAGGGGGGCATCTCGACGCGGAGATCGACGTCGCGGAGGATCGTGAACGGCAGGGCGAGGATCGCGAAATCCGCGGGCACCTCCGTGTGGCCGCCGCCCGGCCTCGCGAAGGTCAGCTGCACGCCGCGGCCGCGGGCGGCCACGGCGACCAGCGCGTGCTCCAGCGTGATCTGGTTCCGCAGGCGCGCCGCCAGCGCGTCGGGGACCTGCTGGTTGCCCCCGCGGACCTTGTAGCGCTGGTCGCTGTCGCCGAAGATCTCAAACCCCTTCGACAGATCGGTGCCGATGTACGTGATGAAGTTCAGCGCCGACTGGCGGTCCGCGTTGGAGCCGTACTCGGTCACGTAGGCGACCAGCATCAACTCCTTCAGCCACCCCTCCATCCCGATGCGGTCGAGGTATTCGCTCAGCGGCATCCGGTCGAGCGCTTCCGCCTCCGGGGGATGGACGCGGAACCCGATGTCATCGGGCACCTTGTCGCTGTCGGCGGCGATGCGCCGCGTGAACGGCCGGTAGGCCTCGATGACCTGACGTTCCGTCATCTGCCGGTTGTTGAAGAAGTACGAGACGTTGAGGTCTTCCTCGCTGCGCTGGTCGGTGTCGATGAGGCTGAGCCCGAATTCTTTGACCAGCCCCAGCATGTCTTCATGCTCGCTGTCGATGAACTCGCCGCCGAACTCGGTCGACAGGCCCGCGGCCATGACGTTGTGCCGCGTGAACATCCGGCCCCCGACCCGTGGCGACGCCTCGTAGATCGCCGCCCGGTAACCGGCCTTCCGCAGGTGCCAGGCGGCGTTGAGCCCGGCGATGCCGGCGCCGGCGATCACGATCCGCGGCGGAGCCGCGGCGCTGACCGGAGGGAGGAGGACACGGGGAACCGAGGCGGCGCCGGCCGCCGCGGCGACGGCCAGTGATCCTTTCAGAAAATCTCGCCGTGTCAGTCGGCGCCTGCTCAGCTCCAGGAGTTCGTCCACCGGCGGGGCACCCGGCCGGTCGGCCAGGTGGGCGATGCGTAATGTCTTCTGCAGCGTACGGAACAACGGCGTACGTGCGGACAGCCGAGACATCCGATGCATGCGGCCAGCCTCCCCGTCAACGTTGTGCTGCGAATTCGCGGAGGGGAAATCGGGTCCTGCAGGAGGGGACAGTCCCCGTGAGCCATTCGTTGAGAAGGAGGTGACTGTCACCTCCTGCCAAACTGGTGGCCCCTGACTGAACTGGGTTATCCGCCAGTGGGCTGCGCCGGCCGCATTGCTCCGACGCCGGTTTCCTCTGCGAGCGCAGTGAGCGCCGCCACATCGGGTGGACGCCGCCGCACGTCCAGGTCATCGGGCAGCGGCACGGCGAGGGGAAGCACGAGGCGTTTGTTCAGCAGGATGCGTTGGCGCATGGCGGTGAGTTTTCCGCGGATGCCGGGAATCGACACGCCGTCGAGGTGGTCGAGGAGCGACTCGACGGATGGATGGATCTTCAGCAGCGCCGCCGCGGTCTTCGGCCCCACGCCGCGGACGCCGGGGATGTCGTCGGACGTGTCTCCGACCAGGGCTTTGAGGTCGGCAACGAGTGCCGGCGGGATACCCAGGGCACCTTCCACTTCGCCCGGGCCCACCTCGCGCATCTCGCTGACGCCGCGCACCGGAGTCAACAGCCGCACGTGGCTACTGACGAGCTGGTAGAAGTCACGGTCGCTGCTCACGATGCGGACCGCAAGCCGCCGGCGCCGGGCCGTCAGCGTCGCGATCACGTCGTCGGCTTCGTAGCCGGCGATCAGCAGAGCGCGTCCGCCGAGCGCCTCGACGAACCGCATCGCATACGGCATCTGCCGCTTGATCTCGTCGGGGTGTTCGTAATGGTTGATCTTGTAGTCGGGATCCCAGGTGTGTTTGAACAAGGGCGGATCGGCCGTGAACGCGACGGCCAGATGCGACGGCGCGGCCGTCCGCACGAGCCCGTACATCATACTGGCAAACCCGTGCAGGCCATTGGTCGGCAGGCCGGCGGAGTTCGTGAAGTAGGGGATGGCATTGGCCGCACGATACAGCAGCGCGTCGCCGTCCACCAGGTACATCATCGGTGTTGGACCTACAGCCCCACCTGGATGAGGATCAGCCGGACAATGACCGCCGTCACGATGCTGCTGAAGACGGCCGCGAGAGTGCGGAGGATCCTGTCGTCGAACGGCCACTCCTGGATGCTTTCCGCGCGTCGCTCGAACGCCTCGGCGATTTCGAGTTCGGGCGCGAGTTCGCGCACCGCTGCCGGCGAGGGGGCGTCGCGGACAGCGCGGAATGCGCGCGCATACCAGTCCCGCGCCCAGGTCACATGGCGGGCCTTCGCGGTCAACAACTGCCTCCGCAGTCCCCACAGCGAGCCAAAGAATGGAAACACCACGGCGAGGTTCATGGCGGAGAGCACGGCCGCGTAGTAGATCGTATACGACCCCATAATGGTGGACGGCAGAAACACGACCAGGTAGAGCAGTACTGTCCGGAAAGCGAGGACCCCCAGCGGCCGGAGACCCAGACTGCGGTCGGTTTCAAACGGACGAAAGGCCAGCGGGATCCTGCCCAGGCGGCTGAGGCCCAGAAAAATTGACCCGATGGTCCAGCCCAGCGTGACGAGCGGGACCGTGAGCAGCCCCACCATGGAAATGCTCCATGCCGTGCTCAGGCGTGGATCGTTCAGGTAGATATTGACCGGAAACGCGACCATCATTGCCGCGGTGACCAGCAGCGGGCCATCGATCCGGTCAACCGATCGGAATGGCTCCGAAGTCTGTGCGGGGAGAAGGTCGGCGACCATCGGCTCGATGGTCGCCAGTGATCTGTTCAGCCATCGCGTCCCCAGGAAGGACGCGATCACAGTGTAGATGAACGCGACGAGAAATGAAGTATTGGGAAACAGCGGCGACGGGTCACGCCGCTGCCCCTCGAGAATCACCGCCAGCGGAACCAGCACCCAGATCCCGATCCACAGCCATCGTGGACCGGGCAGCCGGCTGAGGATCCGTTCGGTCAGCGGGAGGTGCACATCCCTCGCCTCGCGGGAAGCGGAAGCGGCGGGCCCCACTCGCACCCGCCGCCTCGCCAGAAGTCAGGTCATTTGCCCGTTCCCGGTGTCCGGCTTCCGGCTCCCGGTTCTACTTGGGTTCGTTCGGCCACGGCCCGACGACACAGGGCGCGGCCCACTCCATGCTGGTGAGCTCTCCGGGGTTCATCGTATGCCCGGCGGCCACGCGCGTGACGCCGTTGCGGTCCTTGATCGGACCGGTGAACGGGTCAAACGCCGGCTTCGCCTGGCTCATCTGCGCGTGGCGCTTCACGATGAGGTCGTAGACGGAGATCTTCCCGAACTCCGCCGTGGTGACGCTGACGGCCTTCAGCTTGTTCACGTACAGCGGGTTGATGGCCATGCCGGGCTGGGCGCCCATCTCGACCGCCTTCTCGGCGAGCAGCCACCAGTAGTCCACGTTCTGCAAGTTCTTCGTCGTGTAGGTGCCGTTGCGCACCTTTGTCAGGAAGTCGATATAGATCTTCTCCCAGTGGACCAGCTCGCCGGAGACGACGAAGTTCGGCGCGAACTTGTACATCGGGGAGTAGTGGGAGAAACTCATCAGATTCTTCTTCGCGGCGACCTGGATGACCGTGGGCGAGTCTTCCGTGAACGCGAACACGTCGGCCCCAGAGGCGATCAGGGCTTCGGTGGCCTCCTTGGCCGCGGGCGGGCTGAACCAGTTGTTGATCCAGCGCACGTGCACGCGGGCATTGGGGTTGACGGCGCATGCCCCCAGGGCGTACGCGTCGAGGTGCCGCTTCACCTCAGGAATCGGAAACGCGCCGACGTAGGCGATCTTGCCGGTTTTGCTCAGCGCCCCGGCTGCCAGGCCGTTGAGATAGTAGACTTGATAGAAGTCGGCCATGTACGTCGCGCTGTTGGGCGCGCGCTTGAATCCGCTGGCATGGGCGAAGATGACGTTGGGATACTTCTTCGCCGCGGCAATAGTCGCGTCCATGAAGCCGAAACTCGTCGTGAAGATGACCTGGTTCCCGGCCCGAACCAGTTTGTCGATTGACGGCCCGGCATTGCCTTCCGGCACCGACTCGATGTAACTGGTCTCCAGATACGGCAGCGCCTTCATCGCCAGCAGGCGCGCCTCGTTGTGCGCGTGGGTCCAGCCGTAGTCGCCGATCGGGCCGACGTAGATGAACCCGACCTTGAGTTTCGTCTGGGCCGCGCCCGTCGCCGCGAGCATCAGCACCAGACCTAATACCGCCAGCAGTTTGATCGCCCGCATCCTCGCGCCCCTCCCTGTCTGTGGACCTACCGCTCCCTGGACCCCGTACCAACCTGACAGCTACTAAGTTGCGCTCTGCAACATTTCTCAGTCAGGTTGGTTCGGGGTGGAGTCACCTAGAGTTACGGCCTGATCCCTCCGACTTCCTTGTGGATGAATGTCGCTACCGCTCTCCCCGGATGTACGGGATGCCCAGCGCCTCGGGGGCCCCGCCAAACCGCCGTCCGGTCCGCCGGGCGGTCAGGGCCAGGACGAGCATGGTAAAGGCGAACGGCAGCATCGTCAGGGGTTCCGGCGGGATCCAGGCCTGCAGCCGGAACGACAGGTGGAACAGCGCCCCGAAGAACAACGCCGCCACGATCGCCCGCAGCGGGTCCCACCCGGCGAAGATGGCCAGGGCGATGGCGATCCAGCCGGTTCCGGCCGTCATCCCCTCCGTCCACGACGGCCGGTAGGCCACCGAGAGGAATCCCCCGGCGATGCCGGCCAGGAGTCCCCCGAAGACCACCGCGAGGTAGCGGACCAGCAAGACGTTGACCCCCATCGCATCCGCGGCGGCGGGCGCCTCTCCTACCGACCGGAGGATGATGCCCCATCGCGTACGGTACAGCACGACCCACAGCACGACCGCCAGCGCCACCCCCACGGGCACTAGGGACGTCTCTGCGAGCGGACGGTCCAGCGGGATGCCTTCCCAGCCCCGGCCCAACAGGCCCGCGAGCCCCAACCCGAGCATGGACAGCGCCAGCCCCGAGACGTACTGGTTCGCCCGCAGCGTAACCGACACGAACGCGTGGAGCAGCGCGGCCAGCGCGCCCACCGCCGCCGCCGCGGTCAGTCCGAGGATGGCATTGCCCGTGGTGTACGCGGTCGCGAATGCCACGAAGGCGCCGAGGATCATCATCCCCTCGACCCCGAGGTTGACGACGCCGGCGCGTTCGGCATAGATTTCTCCGAGGGCCCCCCACAGCAGAGGCGTCCCGACCGCCATCGCCCGCACCAGCGTGGTGAGGATGAGTTCCATCAACTCTTCTGCGGTTCTCCCGCCTGCGCGGGGAGTTTTTCCGGCGCCGCCGGTGACGTGTGCCAGCGCAAGCGGTAGTAGAGCAGGCGCTCGCTGCCGATCAGGCAGAAGAGGATGAGGCCGTTGAAGACGTCGGTGACGCGGGCCGGCATCTGCAGCGTCGCTTTCATCACCTCCCCTGCGCTGTACACCAACCCGAGGAACATGGCCGTGAGGATCGCCGCCAGCGGGCTGCCGCGGGCCAGCCACGCCACGATGATCGCCGCGTAGCCGTAGCCCTGCGAGATCTGCCCGGGGTCGAAGAGCCGGTGATGGATGCCGGCGACCTCGCCGACGCCGGCCATCCCGGCCAGCCCGCCCGAGATGAGCATGACCACGAGGACCGTCCGCAGGGGACTGATGCCGGCGTACCGCGCGGCGCTCGGATTCTGGCCCTGGACGCGGATTTCGAAGCCGAGCGTCGTGCGTGCGAGCAGCAGCGTCAGCAGGACCGCGGCGGCGACGCCCAGCAGCAGGGTCGGCCAGTGAATCGGCGTGCCGGGAATGACCGGCAGCTGCGCGGCGGCCGGGAACTCATCGGTATACGGGAACCCGCGGACGCTGGGGCCCTTCCAGGCCCCGTAGGTCAACCACTGCACCGTATAGATGGCGATGTAATTCATCATCAGTGTGGTGATGACTTCATTCACGTTGAGGCGCAGCCGCATCAGGGTGGGGATCAGGCCCCACAGCGCTCCGGCGAGCGCCCCGGCGGCGAACATCGCCGGCAGCGCCCAGATGCCCTGAATGGGCGAGAACAGCGCGACCCACGTCGCGCCGATCGCGCCGGCGAGCAACTGTCCTTCCGCGCCGATGTTGTAGAACTGGGCGCGGAACGCCATCACCAGCCCGACGCCGGCCAGCAGCAGCGGGATGCCGGGTCGGAACAGTTCAGGGAGGATCTCCAGATCTCCCAGCGTGTCGCGTGCAATCGTCGCGTAGGCCGCAAACGGGTTGAGCCCGTACGCCCAGAAGATGAGCCCGGCCAGCGCCAGGGCCGTGGTGATCGCCAGCAGGGAGACGGCCAGGACCCACGACACCGGCGGATCGGCGCGGCGCTCGATGATCAGCGCCCCCAGCGGTCTCATGGCCGTTGCCCGGCCATCATCAACCCGATGGTTTCCCTGTCCACTTCGCCGGGGAGCGTGCTCCCCATGTTCTGGCCGTCGAACAGGACGATGATGCGGTCAGACAGCGCGAAGATTTCTTCCAGGTCTTCGGAGACCAGCAGGATCCCCGCCCCTTCATCCCGGCGCCGCACCAGCAGGGTGTGGATCTGCTGGGTCGCCCCGATGTCGAGCCCATAGGTCGGATGCATCGCGACGATGACGGCAGGGTCGGCGGACAGTTCACGGGCGAGGATGAGCTTCTGGACGTTGCCGCCCGACAGCAGGCGCGCCGGGGTGGCGGGCCCCGGGGTGGCAATGCCGTACTCCGCAATCAACCGTGTCGCGGACCGTCCGATCACGCCCGCGTCAAGCACGAGCCCGCGGGAAAACGGCGGATACCGGTAGCGATTGAGCACGAGGTTCTCCGCGACCGACATCTGCGACACGATCCCCATGGCGATGCGTTCCTCCGGGATGTGCGCGACGCCGGATTCATGGATGGCCCGGCTGGAGCGGTTGGTAACGTCTCGTCCGAGGACCCGCACCGCGCCGCGCTCGGCCGGGCGCAGGCCCGCGAGTGTTTCGACGAGTTCACTCTGCCCGTTGCCGGCGACGCCGGCGATGCCGACGATCTCGCCGGACCGGACGGCCAGCGACAGCCCCCGCACCGACGGCAACCCGCGGTTATCGCGGACCCAGAGGTCCTCGACCGCGAGCGCGTCCTCGTGCCCGACCGGGGTACGCGCCGGCAGCACCGAGTCCACGCCGCGTCCCACCATCATCTGCGCCAGCCGTCCCCGGTCCGCCTCGGTGATCGGCAGCGTGCCGACGACCCGGCCTTTGCGGAGGACGGTGACGCGGTCGGCGACGGCGAACACCTCATCGAGCTTATGCGTGATGAAGATCACGGCGTGGCCTTCCGCTTTCATGCGCCGGAGCACGGCGAAGAGCTGGTCGGCCTCCTGCGGGGTCAGGACGCTGGTCGGCTCATCGAGGATCAACAGCCGCGCGCCGCGGAGCAGGGCCTTGAGGATTTCGACCCGCTGCTGTTCGCTGACCGACAACTGCCAGATGGGCGCGCGCGGCTCGACGCGCAGGCCGTAGCGGTCTCCGAACTCGCGGATGTGCTGTTCGACCGGCGGCAGCGGCTGGATGAACCGCGTGCCGGCAAGCCCCAGGGCCACGTTCTCGGCGACCGTGTGCCGCCGGATCAGCAGGAAATGCTGGGGGACCATGCCGATCCCCAGCGTAATAGCGTCTTTCGGGGAGGCGATGTGCACCGGGGTGCCGTCGACGCGAATCTCGCCGGCATCGGGCTGGTAGATGCCATAGAGGATGTGCATGAGCGTGGTCTTGCCGGCGCCGTTTTCACCCAGCAGGGCATGGACTTCGCCCGCGCGGACTTCCAGATTGACGCGGTCGTTGGCCTGGACGCCGGGAAACGCTTTGCTGATTCCAGAGACGGTGAGGCGAGGGGGACGCGCGGAGAATGTATCCTCCCCGGGGGACATACTGGGCGGTTCGTCTGTGAACAACACGACACCTTCAGAGGAGGCAACCGGCATGCCCAGCCAGCTGCGCCGCTACACGATTAACCGCGGGAAACTCGGCGACTTCGTGGCCGCCTGGAAGAACGGCGTGTACCCGCTGCGGACGAAGATGGGTTACCGCATTCAGGCGTGGACGATCAAGGAACGCAGCGAGTTCGTGTGGATCCTCAGCTACGATGGACCCGATGACTGGGAGGTCAAGGAACGCGCGTACTACGGCGCTCCTGAACGCGCGGCGCTGAACCCGGACCCGGCCCAGTTCATCGCCCGGGCCGAGTCCTGGTTCTTGGATCCGGTCGTCTGACCGCCCTTCGACTCGCTGCGCTCGCTCAGGGCCTGCGGCTAGCGGTACTGATTGTAGAGCGGAACGACCGCCTCGTCGGAGATCCGCAGCAGTTCGTTCACGACGACCTGGAACGGCACATAGCCGACGCTCGCCTCGGTCGTGAAGACGTACTTGAACCCGATGTCGCCATCGTCATCGAGGAAGTAGGCGCCGAACGCCCGCTCGTTCTTCTGCAGCATCGCCTTCATCAGGGCGGTTTGATTGCTCGACCGAGACAGGGCCAGGTACCGGCCGTTCACAATCGCAAATGCGCGCAGCCGGATCTCCTCATTCTTCGCGTCGTTGTAGATGTACACTTCGATGACGTCAGCACTCTTGAGGCCGGTGCGCTTGGTGATGAGGAACTCGTTGGGGTCGCTGGTGTTCTTCCATGTGACGCCCATCCGGTTGAGGAAGCCGGCAATGACGCTGTTGGCCATCGCGGCATCCGCCGTGGGCGCCGTGGTCAGGACCGGCAGCGTCAGCAGTGCGACGGCCACCACAGCCGTGAGGATCAGCGATAATACTCGCATAAGTCCCTCCCTCGCCCCGAACCAACCGGGGTCTCCAGTGTATGGTAAGCGATAACCTGATCCCCCCGGTTGGTTCGGGGCTCGCCTTCGTCAGAAGATGGCTGGTGCTTCGCGCCTGGCCGCGGGATTCCTCCGACTGCGCGCAGAACGGAGATGACAAGACTCTTTCCGAGGGGTGCCCGATGGCCAATGGCGCGCTGCGCATTGAATACTGCGTGCAGTGAAACTATCTCGATCGAGCCGTCCGTGTGGCGGAGGAGATTCTGGCCGAGCACGCCGGCCGCCTCGACGGCGTCACGCTGGTGCCGTCGTCCGGCGGACGGTTTGTGATCAGTCTGGGCGAGGGAGAACTCTTTAACAAGCGTCAGGCCGGGCGGTTCCCCAATCCGGGGGAGGCGAGCCGGCTGGTGAAGGAGGCGCTCGCATAGCCATGGCGCACGATGAAGCGCTTGCAGCCCGGTGGCCGTCGCTGCTGCCGAAGTTCAAGGATCGCTGGCCGAAGGTGACCGATCAGGAATGGCAGGCGGTGCGCGGCGATGTGGAAATGCTCGTCAAGAAGGTCGGTGAGCGCTACCCGGCGCTGTCGCGCACGGAGATCCTGGAGGAATTGACGCCGCTGCTCGAACGTCCCGAGGTCGTCGAGGACTAGGGTCCTCGTTCGACGACCACTTCGGTCGACAGCTCCGCGGACTGCCGGAGTATCGCCGCCACCGAGCAGTACTTTTCAACAGACAGCGTCACCGCCCGCTGCAACTGGTCGACGGTCAGCCCGTTCCCGCTGGCCGCGTACCGCACGCGGATCTTCCGGAAGACGCGCGGGTGGTCGCCGGCCCGCTCGGCCTCGACGTCGATCCGCAGCCGCTGGAGCGGGACGCGCATTTTCTCGAGAATTCCCACTACATCGATGCCCGAGCAGCCTGCCAGAGCCATCAGCACGGTCTCCATGGGGGACGGCCCGGCCGGCGCGCCCTGCGTCCCACCGCTTTCCATGATGGCGACTCCGCCTTTGGGGGACCGTCCCATGAACCGCATGGGGGCAGACCACTCGACCTGAACGTTCATTCAGACGCTCCTTTCGCCGGTGTCAGCCCTTCGACTCGCTCAGGACTTTCAGCCCTTCGATTCGCTCAGGGTTTTCAACCGCTGGACGGCGTAGGGGATGACGATCCGGAGGCGGTAGTCGGGGAACGCCGCCGCGATCCGCGCGGCGATGTCCTCATCCGCAGCGCCTTCGGCCCGCGCCCCGGCTACCACCGCGGCCACCTGTTCCAGATACTGCACCTGCAGGTCGACCAGTTCCTCGCCGCCGGGCGCCCCATGCCCCGGAATGAACACGTCCGCGTCGAGCGCGCGGAGCGCGCGCAGTCCCTCGCGCACACCGTCGGGGAGCGCGTCTTCGAAGTTGTAGTGGTACTGATGGAAAATAAGGTCGCCGCAGATGGCGACCCGTTCGTCGGGCAGATAGAGGAACGCGTCGCCCGGCGTGTGCGCCCACGCCGGATGCCACACTTCGATCTCCAGGTCATCGAGGTAGAGGACCAGCCCCTCGTCGAACGTGATCTCGGGCAGCGCCGAGCCGGCATCGGCGAATAGCGGCTGCAGGGCCGTGTCCTTCCGGCGGGTCTCGATGAGGCCGGGATGCTCGGCCGCCATCCGGTCGCGGCACTCCCGGTGCGACACGAGCACGGCGCCCTGCGCCGCGAAGTAGGCGGCGCCCATCGCATGGTCGGTGTGGTGATGCGTGAGGACGACGAACCGCACTGGGGCCGACGTCTTCTCCCGCAGCGCGGCGTCGACGAGCCGGGCATGCGCCGGTGCGATCAGGGGATCGATGAGCACGACGGCGTCGGATCCGAGAATGCCCACGCAGTTGGCCCCGTAGCTGGTGGTGATCTCGTCGCCGCCGAGCGTCCAGACGAAGATGCGGTTCGTGACCTGGGTCTCGACAATCGGTCCGTCCATCGCGCCTCTAGTCTACTGGAAGGCACCTCTATCGTGGAGGCGAATACCAGCGCAGGCCTTTTTGGGAGGAATAATCGATGCGCCGCCTGCCTGTTGTGATCGGTGTCGTGATCTTGCTGTTGCTGTCGGCGATCTCGCCGGTGCTCCCGAAGGAGCCTCTCCTCACGGTCCTCCACTTCAATGACGACTACCAGCTCACCGCGGTCGACAATGGCGCCGCCGGCGGGTTGGACCGCCTCGCCACGCTGGTGAAGCAATACCGGGAGAAGGAACCCTGCACGCTGCTGCTGTTTGCCGGAGACCTCATTTCCCCCTCGGTCGAGTCGTCGGTGTTCAAGGGGGCGCAGTTAATCGACGGGTTCAACCGCCTCGGGGTGGATGCCGCGGTCTTCGGCAACCATGAGTTCGACTATGGGCCGGCCGAACTCCAGAAGCGCGTCGCTGAGTCGAAGTTTCCCTGGGTCGCCACGAACGTGATGAACCCGCCGGGGGCGCGGCTGTTTCCCGGTGCGCGCCTGTACGTCATCAGAAACGTCTGCGGAGTGAACGTCGGCGTCTTCGGGCTGCTGACCCCGTCGACGGCGTCGTCCTCATCGCCGGGACCGGTGTGGTTCGGCGGCCCGACCGCCGTGGCCGCGGCGATGGTGCCGATCCTCCGGCGGAACGGCGCGCAGCGGATCATCGCCCTGACGCACATGACGGTGGAAGAAGACCGCGCGATGCTGGCGGTGGTAGCCGGGGTCGATCTCGTCATCGGCGGTCACGAGCACGTGCCGCTCACCTCGCGCGTCGGCGACCGCCTCATCGCAAAAGCGGGCGTGGACGCGCGGTGGCTGGGGGTGACGCGCGTCGCGCTCACCGGACGCCCCGTCGCGACCCACGAGCTGATTCCCATCACCGACAAGACGCCGTCGGATCCCGCGATGGCGGCGCTGAGCAAGCGCTACTCGGACGCGCTGAGCCGGGACCTGCAGATCGTGATCGGCGAAACCACCGTCGCCCTCGATGCGCGGAATGCGGTGGTCCGGCAGCAGGAGTCGCCTCTGGGCAACTACATCGCCGACGTCATGCGCGCGGCGGTGGGCGCGGACCTCACCATCACCAACGGCGGCGGCATCCGCACCGATGCGTTGTTCCCCGCCGGGCCCATCCGCCGTCGCGACGTCTTCGCCTGGCTGCCGTTTGGCAACATCGTGACGAAGGTTGCGGTGACCGGCGCCGCGGTGCGGGCGGCGCTGGAGAACGGTGTCAGCCAGTGGCAGCAGGTCGCGGGCCGGTTCCCCCAGGTATCCGGCCTGCAGTTCACGTTCAACCCCGACCGGCCCGCGGGCTCGCGCGTGCTCAGCGTGTCCGTCGGCGGCCGGCCGCTGGACGACGCCGCGACATACACCGTGGCGACGAACGATTTCATGCAGCGGGGCGGCGACGGCTACACGATGCTGGCCGCGGGACAGGTGCTCATCGACGCGGCGGGTGGGCCGCTGATGGTCACGGCGGTCATCGAGGCCATCCAGCGGGCCCGGGCCATCAGCCCGCGGGTGGAGGGTCGCATCACGATCAGCCGCTAGGCGATCCACCCATGGAGAGATTTCGTGCCGTCCGCGGACCGCTGGCGATCCTCTCGCTGATCTCGTTTGTCTCCGCCCTGGGGGTCGCGGTGATGCTGCCGTTGATCCCGCTGTACGCCATCTCACTGGGCGCGGTGCCCGTACAGCTGGGGCTGCTGACCAGCGCGTTTGCCCTCGCCATGACCGTTGCCCAACTCGGTGCCGGGCTGTTCATGGACCGCTATGGCGCGCGAGGATTCATCCGCGGCGGCATTGCGACCTACGCCGGCGCCAACTTCCTCATCGCCACGGCGCGCAATGCCGCCTCGTTGATCACCTTCCGCACCCTCGCCGGGCTGGGCGGCGGGACCAACCTGGTAGCAACCCGGTTGTACCTGTCGCAAGTCACCGCGCCCGAGCGCATGGCGTTCGCCAACGGCATCCTGTCCGCCGCGGTGTCCGCCGGGCAGGTGGCCGGGCCGGTCCTGGGCGGCGTGGTGGCCGCACTGGCGAACCTGCGGCTGCCGTTCATCATGGTGGGCATCACGAGCGGACTCGGATTGCTCGGCGCGCTGTTTCTTCCCCGACCCGATGCCCACACCCCACAGCGGGGAGCCAGGCCGGCCGAGCCTACGCGCCCGCTGTTCACCCGTGACGTGGTCGTGTTGCTGTTTGCCCAACTGTTTCTCCTCGCTGGGTATGGTGGATTCATTACGACCTACGCGCCGTTTGCGACGCTCGAACTCGGCTGGTCGACGCTCGACGTGGGCATCGTGTTTTCGTTCTTCGGCGCCGGCAGCATCTTGCTCGGCCCATGGCTCTCACATTTGGCCGATCGGACCGGGCGCCGCCGGATCGCAGTCCTGGCGACCTTGCCGGTCGCGGCATTTGGTGCCACGCTCGTCGCCGGCGCGCCCAAGATCGGCGTGTATGCCATCAGCGTGCTTTCCGGCGGTGCGCTGACGGCGTTCACCGGCGCTTGGTACGCGCTGCTGAGTCAGGCCTCTCCGAGCGCGCGGCGCGGCCGGACCTATGGTTTGGTGAGCGCAGGTTCGAATTTTGGCACCGTCATTGGGGCGCTGGTCGCCTCCGGCGTGTGGCAGCGACTCACGTTGGGTGCGGGGCTGCTTTCGGCAAGCGTGCCCGTGTTGCTGAGCGGACTCACATTGTTGCTGTTGCCGAACGATCGTGGGGGTCAGGACTGACGACAAGGAGCGCCCGGACGATGGATCGCACGACCACGCTGGACGAATTGAAGCAGCAGGTGGCACAGTTCGTGGCGGCACGCGAATGGGAGAAGTTCCATACACCCAAGAACCTCTCGATGGGGCTGGCGATCGAAGCGGCCGAACTGATGGAACTGTTCCAATGGTACTCCGGGTCCGACAGCATACGGGTGGCCCAAGCGCGCCGCACGAAACAGGCGGCGGCCGAGGAACTGGCCGACTGCGTGATCTACTGTCTGTCCTTCGCGACGGCCACCGGCATCGACATTGCGGCGGCGGTGCGGGGGAAATTGCGCAGGAATCAGCGGAAGTATCCCGTCCGAAAATTTCGCGGACGATTCTAGCAGTCAACCATCACAGCATCTTCGCGCGAGGGATTGCGTGCCGCCGGCGCGAAGGCCCATTCCCATCCATGCGCGTTATCCTCGTCATTGTAGCCGCCACGCTGCTCGCCGGCTCCATCGCCGCCGCGCAGGCGCCGAAAGTGAGCGTCGGAGCCGACCAGCTCATCATCGATCTCTCGCTCCTGCAGGGGAAGCGCGTCGGACTGGTGACCCACCTCGCCGGGGTTACCCGGGACGGCGAAGCGACCGCCGGCGCCCTGGTGCGGCGCCGCGGCATTGATCTCCGGGCGCTGTTTGCCCCGGAGCATGGGATCAGCGGGGCCCTCGGCGCAGGCGTCGCGGTGCCGGATCTCATGGAGCGGACGCCGGTGTTCAGTCTGTACGGTGAGACGTTCCGGCCCACGCCCCGCATGCTCCGGCGGGTCGACGTGCTGGTCATCGATCTCCAGGACGTCGGCGTCCGCGCGTACACTTACGCATCGACGATGGCCTACGTGATGATGGCGGCACGCGATGCCGGGCTGCCGGTGATCGTCCTCGACCGCCCCAACCCGCTGGGCGGCCTCACCGTCGATGGGCCGGTGCTGGAACCCCACCTACGGTCGTTCATCGGAATGTATCCGATCCCATACGTGCACGGCCTCACCCTCGGCGAGCTGGCACGGCTCATCAACGGGGCGTTTCGGATCGGCGCCAACCTGACGGTCGTTCCGATGAAAGGGTGGGAGCGGCCGATGGTCTGGGCGGACACCGGCCTGCCGTGGATCAGGCCGTCGCCGGGCATCCCCAGTGCAGAGACGGCTTTCTACTTCGCGATCACTGGATCCATCGACGGGACAAACCTGTGGAACGGGACCGGCACCGAATCGCGGTTTCAGGTCGTCCTGGCATCGTGGCTGAAAGGGTCGGTGCTCGCGGAGCGGCTCAACCGCCTGCGGCTGCCCGGCGTTCGGTTCACACCGTCGGCGCTGCCCCATCCGCGGACCGGGAAGCCGTGGTACGGCATCCGCGTGCACGTAACCGATCCGAAGGCCCTGCGTCCCTCCACGATCACCGTGCACATCCTGGCGGAGATCCGCCGGCTGCATGGCAACAGGTTGGTCTTTGTCCAGCCACGGCGCGGAGCGCCCATGTTTGACCGCGTGTGGGGAACGAGTACCGTCCGTCTGGCTCTCCAGCGCGGTGAGCCAGCGGCGGCGATCGTCGCGCGCTGGAAGCCGGGGCTGCTGAAGTTTCAGCGGCTGCGGGAGCAGTAC
>Ga0209640_10001242_pt1 | contig 21297 bp, 24 predicted proteins | sample RifCSP10_1_FD_184018 | JGI IMG/M metagenome (GOLD analysis project Ga0209640, IMG submission 184018) | Soil microbial communities from Rifle, Colorado - Rifle CSP2_sed 10_1 (SPAdes) (version 2) | ecosystem: Environmental > Terrestrial > Deep subsurface > Rock core/Sediment | place: Rifle...
AAGCTGGCGGGCGGCGATGAACTTGTACCGCTGGGCAAAGTCTCCGGCGCCGGCGACTTCTGGTACATGGTGAAGACCAAGAAGGGGGCGGTGGGTTGGGTGAGGGGGGCCGATGTGGAAGATGCAAGCCCGCGCAGATAGTCCGGGTACTCAGGCGTGGCGCGGAGATAACGAGAGTTCGTTTGTCCGTTGTCAAGACTTTGGCCGCCGATCCAGCTGGCCGGCTTTGAGGCCGTAAATGCCCAAGAAAATACCGAAGAGGCTCGAAAAGCACGGCCATATACGCGTGGATGACTACTATTGGCTGCGCGAGCGGGACAATCCCGACGTGATTCGTTACCTGAACGAGGAGAACGAATACGCGGCGAAAGAGATGGCGCATACGCGCGCTTTCGAGGAGAAGCTGTTCGAGGAGATCAAAGGTCGAATCAAGCAGACCGACATGTCGGTGCCCTACAAACGCGACGATTATTATTACTACACGCGTTACGAGCCGGGGAAAGAGTATCCGATCTATGCACGCAAGCGCGGCTCGTTAGAGGCGGGTGAAGAAATCATGCTCGACGCCAACGTGTTGGCCGCGGGACATGAGTTTTTTTCGCTTGGCGGCTCGGCGGTGAGCTCGGGCCAGGACATTCTCGCTTACGCGATCGATACGCAGGGGCGGCGCATCCACACCGCGTATCTCAAAAACTTGACGACCGGCGAAATGCTGCCGGACGTGCTGCCTAATGTGACCGAGAATCTTGCCTGGGCGAACGACAACAAGACGCTCTTTTACGCCAAGCCGGACGAGACCACATTGCGCCAGTTTCAAATCTATCGCCACGTTGTGGGCACCGACCCTGCGGAGGACCAGCTGGTTTATCAAGAAGACGATGAGACGTTCGTCGCCTACATTTTTAAAACCAAATCGCGAAAATTCCTAATGCTCGTCTCATCGCACACCAACAGCCAGGAATACCGTTACCTCGAAGCGGACCGGCCGTTCGGCGAATTCGAGATCTTTCTGCCGCGCGAGCGCGAGCATGAGTATCATATCGAGCATTTTCACGACCGCTTCATCATACGCACCAATGATCAGGCGAAAAACTTTCGTTTGATGTCGACGCCACTGTACAAGACGGCGCGCGAGCACTGGCAGGAAATCATTCCGCATCGGAACGACGTTTACCTCGACGATTTCGAGCTGTTTCAAGAACATTTGGTGTTGGAAGAACGCGCGCGCGGCCTGACGCAGATTCGTATCCTTCCCTGGTCGGGAGACACCGGGCATTATCTAGATTTCGACGAGCCGGCGTACCGGGCCAATCTCAACGTGAATCTGCAATTCGACACGACCACCTTGCGCTTCGAGTACACGTCGATGAAGACGCCGCTTTCGATTTACGATTACGATATGGCAACGCGGCAAAGGACGCTGCTCAAGCGCGAGGAGGTGCTCGGCGGTTTCGACCCTGACCATTACATGACCGAGCGGCTTTATGCGACCGCGGCCGACGGCACGACGATTCCGATATCCGTGCTTTACCGAAGGGGAATGTCCAAGAACGGTGGTCATCCGATGCTGCTCTACGGTTACGGTTCTTACGGCTTGAGTATCGACGCGAGTTTCTCGTCGCCACGCCTGAGCCTGGTCGATCGAGGTTTCGTTTATGCCATTGCGCATATTCGCGGCGGCCAGGAAATGGGTCGGCACTGGTACGAGGACGGCAAGCTGCTCAAGAAGAAGAACACCTTGAGCGATTTTATTGCCGTCGCGGAGTTTCTGATCGGAGAAAAATTTACCAATCCCGAAAAGTTGTTTGCCATGGGACGGAGCGCGGGTGGCTTACTGATGGGCGCGATCAGCAATCTGCGCCCCGACCTATTCAAGGGTATTGTCGCCGAAGTGCCGTTCGTCGACGTGGTGAGCACGATGCTCGACTCCTCGATCCCGCTGACCACGGGCGAGTACGACGAGTGGGGCGATCCCAACGATAAACAATTCTACGACTACATGCTCTCCTATTCACCTTACGATTGTGTCGAAAGAAAAGCCTACCCGGCGATGCTGATCACCGGCGGCTTGCACGATTCTCAGGTGCAGTATTGGGAGCCGGCCAAGTGGGCGGCCAAGTTGCGCGAGCTCAAAACCGACAAGAACCGGTTATTACTTAAAACCAACATGGAAGCCGGACATGGCGGCGCTTCGGGCCGCTTCCGGCGACATCGCGAAACCGCGTTCTCATATGTTTTTCTGCTCGATCTGGCGGGGATTCAAGAATGATCCTCGGCGCGCGAGGCCAGTCGTCAACATCAAATCTTGCCGAGTGAAAAAAAGCGCCTTGCCGCATTAGCGCTTACGTTCGTTCCTTTTGTCCTGCCAAACTTTCAGGCGCTCTTGGATCTGCCTTTCGTAACCGGAGTCCGATGGAGCATAGTAGCGCTTGCCGAGCAATTCCGCGGGCAAGTGCTGCTGGTCAATGATTTGGTCCTGGTAGTTATGGGCATATTTATAGTCTTTGCCGTAACCGAGCTCTTGCATCAGCGCCGTCGGCGCGTTGCGCAAATGGTGCGGCACCGGTAAAGCACCCCGTTCCTTCACATCCTGCGCCGCCGCGAGCATGGCTTTGTACGAAGCATTCGATTTCGGCGCGCTGGCAAGATAAGTCACTGCTTGCGCCAGTGGAATCCGTCCTTCAGGTAGTCCGACGAAATGGACCGCGTCCTTGGCCGCTAAGGCAACCTGAAGAGCTTGCGGATCTGCGTTGCCGATGTCTTCGGCGGCGAAGATCACCATTCGCCGGGCGATGAAAAGCGGGTCCTCACCGGCTTCGATCATGCGCATCATCCAGTAAAGCGCGGCGTCGGCATCGCTGCCGCGCATGCTTTTAATAAAGGCTGAAATGACGTTGTAATGCTCCTCGCCGGATTTGTCGTATTGCAATGCCCGGCTCTGCAATGCTTCCTGGAGTTGCGGCAGACCGATCTCCTTGACGCCGTGTGCTTCAGTAAGCGTGGCAGCGTTCTCGAGAGCATTGAGGGCGGTGCGGCAATCGCCCTGCGCCTGCTGGATCAGGAACTCGCGCCCTTCGGCTGAGATCTTGAGCTTGAGCCTTCCCAACCCGCGCTCGCTGTCCTCAAGCGCACGATCGACGATTTTGCCCAGATCCGCCGGCGAGAGCATTTTAAGCACGAGCACTTGGCAGCGCGAGAGCAGCGGCGAGATTACTTCGAAGGAGGGATTCTCCGTGGTCGCGCCGATCATGATCAAGGTGCCGCGCTCGACGTGAGGCAAAAAGTTGTCCTGTTGGGCTTTGTTAAAATGATGAATTTCGTCAATGAAGAGAACCGTCGGTTTACCGAAACGCTGGAGTTGTTCCGCCTCGTGAATGATTTTCTTGAGATCTTTGACGCCGGAAGTCACCGCGGAGAAACTTACGCAAGCTGCGTTGGCCGACCGTGCGATGATCTGCGCCAGAGTGGTTTTGCCGCTCCCCGGCGGCCCCCAGAAAATCAGCGAGCGGAGTTTTCCTGAAGTCAACATGCCGTTCAGAAGCTTCCCCGGGCCCAACAGATGTTCCTGGCCGACGAATTGTTCCAAACTCGCCGGGCGCATTCTTACGGCGAGCGGTTGCGAGGACGGCTGCTGTTTTGCTATCGGAGCCGATCCGAAAAGATCCATGGGGTACATGCTAACATACCTCGATGCTGCCGATACAGGGCGCATCAGGCGGCTTTTGTTAGCAGCGCTTCGATGTTATGCTACGGCGGTTTATTGCGGCGGTTTCCAAGGCACCATGAACGATAAACAAAATCCGTCATTTATCCAAGGGGCGACGCCGCGAACGGTTTTGTTCGCCAATTCGTCGATTTCCGGGAAGCTCAGTTACAATCTGCCGGTCAAGATCGACGGACATTTCACCGGGGAAATCAAATCCACCGAGTTGCTAGTGATCGGCTCCAATGCCCAAGTCGACGCACATATCTCCGCGCGCCAGGTTCATCTGGAGGGCCGGCTCGTGGGCTCGGTGCAGACGATGGGCTGTTTCGAGCTTATGCCGGGGGGGTATTTCAAAGGAGAGGCTCGCGTGGGCGAATTGCGCATCCACCCAGGAGCAACTTTCGATGGTAATGGAAACGTCTTAGGCGGGACCTAAAGCGACCTCGCCGATCGCTTTATCGGTCTTCGCCGGTTAGCCGAGCCGCCTTGCCCGATCTCTCACGCAGAAAATAAAGCTTTGCCCGCCGCACCTTGCCGCGCGAAACGATTTCGACTCTGTCGATGCGCGGGGAATGGATCGGGAAGATTCGTTCAACGCCGACACCGTAGGAGATCTTGCGCACGGTAAACATGGCGCGGTTGCCGCTGCCCGACATGCCGATCACGATCCCTTCGAAGACCTGGGTCCGTTCCTTCTCACCTTCGACGACTTTAACGTGGACGCGCACGGTCTCGCCCGGGCGGAGCGCCGGCGGTTCCTTCTTGAGTTGTTGTGCTTCGAGCTGACCGACAATGTTCATGACTAACTCCTATTGGTCTCGGGTTTGTCACGGCCGTCCCAGCAGCCGATCTAGGATGATCGCGGCAGCCGAGCGCACCGAGAGATGATTGTAATCACCTGGCCCCTCGACGGCCTCTAAAACGTAGTCTGATTGTAAAAGTATAGCCTCGGTTAAGCCCCATCCGGTGCCGAGCAGTATCAGGAAAGGCCGAGTGTCTTTATGTAACACGTCTCGCAACGCAGCGAAAGAGGCGCGCTCTTTGGAGCGCCGCGCCGACGTGGCGACAAGGAGGGGCTTTTTACCAGTTTCACGCTCGATGGCAATGATCGCATCGTCGAGACTGTCGCAAATCCGCGCCAGCGCCAAGGCCTCCTTGCGCGTGGCGTTGTACTGGCTGCCGTAACCGGTCTCCCAGTGGTCGATGATCTTCAGCGCAAGCCGTTGGAGCGCTTTGACCGGCGTAATGACAAAAAAGCCGCGCAGGCCGTAGGTGCAGCCGGAGCGGGCGATGTCATGGATATCCATGTTGGTAACCGCCGTGGTGACGACTTGGCCGTTCTTATCGTAAACCGGATGATGCAACAGGGCGACATAGATCGGAGCGGAGATCGTTCCGCAGGCGGCTTGTTCAGATCGCTCCTCGGTTGCGTGCACATAAAGATCCGGCCGGCGCTCACGCGTAAGGAGAAGACTTTGCTCACGGCGCCAGCGGCGGATGCGCTCATGATCGCCAGACAGCAAAACCTCGGGTACTTTCATGGCGCGAAACTCCTCGGGCCGCGTGTACTGCGGGTATTCCAGTAAACCTTCGGTAAAGGATTCTTCCACCGCGGAGATTTCGTTGCCCAAAACGCCGGGAACCAAACGAGCGACGGCGTCGATGACGACGGTCGCCGCGGGTTCGCCACCGCTCAGCGTGTAATCACCGATGGAGATTTCTTCGTCGACGAACGCCTTGACACGTTCGTCGATGCCTTCGTAGCGACCGCAGATCAACACGATTTCCTGCTCCTTGGAAAGACGCCGCGCGGCCTCTTGATTGAACACCCGTCCTTGCGGCGCCAGCAGGATCACCCGGGCTTCGGGAGCCTTAGTCCTCGCATCTTCGATCGCCGCGACCAACGGCTCTGGCTTCATGACCATGCCTTGGCCACCGCCGTAGGGCGTGTCATCAGTGCTGCGATGGCGATCGGTCGTGTAGTTGCGCGGGTCAACGAAGGCAATTTTAATCAACCCTTTCTCCCGCGCCTTCTTCAAGATGCTATGACCGAGAGGTGAGTCAAACATCTGCGGGAAAATAGTGATGATGGTGAAATTCGGCATCGGCTTTAACCGCGTGGCGGGATCAGAGATCCAACAGACCGTCGGGGGGATTAATGATCATCCTGCCCGCAGTGAAATCGACTTTTTCGACAAATTCCTTAATCGCCGGAATCAAATGTTCTTTGTCCGCGCCTTGAACGACGTAAAGCTCGCCACCCGGCGTCGACATGATCGCCGAGATCATCCCGAGGCGCGCGCCGCTCACGGAGAAAACTTCAAAGCCGACGACCTGATAATGATAGTAGTGGCCCGGAGGCAAACTCTCCAGCGCGGCCTCGCCGACCAAGAGAGTCGAGCCGACGTATTTCAGCGCACCATCGATGTTGTCGACTTCTTGAAATTTAACCAGCAACTGATTGCGGTGCGGATGACTTGCCTCGATCCGGCGCAGCGTTCGCGCTCCGGACTTTTGCAGAACCACTTCGACCCCGGCTGACAGCGCCGTTGTGCTCAAATTGAAAGGATTAAGCTTCAACCAGCCGTTGAGCCCATGGGTGGTGACGATTTCACCGAGGGGGACTAACGGCTCAGCCATCGGCGCACACGGCGACGGGCGCTACTTCTCTTCAAAGATCTCCAGGACGACCTTGCGGTGGGCTATAGCTGCGGCGGCGTTCACTAGAGTACGGATCGACTTGGCGGTGCGACCTTGCTTGCCGATAATCCGTCCGAAATCTTCCTTGGCGACCTTAAGTTGTACAACCGAGGTGCCGTCGCTGTTTGTTTCATTGATTTCGACGGCGGCGGGATTGTTCACCAAAGATTTTGCCAAGTACTCAACCAAATCCTTCATGAAAAGCCTTACCCGGCTTGGCGCTCTTTCTTGATCAACTGGGAGACGGTTTGAGAGGGCTTGGCGCCTTTCTTGATCCAAGCGTCGATCTTGTCGCGGTTCAATTTAACTCCGCCCGTCTTGGCCCTTGGATCGTAAGTGCCGACCTGCTCGATGTAGCGGCCGTCGCGCGGATAACGCTGATCGCTCACGACGATGCGGTAGAAAGGTTTTTTCTTCGCCCCATGCCGGCTCATTCGAATAGACACACTCATGCTTGTTTGTTCCTTCTCTTTTAATGGAAAGGATTTGGCATTCGGCCGAGCAGCGAGCGCATGCCGCCTTTGCTGACCCTTTGCATCATTTTTTTCATCTCTAAAAATTGTTTCATCAACCGGTTGATGTCGGTCACCGTCGTGCCGCTTCCCTGAGCGATCCGTCGCCGCCGGCTGCCGTTTAAAATCGCCGGATTGCGTCGCTCCTGCAGCGTCATCGAGTTGATGATGGCTTCGACGCGCTTCAATTCTTGCTCGGCCTTATCCGAGTCGACCTGCGTGGCAAGCTTTTTTCCACCCGGAATCATCTCCAGCAAGTTGCCGACCGGCCCCATCCGTTTGATTTGCTGGAGTTGGAGTTGAAACTCTTCCAGGGTGAATTGCTGTTTCTGAAACGCCTGCTGCAGCCGCGCGGCTTCCTTCTGTTCGACGTTCTGCTGCACTTTGTCGATCAGCGAGAGGACGTCCCCCATGCCGAGAATGCGTGACGCCAGGCGATCCGGATAAAACGGCTCCAACGCGTCGAGTTTCTCGCCGATGCCGGAAAACAGAATCGGCTTGCCGACCATCTGGCAAATCGACAGCGCGGCGCCGCCGCGGGCATCGCCATCGAGCTTGGTGAGGATAATGCCCGATAGCCCAAGCTTGTCGTCGAATCCCCTGGCCTGGTTGACGGCATCTTGGCCGGTCATCGAATCGGCGACGAACAGGATCTGATGCGGGCGCACCGCGTCTTTGATCGACGCCAGCTCTTGCATGAGTTCCTCATCGATGTGCAACCGCCCGGCGGTATCGATGAGCATGACGTCGCAAAACTTTTGCTTCGCTTCCTGAAGGGCGCGTTGACAGATCGCAACCGGCGAAGTTTCGGCATCGGCGTCATAAACCGGTAACTCGAGCTCCCGGCCCAGGATCTTCAACTGCTCGATGGCGGCCGGACGATAGATATCAGCAGGAACCAGGTACGGGGCGCGTTTTTTGTCGTTTCTGAGATGCCGGGCGAGCTTGGCCAGGGTCGTCGTTTTGCCGGAACCCTGCAAGCCGACCAGCATGATTACGACCGGCGGCGCGGTTTTAAGATCGAGATCCGCATGTTCGCCGCCGAGAAGATTGACCATCTCGTCGCGCACGATCCTGACGAACTGCTGCTCGGGCGTGAGGCTTTGTAAGACCTCCTGACCCATCGATTTGGCTTTGACCGCCTCCAAAAAAGTCTTGACCACCTGGACGTGGACGTCGGCCTCCAGAAGGGCCAGGCGAACCTCGCGTAATGCGTCTTCGATATTTTTGTCGGTGATCTTGCCCTGGCCTCTGAGGCGCTTAAAGGTCAGTTCGAGCTTGTCAGTTAAAGATTCGAACATGTAATCGTCGCTAAATTGCTATATTTTCAGGGAAAAACTTTCAAATTACGGTAATATGAAAAGATTTCTTAGTCAAGGTAGGAGCAAACAGAAAAGCCCGTTGCACGCGCCAATCGCCGCGCGCAACGGGCCGATCCTGAATAACCGAGGCGAAATTTACATCATGCCGCCCATGCCGCCCATGCCACCCATACCGCCCATGCCACCCATACCTCCTCCCGGAGGCATTCCCGGCATGGCCGATTTATCCTCCGGCTTTTCCGCGACCATCGCTTCTGTGGTCAGCAAAATACTGGCGATGGAAGCAGCGTTTTGCAACGCAGTGCGTACAACCTTGGTGGCATCGATGATGCCCGATTTCATCAAATCCTCATACTCTTCGCTTGCGGCATTAAAGCCGAAAGCGCCCTTGGCTTCTTTGACCTTCTGCAGGGCGATCGAGCCCTCGACACCCGCGTTGATGGCGATGCGTCGAAGCGGCTCTTCACAAGCGCGCTTAATGATATTTACGCCCCATCGTTCTTCTTCAGGCACGCGAATTTTTTCGAGCGCCACAGCCGAACGAAGCAGGGCGACGCCGCCGCCGGGTACGATGCCTTCTTCGACTGCCGCGCGGGTGGCGTGCAGCGCATCTTCGACCCGGGCTTTTTTCTCTTTCATTTCGACTTCGGTTGCGGCGCCGACATTAATGACGGCAACGCCGCCGATCAGTTTCGCCAGGCGCTCTTGAAGCTTCTCGCGATCGTAATCGGAGGTGGTTTCATCGATCTGGGCGCGAATCTGCTTGATGCGCCCCTCGAGATCAGATTTTTTACCGGCGCCATCGACGATGGTGGTGTTGTCCTTGTCGACGACGATTCGCTTGGCCCGGCCGAGATCCTGCAGGTTGATATTGTCGAGCTTGATGCCCAGCTCTTCTGCGATGAGCTTGCCGCCGGTCAGAATCGCGATATCTTCGAGCATGGCTTTGCGCCGATCACCAAAGCCCGGCGCCTTCACCGCAACGCAACGCAAAGTGCCGCGAATTTTATTGACGACCAGCGTGGCGAGCGCTTCGCCTTCGATATCTTCAGCGATAATGATAAACGGCTTGCCGGACTTGGCAATCTGTTCGAGGACCGGCAAAATCTCTTTCATGTTGCTGATCTTTTTCTCATGGATCAGCAAGTAAACGTCCTCGAGAACACACTCCATCCTCTCGGGATCCGTGACAAAGTAGGGCGACAGATAGCCACGGTCGAACTGCATGCCTTCGACGACGTCGAGGGTGGTCTCGAGGCCTTTCGCCTCTTCGACCGTGATGACGCCTTCTTTGCCGACCTTGTTCATCGCTTCGGCGATGACGTCACCGATCGTCGAGTCGTTGTTGGCGGCGATGGTGCCGACTTGAGCAATCTCTTTCGGATCTTTAGTCGGTTTGGAAATGTTTTTAAGCTCGCCGATGATTGCGTTGACGGCTTTGTCGATACCCCGTTTCAGGCTCATCGGGTCATGGCCGGCCGCCACGAGCTTGATGCCTTCGGCGTAGATTTGGCGTGCTAGCACCGTCGCAGTCGTAGTACCGTCGCCGGCGACATCGGAAGTCTTGCTGGCGACCTCCTTCACCATTTGCGCGCCCATGTTTTCGAACTTATCTTCGAGCTCGACTTCTTTGGCGACGGTGACGCCGTCTTTGGTGACGTTGGGGGCGCCGAAAGATTTGTCGAGTACGACGTTTCTGCCTTTGGGCCCAAGCGTGACGGTCACGGCGTCGGCGAGAATATTGACGCCCCTGAGTATGGCGTCTCTCGCATCGCTGTGGAATTTAACTATTTTGGCTGCCATCGTTCCCTCCTGAGATTCTTTACTTTAATAGTTAATTATTTTTCAACGACGCCGAGGACATCGTCCTCGCGCATGATTAAATGCTCTTCGCCATCAAAAACGATCTCTGTGCCCGAGTATTTTCCGAACAGCACCCGATCGTTCACTTTGACGTCGAGCGGAGTGATCTTGCCATCGTCATGGACTTTCCCTTTGCCGACTGCAACAACCTTACCTTCCTGCGGTTTTTCCTTGGCGGTGTCGGGAATAATAATCCCCCCCTTGCTCTTGTCCTCTTCGGCGATGCGCTTGACGATGAGCCGATCTTGCAAAGGCCTAATTTTCACTTCCTGCCTCCTTTCGAATTTGACTTTAACTTACGAATTTTTAAGGGTTCCGCGCTGGGCTAATCATGCCGAGAAAGGCCGGTTCACCCAGGGCGGGATGAATCTAAGCATCAAATGGACGATGTCAAGCTTTTTCACATCAAAATTCATTGCCAATCGAGTTGTTTCGGCTTCGATAGCGAGCAGAGCTATGCATTATTTGCGTTGCTTGCGCGATTCTTCCTCAAAATACTTGCGGTAAAGAATATCCCACTCGCGACTTCCCGGCGGCACGTGCCGCGATAACGAAGCGATTTTACGTCGGACAAGCTCGTCGATCGGGTCCTCGCTTTGAAAAAAATCGCGCAACACTTGCTTGGTCTCCGCCAGCGACCGGCCTTCGTTGGGAAATTCACCCAATTTCGCCTGGCGCAGCCCGTTGATGACCAGATGAGCCAGATGGGAGATGCGATCGTCGGATAGCCGGGTCACAGGATAAAGCCCTTCTTGGCCGCGAGCTTTTGTTTGGCCAATTGAAACATTTTGACCGAATCCATGTCGCGCGCCGCTCGAGCGTGGGAGGTCAGCATTTGGCGCGCTTCCTCTTCGATGGCCTCTTCGTCAGCGAAATTCTTCGCGATCACTTCGGCAATCTTGCCTTTGATCGCCGCATCATCCGCTGCGGCGACGATGAGATCCTTGCCGCGATAGCTGGCGATCAGCATTGAAGCGATTCTGTCGAGCTGTTCCGGTTTGATTTTCATAGCCTGTCGAAAACTTGGGGATAAGTTCCTGAAAACTAGTGCGGCAACCGGCACAAACTGTGGGCGCTCATTTTATCTATCCGGGGCCAACCGCGAAGTCAAATCATCACGTGGCCGCGCTTCGGTCAAATTTTGCCGTACCAGCCGCGGGAAAAACTTGTACAAATAACGGTTTTTTGCGAAAATGAACGCTCTTGATAAAACCTGATGTGGAATTCGACGGCAGTTATCCACAGGGCGCCGATGCCCTGCGGCGCGGCTGGCGCGTAAGCACTGTGGAGAAGTTGCGTGGCTGTGCATAAGCCCCGGCGCCTGAAAACGGGCGGGCGCGTTGGGGTCGTAGCGCCGGCCGGGTGTGTCGAGCCGAGCTCGCTTCAGGCCGGCATCGAAACGATCCGCGCGGCAGGCTTTGAGGTTGAGCTTGGCGCGAACCTTTTTGCCCACGACGGCTATCTCGCCGGCAAAGCGGAAGAGCGCGCTCGGGACTTGCGGAATTTCTTTCAACGCGGCGACATCGACGCAATCTTCTGCGCCCGCGGTGGTTTCGGGTCGGTGCAGTTGCTGCCCTATCTGAGCTCAGCGCTGAGTAGCCATAGCAAAATCTTTGTTGGCTACAGCGACATTACGATTTTGCTCAACTGGTTGCGGCAATTTTGTCAAATGGTGACCTTTCACGCGCCGATGGTGGCGATGGATCTGGCGCGGGGTTTAAGCGAGCCGGACGGGGAATTTTTTTGGCCCGTCCTCACCGGCACGCTCGACAGATGGAAAATCAAGCTCGGCGAAGTGGTCCGGCCGGGAAAGACCGAGTCCGAGATCATGGGCGGGTGCCTTTCGATTCTGGTGACGACCCTAGGGACGCCGTATGAAATTGATACGCGCGGTAAGCTGCTATTTTTGGAGGACGTGGGAGAACAGCCGTATCGCGTCGAACGGATGCTGACGCATCTTAAAATGGCGGGAAAGTTGGACCAAGTGGCGGGCGTGCTGTTCGGTGATCTTACCAACTGCAATGGCACGACTTCCCGGGGTATCCGGGAGATCGTCGGCGATATTTTTCACCAAGCGCCTTATCCCGTAGTGATGGGCATGAGAGCCGGTCATGGAGCGGAAAATGTAACACTGCCGTTTGGTGTAAAGATGAAGTTGGATGGAGACGCGGCAATTTTGGAAATGCTTGAAGCCCCGGTAGCCTGATCGAGGAGGCGAGCGAGCGTGTGTTTGACCCTTTGACCCCCATCATCCGCCGAGTGACCAAGCCGACGGCATTGAACTCCGCAAACGTTTCCACGTCCGGTGTTTTTGAAAATGGATTTCCATTCCGTTGACAATGCCTTTCAACAGGCCGTGGCAGAGGGAGTTTTCCCAGGCGCGGTCGTGCTGGTAAGCCGGGACGAGAAAATCGTCTATGAGCAGGCGTTTGGCTACCGGTCGCTGGCACCGCGCCAAACGCCGATGGAGCTCGGCACGATTTTCGATCTCGCTTCGCTCACTAAACCTCTGGCGACGACGCTCGCGATCATGCTCCTGATCAAGGAAAAAAAATTGCGTTTCGACGACCTTGTCACGCGCGTGATTCCCATGTACGGCGTGTTCGGCAAGAATCTTACTACTTTTCGTCATCTGCTCAATCATTCTTCCGGGCTGCCGGCCTGGAAAGCGTTTTTTGAAGAGATCATAAAAAGTGAAAAAACCGGACGAATCAATTTCGTCGCCAGCCGGGCGGCGAAGAATTTCGTATATGAGCAAATTCACCGCGAGAAGCCGGTCCATGCGCCGGGCAGCCAGTGTCTCTACAGCGACCTGGGTTTCATGATTTTAGGCGAGGCGATCGAGGTTCTTAGCGCCAATACCCTCGACCGTTTTTGCCAGGAAAAAATTTTTAAGCCCCTGGGACTGCGCGCGACCGGGTTCGTCGATCTGACGCAGCTCAGAACGCACCGCCTACAGCCGGTTGAGGAAATGATCGCACCGACCGAAAATTGCCCGTGGCGGAAAAAAATTCTGTGCGGTGAAGTGCACGACGACAACGCCTATGCGATGGGCGGAGTGGCGGGCCATGCCGGGCTCTTCTCCTCGGCGCGCGACGTGCACGCGTTGCTGGTGCGCATCGGCCGATGTCTGCAGGGTAAGGACGGCTTTTTGCCGCAGGACCTGGTCCAGGCTTTTTTCAAAAAGAACCCCGCGCCCGGCAACGACCACTTTGCTCTTGGCTGGGACACGCCATCATCGGAGCACTCGTCGAGCGGCCATCGATTCTCAGCCCATTCGGTCGGTCACCTCGGTTACACCGGGTGCTCTGTGTGGTGCGACCTTGAGAAAAATTGCCATATTATTCTGCTGACGAACCGAGTCCACCCCTCGCGCAATAACGACAAGATCAAAGAGTTTCGACCGGCGATCCACGATCACATCATGCAGGCGCTTTTTCCGTGAACCATCTTCCGTCTACAGGCAGCCACATTCATTTGATCGCCATCTGCGGCGTCGGTATGGCCTCGCTGGCCGGTCTGTTGCAATCGCGAGGTTATCAGGTGACCGGGTCGGATCAGAATGTTTATCCGCCGATGAGCACCTACCTGGAGCAAATCGGCATCGAGGTTCAGCCGGGATTTGCCGTCGGGCATCTATCGCCGCGGCCGGATCTTGTCGTCATCGGTAACGCCGTACCGCGGAGTAACGCCGAGGCGCAAGCGGTGCTTGAACAGAACATCCCCTATATCTCGTTTCCGCAGGCGCTCGGTCATTTTCTCATCGGCGCAAGAACGTCGCTGGTGATCACCGGGACGCATGGTAAGACGACCACCACGGCGCTGGCGGCCTGGGTATTGACGAGCGCGGGACTGGATCCGGGCTTTTTCGTCGGCGGGGTGCCGATCAATTTCGGCAGCGGCTGGAATGCCGGTGCGGGCGAACACGTGGTCATCGAAGGCGACGAATACGATACGGCGTTTTTCGATAAAGGGCCAAAGTTTCTCCACTACCGTCCGCATCACGTGATTCTCACCGGTATCGAATTTGACCACGCCGACATCTACCGCGATCTCGATCACGTCAAGAGCGCGTTTGTCCGACTCATGGAAATCATTCCATGCGACGGATCGCTGGTCCTTTGCCGCGACTATGCGGCGGCGCGGGAAATAGCCACTGCGGCGCGCTGTCACCTCGTCACCTACGGTGATGACGATGCCGACTGGCAAGCGCTCGCGCCAGAGTTTCACGAGGGCCGGACTTTCTTTCAGCCGTGTTACCGCGGTCAATCCGAGGGGCGTATCGAGGTTGGCCTTATTGGCCGGCACAATGTCAAGAACGCCCTGGCGGTTTACGCCCTTGGGCGGGTCATGGGCCTCGATCGCGCCAGGCTGCTCGATGGCTTTCGGAGCTTCACGGGAGTCAAGCGACGCCAGGAGATTCGCGGGCAGCAGCGTGGCGTCTTGGTGATGGACGATTTCGCTCATCACCCGACGGCGGTCCGCGAGACCATCGACGCAGTTCGCGCAGCCTACCGCGGTCGCCGCTTATGGGCGGTATTCGAGCCGCGCAGCAATACCAGCAAGCGGAATATTTTCGAGCAGGAGTTCGCCGCGGCCCTGGGCTTAGCCGATCGAGTTCTGCTGGCAGGGGTGCACCAGCCGGAGAAGGTTCCCGACGGCGAGCGCCTCTCGATCGATAATCTAGTCAGCCGGATCAATCGTTTATCCGATGACGATCGCGCCGGCAAAGCGGCGAGCGCGTCGGACATCGCGGCCGTCATTGCGCGCGATGGTCAACCTGGTGATGTGGTGCTGGTGATGTCCAACGGCGGCTTCGACAATGTCCACGAAAGAATTCTGCGGGCGCTAGCGAGTTAAATAGAGCCTCGCGCACTCCTGGCTGCAGAAATAACGCCCCGACTGCGTTATCGCGTCAGATTTTGGAATATAGCTGTGGCATTGCGGATCGAGCACCATCTCTTCCCCATCCAGGTTGGCTTTGACCCTGTTCGAAACAGCGCCTTTACCGCGGCCGATGAGCGATCGGACCACGGTAATAAGGATGTAACAAATTAGGAAAATCAGGATGAGACGGAGCAGCAACATTTCGCTCCCTGCGAGTGATTAGGTTACGCGTGGTACAGATGAATCTTTTTGTCATCTTTCACGTTGATGAGCAACTCGGAAATGGTCACGCCCAGCTCGGGATGAATGACCTGCGGGGCAATCTCGCTGAGTGGAATCAAAACAAATTTGCGCGTCGGCATTTCGGGATGGGGGATTCTTAGATTTTTCTTTTTGACGACCGCCGAATCGTAGAGCAGGATATCCAAATCGATGATGCGCGCGCCCCAGCGTTTCTTGACTTTTTTCCGGCCCATGGCGCGCTCGATGTTCTTGAACTTCTTGAGCAGCATGTCGGGCTTGAATTTGGTCTCGATCTCAATGGCGCCGTTGACGTACCAGTCCTTGGCGTCGCCCAGAGGCTCGCTTTCGTAAAGCGACGATTCTTTGATCACCTTGGTTTCGGGCAACTTGGCGAGCCGGTCAACGGCCTCGAAAAAGTTTTCCTTCTTGTTCCCGACATTGGAACCGATCCCGACATAAACCTGATGAGCTATCGCGTTTGGCATGCCGTCGCTATGAAGAAAGAATTTACAGTTTAACCCTGCGAATCCTTTCCGCAACCTCCCGCAGTCGTTCTTTGTCGACGCAGACTGTAAAGCGCACGTATCCTTCCCCGGCATCGCCGAAACCGTTGCCGGGAGTCGTCACGACACCGGCTTCGTCGAGCAGCTTGGCGGTGAAATCGGCGGAGGAAAGTCCCTTCGGGCAGGCGACCCAGACGTAAAACGTTGCGCGCGGTTTTTCGCAGTCGAGTCCGACTGCGCGCAAGCCATCGACCAGAATATCGCGGCGCTCCTGATAGATTGTGCGCGACGGCTCGACGATTTGATCGCCTAAACGGAGCGCTTCGATGCCCGCCTCCTGGATCGATTGAAATATCCCCGAATCCAAATTGGATTTGGCTTGGGCCAGTCCGGCGACAATTTCCGGGTTTCCCACCGCCATCCCGATACGCCAGCCGGTCATATTGAAGGTCTTCGACAGCGAATGAAATTCAATACCGACCTCGCGGGCGCCGTCGATCTGCAGAAAGCTCAGGGGCCGGTAACCGTCGTAACCCATCTCGCTGTAAGCGGCGTCGTGGCAAACGATGACGTTGTGCCGATTGGCGAAGTCGACCACACGGCGATAAAAATCTTGATCGGCGACAGCGGCCGTAGGATTGTTGGGATAATTAATCCACAGCAGCTTGGCCTGTCGAGCAATGTCGTTTGGAATGGCGTCCAGATCGGGCAAAAAATGATTTTCTTTTTTCAGCGGCAGAAAATAGTTCTTGCCACCGCTAAAGGCTGTACCGATATGGTAAACGGGGTAGCAGGGGCTCGATACTAAAACGACGTCTCCGGGATCGACGAAGGCGACGGCCATGTTGCCGATCCCTTCTTTGGAGCCGATCAGAGAAACCACCTCTTTTCCCGGATCCAATTCGACATTAAAGCGGGTTTTGTACCAATTGGCGACCGCTGCGCGGAATTCCGCCATACCGGAGCTGCTCGGATAGCGGTGATTAAGCGGTTTACTGACGCTTTCCATGAGTTTTTCGACGACGGGGGCCGGAGTCGGTATATCCGGATCTCCGACACCGAGGTCGACAAGGTCCACGCCGTGGGCTAGAGCCTCCCGTTTTCGACGATCGATCTCGGCGAAGAGGTAAGGCGGTAATTCTTTGATTCTTCTAGCTTTGTTTATGTTCAGCGGCAACTTGGCAGATCCTCCAGTGAAAATCGCAACGGTTGTACCTGTTTTTTTTATTTTTGACAACCAGTGACTATGAACTGGTTGTGATGGCTGGCAAAATGACCCGGGTAAATGGATCTCATTATTGACGGCTATAATCTGATCGGGAACGAGCAGGGTCTGCGCGAACCTCTCGAGCCCAAGCGCAACCGGTTAGTTCAACGGCTCTCCTCATATCAAAAAATCAAGCGGTTTGATGTCACCGTCGTTTTTGACGGTTGGCGCACCGGGCGCGGCGATCAAGTCTTAATCAAAAAGGACGGGATTTCCATTGTTTATTCGAGGCTGAACGAAAAAGCCGATGCCGTGATCGTGCGGCTGGCCCGCGAGAAGGGAGCAGGCTCGGTGGTGGTGACATCGGACCGCGAAATTCGCCGCGCCGTTGAACGTTTCGGCGCGATCGCCATTTCAGCCGGCGAATTCAACCGGATCCTTCGAGCGTTGGATGGCGGCGCGATGACCGATGATGTCGACGCTGAAGATGAATATGTGGAGAGCCGTAGAGGCGGTAATCCGAACCGAGCTTCCAAATCCGACCGCCGGCGCAACGACAAGCTCAAAAAATTACGGCTGTGACTGGACGCCGCCGGCACGCCAGTCGCGCTCCTCCGATCAAGGATAAAACCGCTAATTCTTCACCTTATCGATTTTGCTTAAAAGTCCGTTGTGAAAAATTAACACCGAGCCGTCGGGATAAAACCAATGCTCCTCCGAAACTTTGATCGGTCCGCGCAGTTGAGTGATGCGCTGCGGCTCCCCCAACACGCGCTTCACCTCGCCCGTGTTCAATCCGGGCGTCGGTTGCTTCTTGATAGCGGCCTGTTTGACGACTGGCGACCAGGGTTGAGCCTGGATCCATTCAACTCGCTCCTGCTCTTCACGCGCTCGTTGCTCCGCTCTTGCTTTTTCATCGGCGCGCGGATCGGCTGATACAATCGTCAAGTTGAGCGCCTCGTGAAACGTTTCGGGGCGAATGTACGCCACCTTACCGGACTCGAACCTGACGGTGTAATAGGGATTTTTGCTGGACCTTCCGGTGAGCTCGGTTATAACAAAAGGTTCGTTGCTGCCGGGGCGAATGCTCGGTGCCGTGGCGCTGGGAGCGCTGACGAAATCTGGCAGTTTTCCTTCTGGTGCGTTTAGCCAAAAGGTTTTCCCGACTCGCGCGGCCAGCGCGTCCATCTGTCTATCTGTGAAATGATGCGATGCGAAAACGTTTCCGTCCAGCAACGAAAAGGTCAAGAGTAAAAGCGCCAACGGGCACAATGTCAACTTGCCAAGAACTCGGGAATATATTTGTATGTGATCGATCATCCGCGCGTTCGCCTCGGTCAAAACCCGCGTTGCGATATCGTGCTTAATAAGATTAAACTCCGGCTGGATTATTGTCCAGCCGTTTCGCGGGCGATCGGCGCAGTCGTTTTCATTATGGAGACTGAAAGAGGCGGGAGTTCTTGAATTTGGTTGCGGGGCCCGGGATTTGAACCCACCCAGGAATCTGCTCTCAAGAATCTTCAAGTGCTAAGTAGGCGAAATTTAGACACGCTCCGCAAGCGCAAGATCGGGTAACTGCTCACTTCGGCTGTATCCGATCAAACCAAAATCGAACCGTTTTCCAACGGGCGTTCGAGGCTCATAACAGCCGTCCAGAAGAGAAACATAAACTACCAAACCACTGCGAGGTCTGTCCGTATTTTCGTTTGGCGAATTCGCCCTCGGTCAAGGAACAGAAATGGCAATTTTTTCCAGGCGATCACTACAGCGCCTATTAATCGAAAACACCGAATTTCTCCAGCCCGGACAAACCAGAAACCATGTGGAACGACTAAACCGGATGGAGATAGAGTTAACGTTGGCTACAGAGTGGGAGGTGGTTCTTCTCAACTCGCTATACAAACGCGGCAATGTGATCCACGAAAAGAATTTTGGCGGGACAAAGCGGCCCGATGTTTACTGGGAGTCGAGGGAAAGCCCGCGTCACAATTTCGTAGCAGACATTACGGCGGCCTCCGACAAAGGACTCGACAAGCAAAACCCGTACGATGTTCTTTCTGCGGAGCTTCGCAAACTCGTTAGGGAGCGCAACCTGAGTCCAGTTGCTTTTTCTCTTCGCGTTGGAGCGAACACAACAGGCCACTATAAAGGTGGCGAAAAGGTACGGTTAAAGATTCCAGGACGCGCCCACTTTGGGCAGAGAGTCTTTGGTCCGCAATTTGATGGTTTCTTGGACGCTCTTGCCAAAAATCCAGAGAAGCGCGAAAACTTCTCGATCAAAACCGATGAGATTGATGTGGAGATTCGCTACGACCCCCGGCAGCACTATGGCAGCGGCAGTCATGTTGATTACAAGGTGGTCTACCGCCTAGCGGAAAACGTTGTTTACAATGCGCTAAGCGAAAAAGCATTGCAACTGGCGGGGGTAAATTTTAACGGCCCTTGCGGGATATTCCTCTGCGACGGGAGCTGTCGGTTTCTTGACGGCACGACGCTAGACAGCCTGCGTTCTTACACCCTCGGTGATGTGATTGGGCAATTTTTGCGAGACCAAGCAGGCATAAATTTCGTTGTGACGGTTGTGGTGAAGAGGGAGCAACGATACACGACTTCCTACTGGGGAAATCCATACCGCGTGTTTGTAGACCTTTTCCCGAGTCCGGCCACCGCTCCTCTACAGTTTGATCTTTTTAGCGTCTTGAGCAGCTTGACCTTTCCGCATCCGAAACTAAATGCCGCGAACGCGATGAATCGCCTGAAGTGGGCGAGCGAGTGGAATAAACCGCACCAGGGTGTCTATCACTACGGAGGAATAACAATGACTCGCAACCGCACAACCATTAAAGTCTCCTCGCGGAGACTACTCGAACTTTTGGCGGGCAGGATAACGCGGCACCAGTTCCTGCGGGATCAGGACTTTCTCACTGAGAATCCATTTGAGGACGCTTTGAGTTCGGGACAACTCGCTGTTGCTTTGGAAGTCACGAAAGAGGATGACGACGATTGGCTTGTGTTCGAAATGGGCGGCTCAGATGCTGCAATCGCTCGATTTGTAGCATCCCAAAAAAAGGATTAGGCCGGTGCTGACAGGTTATGATCAGTTGGGCATTAGCAAGTGGCTAGCGAGGCTTTTTCTTGCAATCGGGACTGATTGGCGGTAACGCGCAGCTCATGTGGTCGGAGCTGGTCCATTTCTGGCGCTGGCTAAAGCAATTCGGTCACTGGCTCATAGTACGTCCCAAACTGATTTGGCTGTCGCTGATTGTCCTTGTATCCATGGGGCATCGCATTCGGAGGAGTCCATCTCAAGCGGTGTGACGCAAACTCGGGATTTGAACTCGCCAAAGCTTCTGCTCTTAAAAAGTATGCGAAATTTAGGCATACTGCGCAAACGCAAAAGCGGTTAACTGCTCGCTCTGGCTATATCCGATCGAACCAAAATCGAACCGTTTTCGAACGACCGATCGAGCCCATCACTCTGAAGCTGTGCGTTCCTTTGACTGGGCATCCAAAATTGCAAGGACGAGGACGAACAACTAAAACTACTCGAGAAACTGGAAAGGCAAAAATACACATGCCGCGCATTGATCTTGTAAAGAAAACCCCGGTCTCAGCTTCCGCCCGAGCGCGCCAACTCGAAGGAATGTTTGACGTGCCGCGCAAAAAGATTTCCGTGATCGAATTCATCGATCCTGTGGTTTCATTGTGCGTTGCAAGCTTGCACGAGTAACCCTTTCCTTTTCGCATTTCTGACAAATCGCCGAGAGAATTGTTCATTAAAATCTTGTTCGCACCCGGCATGTGTCTTGCTCCACTGCCGCGATATGGCCGCGTCCTCGTAGCAGGCGTTTCAGTAATGGATGATAGAGAAACTGACATTAAGCGTAACAAAATAATTGTTGTCGAGCGCTATCCGCTTGCAAGAGCGGCTCTCGCCGATCTCCTGGTTGGCGACGGTTATCGAGTTTTCCAGTCAGACAACGCAAAATCGGCAATCTCATGTGTCGAACAAAACAAAGACGTATTTGCAGTTCTCGCAGACCTTCAGTTGCCGGATTGGAAATCGCTTGTCGGATACACGTGCGCGGTAGCGTCCAACGCTTCCGTGATAGCGATGCTGGCGAGTCATTCGATTGTTGATCCTGCGGAACTACAACGGCGCGGTATCAAGTTCTGGCTGGTAAAGCCGATCGACTACGAGGACATACAGCGGCTCCTAAGGTCGAGAGATAGATAGCCGGACACAATTGCAAGGGAAACGCTTTACCCCCCAACTAAAAGATATACGGGTTGCGTGGTATAAACCCGGTTATGGACTACCGGCAATGGATCGGCTGGACTGTTATAATAATTA
>Ga0209640_10001243_pt1 | contig 21289 bp, 20 predicted proteins | sample RifCSP10_1_FD_184018 | JGI IMG/M metagenome (GOLD analysis project Ga0209640, IMG submission 184018) | Soil microbial communities from Rifle, Colorado - Rifle CSP2_sed 10_1 (SPAdes) (version 2) | ecosystem: Environmental > Terrestrial > Deep subsurface > Rock core/Sediment | place: Rifle...
ACCCCGGCAGCTCGTAGCGCGGGCCGGCGCGCGGCTTGCCGAGCCGATAGCCCCCGCCGGTGCGGTCGAACTCGATCGGCGCATTGAAGCGGTCCTTCATGTAGGCGAGGTCGCGCTTGAGCGTCGCGCGCGATACGCCCAGTGCGTCCTTGAGCGCGCCGAACGGCACGCCCCTGCGCTCTTTCAGCAGCCGGTCGATCTTGTAGAAGCGTTCGAGGCGGTCCATGCGAGTGCCGGGTCGGTCGCTATTTATGGCGTAGAGTGCGGGCGACCACAAGGGGGGACCCGGATGAGAATTGGTTTTGCGGCGCTCGCAGGCGCGCTCGCTCTTGCATGCTCTTCCATCGCTGCGCAAGCGCAACCGACCGAGGCGGCGAAGGCCGAGTTCGCCGCTGCCGCCGAGGCCGCGCAGAAGGCAAGCGTTGCCGGACCGTCGGATGTGAAGCTCGCCGAGCAGGCGCGGCTGAAGCTGCCCGAAGGCGTGTTCTACGTTCCGCCTGCCGAGAGCGGGCGGCTGCTCGCGGCGATGGGCAACCGCCCGGGCGAAGGCCTGCTCGGCATGATCGCATCGAGCGCACCCGACGCCGACTGGTTCGTCGTGATGCGGTTCGTCAAATCCGGCTTCATCAAGGACGATGACGCCAGGGACTGGAACGTCGAAGAGCTGCTCGGGGGCCTGAAGGAAGGCACCGAGGAATCGAACCAGGAGCGCCGCACGCGCGGGCTGCCGGAGATCGAGATCGTCGGCTGGGTCGAGGCGCCGAAATACGACCCCTCGACACGCCGGCTCGTCTGGTCGCTCCAGTCGAAGCAGAAAGGCGCACCCGCGGGAAGCGACAGCGGCGTCAACTACAACACTTACGCGCTCGGCCGCGAAGGCTACGTCAGCATGAATCTCGTCACCGAGCTTGCAAGGGTGCAGGCCGAGAAGCCGATCGCGCAGAAGCTCCTCGCCGCACTCGAATACAACGACGGCAAGCGCTACGCCGACTTCGATTCTTCGACCGACCATGTCGCCGAGTACGGCCTCGCCGCGCTGGTCGGCGGCGTCGCGGCGAAGAAGCTCGGGCTCTTTGCGGTCGCATTGGCGTTCTTCGCCAAGTTCGCCAAGGTGATCGGCCTCGCGGCGATCGCGCTCGGCGCGGTGTTCTTCAAGTTCTTCCGCCGCAAGAAGCCCGACGCGGCGCCGCCGCCGCAGGCGTGATCAAGACGCTCCTCGCGCTGCTTGCGGCCGGCAAGCTCGGCGGCGTGCTGCTGACCGGCGGCACGATGATCCTGTCGGTGTTCGCGTACGCGCTCGTGTTCGGCTTGTGGTACGCGGTCGGCTTCGTGCTGCTGATCTTCGTGCACGAGATGGGGCACTTCCTCGCCGCACGCCAGCGCGGGCTCGCGGTCGGCGCGCCGACGTTCATCCCGTTCGTCGGCGCATGGATCCAGCTGAAGGACCTGCCGCACGACGTCGAGACCGAAGCCTGGGTCGGGCTCGCAGGGCCGCTGCTGGGCACGATCGGCGCGCTCGCCGTGTACTACGCCTGGCGCGCGACCGACGCACCGCTCTTGCTTGCGCTCGCGTACGCCGGCTTCTTCATCAACCTCTTCAATCTGATCCCGGTGTCGCCCTTCGATGGCGGGCGCATCACCGCGATCATCTCGCCGCGCGTGTGGCTCGCGGGCGTGCCGATCCTCGCCGGGCTCTTCTTCTGGCGGCCGAGTCCGCTCCTGATCCTGATGGTCGTGCTCGCCGCGCCGCAGGTGTGGAAGGCGATTCGGTTCGACCCGAATGCGCCCGAGAACGCCGCGTACTACTCGGTCGCGCCCGCCAAGCGCTTCGAGTACGCGGTGTACTACGTCGCGCTCGCAGCGTTCCTGGCAGTGATGTGCTTCGAGCTGCACGAGGTGCTCGAGCAAACGAAACACAAAATCAAATAGCGGAAAATGGGGTCTGTCCCTATTATTTCGACATGCGAAAGAAGCCTGAGGAACTGAGAAGCCACCGCTGGTATGGCGTGAACGACATGCGCTCGTTCGGCCACCGCTCGCGCACCGCGCAGATGGGCTATCACCGCTCCGACTATGCGGGCAAGCCGGTGATCGCGATCCTCAACACGTGGAGCGAGATCAACGCCTGCCACGCGCATTTCCGCCAGCGCGCCGACGAAGTGAAGCGCGGCGTCTGGCAGGCGGGCGGCTTCCCGGTCGAGATGCCGGCGATGTCGCTCTCCGAGCCGTTCCAGAAGCCGACCACGATGCTCTATCGCAACCTGCTCGCGATGGAGACCGAGGAGCTGCTGCGCAGCTACCCCGCCGACGGCTGCATCCTGATGGGCGGCTGCGACAAGACGACGCCCGCGCTCGTGATGGGAGCGCTGTCGATGAACCTGCCGGCGCTGTTCCTGCCCGCGGGGCCGATGCTGCGCGGCGACTACAAGGGAAAGTTCCTCGGCAGCGGCTCGGACACGTGGAAATACTGGGCCGAGCTGCGCGCCGGCAACATCACCCCGCAGGACTGGCAGGACGTCGAGGACGGCATCGCGCGCTCGCCCGGCCACTGCATGACGATGGGCACCGCGAGCACGATGACGAGCGCGGTGGAGGTGCTCGGCCTCACGCTTCCCGGCGCGGCGTCGATCCCGGCGCCCGACTCGCGCCACGCGCAGATGGCCACGCTCGCCGGCAAGGCGATCGTCGAGATGGTGTGGCAGGACCGAAAGCCGCTCGACTACCTCACCGCCGCGTCGTTCGACAACGCGGTGACCGCGGTCGTGGGCCTGGGCGGCTCGACCAACTCGATCGTGCACCTGATCGCGATGGCGAAGCGCGCCGGCATCGACCTGACGATCGACCGGTTCGACGCACTCGCGCGCAGGACCCCGGTGCTTGCGAACCTGCGGCCCTCCGGCGCGTACCTGATGGAGGACTTCTTCTACGCGGGCGGCCTGCGCGCGTTCCTCACGCAGCTCGGCGACCTGGTCGATGGCAGCGCGCGCCAGGCGAACGGCCGCACGCTCGCCGAGAACATCGCCGGCGCCGAGGTCTGGAACGCAGACGTGATCCGGCCGCGCTCCAATCCGCTCGTCGCGAAAGACGGTCTCGCGGTGCTGCGCGGGACGCTTGCGCCGGGGGGCGCGATCATCAAGCCGGCGGCAATGGAAAGGCGCTTCTACAGGCAACAGGGCCGCGCGGTCGTGTTCCGCGACTATAACGACATGGCGGCGCGGATCGACGATCCGCAGCTTCCCGTCGACGAGAACTCGGCGATCGTGCTGCAGAGCGCCGGGCCGCAAGGGGCGCCGGGGATGCCCGAATGGGGGCAGTTGCCGATCCCGCAGAAGTTGCTCAAGCGCGGCGTGCGCGACATGCTGCGCATTTCCGATGCGCGCATGAGCGGCACGAGCTACGGCGCGTGCGTGCTGCACGTGACGCCGGAATCACACGTCGGCGGGCCGCTTGCGCTGGTGCGCGATGGCGATGCGATCTCGATCGACATCGAGGCGCGCAGGCTCGACCTGTTGGTGAGCGATGCCGAGTTCGCCAGGCGCAAGGCCGGATGGAAGGCACCGGCACCGAAATTCACGCGCGGCTACGGCGTTCTGTACCTGAAGCACATCCAGCAGGCCGACCAGGGCTGCGATTTCGACTTTCTCGCGCCGGCCGGGCCGGTCGGCGATCCCGAGATCCACTGAAGGAGCCTTCGATGCGCAAGAACTTCCTCGCCGGCGAATGGGTGGAGGCGGCAAACGCTTCGCCGAACGTCAACCCGTCCGACCTGGCCGATGTGATCGACGACTATGCTTCCGGCGACGCGGCGCTGGTCGAGAAAGCCGTGAATGCGGCGCGCACCTCGCACCCGGTGTGGGCGCACTTCACGCTGCAGCAGCGCTTCGATGCGCTCGATGCGATCGGCACCGAGATCCTTGCGCGCAAGGCCGAGCTGGGCGAGCTGCTCGCGCGCGAGGAAGGAAAGACTCTGCCCGAGGCGACCGGAGAAGCGGCGCGCGCCGGCGCGATCTTCAAGTTCTTCGCGGGCGAGACGCTGCGCCTCGCGGGCGAGGTGATTCCTTCGGTGCGCCCGGGCCTCGGGGTGGAAGTGACGCGCGAGCCGATCGGCGTGGTCGGGCTGATCACGCCGTGGAACTTCCCGATCGCGATCCCGGCGTGGAAGATCGCGCCCGCGCTCGCCTACGGCAACTGCGTCGTCTTCAAGCCCGCCGATCTCGTCCCGGGCTGCGCGTGGGCGCTCGCCGAGATCATCAGCCGCTCGGGAATCCCGGCCGGCGTGTTCAACCTGGTGATGGGACGCGGCGCGAAGGTCGGCCAGGCGATGGTCGATTCGCCCGGCATCGATGCGATCAGCTTCACCGGGTCGGTCGCCACCGGCCGGCGCATCGCCGAGGGCGCGGTGAAGCGCCTGGCGAAAGTGCAGCTCGAGATGGGCGGCAAGAACCCGCTCGTCGTGCTGGATGATGCGCACCTCGACCAGGCGGTCGAAGTCGCGGTGCAGGGGTCGTACTACTCGACCGGCCAGCGCTGCACCGCCTCGAGCCGGCTGATCGTCACCGCCGGCATCCACGACGCGTTCGCCAAGCGCCTCGCCGAGCGCCTGGAGAAGCTCGTCGTCGGCGATGCGCGCGACCCGAAGACGCAGATCGGGCCGGTGGTCGACGCAAACCAGCTCGAGCAGGACGAGCGCTACATCCAGATCGGCAAGGACGAGGGTGCGATGCTCGTCACGGGGGGGCAGCGCGTGAAGCGGGCGAAGAACGGCTTTTATTTTTCGCCCGCGCTCTTCACCGGCGTCTCGAACGACATGCGGATCGCGCGCGAGGAGATCTTCGGGCCGGTCGCGGCGGTCCTGCTCGCGAAGGACTATGACGAAGCACTCGCGCTTGCGAACGACACCGAGTTCGGGCTCTCGGCCGGGATCTGCACGAGCTCGCTCAAGTACGCGACGCATTTCAAGCGCTACGCGCAGGCCGGCATGGTGATGGTCAACGTGCCGACCGCCGGCGTCGACTACCACGTGCCTTTCGGCGGCCGCAAAGGCTCGAGCTACGGCCCGCGCGAGCAGGGACGCTACGCCGCCGAGTTCTATACCACCGTCAAGACCGCGTACACGCTGCCGTAATCTCAGGCGGCGGCCGGCAGCGGGCGCGCACGCGCGCGCTGCAGGAACCACACGAGCGCGAGGAGCGCGAGCGCGGGGATGTACACCCAGTGCTCCGACGGGCGGTCGGTCGGCACCTTGATCGCGAGGATCTTCCAGCCCTGCTCGAAGCCGGATTTCTTCGCGCGGCTGCCGAACTTGACGCCGGTCGTGCGCACTTCGGAGCCGAGCACCTGCACCGTGAGCCCGGCCTCCGCAAGGCGCTTGCGCCCGTCGCCGGGCTTGCCGACCTGCACGGCGACGGTCTTGCGCACGTCCTCGCCTTCGACGTTCGTGCCTTCGATCACGAGCACCAGGCGGTCGTCCTCGTCGAGGTCCTTCGCCACCTTGTAGATCTCCTGCGCCGGCACCTCGCTGTATTTCGCGTACAGCCGGTCCATGAAGTAATCCGGCCGGAAGAGTGCGAACGTCGCGCCGAGCAGCAGCAGGATCTCCCACCACCTGCAGCGGCTGTGGAACCAGCCGAGCGTTGCCGCCGCGAATGCGAGCGAAGCGACGGTCGCGGCGAACGACACCAGCGCCACCTCCCACCATCCGTGCACGTCGATCATCAGCAGCGCCGGGTTGAACACGAACACGAACGGCAGCACGACCGTGCGCAGCGCGTAGAGCGAGCCCTGGATGCCGGTCTGGATCGCATCCTCGCCGGAGATCGCCGCCGCGGCGAACGACGCGAGCCCGACCGGCGGCGTGATGTCGCCCATGATGCCGTAGTAGAAGACAAAGAGATGCACCGCGATCAGCGGGATCACCAGCCCCGATTGCGCGCCCAGCTCGACGATCACCGGCGCCATCAGCGTCGCCACCAGGATGTAGTTCGCGGTGGTCGGCACGCCCAGGCCGAGCACCAGGCAGACGAACGCGGTGAAGAGCAGCATCGCGATCACGTTGCCCTGCGAGACGAACTCGACGAAGTCGGTCATGCGGAACCCCAGGCCCGTCAGCGTGATGCCGCCGACGATGATGCCGGCGGTGCCGGTCGCGATCGCGATGCCGATCATGTTGCGCGCGCCGTCGTTGAGGCCGTCCACCACTTCGCGCGCGCCGTTGCGCGCCTCGGCGCCGAAGCCGGCCTTGCCGCGAAAGAGCGCCGTCAGCGGCCGCTGCGTCAGCATCAGCGCAATCAGGGTCGTGGTCGCCCAGAACGCCGAGAGCGACGGCGAAAGCTCTTCGATCATCAGGCACCAGATCAGCACGCCGATCGGGATCAGGAAATGCAGCCCCGCCTTCACCGTCGGCCAGGTCTCGGGGAGCACCGGGTGCTCGACGTCGATGTCCGGCGGCAGGTCCGGGCAGCGCGCCGCGACGCGCACCGACCAGAGGTAGAGCACGCCGAGCAGCAGGCCGAGCACCCACGGCGCCGCCGCGCCCGTCAGGTTCTTCACCGTCTGGGCGACGAAATAGATCGCGCTGCACGCGACGATCGTGCCCGAGATGCCGAGGCCCCAGCCGATCGCCTTCTGCTGCAGCGTGCGCTGGCGGGCGGCGACCATCGGCTCGAGGCCGAGCTTGAGCGCCTCGAGGTGCACGATGTAGAAGAGCGCGATGTACGAGATCACCGCCGGCAGGAACGCGTGCTTGACGATGTCGGTGTAGGGAATGCCGACGTACTCGACCATCAGGAACGCGGCCGCGCCCATCACCGGCGGCATGATCTGGCCGTTCACCGAGGACGACGTCTCGATCGCGCCCGCCTTGATGCCGCCGTAGCCCGCTTTCTTCATCAGCGGAATCGTGAAGATGCCGCCCGAGACGACGTTCGAGACCGACGAGCCGGAGATGAGCCCGTTCAGCGCCGAGGACACCACCGCCACCTTCGCCGGGCCGCCGCGCAGGTGCCCGAGCAGCGCGAACGACACCTGCATCATGTAGTTGCCCGCGCCGGCGCGATCGAGCAGCGCGCCGAACAGCACGTAGATGAAGATGAACGTCGAGGACACGCCGAGCGCGACTCCGAACACCCCTTCGGTCGTCAGCCATTGGTGCGAGAGCATCCGCTCCCACGACGCGCCCTTGTGCGCGAGCACGTCGGGCAGGTGCCTGCCGAGCAGGATGTAGGCGAGGAACAGGATCGCGAGCACGGTCATCGGCATGCCGACCGCGCGCCGCGTTGCCTCCAGCAGCAGCACGAGCCCCGCGGTCGCGGTGACGACATCGATCAGGATCGGCCTGCCGGGCCGCGTCGCAAGGTCGGCGTAGAACAGGATGAAATACGCGCCGGCGAAGGCGCCGGCGATTGCGAGCAGCCAGTCGAAGACCGGCACCGAATCGCGCGCGGCGCTGCGCCAGCCGGGGTAGCACAGGAACGCGAGCAGCAGCGCGATCCCGAGATGGAGCGAGCGCGCCTCGGTGTCGTTCAGCACGCCCCAGCCGAACGTGAACGGCAGGGGCGATGCGTACCAGAGCTGGAAAGCCGACCAGCCGACCGCAACCGCAAAGATGAAGTGGCCGACCGCGCCGCGCGCCTTGCGGCCTCCGGTGTCGACCTCGGCGACGAGTTGCTGCAGGTCCGCGCTTGGCCCCTGCACCGGCGCGGTCACGTCGCTACTTGACCAGGCCTTTTTCCCGGTAATACTTCAGCGCGCCGTCGTGCAGCGGCGCCGACAGGCCGTCGCGCACCATGTTCTGCGCGTTCAGGCTGGCGAGCGCGGGATGCAGCTTCTTGAACTCGTCGAAGTTGTCGAACACCGCCTTCACCACCGCGTACACCGTGTCCACCGGCGTCTTCGCCGACGAGACGAATGTAGCGAGCACGCCGTAGGTCTCGGTCGCCTGGGGATTGTTCGGATACAGGCCCGCGGGAATCGTCGCCTTGGCGTAATAGGGCTTGTCCTTCACCAGCTTGTCGACCGCCGCGCCGGTGAGCGGCACGATCTTCGCGCCGCACGTCGTGGTCGGATCCTGGATGTTCGCCGACGGATGGCCGACCGCGTAGAAGAAGCCGTCGATCTTGCCGTCGCAGAGCGCCGGGCCGTGTTCGTCGGCCTTCAGCTCGGAGGCGAGCGAGAAATCCTGCGTCTTCCAGCCCATCGCCGCGAGCAGCTCGAGCATCGAGGACTGCGTGCCCGAGCCGGGGTTGCCGATGTTGAAGCGCTTGCCCTTGAAATCGGCGAAGCTCTTCGCGTTCAGCTCCTTTCGCGCGAGCACGGTGAACGGCTCGGGATGCAGCGACATCACCGCGCGCAGGTCGGCGAACGGGCCGTCTTTCTGGAACTGGCCTGCGCCCTTGGTCGCGTTGTAGTGCACGTCGGACTGCGCGACGCCCATGTCGAGCTCGCCCGCCTTGATCGTGTTGATGTTGAACACCGACCCGCCGGTCGATTCCACCGAGCAGCGGATGCCGTGCTTCGCGCGATCCTTGTTGACGAGCCGGCAGATCGCGCCGCCCGCCGCGTAGTACACGCCGGTGACGCCGCCGGTGCCGATCGTGATGAACTTTTGCTGCGCCTGGGCTGCGGGTGCCGCGGCAAGCGCGGCGAGCGCAAAGACGATCCAATGCTTTTTCATTTTGCTCCTCCTTGAAGTTGCTTACCCTACCATGGATGCCTTCGCCCCCGGCGCCGCACTGGGCGCGGCGGCGAGCGCCGCGCGAAGCGCGCGCTCGAGCTTCTCGATGCACTCGTCCAAGTGCGCCTCTTCCGCGATGAACGGCGGCGCGAGCAGCACATGGTCGCCGCGCGAGCCATCGAGCGTGCCGCCCATCGGGTAGCACATCAACCCGGCGGCGAGCGCTTCCTTTTTCACGCGGGCGTGCAGCCGAAGCGCCGGGTCGAACGGCTCCTTCGTCGCGCGGTCGGCGACCAGCTCGATCGCCCGGAAAAGGCCGCGCCCGCGGATTTCTCCGACGTTCGGGTGCGAGCCGAACGTCGCGCGCAATTTCTGATCGAGCAGCTCACCGAGCGGCGTCACGCGAGCCAGGAGCCCGCCGGCATGCAGCCGCTCCTGCACCGCGAGCGCGCCCGCGCATGCCGCCGCATGCCCGAGGTACGTGTGGCCGTGCTGGAAAAATCCGCTGCCGGCCGCGATCGCCTCGCAGATCTTCTTCGACACCATCACGCCGCCGATCGGCTGGTAGCCGGCGCCCAGGCCCTTCGCGATCGTCACCAGGTCGGGAACCATGCCCTCCTCGTCGAACGCCCACAGTGCACCGCACCGCCCCATGCCGCACATCACTTCGTCGAGGATCAGCAAAACGCCATAGCGGTCGCAAACTTCGCGGACGCGCTGGAAGTACCCCGGCACCGGCGCCACCGCGCCAAGCGTTGCGCCGGCCACCGTTTCGGCGACGAAGGCGATCACCGAGTCGCGTCCGAGGCGAAGGATCGCTGCTTCCAGCTCGTTCGCGAGGCGCTCGGCGTACGCCGCGTCCGTTTCGCCCGCTTTTCGGTCGCGGTAGGGATAGCACGGCGACACGTGCGTCGCAGAGATCAAGAGCGGCTCGAACTGCTTCCTGCGCCAGGCGTTGCCGCCGACCGCGAGCGCACCGAGCGTGTTGCCGTGGTAGGACTGCCGGCGCGCGATCAGGTGCCGGCGCTGCGGCTCGCCCTTCTCGACGAAATACTGGCGCGCGAGCTTGAGCGACGCTTCGATCGCCTCCGACCCGCCGGAGACGAAGTAGACCTTTTCGAACGCTTTGGGCGCGCGCGCAATCAGCGCATCGGCAAGCGCCTCCATCGGCTCGTTCGAGAAGAACGACGTGTGCGCGAACGGCAGCTTCTCGAGCTGGCGCTGGATCGCCTCGATCACCGCGCGGTCCGAGTGCCCCAGGCACGACACCGACGCGCCGCCGGATGCATCCAGGTAGCGCTTGCCTTCGCGGTCGTAGAGATAGCAGCCTTCGCCGCGCACCGCGACGGGGTACGCGATGCGGGGGTCGCGGTGGAAGACGTGGGTGGCCATGGGCCAAGCCTATCGGAATAAACCGTTCAGATCGAGCGGCGCGGCAGTCCATTGCAGCCCGTTGAACGTCCCCTTTTCGGCGATCTCACGCGCAGCATTCGCGAGCCCGTTCCACGCCGAGCGCGCGAGCGCACCGCCGATGCTGACGCGCCGCACGCCGAGTTCGGCGGCCTGCGCGACCGTGATCCAGTTGCCATGCACGAGTAGATTGACGGGCTTCGGCGCCACGGCCTTGGCGACCGCCGCTATGTCTTCGGGCTTGCGAATGCCCGGCGCATAGAGGCAATCGGCGCCGGCCGCGGCATAGGCTTCGAGCCGCTTCAGCGTCTCCCTGAGGTCCGGTCGCCCGGCGATGAAGCCCTCCGACCTTCCGGTCAGCAGCACGCCGGTGCCGGATTTATCGATCGCGGCGCGCGCCGCCATGATGCGCTCGACCGCGAGCGAAAAATCGAACAGCGGCGAGGCCTTGTCGCCGGTCGAATCCTCGATCGAAAGGCCGGCGATGCCGGTTGCGGCCGCGCGCGCGACATTCGTCGCGACGCCTGCCGGCTCGCGCGCAAAGCCGCCTTCGAAATCCGCGTTCACCGGCAGCGAAACCGCGCCCGCAATGTCCTTCAGGTGGGCGAGCGCCTGCTCGACGGTGACGCCGGTATCCGGCCGGCCGACCGACCAGGCGAAGCCCGCGCTCGTGGTCGCGAGCGCCTTGAAGCCGAGGCTCGCGAGGAAAATCGCGCTGCCGCGGTCCCACGGGTTCGGAATGACGAAGCAGCCGGATTGGTGCAGGCGGCGGAATTCAGCGGTCGGTGACATCGGTCTGTCCTTTCTCGAACGAAGATGCGAGCCGCATCAGCATCTGCGCATAGGCAGGCGCCGTCGGCTCGTGCATGAAATAGACGTAGATCTCGCGCCACCCGGTGGCGAGCAACCGGGCCGTCCAGACGCGCAGCGCCTCCTCGGAATACTGTTCCAGCCGCAGCCGCACGTAGCCCCACGGCGCGGTCTCGACGAGCGGCGGCAGGACGCTTTCTTCACGCTCCGAGAGGCAAAGCGACGCACCGGCCTTCTCGAGCGCCGCGTAGACGTCGTCTGCGAACCAGCTTTCGTTGCGGAATTCGAACGCCGCGCGATGCGCCTCGGGCAGCAGCGCGAGGAACTCCGCCAGGCGCGGCAGGTCTTTCCTGGATTGCGGCGGCAACTGGAACAGCACGGGCCCCCGCTTCGCGCCGAGCGAAGCGAGGTTGCGGTAGAGAAAGCCGAGCGGATCGGCCGAGCTTTCGGCCTTCAGCCGCGCCATGTGCGTGATGCGCCGCGAAGCCTTGACGGAGAAACGGAACGCTTCGGGCACTGTCTTCGCCCAGTTCTCCAGCATTTCGACCTTCGGCATCCGGTAGAACGTGTTGTTGATCTCGACGGTCGGCAGCCGCTCGGCGTAATAAGCGAGCATCGCGTCGGGTTTCAGGTCCGGGGGATAGAACGTCCCCTTCCACTCCTTGAAGGAATACCCGCTTGCGCCGGCAAGTAGCCTCGGGGCAGTCATCGGGCGGTTTCCTGCAGTTCTCCTAGAATTTGCCGCGCATGGCGAAAGCGAAGCTCAGCGAATATTCCGCCAAACGGGCGTTCGACGCCACTCCCGAGCCCGCGCCCGCGGTGCGCGAAGAGAGCAGCGGGCCGCTCCTTTTCGTCGTCCAGCAGCACTCGGCGCGCCGCATGCATTACGACTTCCGGCTGGAATGCGACGGGGTGCTGAAGTCCTGGGCGGTGCCGAAGGGCCCGTCGCTCGATCCGGCCGACAAGCGCCTCGCGGTGCTGACCGAGGATCACCCGTTCGGCTATGCGTCGTTCGAGGGCGTAATCCCGCCGGGGCAGTATGGCGCGGGCGAAGTGATCGTCTGGGATTGCGGCGTCTATTCCCCCGACGAAGGCGGCACCTGGTTCGACGATCGCAAGGAGGCCGAGCGCCGCGCGCGCGAAGGGCTCGAGAAGGGAAAGCTCGGGTTCCTGTTGCGCGGCGAAAAACTGAAAGGCTCGTTCGCGCTCGTGCGCACGCGCGACGCAAAGCAATGGCTGCTGATCAAGCACCGCGATCGGTTCGTCTCCGACGCAGACATGACTGCGCAGGACCGCTCGGTGCTCTCCGGCGTCGCGGTCGAGGAGATGAAGGCGGTGCCGGTGAAGAGGATGCCCGCGGCGCAGCTCGTACCGTCGGGCGCACTCGAGCCGATGCCGAAGAAATTGCTGCCGATGCTCGCCGAGATCGGCGATGCGCCGTTCCGCAAGCCCGACTGGATGTGGGAGCCGAAGCTCGACGGCTACCGCGTGCTCGCGTTCGTCGAAGGCGGCAAGGTGACGCTGCGCTCGCGGCGCGGGCTCGACCTGACCGCGGCGTTCCCGCGCCTCGCCGCCCAGATCGGCAAGCAATCGTCCGCCATGATCCTCGACGGCGAGATCGTCGCGCTCGATCCGGGCGGCAAGCCTTCGTTCAACGCGCTGCAGAACCGCGTGCAATTGAAGTCGGCGCACGACATCGCGGCCGCGGACCGCGACGTGCCGGCGGTCTACTTTTGCTTCGATCTGCTGCACTTCGGCGGCATCGACCTGCGCAAGTGCCCGTACCGCGACCGCCGCCGCTACCTCGCGCAATGCCTGCTGCCCTCGCCGCTGGTGCAGCTCGTGCACGCGACCGAGGACGCGCAAGCCCTGCAACGCGTGGCAATCGCAAGCGGCTTCGAAGGGATCGTCGGCAAGAAAAAGGACAGCCGTTACGAGGCCGGGCGCCGCTCGGCGCAATGGCTGAAGGTGAAGCCGACGCAGAGCGAAGAATTCCTGATCGGCGGCTTCACCAAGGGCAAGGGCGCGCGCGAGCCGCTCGGTGCGATCCTCGTCGGCACCCGCGAAGATGGGAAGCTCCATTACGCATCGCACGTCGGCTCGGGATTCGACGATCGCACGCTGAAGACGCTGAAGGAGCGGCTGCAGAAGCTTGCGCGCAAGAGCTGCCCGTTCGCCGAGGAGCCCGAGCGGAACGCACCGACCACGTGGGTCGAGCCCGAGGTCGTCGCCGAAGTGAAGTTCCACAGCTGGACGGGGGACGGACGGCTGCGCGCGCCGGTGTTCCTGCGGCTGCGCGAAGACCTCGACCCGAAGACGGTGACGAAAAAATGGGCACAGACCCCATTTTCCGAAGAGCGAAAAATGGGGTCTGTCCCCATTTTCCCCGAGATCGAAGACGTCGTGCGCCAGCTCGCGAGCAAGAAAACGACGCTGACGCTTGCGGTCGGCCCGCATCGCATCAAGCTGACGAACCTCGATCGCGTGTACTGGCCGGAGGACCGCGCGCTCAAGCAGCCGGCGCTCACCAAGCGCGACCTGCTGCGCTACTTCGCGCAAGTGTCGCCGTACATCCTGCCGCACCTCGCCGACCGGCCGCTGACGATGATCCGCATGCCCGAAGGAATCCATGGGCAGCGCTTCTTCCAGAAGCACTGGGACCAGGCGCGGCCTGCGTTCGCGCGCACGATCACGGTCTATTCCGGCAGCAAGGACGAGAGCCACGACTACCTGCTCTGCAACGACCTCGCGACGCTTCTGTGGCTCGCGCAGTCGGGCACGCTCGAATTCCACGTCTGGCACTCGCGCGCGAAAACCGGTGAGGACGCTGCGACCGATGCGACCGATTACGCTTCGTCGCTCGAATCGCTCGAAGCATCGGTGCTGAATTACCCCGACTACATCGTGTTCGACATCGACCCGTACATTTATTCCGGCAAGGAAGCGAAGGGCGCCGAGCCCGAGTTGAACACGATCGCATTCGAGAAGGGAAAGGAAGTCGCGTTCCACCTGCGCCAGCTGCTGCAGACGATGTCCCTCGAGCCGATCGTGAAGACCTCGGGAAAAACGGGGCTGCACGTGTTCGTGCCGATCCAGCGCACGATCGACTTCGACACCGCGCGGGCTGTCACCGAGACGATCGGCCGGCACCTGATGCGCAAGCACCCGAAGGACATCACGATGGAGTGGAGCGTGCCCAGGCGGGCGGGAAAAATCTTCATGGACTACAATATGAACGTGCGCGGCAAGACGCTGAACGTGGCGTATTCGCCGCGCGGTGCGGCGGGAGCGCCGGTGTCGCTGCCGCTCGAGTGGGAGGAGCTGGCGGGCGCGCACCCGCTCGATTTCCGGATCACGAACGTGATCGAGCGGCTCGCGCAGACGGGGGACCGATGGCGCGAAGCGTTGAGCAAAAAGCAAAGCATCGAACGCGCGCTCAAGCGCGCGAAGGCGTGACGGAGGAAACCATGGCGGCACGATCGATTGCAGCGCTCACAGTTTCGTTCGGGATGGTGTCGATCCCGGTGAAGCTCTATTCGGCGACCGAAGCGAGCCGGGCGATCTCGTTCAACCTGCTGCACAAGGGCTGCGGCTCGCGGCTGCGCCAGCAGTACTTCTGCGTCAAGGAGGAGGTGCCGGTCGCGCGCGACGAGATGGTGAAGGGCTTCGAGTTCGCCAAGGACCAGTACGTGATGTTCACGCCGGAGGAACTGAAGTCGATGGAGGAAGCCGGCACGCACAGCGCCGACATCACCGAGTTCGTGCCGATCGAGGCGATCGACCCGGTGTACTTCGACAAGGCGTATTACCTCGCGCCGGACAAGGGCGGAGCGAAACCCTATGCGCTGCTCGCGAAAGCGCTGCACGAATCGAAGCGCTGCGCGCTCGGCCGCTGGGCCGCGCGCGGCAAGCAATACATCGTGATGATCCGCCCGGTCGACGGCGGCCTCGTGATGCAGCAGCTGCTCTACGCGGCGGAAGTGCGCTCGATCAAGGACATCGAAATCCCGCCGACCGAAGTGAAGCCGGCGGAGCTGAAGCTCGCGCAGCAGCTGATCGAGCAGCAGGCGACCGACACCTTCGATCCGGCGGCGTACACCGACCAGGTGCGCGCGAGAATCGAGGAAGCGGTGCAGAAGAAAGTCGAAGGCCAGGAAGTGACGATGCCGGAAGCACCCGAACAGGGCGCGCAGGTGATCGACCTGATGGAAGCGCTGCGGGCGAGCCTGGAGAAAAGACCGAAGCCGGGCGAAGCGCTGCGCAGGCCCGCCGAAGAGCGCAAGCCCGCGCAGGAAAAACCGGCGGAAGAACGCAGAAGCGCCGCCGCGCGCAAGCCCCCGAAGCGCGCGCAGCAGGCCGAGCCGTCCGTCCGCAAGGCGGCGCGGAAGTAATCCGCCCCGCTCGATGCAACGCTACGGCGTCCGCGACGTCGAGAAGCTGCTCGGCCTTTCCCGCAGCACCCTGCGCTGGCTGATCGACGCCGGGTTCGTCTCGCCCGAGCGCGGCCCGCGCAACGCGTTGCGCTTTTCGTTCCAGGACCTGATCGTGCTGCGCACCGCCGAAGCGCTCGCGAAATCGAACGTGCCGCGCCGGCGCATCACCCGCTCGGTGCGCGAGCTGCGCCGGCACCTGCCCGAGTCGATGCCGCTCTCGGGCCTCGCGATCGCCGCGGTGGGGAACCGCGTCGTCGTGCGCGAAGGGCAAAGCCGCTGGCAGGCCGAGGACGGACAGTACCTGCTTTCGTTCGAAGGCGACCCGGCAAAGGATTCGCTCGAAGTGATCGAGCCGGGCGCGAAGCGAAAGCCCGATGCGGGCGCGCGCGAATGGTTCGAGCAGGGCCTTGCGCTCGAAGACGCCGATACCGGCGCGGCGCTCGATGCGTATGCGCACGCGCTCGAAGCCGATCCGGAGCTGCTCGACGCGCACCTGAATCGCGGGCGGCTGCTGCACGAAGCCGGGCGTCTCGCCGACGCCGAGCGCGCCTACACCGATGCGCTGGGCGCGTGCGGAGCCGAGCCGCTGCTGCTCTTCAACCTCGGCGTGCTGCTCGAAGACATGGGGCAGAAAGACGCGGCGGTGGAAGCGTACTGCGCAGCGCTCGAGGTCGACCCGACGCTCGCCGACGCGCACTACAACCTCGCGCTCCTCTACGAGCGCCTGAAGAAGCCGAAAGGTGCGATCCGGCACATGGCGCAGTACCGGCGCCTCGCGCGCGCCGGCAAGGCCTGACGCCGGCGGGCTATTTCCCCAGGTCGGCGAGCATCCCGACCAGGTCGTCGGCGTGCTCTTCCTCGACCGCGAGGATGCCTTCGAGCATGCGCTTCGTGGTCGAGTCCTTCTCGCCGATGTACTCGATCATCTCGCGGTAGCTGTCGATCGCGACGCGCTCGGCGACGAGGTCTTCCTTGATCATGTCGACCAGGTCCTTGCCTTCCACGTATTCGGCGTGGCTGCGCGAGAGCAGCCCTTCGGGCGAGAAGTTCGGCTCGCCGTTCAGCTGCACGATGCGCGCCGCGATCTGGTCGGCGTGCTGCTGCTCCTCGTTCGCATGCACCAGGAACTCGGCCGCGACGGGATCGGCATTCATGCCCTCGGCCATGAAGTGATGGCGCCGGTAGCGCAGCACGCAGACGATCTCGGTCGCGAGCGCCTCGTTCAGCAGCTTCACCACGGTCTCGCGGTCGGCGCGGTAGCCGGCGGTCACCGCGCCCTGCTGGATGTGCCGGCGCGCCCGCGCACGGATGGTCTTTACGTCGGTGAGGAACGGTTGTTTTGCCACGGGGAATCTCCTCTGCAACGCAGCTATCATATCGCACGCCCGAAGCGAGCGCAGTCGCTGAATCGCCACACGCGAGCGGGTTTAGACTGGCGGCGCATGGCGGCGAAAACGCTCTTCCAGACCCCGCTCCTCTCGGTGCTCGACTACCGCTGCAGCGCGGGGTCGGGCGACCGGCCGTTCGCCGAGTCGCACCCGCGATCGCCGCGATGATCGAGCAGGGATTGCACGCGATGAAGAAGACGCTCGAGCGCGCCGCGTAAGTTCCGTCGACCTGCGGGCAAAGCTCCGGCGGTACAATGGCTGCTGTACAGCTGGACAGGAGGACCGCATGGAACGCATTGGAATTTACGACGCCAGGTCCCGGCTCTCGGAGCTGGTGGAGCGGGTGGAAGCAGGCGAAGAGGTAATCCTGACGCGGCGCGGGCAGCCGGTAGTCAGGATGGTGCGTGCAGAGGCACAGGCACGCAACAAAGCTCGCGCCGCAGCGGTGAAGCGAATCCGCGCCCTTCGCAGGCGCATGAATCTTCACATCACCCAGGCGGAGATCCGGCGGGCGCTGGCCAAAGGTCGCGCCTAGTGGCGTTCGTTGCCGACAACTCGGTGACGGTCGCTTGGTTCATCGCAAGCCAGGCAGACTCTAAGACCGATGCATTGCTGGGTCGTGCGGCGTCCGAGGACGTGCACGTCCCGTTCGTCTGGCGGGCCGAGTTTGCCGCCACGTTACTGACCCTCACGCACAACCGCCGTCTCCAGCCGGCACGTGTGCCCGCAATTCTGGATGAAATCGACCGGCTCGATCTGGTCGAGGACGCCACTCCGCCGTCGGTGCGTTCGTTGATCGATATCGGTCGACGCAATGCGCTCAGCGCGTACGACGCCAGCTACCTGGAGCTTGCGCTCCGACTCAAATTACCCCTTGCCGCGCGCGACGCCACGCTGAGAAGAGCAGCGGAGCGAGCGGGAATCCTGCTCGAGTAACCAAGCACGGTGAAGGATGCGGTTTCCTCGCGCGCAACGCGCGGCTTCGTGAAGGACGATGACGTTGACGTATGTCACTTTCCATACTAAAGTGACATACATGGAAAAGACTCAGGTTTACCTAAGGAAGGAAGAGCTGGCCGCGCTGCGCAAGGCCGCCGCGCGCGCTGGGCGGAGTGTTGCGGCGCTCGTCCGTGACGCCGTCCGCCAGGTTGTACTTACGCCGCGCGCGGCCGGGCCGGTCGCGCTTTGGGACGGCGAACCCAAGCGCACGTCACTCGAACACGATTCGGTTCACGACGAAACCTGATGCGGCAGGCGGAACCCGCTTTCGTCGACAGTGGCGCGTGGATCGCGTTAGCCCTTACTCGCGATCCGATGCATCCGCAGGCACGCGAGCAATGGGATCGCCTCCTGGCCGCGGCCGCGAGGCTTCATACTTCGGTGCCGGTTGTCATTGAGACGTTCACCTTTCTTGCGCGCAACGCGAATCAGGACGTAGCCCTGGCGTGGAAAGATTCCATCTACAAACGCGGGACCGTCAAGATCCTTCCGTGCGAGTTGCGCGATTTGCAGCAGGCTTGGCAATATTTTCGCCGCGCAGACTTGCACAAGCTGTCCGCGGTCGATGCGACGAGCTTCGCCATCATGCATCGTGCGCGCATTCGGCTGGCGTTCACGTTCGACCATCACTTCGCGGTGGCGGGCTTTCGGCTCGCGGCGTAGTCATCCCGGCCGGGAGCCTTGTGCCGCTTCGATGGACCGCTCGCGAAGCGTCGCGAAGGCTGGCGTAGCTACTTCTTCGGCGTGCTCCCTTGCCGCCGGAGGAAGGAACTGTTCCGGCCAGTATAGGGTCGAACGCCGATGACCCTGCTACTGCTCTGGCTCATCAACACGGTATCGCTGATCGCGGTTGCCTATCTCATGCCCTCGATCCACGTGTCGACCTTCGTCACCGCGCTGGTCGCGGCGCTGGTGCTCGGCCTCGTCAACACGGTGATCCGGCCGATCCTGGTTCTGCTGACGCTGCCGGTGACGCTGCTCACGCTCGGCCTCTTCATCTTCGTGCTGAACGGGCTGCTCTTCTGGTTTGTCGGCTCTTTCGTCCAGGGCTTTGAAGTGCAAGGCTTCTGGGCCGGGGTCTTCGGCGCCATCATCTACAGCCTGATCTCCTGGCTGCTTTCCGCGCTCGTACTGAAGTGACCGGTCAGGTGCGCCGGAATCTGCGCACGATCCACGGCAGCACGATGAGCGCCGCGGTGATCGCAAGAAACGTCGCCGAGATCGGATGCTCGAAGAAGACGCGCGGGTCGCCCTGGCTGATCGAAAGCGCACGGCGGAACTGCGTCTCGGCGAGCGGCCCGAGGATCAGCCCGATCACCGCCGGCCCGACCGGGATGTCCCAGCGGCGCATCGCGAATCCGAGCAGGCCGAACACATAGAGCATCAGCAGGTCGACCCAGGACTGGTGCAGGCTGTAGGCCCCGAGCGTCGCAAACACGAGGATGCCGGCATAGAGCAGGTCGCGCGGGATCTGCAGCACCTTCACCCAGATCCCGATCAGCGGCAGGTTCAGGACGAGCAGGATGATGTTGCCGACATAGAGGCTCGCGATCAGCCCCCATACCAGCTCGCTCTGTGACTGGAAAAGCAGCGGTCCCGGCTGCAGGCCGTAGTTCTGGAACGCACCCAGCAGGATCGCCGCGGTCGCCGAAGTCGGAATCCCCAGCGTGAGCAGCGGCACGAGCACGCCGGTCGCGGCCGCATTGTTCGCCGCCTCCGGGCCGGCGACTCCCTCGATCGCCCCCTTGCCGAATTCCTCCGGATGCTTCGTCAGCTTCTTCTCCACCGCGTAGGAAAGAAACGTCGGGATCTCCGCGCCGCCCGCAGGAATCGTGCCGAACGGAAAACCGATTGCGCTCGCGCGCAGCCAGGCGGGCCACGAGCGCTTCCAGTCTTCGGCGGACATCAGGATCGAGCCGGACAGGCGCTCCACCGTTTCGCTCAACCGGCTCTGGTACGCCGCCACATAGAGCGCTTCGCCGACCGCGAATAGTCCCACCGCGAGCACGACGACATCTACGCCATCGAGCAGCTCGGGCACGCCGAATGCAAAGCGGGCCTGCCCGGTCTGGCTGTCGATGCCGACGAGGCCAAGGAAGAGCCCGAGGAAGAGGCTCGTCAGCCCGCGTACCGTCGAGGCGCCGAGCACCGCCGAGACGGTGATGAACGCGAACACCATCAGCGAGAAATATTCCGCCGGCCCGAACTTGAGCGCGAAATCGACGACCAGCGGCGCAAGCAGCGTGAGCAGCACCGTGGCGATCGTGCCGGCGACGAACGAGCCGATGGCGCTCGTCGCGAGGGCGGGCCCCGCGCGGCCCGCCTTCGCCATGCGATTTCCTTCAAGGGCCGTCGCGATCGACGCCGATTCTCCCGGCGTGTTGAGCAGGATCGTCGTCGTCGAGCCGCCGAACATTGCGCCGTAGTAGATGCCGGCAAACATGATGAGGGCGCCGGTCGGGTCGAGCTTCACCGTGAGCGGCAGCAGCATCGCGACGGTGAGCGCGGGGCCGACACCCGGCAGCACGCCGATCAGCGTTCCGAGCGTCACGCCAATGAAGCCCCACAGCAGGTTGATCGGCTTCAGCGCAACGCCGAAGCCAAGGAGCAGCGCCTCGAGCGCTTCCACTCAGATGCCGGCGCCGCCAAAGAGCGGTGCGAGCCACCCGGCCGGCAGGCCGACGTTCAGCAGCTTGACGAAAAAGAGGAACACGCCGAGCGACAGCACGACGCCGATTGCGACGTCGCGCGCGATGCGCCGGCTGCCGAAGCCGCGCGCAATGCACGCAAAGAGCGCCGTCCCCGCCGCGACGAACCCGCCCGGGCCGATCAAGGCCATGTGGGCGAAGAGGCCGGCCGATACCCAGCCGAACGCAGCGGCATCGAAGGGGTGCTCGCCGCGCTCGCGCGCATCGTCCGGGGGCGCCGTACGCCACCCTCCCGAGAACGCTTCGTAGGCGAGCCACGCACCGAGCAGCAGCAATCCGACAGCGACGACCCCGGGAACGAAGTTCGGCCCGATGCCCGCGTAGCCGCCTTCGGAGGGGAGCATCGCGGTGCCGGCCGCGGCGCCCGCGCCCAATGCAAGCACGCCGAGCGAGAGCGCGATCTGGGCGGCCGAGCGTCGGCTCACGTCACTTTTTCAGCCCGAGCGATTCGATGATCGACGCGACCCGTTTCGTGTCTTCCTCGAGGAACTTCTGGTAGTCGTCTCCGCCGAGGAACACCGACGTCCAGCCCATCTTGTCGAGCGTCGATTTCCATGCCGGCGTTTCCGTCGCGCTCTTCACCAGCCGCACCAGCGCTTCGCGCTGCCCGCGCGTGATTCCCGGGGCACCGAAGATGCCGCGCCAGTTGCCAAGCTCGACGTCGATGCCCTGCTCCTTGAGCGAGGGGATGTTGTCCACCTTCGCCGGCGCCGATTGCGCGAGGGCGCGCATCTTGCCCGCCTTCACCTGCTCGGCGAATTCGCCGATTCCCGAGACGCCGGCGGTGACATGGCCGCCCAGGATCGCGACGCTCGCTTCGCCGCCACCCTTGAACGCCACGTAATTGATCTTCGCCGGATCGACGCCGAC
>Ga0209640_10001244_pt1 | contig 21288 bp, 21 predicted proteins | sample RifCSP10_1_FD_184018 | JGI IMG/M metagenome (GOLD analysis project Ga0209640, IMG submission 184018) | Soil microbial communities from Rifle, Colorado - Rifle CSP2_sed 10_1 (SPAdes) (version 2) | ecosystem: Environmental > Terrestrial > Deep subsurface > Rock core/Sediment | place: Rifle...
TACCGAATGATGCCACTGGCACCTATACCATTGATGTTGAAGGATATAAGTGCGCTACCGTTCAGGGGGCGAATCAAAGAAAAGGAGGGATAGCGTGTACCCCTGCTCCTAATTCAAGGGATTCCAATGGAAATGGTGTAGAGGATGTGGGTGAAGTCTTTAATGAGGTCCGTGACGCCGGACACAATGTAGTTTTCGACTTTCCTGTAACCGATGCCCAACCTGTCCCAAGGCGAATGGCAGTTGATACATCTACAAGGTGTATTAACTGCCACGGTGTGTTTTCAAAGGATTTCAGTATTCACGGCGGCCTTAGAAACGATAGCCAATACTGTGTCCTCTGCCATAATCCTTCATTCGATACATTAACCCGGCAAGTCCCTGATGTTGGAGAGACTGCTCTCACCAAATCTGTTAATTTTAGGGTTTATATCCATAAGATTCATAGAGGAGAGGATTTAACTATTAAGCCATACGAACTTTATTCTCCACCCGGCCCTAACCTGACTCAGAGAGCGGTTGACTTTGCTGAGGTTCGCTTCCCAGGCGATGTTAGGGATTGCGAGGCGTGTCATTTACCTGGGACGTATATCTTAGATCCGGGTCGAGGCATCTTGGGTTTTGGGATATTGCCAGCTACTAACCGTGAAATTGTAAGGGGGGAGACTACCAAAACAATAACAGAGACTTTCCATACTTCGCCGATTATCTCAGTCTGCACCGCTTGTCATGATTACCTTGTCGTAAACGAGGCTGGAGATGCGCTTACTGGGGATTCGCTTATCGAGGGAAAAGAACATGGTGGTGGACCGCAGCATGAAAGCGACTGTGTAGAGTGCCATGGCGCTGGTGAGCCACTTGGTGTGGAAGAAGTCCATTTACCACCGCTTTCGCCGGAGGAACGAATTAACCGTCCTCAACCTATTGAATAAAAAGGGTGCCTTGAATGAAGAGGCTCATACTGATTTTGTCGGTTTTAGGGCTACTGGGTTGTGTAAGTGCTGACGATGGAGGGCAGGACTTTGGGAATCTATTTGATAGCCCTGAGGGCACGGTATTAACACAGGAAGAGCACCCAGACGGCTGGGGGCGTTCGGACTGTTTTGTTTGTCATCCCATATACGAGATCCATAGAGTTGACCGGACAGGAACAGGTGTGCTTCCTTTAAAAGAGATACAAAAACTTGTCGAGGAAGAAGGGCTCGATAGTTGTCCTCTATGCCACGGAGATAATGGAGTGAATGAATAGGTGCGTAGAAAACTACTTGAAGTAACCTTACCTGTCCTTCTATTAGTGTGCTTGCAAGGAAAAGTTGTTTATAGTCAATACACCCAAGGGGAAACGATTCTACCCCGAACAGTTGGTGTATCAGGGAATTTCTTCCCTTTATTTCAGGCAAATACCCCTGTAATCCGTCCTGATGGGAGTATAAAAAGGGTAGATCCGTTTTATCAGTATCTGGAGCTTAGCGCTGCAAGTCCCGAGCACAATATTTCCTTTAATACCTTTTTGAGAGGAAGAGAGGTCTTAAATGGGGAAGAGGAATCATTTGATGTTTATAACGCCTTTGTTCAATATAGTGCTATATCCAATGCGTTTGAGATACGTCTAGGAAGGCAAATAATAACGGAGAGCACGAATTTTTATCTGCTTGATGGGGGGCTAGTAAGAATCCGTCCTGTAGATGGAATTCAGCTTGTAGCTTATGGTGGTTATCAGGATAAGGATATTCAACCGGAGCCGGAGCAACCTCTAGAAAGCTTTGGCCTCTTTGGTATAAAACTTAAGTCGGATAAGCTACTAGATTCCCTAATTTCAATCGGATATGAGTTACTTGATCCGAATGATTTTTCGCCAAGACACATTCTAAATTTTTCCTTTAATAGAGTAGTGCCGTTTACTAAATCTGCGGATATATATAGTCTCGTTGAGGTTGACATCGGAGAAGGAAATCTTGCTCTCCTTACGGTAGGTACTGGGATTACTCTGCATAAATCCCTTTACTTAAACCTGGAATACGATAATTATAAGCCGGATGAGGACAGGGATGAGTTTCTCATAGACCCTATTTTTGACACCTTTTCTATAACGCGGCTCCAGGAGGCGAGGGTCGGGATTACATACATACCGACTAACTATCTTAAGGTTTCGTCAAACTATTCTTATGCCAATTATGATGTTTTCGACGATGAATCAACTAATGGAAATATAGCAAAATTAGGGTTTTCATGGGACTTCTGGCGCCAAATCGGTCTCAGGGCATTTCAGGGTTTTTATATTATGAATGGGCGCCCAGATAACTGGGCTTTTGGCTTAAACTTTGGAGCCTCGGAGGAGATATACAAAGGGTTAGACCTCCAGTTCTCTTTTGCCTATGCGCACTTTGAAACGATAAGTAATATAAGTGGGGACGCCTTTAGTTATATAATGGGTACTGAGTATATCTTGATTAGAGATCTTGCGTTAAAGGCTGAAGTGGAGATAAATACTAATCCTATATTTGAAGACGATGTTAGAGTAAATCTAGGGTTGAACTACTATTTCTCGAGGAACCTATGAGAAAAGGTATTGCTTGTATTACGATTCTCGCTTTGTTTATATTATATGGTTGCCCTAGTAAGGAGCAGGGAGCGGAATGGGGATGGAAATACCAAAAGCCGCTTAGACCTCAGGAGACATTCTCTCATAAAGTGCATGAGAATGTACTGAAGAAAGAGGGACTTACCTGTGTTACGTGTCATCCTATAGGACTTGAAATTGAAGAGAAAGAAGAAAAGAAGAGGGCTGAAATCTCAGAGGCGGCCCTTTTCCCCGGAAAGGAGACGTGTCATTTCTGCCATTATAATCCTAAGGCAGGAAATATAGCTCCTGAAAAATGTGGGATATGTCATTTCAACCTGCTTGAAATTCAGCCTGCAAATCACAATTTTGACTGGGCAATAAAACACGCTGTTTTTGCAAAAACAGATGACCAAGACTGTGAGAGCTGTCATACCCCTAGGTTCTGTGAAGACTGTCATAAAAGAAGGGATGTTCCAACTCGGTTGGTTCATGATCGGAATTATATAGTTGTTCATACAGTTGATGCTAGGGCAAATCCAAGGACTTGCGGAAACTGTCACGAGATTACTTTCTGTAATCAGTGTCACAGAGAGGGTGGATATGAGAGATAAATTGATAGGTAAGCGGAAGTTATTAGTAACATTAATAGCATTAGTAACATTCTTTTTAATTTCCTATTCGATTTCTAGGTCTCAAGAAAGTCCTCACTCGGCTATGGAGGCAAATCCAAAGGATGAGGGGAATTGCCTCGTTTGCCACTCAGAGGTTCCTAAGGAGGGAGAGAAGAGTCCTAACTATCTCCTTAACTCCGAACCCTCTCAGGTCTGTTTGGTGTGTCATTCGGGGACAGAGCATGTAGGATCTAATATACACTTGAATTATGTAAATCCTAAAGAGAGTAATCTCCCGGGGGACGAGAACAATAAGATTGCCTGCTTTACCTGCCATGATCCACATCCCCAGGGGATAATTAAGGGTAGAGTTGTATATGCGGCTCATCTTGGAGGATATGAAAGGGATTTTATAAAAGAGGTTGTTCTTCCTAAGAAGGAGGTAAAAGAGGTATCTCTTACAGATAAAACAAAGGTGCTTCTCCGCCTTCCGCTGGAGGATAATAAGCTCTGTAGGGCGTGTCATATAAAGTTGGATTGACTCTCGTTTGATATGGATCTTATAACAACGGAGTCTCTGGAACTATGAGAGGAGGTCCCGTATATGCAGCAGAAAAAAGAAGTAGAGAGAATACACCTAATACCTCTTTAAGTTCTGTTATTTTTACTGTCAGATTTTCTAACATAAGACAGTTTGTAATCCATACCTGCTTTGTAATTCCCGCTAAATATTATAAAAACATTAAATGTTATTTTGGCATGTAACTTGCCATTATTTCTCTTAGTGAAGTTATAAAGGGAGGAGGTGAAACAAAATGACATGGGGAGATATTATTAGTTTTTTCTTTATTCTTGTTCTTAATCCATATGGTGTAGTGGGAATAGCTATTACTCTCTTAATGGTGATATCTGCAGTTATTTTCTTCGGCGTAGAGGCTATTACTATACCTTACCGTTATGTAGTAAAAACGTTTTACTGCCCATTTAAGAAGACAAACGTTGAAGTGAAATTCCGACCAAGCTTCTTCACATATAGAGCGTACGATGATGTTATTAAGTGTTCTTCATTTAAAGGCAAAGTCACCTGCAAGAAGGGGTGCTTAGATCTTCCGGAGCTTCGAACTTGAGAGGAGAAAGGGAAAATAAGCATACTACGAAGGCTAAAAGAATATTCCGAAGAAAATAATATTAGACATGTTGCGAAATAGGATTTTCGCGTTTTTCGAGCCTTAAAATCAACGGCTTAGAAGTCAGATTTTTAATTTCGCAACATGTCTTTTATAAATAGGATTCATACAGTGAGGGTGAGGCTATAGCATATTTCAGTTGGGTACAATACATAGAGCGGCTTTCGGTAGAGTCTGTCATTCCCGCACGCATTAAGCGGGAATCCAGTTGTATATGGATACCCGATAAAAGCATTCGGGTATGACAAATACACCATGCTGTACTGAATGCAAATGAAATACGCTATAGGAGGGTTTATTGTATTTTTTTAAGATAAATTATTGAAGTCTAACTAGGTCTTTGTTATGATGATTCCTACCAAATTGAACCAAGGAGGATTAGCAGAATGAGAAAAATGATTCTAGTTCTAGTAGTGATTTCTTCATTAGCTACGGGAGGAATATTGGCTATCATGGCGGCGGATCTTGGCCGTTATAGACCTCCAACACCTGCCTGGTTTACTGGAACAACCGAAGATAAAGTGCAAAAACTTGGGCTTATTCAGCCCTCTTATGCCGACCTTATGTTGTGGAATGGAATCCGCCTTAATGAGTTATTTGCAGCGGGGATTAGCGGGAAAACAGAGTATGCAAAGCTTCAAGCAAAAAAAATCGAAGAAACCCTGGAAAAGGCCGCATTGGTTGATCCCACAAGAAGAGGAGGAATAGAGGGACTTCTTTCTGCGAATTATCCGGGTCTCATACAAGCGATAGATTCGAAAAGATCAGATGAATTTCAAGCTGCTTTTGGAAAACTTTACGCAAGTTGTGTTACCTGTCATGTAAACCATGGTGTCCCCTTTTATCCGCTAATTCCTACAACATCTATAAGTCCTATAACATCAGGTTCTCTAGAACTATGGCAGGAGATCCAGAAGCATCTGCGGCAGGAACAGGAAAAGAAAATACAACAGGAACGGGAAAAAAAGTAACGGAGGGAAGCAAAAAGTAGTTTGAGTACGCTGAATAGTGTGGGTAAAGGGTTAGGCATTATCTACGAAGTCTAATGCCCGACCTCTACCCGCATTTTCTTTCAATGAAATCGAATGTGATTTAGAAACAATAATCCGAGTTATTGAAGTTTAAATAAAAATGGATTCTATGAGGCTTCTTCTTGGTGTTTTAGCTTACATCTTCCTTATAGGAGCCTCAACGGACTATCCTAGCGTAAGAAAGGAAGGCTACACAGAAAGTCAAACCTGTGGTGCATGCCATACGGTGATATATAAAGAGTGGAAAAATTCTCTACACGCTTCTTCCATTAGCGACCCTGTCTTCCTTAGTGTTTTTAACGAAGTAGAGAGGGAAAAGAAAAACTTTTGTCTTAAATGCCATGCCCCTACTGTAAGAGTTACAGGGGATTATGAGCTTGCCCAGTTTATAACAAAAGAAGGGGTAACATGTGACTTTTGTCACACTGTAAAAAGCGTAGATTTAAGTAAAGAAGAGCCATTTGAATTTGATCTAGGATTTGTAAAAAGAGGTCCATTTGAAAGCGACTTAGAAACAGGCCATAAGAATCTTTACTCCGGAATTCACCTAAAGTCGGAGTTCTGCGCCGGATGTCATGAGGTTGTGAACGAAAAAGGATTTCACGTGATGAGTACCTACAGCGAATGGAAAGCGGGTCCTTATGCGGAAAAGGGGATTCAATGTCAGAACTGTCATATGCCCGAGGAGTTCGGTACTCCTATCGTTAACACTGAAATTGCAAAGACCAAACATAGCGTAACGGCGCATAAATTTCTAGGTGGGCACTCTCAGATAAATATAACTAGGGCTGCAACGCTGACTCAGGTCTTAGATAAAGCCAATGACTCTCTATCCGTTGTAGTCTACGTAACCAACTCAGAGGCAGGGCATTCCCTCCCTACAGGCATTCCCTCACGTAAGGTAATACTTACAGTAAAACTTCTGGACCCAAAGGGAGAGGTACTCGAAGAAAAGGAGGTTGTATATAGGCGGGTTCTTGTTGATGAAGAGGGAAGAGAGATTCCAGAGGAGAATATTAAGGATATGTTTCTAAAAGCTACGTCCCTAAAGAGTGACAACCGCATTAAACCTAAGGAAACACGTAGGGAGGAGTTTATCTTTCCTCTTACTAAGGGAATAGAAAAGGTTCTAACGGTAGACTCTACCTTAAGATATGAATTTAGTGTTCCTTATCTTGAACCAAATATAATGAGAATGGAAATGGCTCGTGATGTAAAAACGATAAACGTCGAGGAGGAAGGGATAGATATATGGAAATGGACTATTTCATTTGTGGTAGTTTTAGTGCTTTTATTTATCCTCCAGATAACATTACGAATGCTAAGGAGGTAACTCCAGTGGATGAGAAAATCGGAAGAAGGAATTTCTTGGGAACGTTAGTTGGTTGGGTATTCGGTCTTACAGTGGTAGGCTGGATAATCCCTATGATAGCGTACTTTTTCCCAAAATCTAAGGGGGAGGCAGAAAACGTCTTTATGGACCCTTCGGGCAACCCCATAATGGTATCGTCTGTATTAGAAGAGGGGTCTAAAACAGGGCTTGCTTTTGGAGACGCCACAGTTGTTATTAATTATAAAGGAGAGCTTAGGGCTTTTTCAGCAGTGTGTACTCACCTTGGTTGTATTGTAAGCTGGAAAAAGGATGAAGGCATTTTCTTCTGTCCCTGTCATGCGGGGAAATTTGACACGAATGGGAACGTTATTGCGGGGCCGCCTCCTAAACCGCTTCCCCAGTATAGAGTTAAAGTTGCGGGAAGTAAAATAAACCTTTCAAAGGTGTAGCATGTTAAAGAAAATCATCGATTGGATTGATGAGAGGGTACAAATTATAGAGGTTATAGAGAATCATCTTACTGGGCATATGGTTCCGGCTAACCTGAATCTTTGGTACTCTATGGGCTCTGTACTTCTTGCAATGCTTTTTATTCAGTTTATAACCGGTATTTTGCTTCTTATATATTATGTGCCTGATGTAGATAAAGCCTTTGAAAGCGTCACCTATATAACGAATGAGGTTCCGTTTGGATGGTTAATAAGAAGGGTTCATGCTATGGCAACGAACATATTCATAGCTGTGCTCTTCCTTCATATGTTTAGTACCCTTTTCATGGGGTCTTATAAGAAGCCGAGGGAACTTCAGTGGATGTCGGGCTCGGTGCTTTTTGGCCTGGGATTTTTGGCAGCGCTCTCAGGTTATCTTCTTCCCTGGAGCCAGCTTTCCTACTGGGCTACTACAGTTGCAACAAATACGGTGGGTGCGGTTCCCTTTATTGGTGATGAGCTTGTACGGGGGCTAAGAGGTGCTGAAAGAGTAGAACAGGCAACTCTGAGTAGATTTTTTGCTCTACATGTTATAGTTGTACCCTTATTATTTTTAGGGTTAGTTGCAGCACATCTGTTCTTTATGAGGAGAACCGGCATATCCTCCCCTCCGGGAACGATGAAAGAAGAGGTAGAAAAGATTCCCTTCGTCCCCCATTTTGCCTTAGAGGACCTAAAGGTAATATACTTTTTCCTCGGAATCCTTTTTATATTTGTCTTTTTTTACCCAAAGCTTTATTTCCCACCTGATGCCCTCAGTCCTGCAGACCCATTTTTTACACCTCCACATATAAAACCTGAGTGGTACTTTCTTGCAAACTACGAGACGCTAAAGCTCGTTCCGAATAAGTTTCTGGGGGTTTTCATCCAACTTGTAGTTGCTCTCCTTCTTTTCTTCTTACCTCTATTTGATATTGGTAGTGAAAGGCATCCTCTAAAGAGACCCGTTTTCTTGACAATCTCGATTCTTGGGGTTTTAGCCTTCATAGCACTTACCGTTTTAGGAGAAATTCTCTAGTGATAGTGAGAGGGAGCATAATTATTAGATACTTAATCCATTTTTCTTTTAGCTTGCTTCTTGTTTTTATACCTCAGGTTTTCGCCCAAGAGGAAGAAAGCTCCTGTATTTCTTGTCATAGAGAGATGGGGGGGGATTTGGCCAAGCCAATAGAGCTTTGGCAAGAAAGCATTCATAAAAAAAACGTTATCTCCTGCCACAACTGCCATGGTGGCAATTCCAAGGTACAAGATATGGACGCAATGAACCCAGAGGCGGGTTTTGTTGGATCACCTAAAGAAGAAGACGTTCCTAAGTTCTGTGGCAAGTGCCATGTGGCTGTTATGGAAAACTATATAAAGAGTCCTCATTGGCAAACAAAGAAGGAAAAGCGTCCGGTCTGCACTACTTGCCATACCGCTCACCATCAGCAAAGAGCCACGCTTGAGCTTATAAACGAAAAGGATTGCTCAAGGTGTCACACCTACGAACGGGCAAGAAAGATAAGGTTTGTTATGGAAGAGACAGAAGGAAGTTTAGTTCAACTTGATGAGAGAATAGAAAAGCTTAGAGGAGAGGGTTTTAATACCCAAAGACTTGGAGATGCACTTTTTGCAAACAGGAATGAGTTTCACCGCTTAACCCATGTACTTTCAGTAGACTTAATCATAGATAGAACCGAAACAATTAGAGGCGATATTAAAAAAGTCGAGAAGTCTGTAGGGAGTGATGAGGCTACAATTAAACGCAGAAAAATCGGAGGAGCAATTCTTATAGCCTTTCTATTTATTTCAGCTTTTATAATTCACATATATAGAAAAACCTTGCCTTAAAATGGAGCTCTGAATTGGGATTTAGAGAAATACTAAAAGTAGGTTCAAAATCACCGCCCTTTGTGAGAATACAATATGAAGAGAGGGCTTTAATAACAAAATAATTTAAGGAGGTGGTTAAATGATAAACAGGAAGATTTTAAATATAGTTATGGGTATTATAGCAGTGTTATTTCTTGGGAGCCTGGGCTTTGCTCAGGGGGGAAAAGCTCTGGTTGAGAAGGGACAGAAGATATACACTGAAAAGAAATGCTCTATGTGTCATAAGATAGAAGGAGTTGGTGGAAAGATTGGTCCGGACCTTTCGGATGTAGGAAGTAGGAGAGATGCTGAGTGGATAAAGGGATTTCTAAAGGACCCGAAATCCGTCATCCCAGAGACAAAACAGCCACCTTTTAAAGGTACAGATGAGGAACTCGATGCTGTAGTGACTTATCTTATGAGCCTTAAAAAGCAGAGCGGAGCAAAATAGTCGTTTTCTTCTCGTATAGGTCTTTTGTTTATGAAAAACTGAGTACTTTTTCTTGCAAAACGGGGTGTTTTCCCTATTGTAAGATTGACCCCCCTATCATTATATTAAAGGTGACATTAAAAGAAAGGGGGTGTCAAACATGAAAAGATATTATGGAGGAGAAGTTGTAAAGAGAGGAATTTATCTCAGCCTAAAGCGAAAGGACCTCGTTACGATAGAGAATGAAGAGGGGCTTTTGCCGAGCGGAAGCAACGACTCTTATTTTGAGGTACCACCTCTACTTATGATTGTGGTAGGACCTCTTATGGGGCTCATTTATGTGATCTTCTTGCCCTTTATCTCATTTGCGATGATTGTAGGACTTGTGGCCAACAAACTATGGTTGGGAGTGCGGTGGATAGGAGAGAGCCTGCTTGGAGTTGCTGCTGCGAATTGGAGACCGGGCGTAGCCTACTTCGCATGGTGGAGACAATCTAAAGAGGGGAAAAAGCCTCGGCATCATGTGGAACCTAAAGGAGAGAAAAAGCCAAGGACTCCTGACCTTTTCAGTGAATTAGAGAAGGAAATTGCAAAGAGGCGAGAAGAAGAGAATAAGAGCTGAATATGAGATGTCAAGCAAAAGAGGTTCAAAAGATGCTTCGGCGATTCTCTCTACTTTGTGGCAAAGTGCCACGGGGATAATTATCGCCTTGATACTGCCATTTGTTGCTTTGGCAGAGCCCCAAACTAATTTCTCAGAAGGAGTTGAGTTTTGTCTTGGGTGTCATAGTGATTCGAGCTTGAGTATTGTGTTACCTAGTAAAGAGAAAATGCCCCTCTACATAAATCCAGAGGAGTTTGCTGCATCAATTCATGGTGACAAGCTAGGCTGTACGGACTGCCACAGCGACATTTCAGACTATCCGCACCCTGTAAAAGAGCTTAAAAACCGTAGAGCCTATAGCCTAGCCTTCTATGAGGGTTGTAAACGTTGTCACTTTGCCAATTATACAAAGACCTTGGAGAGCATTCACTACAGCCTCCTATCAAAGGGAAATCCAAGGGTTCCTGTCTGCGTTGATTGTCACGGAGCCCACAATGTAACAAGACCCGATAAGCCAAGGACCAGAGTTTCTCAAACTTGCAAAAAGTGCCATCTCGGAGTTTACGAAACCTATAGCGCAAGCGTTCATGGAAGAGCCTTAATTGAAGAAGACAACCCGGATGTTCCAGTGTGTACCAGTTGCCACCATGCCCATAATATAGAGGATCCAAGAACCCGTACCTTCCTGTTAAAAACCCCTGAATTATGTGGGAAGTGTCATGCAAATGAAAGACTCATGCAGAAGTATGGACTTTCGACTAAGGTTCTAGAAACCTATCTTAAAGATTTTCATGGTGTAAGTGTTACATTTTATAAGAGCCAAAGGGAGGATATCACCTCTTGGAAGGCTGTTTGCACCGATTGCCATGGGGTTCACAACATTACTAAAGTAAGTGACCCTAATTCTCCTGTTCTGAAAGCCAATGTTGTGCATACGTGTAGAAAATGCCACCCGGATGCTACTACAAATTTTCCGGGGGCCTGGCTGTCTCACTACGAGCCAAACCCTAAAAAGGCTCCACTTGTGTATTATGTGAAGGTCTTTTATAAGATATTTATTCCTTTTACCATAGGCGGACTCGGACTCCATATCTTGCTTCATATCTGGCGTGTGGCTACAAATAGATAGGTGTATAATAATCCTCCAAAAGGAGGATAGTAAAATGGAAGATAAAATAAACTCTGGGGAAGGTGAAAATCCCCAAAATGAAGTTAGCCGGGTGGAAATGCGCCTTCCAGAAGAGTTTGTAAGATTTAGTCCCCTCCAAAGGGTCGAGCATCTACTGGTTATGATTTTTTTTATCGTGCTTGTAATTACTGGGCTTCCCCAGGGGTTTTTTGAAACCTCTTGGGCGGCGTGGATTATAATGAGTCTGGGTGGTATTGATATAACTCGTTTTATTCACCGCGTGTTTGGTATTCTATTCGCTGCACTGGCTATCTGGCATTTGGGTCGTGTTACCCTGCTGGTTCTTCTAAGAAAAGCAAGACCTTCAATGATACCTACTTTTAAGGACTTCAGTGATGCTACAGGGACGCTTAAATACTACCTGGGGCTTTCCGAAGAGCACCCTAAGTTCGACCGCTATGATTATAGGCAAAAGTTTGAATATTGGGGGCTTATGATTGGCGGGATAATTATGATTGTTACGGGCTTTATCCTCTACTTTCCTGTTTTCTTTACGGAACTCTTACCCGGAGTGATTATCCCTGTAGCGAAAGCCGTTCACGGCTATGAAGCCCTACTTGCCTTTCTCGTTATCATTATCTGGCATATGTATGGAGCACATTTTAATCCCGATGTATTTCCATTCGACTCAAGCATATTTACAGGAAAGATTTCACGAGAGAGAATGGAAAAAGAACATCATTTAGAATACGCTCGCCTTCTTCGATCCTTGGCTAAAGATGGAGAGGATAAGAAATCCACTGGGGAAGAAAAAAGTAATTATGTATAATAAATTTAGTAGGAGTTCTATAGAAGAAAAGATACTTAGGTGGTCCCTTGATAGAACGAAAAAATGTACCTTTTGGAATTTAGTTTTAGCCAATATGTATTTCAGTGTTTATTGCACTCCTTTATCATTGCCTTTGTTATAGAAGCTTTATTAAAAATATGGCGCGAGGAGCGTCCGCTCCTACGTCTTAGATTCCGCCTTCTTGTAATACTTATTCCGGTTCTGTCTTTCCCCCTCTATCAGTTGGTTTATCCCCAGCGGGGCGGTTTTGGGTTTCGCAAGGATATAGCTATCTTTGATATAAACCAATGGCTACTCCTAAGATTGGGGGATGGTATCTTGGTTTGGCATGCAGCGCTCGTTCTCTTGGGAGTTACAACTGCCGTTTTTCTCATGCAGGAAGCTATTCCAATACTACTTGCTTACTTTCATCGAGAGGCTTCTAAAACCCTTTATGAGAGTGGTACGATCCCCAAACTGGATATGATTCTAGAAGAGTTAAAGCAAAAGTCCTCTTTTACGGTACCACGGATTTTTCTCTTAACTGAGAAAGAGCCGGTAATATACACAAATGGGATAAGGAAAGGCTCTATTAACATTTCCTTGTCTCTCATAGAAGCTCTCAACCGAGAAGAGTTAGAAGGGGTCTTTGCCCATGAAATGGCTCATATAATGAGAAGGGATAACGCTATAGGTTGGGTTTTACTTCTTTTCCGATTCATCGTGTTTTATAATCCGGTTGCCCTTGTTGAATTTCGGAGAATTATTCACGAGAAGGAGAAGCTCTGCGATGACATCGCCTCATCTTTAACGGGAAAGCCGCTTGCTTTTGCCTCAAGCTTAATAAAAGTTTTTCGAATGGCTGAAGCAAATGGAGTTACTCATACGTCACAGCACAACTTGGGAAGCAGAATCTTATTTATAGTTCATAATCTTGAGAGGCATTCGCATAGGGTACGAGTAGAGAATAGAGTAATAAGGATGGTACGCCCAAAGAAAAGCCATAATCCTCCGTATCCGCATATCCGACTCGGACTCACAACTCTTTCACTTATTTTGCTCCTATTCTTTGTTGTATGAGTATTGGGAGGTTTTAGGATTTTAAATAAGTAAGTAGAAGGGTTAAAGAGCTATGACTCGAAAGGCGGCTCACTTTCTAAGAGAAATGTGGAAGATAATATTATCTATCACTCTTGTTATGTGCACGATAGTGATATCACTATACCTTTTGAAAAAAGTCCCCTCATATATTCAGAAAACCGAAGAGAAGTTTTACAGTACCGTTGAAGAATCTGAGTATGCACTCGGATTAAGAATTTTTCTCCCCTCATACTTCCCGGAGTATCTCATCTGGCCGCCTTCGGAAATAAAGGTGGTGAGAAAGCCCTATCTTACTATATCATTGGTTTTCCTCTCACGAAGTCACAGTAGCCCTAGTTTAGTAATTCACCAAATTATTTCGGATAATAAAAATAAAGAGGTGGATCTCGATTTTATGGAACCTAAGAGACCTTTCCAAAGGACTCAAGTTTTAGTTGGTGGAGCAAAGGGTACGCTAATAGTTGGTGTGGGAGAGGATGGAAAACGCTGGGCACAGCTCAGTTGGAGAACAGTAGATAGAAAGATATTCGTAATAGCTAACTGCTCGGTTGAGGATTTACTTAAGATAGCAAGGAGCATTCATTGAGGTGAGCTTAAAATCCTTTTTTGGGAAACCTAGCCTGCAAAGAAGGACAATCTTACTTACTGCCTTTGGTATGTTTACTATATTGGTAATACTCGGGGTCTCTGATTTTCTCAGCCTGCGCGAGAGTGTGAACCAAACGCTGCGGGAGCGTCTTGTGCTTGCCCAAACGGTTGCGAGCAATCTCGAACATCTAATGAGGCAGAATCTTATGTATCTTCAGGATGTCACTTTTTCTAAAGGGGTAAACTTGGAAGATGAGGACCTCGGACCAGAAAAATCCGCTCTTCATACTGCATTTCTACGGTCCATTTTTACCAATGTGTTTTTGCTTTCGAGCTCTGGGCATCTCCTGTGCATGGAACCCCCGCGTCCTGCTTTAGCTGGAGCCGATTTTGGGAATTTTCCCCCTGTGAAAGAGGCTATCCTTACAGGAAAGCCTACTATTTCTAATTTATTTGAGATAAGCCCCCAGGGGAAAAAGGCTGTATTTGCTCTTATTCCTATAGGTAAGGGTGGAAGAATCTTAGGTCTTGTGGGAGGGGAAATTGACCCAACTGGCACTGCACTGGTGAAGGTTATCCAGCCGGTAAAAATAGGAGAGACCGGTTATATCGAAATTATAGATGGAAACGGCTTTGTTTTAGCCTCTACTAAGTTGGAGAACATCTTAAGGGAAAGCGACCATGGTGGATCTCTTTCAAATCTTATCAAGACGGGCCAGACTAGAGTAGGTACATGCCACAGTTGCCATGAAGAGGCAGTAACGGAACAACCCAAGAAAGAGATCATGGCTTTTACTCCTCTTTCAGAGATTCTTTGGGGAGTTAATATTAGACAGTCTGAGAGAGAAGCCCTTGCTCCGGTGGAAAGTATGAAGAGACGATTTTTCGCCTTCGGCTTCATTTTGTCTATAGTGGCTCTCATTCTAACCTGGGGGGTAGCTCAGAGCGTTATAGCACCGGTAAAATCTTTAATAAGGTCTGCCCGAAGAATCGCTTCTGGTAACCTCTTTGAACCTATCTCTATATCCGGAGATGATGAAATTGGGCAACTTGGGAAAACGCTGGATGAAATGAGGGTTAAGCTGAAGGATTCTCTAGACGAAATTGGGCGGTGGACAAGAGAACTTGAGAGAAGGGTAGATGAGCGAACAAAAGAGGCTTTTTCTCTCTACGAGGAACTCAGGCGGAAGGAGGAGATGCGAGGAGAACTTCTCCGTAAGATAATCTCAGCTCAAGAAGAAGAGCGAAAGAGAATCGCAAGGGAACTACACGATGAAATGAGCCAGACCCTTACGGCACTGCTATTTGCCCTTGAGGCAGTGAGAGAGGCTAGTTTGTCAAAAGCGGTTGAGGAGAAAATGGGAAGTATAAGGGAACTTGTCCTTCGTGCTATAGATGGTACACATCGTATGATTTTTGACCTTCGTCCCGCGGTTCTCGACGACCTCGGACTTTCTGCTGCTATAAAGTGGTATGCAGAAGAGCGCCTTAAGCCCTTGGGCATTAATATTTACTTCGAGGGGGATATGTTTGAGGTAAGGCTTCCAACCCAGATTGAAACCGCGCTCTTTAGGGTTGCTCAGGAGACTATAACAAACATTGCCAAGCACTCTGAAGCTGAAAATGTAATTATCAACTTGGAACTCGGCAATGGTCTTTTTACCTTAGAGGTAGAGGATGACGGCAAGGGATTTGATATGGAGGGTATATCAGATACAAAGGAGGGTAGCCGAGGTCTCGGGCTTCTCGGGATGAAAGAAAGAGTCTTACTTCTTGAGGGAACGCTTGAGGTTCAATCACATCCCGGCTCCGGGACAAGGGTTGTAGTTACAGTTCCTCTAAGGGAGGTGAGTCAATAAATGGGTAAGATAAGGGTACTTATTGCCGACGACCATGCTATCCTCCGTGAAGGAATACGGGCACTTCTTGAGGGTTGTGGAGATATAGAGGTCGTAGGGGAAGCCGCAGACGGTAGGGAAGCTATAGAAAAATCCCGAAAGCTCGAGCCAGATGTAGTGCTTATGGATATAGCTATGCCTGGTTTAGGTGGACTTGAAGCTACGCTGGAAATAAGTAAGACCTGTCCCAAGACGAAGGTCCTCGTTCTCACTCAGTATGACAATAAGGAGTACATATACAGGTTCTTAAAAGCGGGGGCCTCTGGCTACGTCCTTAAAAAAGCGGCGGGTGCAGAGCTTATATCCGCCATTCGTACGGTGCATAGAGGCGGTTCCTTTTTGCATCCCGATGTGGCTCCCGCTGTTATAGAGGGTTACCTACAAAGAAGGGATAAAGACCTTGAGGAAGACCCTTACGAGAGTCTAACCCTTAGAGAAAAACAGGTGCTAAAGCTCATTGCAGAGGGCTATACAAATAAGCAGATTGCCGATATGCTTTACATGAGTGTTAAAACTGTAATGGGTCATAGAACTCACATAATGGAAAAGCTTAATATTCATAGCCGCACTGAACTTGTAAAATTTGCTATTCGAAAGGGGTTAATAGAGCTAAAACCCTAAGAGGTGCAAATTGTGCACACTGAAGAAAAGTTGTTCACACCACTACTCTTGATAAACTGCGTCGATTTATGGGAGTTCACCCGTGTGGCAGTCGCTACACTTCATCTCCTGCCAAACCTCTCCAATATCCTCAGGATGCTGAAAGACAAGCCCTTTTGGCTCCATCGAAAACGCCATTTTCTGCGGTTTTCCCTGCCCTATAATTGTATGGCAGGCAATACACTCGTTGGTAATCATCTTCCCATCGGCACTTTTGTGAAGTCCATCGTGGCAGCGATAGCAACCGGGGAAATTTAGATGACCGATGTTATTCGGGTAGATATCCCAGCGCACCTTCATCTCGGGGAAAAAGTTGTTCCGATAAATATTCTGGAGCTCGACGATGGCACGCGAAATCGCATCCTCTTTGTCATTTGTCAACTTGGGGTAGTTGTCTTGATAGAACTTTTTCACCCCATTCTCTATGGCGTTCAATGCCGAGTCCGTGGAGGGATAATTTGCCGCCAGCAGATTGACGCCAGTGCTTTTTATAAAGGGCAGGGTCGAATCAATTTTGCCGGTACCCAAAGCCAGATTCACCGAATAGCTCGGTGAATGGAAGATGTGGGTGGGCCGGTTATGGCAGTCCATGCAGTCCATCTTACGAATGTTCGCACGGGCGATTTCTTTCTCCGAAAGCGGTTTTTCTGTGGACATGTATTCGGTGACCTCTCCGGTTTTCAAATTGGTTATTCGCACCCAGGGAATCTCCTGCCGCTTTTCGTCAGTGGCAATGTACTCCACCCGGTTGGAAATGTTCATATGCCAGTGAATCCCCTCGGTCAGACCGGACTCCGGGCTACCGCCACCAGTCCTGATAAGTAGATTGATCTCCCACCGTGTGTTCTTCTCATCGGGCAAGAAATGAATCAGTTTCTTTTGTTGGGCGCCAAAAAATCGCTCCGGCCAATGACACTGCTCGCATGTCTCTTGTGCCGGGCGTAAGTGCCCTATGGGGACTGGAATCGGCCGTGGGTACTTGTTTAAAAGCACGGCGTAGACCTGATACGCCCCTGACATTTTAGATCGAACGAACCAATCGGCTCCTGGCCCTACATGGCAGTCTACGCAACGGACCCGTGCATGGGGCGAATTCAGGTAGGTGGTGTGCTCCGGCGCCATCACGCTGTGGCAAAGCGTTCCGCAGAAGGCCACCGAGTCAGTCTCTTGATAGGCTTTATAACTGCTAAAGGCAGAAAGGAATAGGAGTAGGAGCGAGCCCACGACGAAGATAAACATCGCATTTCGGTGATGAGGATTATTCAAATCAATTATTGGGAATCGCGGAATAGATAGCGTCTGCGTGCGCTTCCAACGTTGCCACTCGAAGAACATGCCAATCGGAATGAGAATCAAGCCAAAAACAAAGACCGTTGGCACAATTACGAATATAACCAACCCGGCGTAGGGGGCTTTAGCGGCGTCGGTCAATGTTTGAAGAACGAACAAGAAGACAAACAGAATAAGCGCCAAAATGGCTATTGTCGCACCGACATATGTCAGCCAGTTGTGAACAAACCTAGGTAGTTTCATACTGGGTGGTCTCATATTGGTTTCCTCTTAGAATTTTGAAAGCTTTTCAGTTACCTAGTTAAATTGCTTGGATAACGAAATGCTATCTCCCTTTTGGTAAACGTCACTTCACCCATATAGCAACATAGCAACAAATATTATATCACGGTGTTCATCTCCTCTTAGGTGTGAAAAAGAAAGGTAGCAAAGATCGCCACAATCAAAATCACTCCCACGCCTAGCGCAGCGTATCCAAACCATGTGGATAACGCTCTAGCAAGCTGAGACGGTGGTTCAACAATGATACTGTCCAGCCTTCCTTCTCTAAGGAGCCTTTCGTATTCTTCCGGTCTTTCTTCAATAAATCTCTCTAAAGGTATCTTACCTGTAAAGATTACCGTATCTAATGGGAAACTTTCTGGACGGAGGTGAGTGTGGAAGAAATGGAATGTAAATATAAATCCAATGGCAAGAAGTGCTTCCTCTCCGTGGATCACCATTGCCACATTTAGAAAGGAGCCGGGGAGAATCTTTGTAAAGACCTCCGGCAGCCAGAGCATAAGTCCTGAAATACCTATTATGGGTATTCCCCAGAAGACAGCGAAGTAATCGAATTTCTCCCAATATGTCCATCTGTCCAGCTTTGGTCTTGGTCCCAGGTATAAGAACCAGCGGATATTATGGTAGAGGTCTATGAGATCTCTTTTTCGTGGAAACATAGAGTTTGGTCCATAGAGAAGGGTGAGTTCCCGTTTTATAAGGATACGATGTAGCATGTACCCAAGATGGAAGAATACATAGCCAAAGGTTACTATTGCAAAAACCCTGTGGAAGTACCTTGTAACCTCCACTCCACCGAGTATCCCTTCCAGAATCCTTGCCCACTCTGTGTAATTATACTTAAGGGGGAGTCCCGTTGCCGCAAGCCCTAGGAAGCTTATAACAACAGCAATATGAGTAATCCTATGAGGAGTGGCAAATCGGAGAACATATTTGCCGCTGCTCCAATGCCTAGGAACCTCCCCCTTTGCAATTGCTACAGCCGAGCGCTGAAGCCAAAGAGCCATATGTAAGCCAAAGAAGCCAAAAACCGATATTAGAAGCCAATTCATAAAGGTATAGGTGTAATAAAGAAGAGGGGACTTCTCTTTGTCCCTAGGATCAGCATGTGGATCATAGCTTACAAATTTTCCATTTATTCCAGAGTGACATCTTCCACAGGTTTTAATAAGATTTCCAGGGGCGATTGTAGAAAGCGGGTCATTTGCAGGGAGATTGAGATGGGCTGTATGGCAGTCTGAGCATTTTGCGGCAACAATAAACCCGAGTGAGGTTGCCTGCCCATGAAACGTGTCACGATACGTGGGGGCTCTGCTCTCATGACACCTACTACATTCCACGGGGATTTGAAGTTGGAATCCTGCCATAGAAGGCTCTTTAATTTCGTGGGACTTGTGACAAGTAGTGCATACAGGACCACGTTCATCTCCGTCTTTCCAAAGCCTCCCATGGGTGCTTTTCTCAAAGTGATTATAAATTCCTAAATGGCACTTCTTGCAAGTAAGGGGTATATTTGCTTTAAAGATAGTTGAGTTTTTATCCGTTTTTGGTCTTATATTATGTGCGCCATGGCAGTCAGAACAGACTGCTGAAACTATAAGTCCGCTCATAAGCACCCCACGCCCGTGAACACTTTCACGGTATTTCTCTATAAATTCAGGCTGAGGAATGGGATGCTTCTCTGTAATCCCCTTGTCTTCATGGCATCTTGAACAGGTTTCAGGAATATTCAAAGGATTTACAAGGGACCTAGGGTCGTCTTTTGGAAAGATGTTGTGGGAGCCATGGCAACTGGCACAACTCGGAGCATCCTCAATACCCCCCGCTCTTGCTTTACCATGTATACCTTCAGAATACTCCTTTGCAACCTCTTGATGACAAAGGGAGCAATTAACCTTATCTGGTTTCTCGTGGGGGATCTCCTTTATATCATTATGGCAGTCAGTACACTCTAAGTTGCCATGAATGGAGGCCTCAAAGAGTTTTTTATCAACAAGCGGTTCTTGGCTTTCATGACACATAAGACAATCTTCACTCTTTATCTCTCCGGGATAGACTCTTAGTGAAAGGAAAAGAAATTGTGAAAGGGAGACGATGAAAAAAAACACCAACTTATTATATCGCTTAGAAGCCATGCCTTTTTACCTTAAAAATGACAATCTCCGTGCGAGGAACTAACTGCCTGTGCTATCCAAGGAATAGCTATAAAACAGGTTTTTTTAAGACTCCAACAAGAGGTAGGACGACTGTAAATGTCATTCCTACTAACTGGTTTTCCACTTCTTTGGTAGTGAAAAAAGGCTCAAACACATGCTTCATATAATCTCCTTGCTCATCTTGAGTTTGTTATCTTTGAAGTTGGTTTCTACTTTTTCTCTGGATGGATGATAGAGGCAGAAGGGCTCATCAGCCATGATGTCGCCTGTCATGGCGTAGGCGCGAGAACGGGACCCACCACAGATAGCTCGGTATTCGCAAATTCCACACTTACCCTTCAGACGATCAGAATTGCGAAGAAGCTGAAGAGTAGGATGCTCTCGGTAAATTCTAGCAAGTGAATCACATCGGACATTTCCAGTCGAAAGTGGGAGAAATCCACTGGGATAGATCTCTCCGGTGTGAGAAATAAAAACATAACCGTTACCCGCGTTCACCCCTTTTGGTGCATGACCGATGCTCCCTCCTGGTCCAAAATCACGGGTCAAGCGGCTGGGCAACCTTACTTCAGAAGGCTTCTTCCCTCCAGACTGGTTTTTTGTCTCCTGCTGAATAACGTATCGCCTATAGTGTGGTGCTTCAGTGATCTTAACTATGAAATTAACCTCTTTAGAAAGGCTATAAAGCTTTTGGAATAGCTTCTCATACTGGACGGCCGTCATTTGTTCCAAGAGTTTTCCTCTACCGATAGGTACTAAGAAAAACACTTCCCAGAAGACAACGTTTAGATCCTTGACCAGTTGAGCAATATCATCAAAGGCATCAAAATTGTACTCGCTAAAGGCGGTGTTGATTTGGAGAGGAAGACCTACTGAATGGGCGTATTCGGCGCCTCTCAGGGTTAACTCAAAAGCTCCAGGGACTCCTCGAAAAGAATCATGGATTTCAGCGTTCGGACCATCTAAGCTAAGAGCCATTTGAGCCAGTCCGGCTTCCTTTAGCTTCTTAATCAGTTGTAATGTAAGCTTCGGGGTGGCAGCCGGGATCGTTGCCATTCGTAAACCCAGATCCGCACCGTATCGAATCAAATCAAAAATATCCTCTCTTTTTGTTGGATCGCCTCCGCTCAATACCATAATTGGTGTTCCCATTGAGTGAATTTCTTCAATGAGTTTAAACCCCTCTTGGGTTGAAAGTTCTCGTGGGTCCCGCCAGTTAATCGCTTCTGCCCTGCAGTGGCGACAAGCTAGGTCGCA
>Ga0209640_10001245_pt1 | contig 21286 bp, 15 predicted proteins | sample RifCSP10_1_FD_184018 | JGI IMG/M metagenome (GOLD analysis project Ga0209640, IMG submission 184018) | Soil microbial communities from Rifle, Colorado - Rifle CSP2_sed 10_1 (SPAdes) (version 2) | ecosystem: Environmental > Terrestrial > Deep subsurface > Rock core/Sediment | place: Rifle...
CACTTCAAGCATCACGCGGGTCGCCGTAACACGGTCCAGATTGAAGATGCGCTCCAGCACGTCGACCACGAACTCCATCGGCGTGAAGTCGTCGTTGAGTAGCACCACCTGGAAAAGCGGCGGTCGCTTAAGGCGCGGCTTGGCCTCCTCCACCAGCAGCCCGGAACCGGATTGACCCTGCTCTTCCTCACTCATATCGACAGGCATTCACCGCGACGGTTCTCGAGTCGTGAGTCCTACGTTGCGGTCCGCCAGCGCCCGAAATGATGCCGCGCACAGCGCCTGTTTATAGGGCGCGAGCGAGCGCAAGACAAGTCAGCCTGTTGGCACTCGAAACGCTCCAGATCTGACCCCGATTGCCTCTCGCGTACGTTCACCATCGGCAGCGCTCAAGCGGTGTCCTTAGGAGGTGCCGCGCAGCTTGAGTGGCATGACATATCGCGCCCGCGCGGAGCACTTGTTGACGGCCGGCGTAACCCGAGGCAAAACAATTGCTTGAGAGCTAACAGTGGGAACTCGTATCATTGCTCTCAAAGCGAGCGGCACGCGCCGCCGTGCGAGCACCAGCCCCATATCAAGGGCGCAGACGCGAGAGCCTCGAAAGTCGATGAATTCTAGCTCGATTATGAGCGGCATCAGGGGCCTGGGGCCTGAGCTGCTCGCCGGCTCCATCGCCTCGCGATTGCCGTCGATCGTCACGTGGGTGCTGGTCGTGGCGATCGGTGTGCAGGCGGCAGTCATCGTGCGTGACCTCATTCCATCGCAGCCACCTGCCGTGGTGGCAGCGAGCGCGCCGAGCTCGGGGCCTGGCGCGGGCATATCCCGCAGCGCAGTGGACGTTCAGAGCATCATCAATGCCCACCTGTTTGGTGTGGCGAATCCCGCCGAGCAGGTTGCAGGCGACCCCTCTGACGCGCCCGAGACCCAATTGAGCCTGGTATTGGCCGGAACGATCACGGCCAGCGATCCGAAGATCGGTTTCGGAATCATCGGCGAGAGCGCCGCCGCCGCAAAACTGTATTCGGTCGGCGACAGTGTCCCCGGCGGAGCGCGCCTGCACGCCGTGTACGGCGATCGCGTAATTCTCGAACGCGGCGGCCGGCTGGAAGCGCTGTTTCTCCCCCGTGAATACAAGGGCGGGGCCCCTGCGCTGGCCCCGCAAGCGCGCAACGATGCGTCGGCCAGGCCCGGGGCCGCAGTGGTCGACCGCGTGCGCCGCATGATTGCGCAGGACCCCGGCTCGGTTGCCGAAATCATGCGCCCGCAGCCGGTGTTCGCGAATGGCCAGCAGCGCGGCTACCGCGTGTACCCGGGGCGCAACCGGGCGCAATTCGCCCGCTTGGGCCTCAGACCCGGTGACCTGATCATGTCGATCAACGGCACCCCGCTCGACGATCCGCAACGAGGCATGGAGATTTTCCGCTCCATCGGCAGCTCGGACCAGGTGCGAGTCACGGTCGAGCGTAACGGCAAGCCGGAGGAACTCACACTCAACATGGCGCAGATTGCCAACGACTTGCCAGTTGAGGCAAGCGGCAGCAGCGACGGGCTCGTCCCGATGGACCAAGCCGCGCCGATGCCGCCCGATCCCACAGAAGAGCAATAACCAGGACATACCGGGCGCGCCCGCGCAGGAACCATCGCATGAGCAGAACGCAACTCACCCAGTGCCCCGGCCGCGCGCCGGTCGCGCCGCGAGTGCCTCGTTTCACGGCCTGGCTGCTGCTGACCGCCATGGCCACCTCGCTCAGCTACGCGCAGGATCAACCCACGATTACCCCCAACTACAAGGACGCCGACCTGAGCCAGATCGTCGAGGCGGTGAGTGAGATCACCAAGAAGAACTTCATCGTCGATCCGCGCGTGCGCGCACAGGTCACGATGGTGTCGAACTCGCCGATGTCCGCGGACGCCTTCTACGAGGCATTCCTGGCCATTCTGCAGGTGCACGGTTTCGTGGCCGTGCCGGCCGGCAATGTCATCAAGATCATCCCCGACGCGAATGCGCGCCAGGTCCCGGCAAACGACCTGCCCGACCGCATCAGCTCATCCTCGGATGAGATCGTCACGCAGGTGATCGCGGTCAAGAACGTGAGCGCCGCGCAGCTGGTACCGATCCTGCGCCCGCTGATCCCGCAGTACGGACATCTTGCCGCCTACCCGACCTCGAACATGCTGATCATCTCGGATCGCGCCAACAACGTGAACCGCATCGTCCGCATCATCCGCCGCATCGACCAGAGCGGTGACGAGGAGATCGACGTGATCCCGCTGGAGCACGCCTCGGCGATAGAGGTGGTGCGCGTCGTCAATGTGCTTTACCCCGCCGCGCAGGCTGGAGAAGGTGGCGTGGGCGTGAAGCTGGTCGCCGACGAGCGCACCAACAGCGTGCTCGTCAGCGGCGAGAAGTCTTCGCGCCTGCGGTTGAAGACGCTGGTCGCTCACCTCGATACGCCGCTCGAGGCTGGTGGTGACACCCAGGTGCGCTATCTCCGTTACGCCGACGCTGAAAAGCTGGCTGCGAAGCTCAAGGAGCAGGCGGCGGTCACTGCTGCCACCACGGGCGGCGCCCCGGGGCAGCCGGCAGCAGCGGCAGGACAGCAGGCCGATCGCAACATCACGATCTGGGCCGAGCCCGAAACCAACGCGCTCGTCGTCACCGCCCCGCCCAAGGTGATGCGGGCGCTGATGGCCGTCGTGGACAAGCTGGATATCCGTCGCGCGCAGGTCCAGGTCGAGGCGATTCTGGTGGCTGTCACGGCGGACAAGGCGGCGGATCTGGGCGTCAACTGGGCCGTGGACGGCAGCGGCGACGACTTCCTGCTGGGCGGATTCATTCAACCGATCGCGGGCACCAGCATCGTGGACATCATTCGCGGCGTGGACGACCCCTCGACGCTGACGAGCGCGCCCACCGGCATCACTTTGGGGGTCGGACGCGTGGGGGCGTCTGGAACGGATTTCGCCGCCATTCTCAGAGCGCTGCGAGCGGACGGCAACACCAACATCATCTCGACCCCATCGATCGTCACCATGGACAACCAGGAAGCCGAGATCAAGATTGCGCAGGAAGTGCCGTTCATCACCGGCTCATTCACGCAAACCGGGACCGACGCGACCAATCCGTTCCAGACGATCCAGCGCGAGGAAGTTGGCACGATCCTCAAGGTCACTCCGCAGATCAGCAGCGAGGGCGGCGACACGGTGATGCTCAAGATCGAGCAGGAGGTATCCGACATCGCGAGCAGCTCTGCCGGTGCAGTGGACCTCATCACCAACAAACGCACGATCACGACCAACGTCCTGGTCGAGGACGGCGGCATCATCGTGCTCGGCGGGCTGATTCGCGACGAAGTGCTCGACAACGAGCAGCGCGTGCCCTTCCTCGGCAGCATTCCGATCATCGGGCAACTCTTCAAGGTCCGCCACTCGCAGAAAGTGAAGACCAACCTGATGGTCTTCATCCGCCCCAAGATCCTGCGTGACGGCATACAGAGCACGATCGAGACCAACAGCAAGTACAACTACATCCGCGACGAGCAACTCAAGATGCACGACGGCAAGGTGCCGTTGCTGCCGTTCGAGAAGGGGCCTGCGCTGCCGGAACTCGGATCTGCACCGACGAGCTCACCCGCGGAAACAGCGCCACCATCGCCGGCTGCAGGCCCGGAGGGCGCCAAGACCGAGCCGGTGCCCGAGACGCCGGTGTCGCCGCCGCCTGACGAGGCAGCACCCCAATCCGAGTGAACGGACGCCTAGATGAATGAAACCGCCGTAGCCGCCTCCATCACGCCCGATCGTCGGCTCTCGTTCGCGTTTGCGAAACGTCACGGCGTGCTGGTGCGGCGGATCGCCGACGGTCACGCAGAGACTGTCTATCGTCCGGACGCATCGCCGCGGAGCGTTGCCGAAGTGCGGCGTTTCGTCGGACTGCCGCTGCAGCTCGAGCGCGTCGAAGCGGAGGCCTTCGACGCCCTCCTCCGGCAGATCTACGAGACAGGCTCCAATGCCGCCATGCAGATGGTCGAAGGATTCGAGGACACCACCGATCTCGCTCACCTCGCGCAGGAACTCCCAGAGCCGTCCGATCTGCTTGAGAGCGAGGACGAAGCGCCGGTGATCCGGCTCATCAACGCCGTACTCACGCAGGCGGTGAAGGAAAACGCCTCCGACATCCACATCGAACCCTTCGAGAATCGGCTGGTGGTGCGTTTTCGTGTCGACGGCGTTCTGCGAGAGGTCGTGCAGTCGCGACGCGCGGTCTCGCCCCTGGTGGTGTCCCGCATCAAGGTCATGTCCAAGCTCGACATCGCCGAGAAGCGGCTGCCGCAGGACGGCCGCATCAGCCTGCGCATCGCGGGCCGCGCGGTGGACGTGCGCGTATCCACGATTCCGGCGGGGCACGGCGAGCGCGTCGTGCTGAGACTGCTCGACAAGCAGGCGGGCCGGCTCGATCTCGGATCTCTCGGCATGGATGCCCCGACGCAGCGCACGATGGACGAGCTGATTCACAGGCCGCACGGGATCATCCTGGTCACCGGGCCGACCGGGTCCGGCAAGACGACCACGTTGTACGCAGCGCTCGAGTGCATCAATGACAACACGCGCAACATCATGACCGTCGAGGACCCGATCGAGTACTACATCGACGGCATCGGCCAGACGCAGGTCAACACCAAGGTGGAAATGACCTTCGCGCGCGGGCTGCGCGCCATCCTGCGCCAGGATCCGGATGTCGTGATGGTGGGAGAGATCCGTGACATCGAGACTGCGCATATCGCCGTGCAGGCGAGCCTCACCGGACACCTCGTGTTGTCCACGCTGCACACCAACACCGCGGTCGGTGCGGTGACCCGACTGCGTGACATGGGAGTGGAGCCGTTCCTGCTGTCGTCATCGCTGATCGGTGTCCTGGCCCAGCGCCTCTTGCGCGTGCTCAACCCTGATACGCGCCAGCCCTATGTCGGCGGTGACTACGAGCGGCGCCTGCTCAGCCTGAGCGCCTCGGCCGCCGCCCCGATACTCTATCGTCCCGGGTCGGACGCCAACGCCGGCTACCGCGGACGAACGGGCATCTACGAGCTGGTGGCGGTCGACGACACGATGCGCACGATGATTCACGATGGTGCCGGTGAGCACGAGCTCGAGCGCCACGCGCGCACATTGGGCCCCAGCATCCGCGATGACGGGCGTGCCAAGGTCCTTCGCGGCGAGACCTCCCTCGAAGAGTTGCTGCGTGTCACGCGCGAAGACTGAGAAACCCTCTCCCGCAAGCGGGAGAGGGCGTCGAATCTCACCCTACCCTCTCCCCGCGACATGGGGAGAGGGTGCCGAAGGCGGGTGAGGGGTGGGCGCTTTCGAATACACGGCGGTCGACACCCAGGGTCGCGAACGTAAAGGTGTCGTCGAAGGCGATACCGCGCGCCAGGTCCGCCAGTTGCTGCGCGAACAGCAACTTCTGCCGGTCAACGTGGCCGAGGTCGTTAAGACCGAGTCGCAGCGCCAGCAGGGATTCAGCTTCACGGGCCGCATTTCGTCGACCGATCTCGCGTTGCTTACGCGGCAGCTCGCCACCCTGGTGCGCTCCGGCCTGCCTCTCGAGGAATCGCTGCTGGCCGTGTCACAGCAGACCGAGAAACCCCGCATCAAGAGCATCCTCCTCGGCGTCCGTTCGCGGGTGATGGAAGGACACACGCTCGCCGACGGCTTTGCCGAGTTTCCGAACGTCTTCCCGGAGATCTATCGCGCCACCGTCGCGGCCGGCGAACAGTCCGGCCGGCTGGACGTCGTGCTCGAGCGACTGGCCGACTACACCGAGAGCCGCCAGCAGATCCGGCAGAAGGTGAGTAACGCGCTGGTGTACCCCATCGCGCTGACCGTGATGTGCTTCGGCATCGTTTCGCTGTTGCTGGTATTCGTGGTGCCGAAGGTCGTGAACGTGTTCGAGAGCAGCAAGCGAGAGCTGCCGTTCGCAACCCAGATACTCATCGGCAGCAGCGAATTCTTCCGCGCCTACGGCATCTACGTACTCATCGCCTTCGCGATTGCCATGTGGCTCGTGGCTCGCTGGCTGCGGAACGAGGGGCCGCGCCGGCAGTTCCACCACGCGCTGCTCCGGCTTCCGCTCATGGGCCGGCTGGTGCGAGGCTTCAACACCGCGCGGTTTACGCGCACGATGAGCATCCTCACCGCGAGCGCGGTACCGGTGATGGAGAGCCTGCGCATCGCGAGCGAGGTCGTCACCAACATCCCGATGCGCGAAGCCGTCACCGAGGCCAGCGAACGCATCCGCGAGGGATCCCCGATCGGCAAGTCCCTCGGTGCGAGCCGGCTGTTTCCACCGATGACCATCCACCTCATCTCGAGCGGCGAAACCAGCGGTGAGCTTGAAACCATGCTCGAGCGTGCGGCCACAAACCAGGAGCGCGAGCTCGACGGCCTGATCGGCGCCCTACTGGGTCTGATGGGTCCGGCGCTGATCGTGCTCATGGGGCTGATCGTAATGGGTATCGTTTTTGCCCTCCTCCTGCCTATCTTCCAGTTGAATGAGCTTGTCGCGTGAATGTGACAATTCCGCGTCCGGCGTGACGGCGGTCACGATCCACCTGCCCGGCGCCCGCTGCGGCTCTTGCCACTCGATTCGATTCGCCTTATAACCGGCGCCGCGTGTCGTTACGGACGGGAGACCGACCCGAAACCGATTCGGATGAGCGAGAAGACCGAATCAGACGAATACGACGAAGAGGAAGACGAGGTCGTCGAAGAGTCGGACCTCGACGTCGATCATTTGATCAAGGACCTGGAGTCCTTGAAGCGCCGTGGACCCAAGGTCACCGATCCTGCCTGGCGGCGGCTGGAGCGGCTCATGGAGGATAAACGCACCTCTGAACAGCTCAGCGATTTCGACGATTACGACATCGGCGCGGACGGTGACGGCGCGAGCCGCCGGCCGCGAAGAAAGCGCAAGCACTAGCAGTCGGTCGGACTTAGCCGAGAGGAGACGCCGTCGCGTAAGAAGCCCTCTGGCGCCTTCCTCCCCGACTTTTCCACGGTCCCCTATCCATTCTTGATAGCCGCAAGTGATCCGGCGGCGTATCCGGCGATCGCGGTCGATTCGTACAAGGTGACGGTGGCACGTGTCGGGAACTGTGGGAAAGTCGGGGAGGAAGGCGACGGCGGCTTACCCAGGCCGTCAGCGAATCCCCGCGCGGCGCAGCACCAGGTCGAGAAGCGCGCGCCCATCCTCCTCATCGAATACCGCGTCCACCGGCACGAACCAGTGACGCTGATCGGCAAACGACTCGCATTTCACCGCATCCTTTTCCGTCATCAGCACCGGTAGCGAGTCGCCGAACTCCATATCCCCGCGCTCGAGCCGATGGTGGTCGGGCAGCGCATGCGGGATCACCCGGATACGAAAGGATTCGAGCATTCTAAAGAAATGCGCCGGGTTGCCGATCGCCGCCACGGCATGTACGGGGCCAGGTGCGAAGTGCTCAAGCGCCCGGCGTGCTCCCCCCGCCAGCGTCACCGCATCAGTGGCAGCCAGGCTCATCGGTATTTCCTGCTCCACCACCGGCTCACCGTTGACGACGAGCGCATCGACCTCGGTCAGGCGTCGCAACGGCTCACGCAATGGACCTGCGGGGAGCAGGCGCCGGTTGCCGAAGCGCCGCTCGCCGTCGATGACGACGATTTCCGCGACACGCTTGAGCTTCAGATGCTGCAGCCCATCGTCGGCGATGATGATGTCGAGTCCGCTCGCGGCGAGCAGGCGTGCGGCGGCCACGCGATCGGCGCCCACCGCGAGCTGGCAGCCGCTACGGCGCGCGAGGAGCAGCGCCTCATCGCCGACCTCGCTCACGGCTGCGTCCGCCGTCACGAGCCGCGGCGCACGCGACTTCCCGCGATAGCCGCGCATGACGATGCCAGGTCGCAGGCCGGCTGAGCGCAACTGCAGGGCGAGCCACAACGTCAGCGGCGTTTTTCCGGTACCACCGACCGACACATTGCCGACTACAACGACCGGGCAACCGACGTCGATCGCGCTAAGCAGACCGACGCGATACAGCCAGCGACGCAGACGCACGACCGCACCAAACAGCCAGCTGAAGGGGAGCAAGAGGACCCCCGCGGGGTGACTCGCGTACCAGACGCGCTGCAACCAGTCGTGCAGTGCTCCACTCATCACGGCGTCATTCCACCGGTCGGGCCGCGCGAGGCCTCAGGCATTGAACTGCAGGCGATGGAGCGTGGCGTAGGGGCCGGCGCGCGCCAGCAGCTCCCTGTGCGTCCCGCTCTCCACCACGCAGCCGTCATCCAGCACCAGGATCCGGTCCGCATTCTCGACCGTCGACAGCCGGTGGGCGATCACGAGTGTCGTACGGTTCCGGATGAGTCCCGCGAGCGCCTGCTGGATGTGCCGCTCCGACTCGCTGTCGAGCGCCGAAGTCGCCTCATCGAGAATGAGTACCGGCGCATCCTTGAGCAGAGCGCGCGCAATCGCGATGCGCTGACGCTGCCCACCCGACAGCAGCACCCCGCGATCTCCTACCATCGTGTCAAGACCGCTGGGCAATTGCTCGGCAAACTCCAGCACATGCGCCGCACGCGCAGCTTCCTCGATGGCACCGGCAGAAGCCACGACGCCGCCAAAGCCGATGTTGTTGCGGATCGTGTCATTGAAGAGCACCACGTCCTGCGTAACCAGACTCACCTGTCCCCTGAGGTCCTTCAGCCTGTACTCGCGGACATCGTGACCGTCGAGGCACGCACTGCCGGATTGCGGATCGTAGAAACGCGGTAGCAGGCTCACGAGGGTGGACTTGCCACTGCCCGACTTGCCGACGATCGCCAGCGTCTCCCCAGCGCTCACCTGAAAGCTGACCTGGCGCAACACGGGCCCTTTCTCGGCTGCGTAGGTAAACGTCACGGCTCGGAATTCGACTTCGCCCCGCGCCCGGCCCAGCGTTCGCTGTCCACCCAGGTCCTCGGCAGGCACGTCCAGCACTTCAAATACGCTCGCGCCGGCGGCGATCCCCTGCTGTAACGGTCCGCCCATGGCCACCAACCGCCTGAGGGGCGCCGTGATCAACAGCAGCGCCGTGAGGAAGCCGATGAAATCATCGACCCTGAGCTCGTCCGCCAGCAGCTGCTGAATGGCGATGTACATCACCGCCGCGAGCCCGATCGCCGCGATCTGCTGCACCACCGGGTTGCTCACCGCCTTGGTCCTGATGAGGCGCATGTAACTGTGACGGTTCTGCTCGTTGACACGCTCGAACTGCTGCGTCTCGAACTCCTGCGCATTGAAGAGCTTGATCAGGCGGTGGCCGTCGATAGCCTCCTTGGCGACCCGGGTGACATCGCCCATGGAACTCTGGATGCGCGCGCTGTAGCGGCGGAACCGGCTGTTGATCCGTTGGATCAGCCGCGCGATCAGCGGCGCGGCGATGAGGCTGAACAGCGTCAGCCGCCAGTTGATGTAGAACAGCACGCCGAGCAGGCCCACGATGGTGAGCGTGTCCTTGATCATCACCGTGATGGCATTGGTCGCCGCCTCCGCCACCATCTCGATGTTGTAGGTGAGCCGCGACAGCATCTGGCCCGAGGCCTCACGGTCGAAGTAGCGCGTCGGCAGATTCAGGTAGTGGGCAAAGAGCTCGGCGCGCAGCGTCTTGATGACCTGACGGCCAACCCAGCCGGGAAAATAGTTCGCAACGTAGTCCCCGATTCCGCGCAGCAGGAAAAGCATGAACACGCCGGCGGGAACCAGCCAGAGCATTTCCCGGTTGCGCTCGATGAATGCGCCGTTCAGGAACTCCCTGACCAGCAGCGCCAGCCCGGAATCGGTCGCGGCAGCGAGCAGCATGCCGGCGATGCCGATGCTGAACACCGGCCAGTGGGGCAATGCGTACCGCAACAGGCGCTGGTAGACGCGGAGTGCATCTTTGGAAATCGGCAGCTTGGAGGACTTATCCGCCATCGCGCTCGTTGAGCGTGGCGATGTTGATCTGCGCAAAGCCCAGGCGACCGATGACATCGATGGCGGTTACGACGGATTGGTGCGTTGCCCGTGCGTCGGCGCGAATCGTTACCGGAGCGTCGCGCGAGTTCCCCGCGACCTTGAGCAGCGCATTGCGCAGCGTTTCCGGACTGTTGTTGATGAGAGCTCGCTCGTTAACCCGATAAGCGCCTTGCGTGGTGACCGTGACGACGATCGGGGCCTTGGCGGTCGGCGCGTCCTGCACGGCGTTGGCCTCGGGGAGCAGCACCTTGATCCGGCCCTCGAACGAAAAGGTGCTCGAGACCATGAAAAAGATCAGGAGCAGCAACACGACGTCGACCAGAGGAATGAGCTGGATCTCGGGTTCTTCGCTCACCCGTGGCTTGAGAATCACCGCATCACCTCGAGGTCACGTGCACGCCATCAGGCGGTGCGGCCCTCGCCCGCCTCGATCGCCTCGACGAGTTTCATGGCTTCCTTCTCCATCTGCACCACGATGCGCTCAACCTTGCCGCGCAGGAAACGATAGGCAAAGAGCGACGGGATCGCCACGCACAGGCCTGCGGCGGTGGCGAGCAGGGCCTCGGAGATTCCGGCGGACAGCACGCGTGGATCACCCATGCCGCCGGTCGAGATGGCGCTGAACGAATTGATGATGCCGGTGACCGTGCCCAGCAATCCGAGCAGCGGCGAGATTGTCGCAATCGTACCGAGCGTGTTGAGGAACCGCTCGAGTTCGTGCACGACGTGCCGCCCGGTATCCTGCAGTCGCTCGATCATGACCTCGCGGGGCCGATGCCGGTTGATCAAGCCGACCGCCAGCACTTTTCCCAGGGGGGAGTTCTGCTCGAGCGCGGTGATGAGCTTGTCGTTGATCTGGTTGGCGCTCAGCCACTTCCAGACCTGCTCGGTAAGATCGGCAGGGAGAACGCGCCTCTGCTTCAGCGTCCAGAGACGCTCGAGGGTGATCGCGGCCGCGGCGATCGAGCAAAAGATGATCGGCCACATGAACGGGCCGCCTGCTTGGATGATTTCCCACATGCCTCGAAGGAGATATGGCGTTACAACGGCGGCGCATGATACTTCACCTGCCGGAGTGCATAAACATTTGTTTTGGCGGAGTATTCCGCTTGACCCGCGGCGCTTGCCCGCGGCATCGAGATTCACCGGCGAGCGGCGTGGTCGAATGCCAATAGCGTCGGTGGTCCAGACGCTGCGCGCGTGGCTGCCACGTGCGCGCCGACGAATCAAAGCGGACGGTAATCGCACCCCAGTTCGCAGTGTCGATGACCGCGGCACCAGCGGCGCACCAGCGATCGACCACGACCGTGTGCGGAAACTTCCAACGGTTGCCGGCACCGGCCGACACGATTGCATGGCTCGCGCGGATGCGCCGAACCAGATCCTCGGTCGACGAGCTGCGGCTGCCGTGATGCGGGACGATGACGACATCCGCGGTCCGCAAGTCGTTGCGCGCGGCCAGCTCCGCCTCGGCGTCGGCTTCGATGTCGCCGGTCAGCAGAGCGCTACCGCCGCGACCGGCAATCCGCAGGACGCACGACCCGTTGTTGTCAGTCCAGCGCGCCCGCGCAGCCGGGTGCACGAACTCGAACCGCACGCCGTCCCAGATCCACGCCTCGCCACGCACGCAAGGCGCTGCCGGCGCCCGGCCCGGAGACCTGTCGCCGCCATGGCGCAGGGTACGAATGCTGAAGGCGCGCTCGACGGCGGCGATGCCACCGATGTGGTCATTGTCCGCATGACTCGCGACCACCAGGTCGAGTTTCCTGACACCAGAATGATGCAGATAAGGCACGACAACGAGCTCACCCGCCGATCGGCCGCTGCGGAATGTTGGCCCCGCATCGAACAACAGGGAATGCGATCGCGTGCGCACGAACACCGCCAGTCCCTGCCCTACATCGAGTGTCGTGAGCATGAAATCTCCCGTCGCAGGACGCTCGGGGACGGAAAAGACGAGGGGTGCCAGTACCAGCAGCCCCGGTGCGCGCAGCAATGCAGGCAGCGGGGTCATGACCACGAGGGCGGTGAATGCCAGTACCGCAACCTGCCATGCGTCCGGCGCTCTCAGGTGAACGAGCGCTCCCGGCAGACCGGCCGCCCCTTCGAGAAGCGGCCAGGATGCCCCAAGGATCCACGCCACGGACTCGAGCAACAGCTCAGCCAATCCGGGCGCCGGCCACGCGAGTAACAGGCTCAGCAGGATTCCCGGAACGAGCACCCCGCTGAAGAGCGGAATGGCAAAGAAATTGGCGAGCGGTGCGATGAGAGAAACGTTGCCGAACAGCGGCACGGTCACTGGAACCAATGCCACCGAGACCGCTCCCTGGGTCGCGAGAAACGCCCTCAGCAGCCGTCGCTGTTCGAGCAGGCTGCTCACACCCACGAAGATCGCCGCGACGGCGAGGAACGACAGCCAGAATCCCGCGGTCAGTACCGCGTGCGGGTCATGAGCGAGGATCGAGATCAGCGCCAATGACAAAACGTTTGATGGCGGTTGCGAGCGGCGGAGCCAGATCGCCGCCAAGCCAGCGAGCAGCATGATCAGCGTGCGCTGGGTCGGAACCGAAAATCCCGCGAGCAGCGCGTAGGCTGTCGCGGCCACGGCGCCGTGCAGGCAGACGATTTCGGCACGCACGCTGCGCGGCGCCCGCGTGCGCGGCAAACGCCATAGCGCTTGCGCGATCAGCATCGCGAGCGCCGCGATCATCGTGATGTGCAGCCCGGAAATGGCGATGAGGTGAGTCGTGCCGGTCGCGGCGAATACCTGCCATTGGGCGCTGCTGATTCCCTGCGCAGCGCCAACCGCAAGACCGGCGATGACGCCCTTCGCCGGCGAATCACCGAGAATCTGCTCGATGCGAGCGACAATCCCGGCTCGCAGAGCGAGCACCGGATAGGCCGCCGTGTGCCGCCCGAGCAGGCGGTTGTACGGAGAGTTGCGCACATAACCGGTCGCGCCTACGCCATCGCGAAACAACTCACCCTCGTAGTCGTACCCGCCGGGATTGGCAAATCCGCGCGGCGCGCGCAGTCGCACTGCGAGCTGCCAACGCTCGGCAGCGCGGGGCAATCGTTCGGCGCGATACCAGGACAGCCGCAGCCGCGACGGGAATCCGCCGGCCGATTCCTTCTCAGGCGCAAATTCGAACTGGACTCTCTCCGAATCCACCTCGGGCAGCGACACGACGTCGCCGGCAATGACGAGATCAGCCCCGATTGTTTCCGGGGGAAGCGACGGTTGGAGCGCGATCGTCGCGCGCATCCAGGTATATATGATTCCGAGGCCCAGCGTCGTCATGGTGCGCGGCCCGAAGCGGCCACAAACCGCGCACACAACGATGACCAGCGGAATTGTCGGTGTGACGACCTCGAGCGCGGGCCGTGTCTCGACCAGGAGGATGCCGGCCAGAAACGCCAGCGCATGCAGCGGCAAACGCATCCCTGCTCCGGCCCTGCGGCGGAATCACCTCGCCCATCGATACCAGCAGCGGATCGGGCTGTTAAGACTCAGGAAACGGGGCGATTGACCAGAATTCCACCCTCGAGCGTCAGCACGCGCTGCATTCGCACGGCGAGCCGCGTGTCGTGCGTCACGATCACGAGGCTCGTGCCCAACTCGTGATTGAGCTCGAGCATCAGCTCGAAGACGGCCGCGGCATTCTGCCCGTCCAGGTTGCCGGTCGGTTCATCCGCCAGAACCAGCGCGGGTCGCGTCACCAGCGCACGCGCCACCGCCGCGCGCTGCCGCTCGCCGCCGGACAGTTGCGCCGGGCGGTGGCGCAGTCGCTCACCCAACCCGACTCGGTGCAGCAACTCAGAGGCCCGGCCCCGGGCCTCCGCTGCCGGCATCCGGCGAACGAGCAGCGGCATCGCAACATTTTCGAGCGCCGTGAACTCCGGCAACAGATGATGAAACTGATAGACGAAACCGACCGCGCGATTGCGCAGCTCGCCGCGCGCCGCATCCGACAGTCCGCTCATCTCCTGTCCCAGGACGGCCACGGAACCGGCCGTCGGCAGATCGAGCCCGCCCAACAGTTGCAGCAACGTCGTCTTCCCGGAGCCCGAAACGCCGACGATCGCGACCCGCTCGCCTCGCTCAACTTCGAGGTCCGCGCCGCGCAACACCTCGAGGGTGACGTCGCCCTGGCGAAAGCGCTTGACCAGGCCGCGGGCGCTCAGCACGGCTGGCGCCAGATCGGTGGCGGTTCGATTTGAACCCGCATCATTCATGGCGCAGTGCCTCGGCCGGTTGGGTGCGAGCCGCGCGCCACGCCGGATAAAGGGTCGACAGGCAGCAGAGCAGGAATGCGGTTCCGGCGATCTGAATCACGTCGTTCACCTCCACGCGTGCCGGCAGGTCGCTCATGAAGTACACGCTGGCATCCATGAACTTCGTGTCGAGCGCGCGTTCGAGGGCGTGGACCAGACTCTCGAGGTTGCCGGAGATCAGCACTCCGAGCCCGATGCCTGCCAGTGTGCCGAGCAGCCCGATCACCGCGCCCTGCACAATGAATACGCCGAGAATGCTGCGAGGCTTCGAACCCATCGTGCGCAGGATGGCGATATCGGCTTGTTTTTCTTTCACGATCATCACCAGCGTGGAAACGATATTGACCGCGGCCACCGCCACGACCAGCACCAGGATGAAGAACATGATCGACTTGGTCAGCTCGATCGAGCGGAAGAGATTCGCATGACGGCGGGTCCAGTCGCTGACGTAATATCCGCCGCCGAGGGCGACGGCCACATTGTGAACGACCGACGGCGCCTGAAACATGTCATTGAGCCGCAGGCGCACGCCGGTGACGCCGTCCCCAAGCCGGTAGAGCCGCGCCGCATCGGCCATGGCAACCAGTGCCAGACCGCGGTCGAACTCGTACATGCCCGCGTTGAAAATGCCGCTGACCGTGAAGCGCCGCATCCGCGGTATGACGCCGACGGGAGTGGCGTTGCCCTGGGCAACGACCAGCACCACGGTATCGCCGACCTTGAGCTCGAGCTCCTGCGCGAGCGCTGAGCCGAGCACCATGCGGTAGCTGCCGGGCTCGAGGTCCTCCAGCGTGCCGCTGGTCATATGCTCCGCGAGGCTGCTGACGCTGCGCTCGTCCAGCGGCACGATGCCCCTGATCTGAACGCCGCTCACGCGCCCGCCATTGACCAGCATCCCCTGGTCCTCGATGTACGGTACAGCGGCAGCAACGGCGGGATCCTCGAGGGCCTGCGCCCGAACGCGCGGCCAATCGTCGAGGTGGCCCCGCAAGCCCATGAGCGTCGCGTGCGAGGTCATGCTCAGTATGCGTTGTCGCAGCTCATGCTCGAATCCGTTCATCACCGACAACACGACGATCAGCGCCGCCACGCCGAGCGCCAGCCCCAGTATCGAGATGAGGGCGATGAACGAAATGAATCGATTGCGGTGACCCGAGCGCAGGTACCGCGAACCGATGAACCACTCGTAAGGAACACGCATCATTCGTAGCGCAACGCTTCGGCCGGTTGGGTGCGCGCCGCGCGGACCGCCGGATAAACGGTCGCGAGCACCGTCAGCAGGAACGCCACGACGCTGATGAGGATGACGTCCCCGACCTGGAGGTCGGACGGGATCCGCGTGATGTAGAAGACGTCGGCATCCATGATCTGGAAGCCGAAGATGCGCTCGAGCAGCGGCGCCAGCGTCTCTACGTTGAGTGCAATCGCGATTCCAGCCGCGATGCCGAGCGCGGTCCCCAGCCAGCCGATCACGACGCCCTGAGTCACGAAGACACCCACGATCGTGCGCGGCCGCGCCCCCATCGTCCGCAGGATCGCGATGTCGGTGCGCTTGTCGGTCACGACCATCACGAGGGCGGCCACGATGTTGAAGACGGCGACCGCGACGATCAGCAGCATGATGAGCGTCATCATCGTCTTCTCGATGCGGATCGCGCGAAAGTAGCTCGCGTTCTCGAGCGTCCAGTCGCTGACCTTAAAGCCGCCACCGAGTGCAGCCGCGGTGGCCGGGGCAAGTGTCGGCGCAGCGAAAGCGTCCGCGAACTTGAGCCTCAGGCCCGTGATGCCAGTCGAGCCGCGCAAGGCGACCGCGTCATCCAGATGAACGAGCGCCAGCAGGCCGTCCTGCTCCTGCAACCCGACCTCGAAGACGCCACTGACGGTGAAGCGTTGGATGCGCGAGTTGAGGACGTCCCCAGCAGCGCCTCCCACCGGGATCATCACCGTTACGGTGTCGCCGATGCCCACTCCGAGCTGATAGGCGAGCACACGTCCGAGAATGATATTCGCCGAACCGGATTGCAGGTCATCGAGACTTCCCTGCGCGAGTGCTCGCCCGATCTCCGAAACCGACGGCTCGATCGCGGGTTCGATGCCGCGAACCAGCGCCGCCTGCAACTCGGGTTCGTGCGCCACGAGCGCCTGCAACTCCACGAATGGCGCGACACCGGCCACGCCGTTCTGCCGTTGCGCGGCCGCGACGAGGTCCGGCCAGCGAGCGAGTGCAGCGGGGTTGCGGGTCAACGTAGCGTGCGCGGCCAGGCTCAACAGACGCGCCCGCAGCTCGTTCTCGAAGCCGTTCATGACCGAGAGAATCGTGATCAGCGCCAGGACTCCGACGCAGATGCCGAGCATGGACACCCAGCTGATGAACGAAACGAAGAACTGACCACTGCGGGCCCGCACGTAGCGCAGGCCGATGAACAGCGGCAAAGGCAGGGATTTACGCATCAGGAGCCATCGCGGCGCATTTTACAGGATGATTATTGTCTTTCTGGATCATAGCATTACATCACATTGTTCCGTCGAGTTCTCGGCGTTGCTATAGTGGCCGCGGGCTGTTGAGGAGGATTCGAAATGAAGCTTGGAATGCTACTGGCCGCCGCGGCCGCTGCCGCGCTTGCGGTCGGCACGTGCGTGGCAGAGACGATCGTCGTGGGTGATGAAGTGGCCGTCCGCGAGTCGGCGCTCGAGCGCCCGAGCCGTGGCATGAGCATGTCGGCGGTGGAAGCGCGCTTCGGACAGCCGGCAAACCGCCGTTCCGCAGTCGGTGAACCACCGATCACGCGCTGGGATTACCCTGGATTTGCCGTCTACTTCGAGCATCAATACGTCATTCACGCCGTAGTTACTTCGGGGTGAGGATGGATTGACGGCACTTAACGTGCCGTCAATCCGGACGAACGCCCGTACAGGGATGTGCGGGCCGGGCTGATTCACAGGGACGTTGGGGCGCAACACGGATCTTCATTCGATACGGTAAGCTTGCGCGCCCTTGGGTTCCAGCGCACCTGGTTGCGCCCGCTCCGCAATGCTCAAGCCACTGCTTCCCGACTCGGGTGCCGCGCGCGTGCGCTGGGGCCAGCTTTACGGCGGTGCCGCTGCGCTCGCCATTGCGGAAGCCGCCGCCAGCGCCGATCGGTCCCTGCTCGTCATCGCTGCAGGCGCGCGTGAGGCCGAGCGACTGCACGGCGAACTCGAGTTCTTCGCTTCCAAAGCTCTTCCCGTGCGCCTGTTTCCCGACTGGGAGACGCTGCCGTATGACCTGTTCGCACCGCACCCCGACATCGTTTCGGAGCGCCTTGCGACTCTACATGCGCTGCCCGAACTGAAGCGCGGTGTCGTCGTCGTCGCGTTGCCGACGCTCATGCAGCGGCTGCCGCCCAGGCAATGGATCGAAGCCCACGCGCTCGACCTGGCACGCGGCCACCAGCTCGATCTCGAGGCCTTTCGCGGCCGACTGGTCGCGGCCGGCTATGCCCACGTGTCGCAGGTCATGGCCCATGGCGAGTTCGCGGTGCGCGGCTCGATCATCGACGTCTTTCCAATGGGCGCAAGCGAGCCGTTGCGTATCGACCTGTTCGACGACCGCATCGATTCAATCCGCAGCTTCGACCCGGAATCACAGCGTTCCGGCGGACGCGTCGAAGCCTTGAGACTGCTGCCGGCGCGCGAGTATCCGCTCACTGCGGAAGGCATCCGCGAGTTCCGGCGGCGATACCGGGTGCGCTTCGAGGGCGATCCGAATCGCTCGCCGTTGTATCGCCAGGTGAGCGACTCGCTGGCCCCGGCGGGAATCGAGTATTACCTGCCCCTCTTCTTCGACAGCCCGGCCAGCTTTTTCGACTTCCTGCCGTCACATGCCCTCGTCATCGACGCCGCGGATTCACGCTCGCGCGCCGATATGCTGTGGCAGGAGACGATCGAACGCTATGAGCAGCGCCGTCATGACGTCGAGCGGCCCATCCTCGCGCCACACGAGATCGGCTTGCCGCCGGAGGAGCTGCATGAGCGTCTGAGTCAGGTCTCGGTGATCGAGCTGTCGCCGGCCAGGGCCGAACCGCAGGCGGGTTCGCCCCCGACCATGAATTTTCCCAGTCGGGCCCCGCCGCGATTGCGCATCGATCCGCGGGCGGCCGATCCAGCCGCCGCGCTCGGCGATTTCCTCAGCGCCTTTGGCGGCCGCGTGCTTCTGGCTGCGGAATCCGCGGGCCGTCGCGAGATTCTGCTGCAGCTGCTGCACGCCCGTGACGTTGCGGTCGAGCAGGTTGCAGGCTGGCAGGAGTTCCTTGAGAGCGCCGGTCGGCTCGCGCTCACCGTGTCGCCCGCCGCCAGCGCGCTCCTGCTCGAATCGCCGCCACTCGCCCTCGTCACCGAGGAGCTGATTTTCGGTGAGCGCGCCCAACAGGCGCGGCGCAGGCGGCGCGTTGAACGGGATCCGGCCGCGATCCTCAAGGAGCTGACCGACCTGCGTCTCGGTTCACCGGTGGTGCACGAAGACTATGGCGTCGGGCGCTACCAGGGCCTGAAAGTGATGCAGGTCGGTGGCGAGCGCGGGGAATTCCTGGTCGTCGACTATGCCGATGGCGACAAGCTGTACGTGCCGGTTCACGCGCTCGATCGCGTCAGCCGCTACACCGGAGCGCCGGCCGAAACCGCGCCGCTGCACAAGCTGGGAAGCGATCAGTGGCAGAAGGCCCGGCGCAAGGCCGCGCTGCGCATCCGCGATGTTGCCGCAGAACTGCTCGACCTCTATTCGCGCCGCGCCGCGCGCCATGGGACCAGCCTGCGGGCGGGTGAAGCCGACTACCGCGCGTTCGAGGCCGGGTTCCCGTTCGAGGAGACTCCGGACCAGATGCAGACCATCCGGCAGGTGATCGGCGACCTGGAGTCCGAGCGACCGATGGATCGGGTGGTCTGCGGCGATGTCGGCTTCGGCAAGACCGAGGTGGCGCTGCGTGCTGCGTTCGTCGCGGTGCAGGCCGGCCGGCAGGTGGTGGTTCTGGTGCCCACGACGCTACTCGCGCAACAGCACTACCGGACCTTTTCCGATCGCTTCGCGGACTGGCCGGTGCGCATCGCGACGCTGTCGCGGTTCCGTTCCGGACGCGAGGCCGACGCGACCCTTGCCGGCATCGCCGCCGGCTCGGTCGATATCGTCATCGCCACGCATCGCCTTCTGCACGCCGACGTCAAGTTCAAGGATCTCGGGCTCATCGTCATCGACGAGGAACACCGCTTCGGCGTGCGCGACAAGGAGAAACTCAAGGCCCTGCGGGCCGAGGTCGACGTCCTCACGCTGACGGCCACTCCCATTCCGCGGACGCTCAACATGGCGCTCGGCGGGTTGCGCGAAATGTCGCTGATCACGACTCCGCCTGCCGAGCGGCTGACGATCCAGACCTTCGTCACCGAGTGGAACGCGGCGCAGGTCCGCGAGGCCTGCCTGCGCGAGATCCGCCGCGGCGGCCAGATCTATTTCGTGCACAACAGCGTCGAGACCATCGAACGACGTGCGCAGGAAATCAGGCATCTGGTGCCGGAAGCAAGCGTGCGGGTCGGCCATGGCCAGATGCGCGAGCGTGAACTGGAACAGCTCATGCTCGATTTCTATCACCGGCGCTTCAACCTGCTGGTCTGCACCACGATCATCGAGAGCGGCATCGACGTTCCCACGGCGAATACGATCATCATCGACCGCGCCGATCGCTTCGGGCTTGCGCAGCTGCATCAGCTGCGAGGCCGCGTCGGGCGCTCACACCACCGCGCGTATGCCTACCTGGTCACGCCGTCGCGAGCGGTTCTCACGGCTGACGCCGCCAAGCGGCTCGAGGCCATCGAGTCGCTCGAGGATCTCGGTGCCGGGTTTACGCTCGCCACGCACGATCTCGAGATCCGTGGTGCCGGGGAGCTCCTGGGCGACGAGCAGAGCGGCCAGATCCACGAGATCGGATTCAACCTGTACCTCGAGCTGCTCGACCGTGCGGTGCGATCGCTCAAGGCCGGTCGTGAGCCCAAGCTGGAACAGGGACTGCGCACCGGGACGGAACTCGAGCTGCACCTGCCCGCCCTGCTTCCGGAGGACTATGTCGCAGACGTCCATCTGCGCCTCACGCTCTACAAGCGGATCGCGAGCGCACTGACATTCGAGGCGCTCGACGACCTGCGCGCCGAGATGATCGACCGCTTCGGGCCACTGCCCGAAGCGGCTCGCAATCTCTACCGCATCGCCGGCCTCAAGATTCGCGCGCGCGAGCTCGGCATACGCAAGCTCGATGCAGGTCCACCGGGTGGCTACGTGCTGTTCGACGAGAACAATCCGATCGATCCGCAAGCCGTGATTCGCCTGGTCCAGAAGGCCTCGCGAGGCTATCGTCTCGACGGTCCGCTCAAACTGCGCTTCACCTGGCGCGCGGAGAGCGACGACGATCGGTTCAGCCTGGTCGAGAAACTGCTCGACACGCTGACTTCCGGGAGTCACGCTGCCAGGCCGGACGCTACGACACGCAGCGCCTGAGCCGACGGCCGCTCTTATTGAGACTTGCCTAAGTGAGTGACACTTTCTCGCCATCTTGCTGTCCAACGACCTCGGGTGGTTTCATGCGAGGTGGCGATGGACAACGAGCAACGATTGGTGGAGTTGGAGCAGCGGCGGCGGCGCAGCGCGCGGCTGTTGCGCGCTGGGGTGGCGCAAGCGGAAGTAGCGCGCCAGGTGCAGGTGTCGCGCCAATCGGTGATGCGCTGGGCCGATACGCTCGAGAGACAGGGCATCAAGGGGCTTGGCCGTGCGTCTCGGTTCGGGCGACCGCCGCGTCTGAGCGACGCGCAGCTGCGCGAGCTCGAGCGGCACTTGAAGGCCGGGGCGTTGGCGGCCGGATATGCGACGGAACTGTGGACGCTTCCGCGGATCGGCAAGCTCATCGAGCAGCACTTCGGCGTGCGGCTGGTCGGCTCTTCAGTGTGGCGCCTGTTGCGCCGGCTCGG
>Ga0209640_10001246_pt1 | contig 21283 bp, 13 predicted proteins | sample RifCSP10_1_FD_184018 | JGI IMG/M metagenome (GOLD analysis project Ga0209640, IMG submission 184018) | Soil microbial communities from Rifle, Colorado - Rifle CSP2_sed 10_1 (SPAdes) (version 2) | ecosystem: Environmental > Terrestrial > Deep subsurface > Rock core/Sediment | place: Rifle...
AGTCCCCCGCATAGCGGTCCTAGGCGCGCGGAGCGCGCCAAAGAGATACTGCCAACCAGCCAAGGGATTCTCGTCGCGATATCAAGGGCGAGCCCTTGGCTGGCTCTGTGAGGCCGACGAGTCTGGTCCGGCTTCCGCGTTCGTCTCGGATGGCCTCAGAATCGCACTCCGACGCCGATGCGCGCCTCATGCGTGTGAAGCGGCTGGCCGAATCCGAGCGCGATGCGCATCACGTCGTTCGCGAACAACTGCTTGTACCGGTAGCCGACATCGAAGACAATCGGCCCCCCACGCAGCAGAATGCCGCCGCCCGCGCCCAGCATCGGGGTGGTTCGACCCACATACCCAAGCGCCAGCGATACCGCGGCGTTCGCCACGGGGCCGAGACGATCGCTACGAACATCCAGTCGCGCGATGCCTCCGCTCGCTTCTGCATACGGACTGACAACGGCGGAAGGCGCGACAACCAGGCGCGCTCCTGCTTCTCCGTAAAACGCGGATGCGTGCAGGCCGGTGCCCGACACGGAAAACGCCGCGCTCGACAAGGGCGGCAACACGTTGCCGAGCCGCCCCGCCTCGCCGACGATTTGCAGGCCGGGCGTGAGATCGAAGGTCACGGTGCCGCCGAGCGACGGCGACGGTGATTGCAGCGTGTTGAGGGACAACCCACCGAACCCCTCGATTGATGCCCGTCCCTGTGCGAACACCGCGGACGACGCGATCCCCAGAACGCCAAGGAACACAAGACACCGAACAATCCCGGACATGCGTCGCATAATGCCCCCTCTTCAAGCAGGCGCACTGATGCCGCGGCAAGTCTGATACCAGGTGGCAATCACACAACGCAGTCTGTGTCGATGGAAAGAAGCTCGATGAGGCCGTCAACCCGATGTCCTCAGGCGAGGACTAGCTTCCCTGGTGGAACGGCGACCGGGGTCGTCCGTTTCTCGCCAATCTGCTGCCGCCACATCGCGTAGTACAGCCCCTTTTCGTCCAGGAGCTGTGCATGCGTGCCGGATTCGGTGATGCTGCCACGCTCCAGCACGTAAATACGATCCGCGTGCATGATCGTCGACAGCCGGTGAGCGATGAGGATCGTCATCACGTCCTGGCTCGTTCCGACCGCGCGGATCGTCTGGCCGATCTCCTCCTCTGTCAACGAGTCCAGAGACGATGTCGCTTCGTCGAAGACGAGGAGGTGGGGCCGGCGCAGGAGCGCGCGGGCAATCGACAAACGTTGCTTCTCACCGCCGGATACCTTTACGCCCCCTTCGCCGATCACCGTATCCAGGCCTTTCGACGCGCGCGCCAGCAGGCTGTCGCACGACGCTTTGTGCAGCACGTCGAGGCACTCCGCGTCGGTCGCCTTCGGATTGACGAACAGCAGGTTCTCCCGAATCGTACCCGAGAACAGCTGCGTGTCCTGCGTCACGAAGCCGATCTGCTCGCGCAGCTGATTCAAGTCCACATCAGAGGCGGAGTGGCCGTTGTAGAGAATCTCGCCGGTCTGTGCGCGATAGAGTCCTACCAGGATCTTCACAAGCGTTGTCTTTCCGGCGCCCGAGGGACCGACGAAGGCAATGGTGTCGCCGCGCTTCACACTGAAAGAAATGTCCTTGAGAGCTGGCGTCGAAGCCGTCTGGTGCTGAAAACTCACGTGGTTGAAGGCAAGGTGACGCAGCTCCGGCAACGGCACCGGGTTGAGCGGCCGCGGCTCCTTCTTCATCTGGAGGATGTCCTGGAAATTCTTCAACGACACCTCCGCCTCCCGATAGACGTTGATGATGTTCCCGAGCTCCTGCAGCGGACCGAAGATGAAGAACGAATAGATGAAGAGCGAGAAGAACTGCCCCACCGTGATGGCCTGCACGTAAATGAGGTAGAGCATCAGGAACATGATGCTCGTGCGCAGCGCGTTGACGACGGTCCCCTGGACGAAGCTGAGGCTCCGGATGTAGCGGACCTTCTTCAGCTCCAGTTGCAGGATCTTGTCGGTCGTGCTGTTGAGGCGCGCGATCTCCTGCGGCGCCAGCCCCAGGCTCTTTACCAGCTCTATGTTCCGCAACGACTCCGTCGTCGCTCCCGCGAGAGCCGTGGTCTCCGCGACGATCGTCTTCTGAATCACCTTGATCTTCTTGCTGAGCACCGAGCTGAGGATGCCGAGCGCCGGCACCGTGAGGAAGTAGATGGGCGCAATCAGCCAGTGGACGCTCCAGGCGTAGACCATGACGAAGATGATCCCGACAAGCGACGTGAACAGGGTGTTAATCGATGCCGCGATCAGCTTCTCGACGTCGGTGCGCACCTTCTGGAGCTTGCCGAGCGTCTCGCCGCTCCTCTGGTCTTCGAACACCGTGTATGGAAGCTCGAGGGAGTGCTGGATCCCGTCCGAGTACAGTCGAGCACCGAGACGCTGGGTAATGACGTTGATGAAGTAGTCCTGGAAGTTCTTCGCCACACGCGAGACGAAGGCGACCCCGACCGCCGCGGCAAGCAGCAGGCTCACACCGCGAAAGAACTCTGCCGTCGTGTACTCTGAAAAGCGCGTCGCGTACTGGTCGATGACGTAGCGGAAAATGAGCGGGTCGAGAAGCGAGAAGACCTGGTTGATCGTCGCAAGAACAAGCGCAAGTACGACAAGCCGCCAATAGTCAGCGAGGTACGCGGCGAGCAGCTTCATCGGTCGATGATACTGCCCGCCGTGAATTTCTGTGCAGCAGCGTCGGCGCGCGGCTGTCCATGCCCTGCTAGAATGGCGCTGAAGTTTCGCCGATACATCAATCATGTTGTTCTCGGTCGTCCTGCTCAGTCTGCTCTTAAGCCAGGCGACGGCGCCGGCCCGATCCACTACTGCCGACACCGAGCTGCTCGAAGCCGCGAAACTCGGTGACCTCGCTCGGACGCGGGAGCTGCTCTCCAAGGGCGCGGCGGTGAACACCTCCGATCGTCGAGGTTTGACGCCGCTCATCTGGGCATCGGCAAGCGGCCACCTGACATTGGTGCGACAGCTCCTCGAAAGCGGCGCCTCTGTCGACCGGCGGGCCAACGACGGGACCACTGCCCTGATGCTGGCGTCGGCAAACGGATTCACGGAAATCGTTCGCACCTTGCTCATCCGGGGAGCGAACGTCGCCGCTGCCACCGGAAAGGTCAATGCGCGTCAGCTTGCGCTCCAGCGCGGGCATGCCGACGTCGTCATGCTGCTCGAACAGGCCGAGGGACTCGGCAGGCGGCTGTTGCAAGCCGCGGCCGAAGGTCACGACATGGTCGTCCGACAGCTGCTCACGGCGGGTGCGCCGGTCAATGTGACCGACGAGCAAGGGACGACGGCGCTGATGATCGCGGCCCGCAACGGGGATCTCGGCATGCTCCAGGCACTGTTGTCGAGGGGCGCAGATGGGACCGCCAGGGACGGTCAGGGAAGGACGGCCCTCGACTGGGCGGAGCCCTCCCCTTCGACAGCCAAGTACGTCGTGTCGTTTCTGATTGACCGAGGCGTTTCGAAAGAGGCCCCTCGCGTGAGCGCGCCAATACAGTCGCCCCAGGTGAAAGCCAGCCTTCTTACGCTCGCGACGGTCCTCGCACGCGTCCCTCCGGCGTCCGATTCCGTCCGAACCGCCCAGCGACGGGCAAATGCCGCGCTCTCACAGCTCCAGGCGCTGTCGGCAAAATGGCCTGCCGATTCTCCAGACGACTACCGCGACAACCTTGCGGGAGCTGTGGCGGCTCTGGAGGCTGCGTTGAAGGCCGGCGAAGTCGAAGGTCTGGCCGCAACAGTTCAGGCGGTTGCCGAAGATCTCGAGACCAAGCTCGAACACTGCGCGAAGAGCGGAGGCAGGTTGGGAGGATCGGTGACCGTTCGCGTGAGGACCCTGCAGGCAGGCGTGGAGAGCAAGAGCTGGCAGGTGTTCTACATGCCGAGGATTTTCGAAGCGGCAACCAACGCCACCCCAGACCTTTTCCCTCAGTTGAGCAGTCCCACCCAAGAAACGCTCGTGCCGGGCAGGTACGTCATGTGGGTGCGCGATCCGGCCACCGCCAGGCTTGGCGAACGGACCGTCGTCAAGGTTGGTGAAGGAAGGATGGAGCTGCTCCTCGATCTTTCAGTCCCAGCGACACCGCGATGACAAGGGGCGCCCGTCTGCTCGGGCGCCACAAACGGACGTGGCTCGCCCTTGCGGCTACTCTGCTTGCCGCAATCGCTGCCGCCTTGACCCCCCTGCCGCCGGCGATTGACGCAACCGAGACCGCGCAACGATGGGCGTTCGCGTCGCTGGCCTCCGCTGCGATCGTGACCTTCGCGATCCTGCCGTTTCTGTTGTGGCCGAGCACAGCGCAACCGCGGATTTGGGCCATGGTGGCCGTCGCAGCGCTCGCGCTGGGATTGGGATCGTTCTTCGGCAGCGAGTACGCGCAGCGTGCGTGCACCGCGCGCTACGGGAACACCACCGTCATCATCGGCACGGAGCTCACGCCGCTTGGAGCGGCATACACACGAGCGAACCCGGACCTTTCAAACGGGGATCTGTTGTTCGATGCTGCCGGTGTCCCGGAAAGAATTTGGACAGAGTCCTCGATCGGCCGCTGCAGCGCGTTCATCAGCGGCACCTATTTTCTGTGGATTCCGTTTCTCGTCGTGTGTCTGCTGGCGACGGCTCAGGCGGCCCCGACCACGATACTGGCGCCTGTTCGCTGGGACGCAGCGCCCCCACGGGCCGCGCCGGCGACACCGCTGCGCTACGACGTCTTCGTGAGTTATCGGCACGACGGCGTCGACAAGACGTTCGCGAGAGAGCTCGTCGCGGCGCTCGAAGCCGACGGCTATCGCGTGGCAATCGATGCGCGGGACTTCGCGGCCAATGCCAGCTTCCTGCAGGAAATGGAGCGCGCTATCCGTGAGAGCCGTTTCACCGTCGCAGTGATCTCGCCGCGCTACCTGGAAAGCGGCAACACCGAGGAAGAAGCGCTCATCAGCAAAGTGCTCGACATGGGCGACCGAAAGCGCCGGTTGATTCCGCTGCTCATCGAGCCGGTCTCCATGCCGGCCTGGTTGTACGGCATCGTCGGCATCGACTGGACGAAGCCGGATCCGCTCGTCGACCCGTTCGACAAGCTCAAGGCAACGCTCGGCACTCCTTTGGCCGGCGTGAACGAAACGAAAGAAAGCGTCGCTCCGGGCCGGCCCTGAATGAAGTAGGCTATGCCCGCAAGGAGATCATCATGAGAAATACTTTCACCTCTATCCTGATCGTCGTTGCCGCGCTGGCAGGGGTCGTGACGAGCGCATTCGCTCAGCAGACACCGCCGCCACGCGGCATCGTGAACATCACGGGCCAACTGTACCGGGCGCAGAACGACAACCACTACACCGTGTTCCTGGTGACACCTCAGGGCATCATCATGTCGGACCCGATCAATCGCGACTTCGCGCGGTGGCTCAAGGCGGAGTTCGCCACGCGCTTCAAGGTGCCGGTCCGCTACGTCCTATACACCCACAAGGATTGGGATCATGCGTCGGGCGGGGTCGTCTTCGCGGATACGGCCGAGTTCGTCGGCCACGCGAACATGCGGGCAGGGGTGGCGTTACCGCCCGGAAACCCGCCACTCCCGGCGGGCGCGGTGAAGATGGACGCCAACCGCAACGGTCTCATCGAGCGCAGTGAGGCGACCGGCGCAACGGCGGACCGCTTCGACCTGTTCGATGAGAACCAGAGCGGCGTTCTCAACGGCGCTGAGCTGATTCGTGGGTCGGTCAACGATGTGTACCTTCCCAGCACGACTTTCCGCGATCGGCACACGGTGACGCTCGGCGGCAAGCGCGTCATGATGGTGCACCTCGGCGTCGCGCACACCGACGACAGTACGGCGCTCTATTTCCCGGACGAGCGCGCCGTGTTCAGCGCCGACGTGCTGCAGGTCAAACGCCTGCCGCAGAACATCGGCCCGACGGTTGGCGCGTATATCGACGCTCTGCGCACGATCATGGCGCTCGACTTCGAGCACGCGGCGACCGGCCACGCGCTGATGGGGACGAGGAAGGACGCCGCCATGTCGCTCCAGTACCTCGAGGATCTGTCGACGGGCGTTGCGGCGGGCATTGCGGCCGGACGCAGTCTGGCGGAGATCCAGAAGACCCTCACGCTCGACGCCTACAAGGGGTTCGAGCGGTGGGATACGCATCGAACGGTACACATCGCCCAGGTCTACGCGACGATCAAGGGAACACCGCGCCCGGGCGCAACGCCGACCAACTGAATCGATTGGTGATATGTGATTCGTGATTGGTGATTTGTCGTTCTCCGTTCAATCGCCATTCACGAATCGCATATCACGCACATCAGCTAAAGAGTCGACTCACCCAATAGGAAGGTGTCGGGCTCGCCCAACGGTTCCACGGCCGAGGTCTCCGCTGCGGACGCGGGCCCCGGAGAGACGTGCTTCCGCGACGCGGCTCTCCTCGGGGTGACCCTGGCTGGGGTGTCTCTCATCGCAACGGTCTTCTTTGGAGCGACCTTCCTCGCACTCTTCGTCGCGGCAGCCTCCACGGTGACGCGCTTCTTTTTTGCCCTGTGTGACACCTGCGCTTCCGCCCTTGTGACGCGAGCCGTCGCTTTGGTGAAGGCCTTGCTGGCCGCGTCGGCCGCCTTTCGCGCTTTGCGCGCGGCCTTGCCCGCCTTCTTCGATTCCTTCTTCGCCTTCTTCATTGCCAGCCTCGCGCGTTGCGCGCGTTCCTGGGCAGCGGCGGCGAGTCGCTCTGTTGATTTCACATCGCGCTCGGCGGTCTCTGCCCTGGCTCTGGCCTTGCGTACCCTCGAGTCGACATCACCCATCACCGACCTCCCCTCCTCCACATGGCGCCCTGCGGGAAGAGGTCAGCATATCCCAGGCTCGCCTGCTGTCACGCACAACATGAGACCGCCATCGCGCGGTCAACTGAGCCGGACATCGGTTTGCAGGGCCATCCCCGGTCCTTTTTCGTCGATCGGTGACTCGCGCGATCGCGCGAGAAATCACATCACGTCAATCAGTTTCGCCGATCGGTTGTTCGTCGTGATCGTGTGTCGCGTTGGCTGACATTGGGTGCCGCTGGTTCGCCGCGGGCACAGTTTGGTCACAGCTCAGCAGGGCGAACTCGACGGAGGAGGTACAAACCTCTCGCCCTCTTTGAGCGCCTGAGTTGAGGGCTCGAGTTCGCGCGACGCGTGGCAGGCCATTCTCAAATAGGAACGTGCCCTTGGGTCGCCTCACTTAGGCTGGACGCGTACAAGGCATAAGCGCCAATGCCTGAGTCTTGGTGCACACCCTCTTGAATGCACAGGTCCGGCAGCACAGCCGAGTCTCAAATCTAAACAATTCGCAGAAGGCTTGGCCGCGCGAACCACTTCGAGGGCCGCGCGCGGCGACATTCGCGTCGGTGTTTACGCCAGCTTTCGCGTCTGCAACTGCACGGTGTCCGCAATGGTGCGATTCACCGGAGAAAAAGAACGCTCGCGGGGTTGTGGACCGCATCAACAGCAACGGCCCGGCGGCAACCCCGGCATGAGTCGCACGAACAGAATCATGAAACGGACAGTCCGGAACGGCCGGCGTTTCCAGGACGTAGTGCGTCTCCGTACCAGTCACAACGACGAATTCGTCTGTTGCACTCTGAACAACTCCCTTTCCCAACGCCGAGGCATGTCGAATGAAATCTGCACGCTCCATGCTCAGTAACTCTGCGGCCCTGCCGCTTGATAGCTCGCCTTCGCGGTAGAGTCCGAGCACGATCAGTTCTCGCGCCTTTCGTTCAGCAGACTGTGCCAGCTCTTTGAGCAAGGCCACCAAATCTTCTTCGAGTTCAATATGCACGGCGCGGCCTCTCGATCGATTTCACCTATGGCCTCTTGTTCAAGAGTGAGCGCAAGAGCCGCGGCGATCCCCGGAAGTTCGTACTGGCAAGCCGCTCGAACGCATCGGCCAAATCCACGAGTCCACCAGCTGCAGCCAAATCAAGCACGCCCAACGTTCCGGTCACCGCCAATCCGCGTCGGCGCGCAATGCCGCGCGCCCTCCTCTCGTCCAGTAAAACAAGGCCGCCATCGACTGATTCGGCCAGAGCGATCGCCTCACGCTCGCCAGGACCAAGCTGCCGAAGTTCTGTCGGAATATCGGCGGCGACGCGACTCTCAAGCCAATCTGGCGCGGCGTCTAACCATGCGCCGATTTGGCCGGGCGCCGCTGGAGAACGGAGCTCTCGAAGAACGGCCTCGGGAACGAGAACCCGGCTGAAGAGCGCCGGAAGAAGTTGCTGAAGCTCGATGAGAACTAGGTAGTTCAGAGCAGAGGTATTCGAGACGACCGTCATTGCCGCGAGGCGCGATCAATATCCTTCCGGTCCTGCTCCAAGTCCTCTTCCGTGTACGCCAGATACGCCTGGCGCTGCTTGAGAAACGCCTCGGTATCCCAGAACGACAGGCCCAATAGCCGCCCCACTTGGTCGCGCGTCAACGAACCGTCTCGATAGCCCTCACTGGCGATGGCTTCGAGAGCACCTCGCGACAAATCCCGCCATTCGTCCTGGAGCTGCTTGGCAATGTCTTCTGGCAGTTCAACATCAATGTGCATGAGCGGTGCCCCGTGAAGATCCTACCAGCTTGAAAGAACTACCGCCTGAAAGGCGGTAGACTCCGCGCGCGACTGAAAGTCGCAACCGCGCCGCCTTCGTGCGGTAGTTCTTTCATAGTAACGATTGTGGTACCACTAGGCCCACGTGCTCGCCTGTCTGCAGCTGCCGATCAGACCGGACTTGCTGAAAGCTCACCGGCTGAAAGCCGGTGGGATTAGACCTGGCACGTGGGCCCTAAACCCGCCGACTTGCCCCCAGCAAGCACGTCCTTTGCTCCAGAAGGCCATCTGACGGGGATTGGCGCGATTTCAGGGCCTGCCGGCCCATGACGATCACAGAACCGTCATTTTGGGTCGATGTTCGCATGGCGCGAGGAGTACACAGATGGGTCATTATGCTGCCGCCGTTGCCGCGGTGCTCGTGATGGGCACGTCGCCACTGTACGCGCAGGACGCGCTGTTCGTTGTAACCACGACGTCGGCCGACGTGCACAAGGCTCCCAGCACGGGCAGCGCCGTGATCGGGAAAGCGCCGCGCGGTAAGACCTTCGAGGTGACGCGCGAGCTCGGAAGCTGGGTTCGCGTCTCATGGCCGGAAGCCGAGGATGGTGCGGGCTACCTGCACGTGACGTGGGGCACGATCTCACGTGGCGCCGCTCTTCAGGCACGCCGCGCCACGGGGGCGGGATCGTCGATCGCGGGCTCGGCATCCGAACCAGACTCATCGACAACGGCAGTTCAGGTTGCTCAGGTACCAGGCACGAGCACGACCTCAGGACCTGCTCCCTCACTCCCATCTCACGCCATCGGGTTGGGCGGCCGAATTGGCACGCGGGCGATTGGATTTGCCGCCACCGGCCGGGCGTGGACACACGGTCCTCTCGGTGTGCAGATCGAAGCTGGCCGGGCGACGTATACGAGCGCCGTTGCTCCCGAGCAATTGCGGTCGCTGCAGCTTGCGCCCAGCATCATTTACTCGCCGCCCAATCTGGTGACGAATGCGATCTGGACACGGCCGTACATTGGAGCGGGCATTAACATCTATCGTTCGACGCTCAGAAGCACACTCGGCGTCTCTGACGCCGTTGACAGCGGCATCGGTTCCCAGATCTTCGGCGGCGCCGAGTTTACGTGGGCCAACCTTCCGCAGTTCGCCCTGAGCGCGGACCTCCGACAGCAGTGGGCACCGAAAACGTTCAACGGCTTCGAGCTGGGCGGGTTCGGCTTCTCGATGTCGGCCCACTGGTATGTGAGGTAACTCGCCGCCTGCGGCGTGCACGCGGTGAGAGAAGACCTCGGTTAGCGATTTTGAGCGCCTCGTCGGCGTGCCGTCACACGCGCACTCCCTGTGGCGTCCTGGAGAATTATCTCGAGCGTCTCACCGGCGATCTCGCTCCCGTCGGTTCGACGTCCCGGCGCTCGGTTCCGGCTTGGGCGAGCCTCAGCGTATATCGCACCGTGTCGTCGTTATTCTGCACGTTGAGGATGATGGGGCCGTCGTTTCGCACGAGGAATGTGCCGATCTTTCTGTAGGACACGTCGATTTCGTTGAACCGGACGATCTCGCGGTAATTTCCACCGTCCCCGTCGAGCAGCGCGACCGATCCCTGGATGTTCGTATTGCGCCGCTCGGCATTGCCGCGCACGCTGAATAACCGGTGGAGTCGCATGCGGCCGCGTCGGAACTCGCGTTTTCGCAGCGATGCCTTCGACGAGTCCCTGGAATTCGGCGTCGGTGGGATCACCCGTCCAGCGGGTCAGGTCGGCCGCCTGCCGACGCCTGAATTCGAGCGGTTGTTTGACGTTGTCAAGAAGCGCCGGAACGAGGACGTCGCGTTCTGATGCGACGGCGGCCTCGTTCCTCACCCACTCAGAGCCGATGGAATGGTCCGACCAGAGGACGACGACGCTCTTGGCGGTCCCGAGCTGCTGCTCGATCGTCTCATCGAAGGTCTGCCCTGCAACGATCTTGCGATCCCACCATACAGACCAGCCGTGTGCTTCGAGCGCGCTCGCCAGCACCCGGGCGCGCTCACGATCCTCACGCGCGTAACTGAGGAAGACATCAGGCATGCGCTGCGCGAATCCCTGCCATCAGCACGTCGGACAGCACACCGCCGGCACCGGCGTGAGCGGCGAAGTCCGGAGAATCCGATAGTGCCCCAGCGCGTCCGACAGCGGGCGTATCCCTTCGTCGGGGACGGCGATCGCCGCCCCGGCCATGCCGGATCGCTCGAGGCGTACGCCGGTGGCCACATCGGTGCCGGCGACCGTCGCAAAGCCGGCCGCCTGCATGCGCAACCTCGCGAGCGTCGGCATCATCTCCACGCACAACACGCTGAGCGGCGAGTCCTGCGGCAATCCCAAGTCGCGCAGCATCTGTGAGATTTCGTCCTGCGTCCACCGTGTCGTCCCGCGTGCGGGCGCGTCCTGGTTCTGGAAGCCGATGATGACGTTGCCGACCGGATCGGTGAGCCGGCCGCGCGCGCGCGGCACCAGCCGAAGCTTGCGATCGTCGAGCAGGATGTTCCGGTAATCCTTGCCGTCAGCCTGGCGGACCTGGGCATAGAGCAAGGCCCAGATGTCGGTGCGCGGTGGGTCGGCGGTGATGTTCTTGCCGTTCAGCACGGCCACCGCGAACGGCGCCTCCACCAGCACCTCCTGCTCGTTGCGCTGCGACGTGCAGAAGAGCGTCGGAGCCGGGTGCTGCACGCCCGTGCTGCGCAGTGGCCGCCCGAATCGTCCCTGCGCCGTCGACCAGATGTGCGCGTGCCCGATGCGCACCTCGTACGTGAAGAGCCCGAAGAGCTCCGGGCCGTCCGAATGAAGCCCTGGCGGCAGCGGCATCAGGAAATGTCGGTTGCTGCCGCCCGATGGCTGGAGCTGCACCATTGCGGAAATTCCGGCCAGATCGTCGGTCTGTCCAGGTGTAATGACGCGTATCAGCTCGGGATCGATCGGCAGCGCAGGCTCCTCCGGCGGCACGAACGTTTCCAGCCGGTTGTCCGACAGCAACGGATCGGCCCCGTACGCAAGCAGCCGTACGAACACCTCGTCGTTGGGATCGCGGACAGCCTCCTCCAACTCCACCCACAGGAATCGCCGACGGGCGCCGGTCTGGGAGTAGGCGGTATCCCGTTCGTATTTCGATAGCGCAATGCCGGCCGACGCGATGCGCGGCACCTGCGCGGGTGGAGTCGTCACCGGCAGCACCACGTGCAGTTCTTCCGGCGGATCTGACTGCGCAGGTGCGGTGCGGAAACGCGTCTCCACGCGATAGTCGACCGCGATCGTGTCTGGAAACCGTGTTTCGGTCGGGTCTGTGAGCAGGGTCAACGCAGACTGAGGCTCGACGGCATCGAGGAAGATCAACGTGGTACGGCTGCGCTGCGGCGACGTGAGCGCCTGCATCGGCGCCGATGGGATCAGTTCCCAGTCGCCGATCGGCTTGTCGTCGTTGTCGTCGACCTCCGTGTCGGATTGAAATTGCTTCGTGCGGAAGATCTCGAAGCCGACGGACTGCAGGCCATCCCACGTCCAGTCGCGATCGAGTTGCAGCGTCAGCGCAACGAGCCAATGGTTTACGAGATCCTCCTTCGCGGCAAACGTCAGCGACGAGTGGTCCGGCGCGAGCGTGTGTCGAATGCGACGGGCGCAGCCAAAGATCACGCGCTCGCCCTCTTTGCCAACGAGCGTGAGACCTTTGTGATCGGTGCCGAGCTGCTGTGCCAGGCGCTCGATGATCGCAGGGCTTCCCTCCGTGGTCCGCTGGAACACGAGCTGGTGGAATGTGCCGTTGAAGACGGGCGTCGGATCGGGCTGCAGGTAGATGCCGCGGATCTTCTTGGCCTCGCTGAAGTCGGCAAACAGCTCGCGTTCGTCGGTAGACTCACGCCGCATGCGCACCTGAATCGGCTTGCCGACGTGGGCGGATGGTGCGAAGTAGACGGCGTTCTCGTCCGCGACGGCACGAATCGTCAGCCGGATGTCGCGTCCTCTCGGCAGCACGAGCTGGTTGAGCGCATCGATCTCCGCCTGCGTCACACCGAGATCTCCGAGATTGTTGGGGTCCTGGAAAGTCAGGACCGCGGCGTCGCGGAACTCCAACGGGATGATCCTCGGCTGATTGACGTCGTTCGAAAAGTCGCGCTCGGTCGTGTAGAGGTGGATGTACGCGTCCCGGCCCGAGAGTGACAGGAGGTTGTCCATCTTCAACGTGCGTACCTCGACGTCGATGCGCACGCGTTGTACGTCCGGGTCCGGGATGCCGAAGCTCTCCTGACCGACCGCCGCATTGGAGGCCGCCTGCAGCAACGGAATCGGATCCGCATACCTTCCGGTGAACACCACGCTCGGATAGCCGAGCAGCGGCCGACGAACCTCCAATTGATTCCCCGAAAACGGCGTGTCGAGCTCGGCGTCAGGAAAGCGCGGAAGATCGGCGACGCGTACCGGCTCCGGTACGACATGGCGACGGAACGAGAGGGTCGCCACTGGGGCAGGCGACTCGTGGACGGGCTGATCGGTTGCATCAGGTCCGCCGGTTGTTGGATCCATCAACCGGACCCTGAAGTCGTAGGTGTGGCCGTACCGCAACGGCACTTGGGCCAATCCAATCGGGTTGTACATGCGACCCAGACTGGCCGCCGTGCCGTCCGCCAGCTCTGTCTTGAACAGCGCCGCGGCGTCCTCGTCGGGCAGCACCAGCGACGTCCCGTTCCACTGCGACATGTAAGCGGGCATCCAGAACTGACCGGTCGCCTGGTTGCCGTCGAGCTGCATCGGGTGCACCTCGACGCCGAGCTCGCCCTCGAAGACCTGACCTGGCTCCCCGAGCGCAATCGCGCCGAGTGTCAGAGGCGCCTTGCTCTGTACCCGCACCAGGCTGTGCCAGTCGGCGCCACCGTGTTCGCGTCCATCGATGCGATACCCGAACACGCCCATCGGCGCGTCGAGCCGCTGCGGCTCGCCGGGCACCGGCGGCACCGTTGAATCCTCTTTGAGCTGACGGTTCTGCCAGATCAGAATCTGCTCGTCGTCCCACGCCAGACGGATGCCGATGTCGGTCAGCGGTGCGAAGTCATCGGGGTCCTCGGCGAGGATGTTCTGACTGACCGGCTGCGTGCCGTGCACGATCTTCGCGAAGCCGTCGTCGTAGTCTGCAGCCTCGACGAACACGGCGTCATAGTTGCCCGGCGCCGGAGGAGGGCCGGGCACAACGGGGTCGTCTAACAAGACGGGAAACTGCACCGCCGCGAAAAGCTGACGCGCAGCTCCACCGGTCAACGGAGGAATGCGAGCCGCGTATCGCTTGAGGAACGTGAAGTCTGCCGCCGCCTGCGCCCCATAATCGCTGCCCGCGGCAAGGTCGACGTACACGAAGCCGCCCGTCTCGAAGAGCGCCGCGTCGACCGCGACACTTGCCATCCGTATCAATCCGAGCTGGATGGCGAGTTGAGCATGACGCAGGCAGAACGCGTAGATCTGTCCCCAGCTCACGGTGTCGGGTGACGGCTGAAAGGACGGATTTGGATCCTTGGTTTCCTTGATCGCGCAGTGGTAGCTGTCGTCCGTGACCGCATCGGGCGTGCGCGGGCCCGTAAAGAGAAAAGCACCCCGGTAGCTGCGTGGCAGGTATTTCTTGATGAAGATCTCCTGCTTGACCGGCTCGGCCAGTTGGGGCGCAGCGGGCGACAACTGAAAACGTCCGGGTCCGGGAGCAATCAGCTCCTGGAAGAGGGCGCGCGCATTGGGCCTCACGCCGCTCGCCTGCGGCAGCGCTCCTGTGAAATCGACGGGAGCATTGACCGGGAACCGCTCGAGGCCGCTCATGACCCGCGCCTCGAGCTGCAGATTGGCATCTGCGAACGCCGGCGTCGTATCGCCGGCGTTCGGGAAGTTCTGGATCAGCGGCTGCAGCGGGTCGCCGTTCCAGGCGGCGCTCAGGCGCGGGACGAGAAGCATCCGCAAGTGGAGGCTTCCGCCGTCGTAGCGCTGCGGGAACGTCAGAATGGCGAAGCGAGAATCCATGGCTGTCCGTGTCCTTTCACGCGATTTGACGGCTTTCCTGCCAGCTCTTCGAGAAGCTGATGTTGATCACCATGAAGATGCTGATATCGAGCCCGAACGTGACCTGCGCGATCATGTCGGTGCGCTCAGCCGGCGCTGGCAGCCGTTTCACGATGCCCTTCGCCTCGATCATGATGGTCACGGTGACGATGCCGCCGAGGATCTCGGCGCGCCCTTTGAACAGCAGGAATCCCGCAACCGTAAGCTCACTGGTGCTCAGTGTGATCTCCACACCAGCCATGAACAGGATGGACACGGTGCCGACAACGGGAATGCCCGCGACGATTTCGGCGCCGAACCCGAACTTCATGTAGAGCGACGGCCCCGTCTTGATGTCGGCCGCCGTGCGCAGGTCGACGGCGCCGGTCGCGTACACCGTGGCGCCACCGACGCTGGTGCACATCACCGAGAGCCGTCCGCCGAACTCGAGGAACGCGCCGGCCGACGGAATGAGCTGACCCGGCGAGCTCGGAATCGCGAGCGCTTCGTTGAAATAGACGCCCACCGCCAGGTGGCATTCGAGCTTCAGCGGATTCGTGGGGTTGTCGTAGGCGGGACCGGGAGGGAACTTGACGAGCGGGATTTCCTTCTTGGCATGGAACGCATAGTTCCAGCTGTCGGCGGAGTTGCTCATGGCGATCTCCAGCCCCTTCTGGAAGGCCGCCTTGTAATCGCCACCTTGCAGCCTGAGCAGAATCTGCAGGATGTCGAGCACCGGCTGGAGCGCGTCGCTGAACTCGAGCTCCGGCTGTATGAACGCGGGGTCGGCGCCCTTTTCGGCATCGAACCTCCCTTTGATGATCATCAGGCGCTTCAGCGGGCCCAGATCGACAACCATGCCTATGTCGTTGACCTTCGACAGCCACTTCTTGCCAAAGTCATCTGCGATGGCGTCAAAGCCGTATCGCACCCGACCGTCGGCGGTGGTCGTGCCGTTCTTGTCCTTCTTCGCGTACTCGACGTACAGCTTCAGGAACTCTTCATTGATCAAATACAGCGGCCCGGGCGGCAGCAGCTGCTCGAACACGCTGTCGGGACTTGCCTGGTCGAGCAGCCTGTAGCCTTCCTCCACGATCCGCGCCTTGAACGCGCCGAGGGCGAGCGGCAGCGCATCCTGCACGTTCGGGAAGATGCCCACCGAGTTCAGCATGCGATAGGCGTCGGCGAAATCAGGCGGCGCGCCCATCAGCTGATCGACGCCCGTCTTGAAGCTGGGCAGACGGAACAGCGCCTTCTGCGTGCCTGTGGACTGCAGCAACCCGTAGTTGCGAGTGCTCGCATCCGGCGGCCGGACGAGGTCGATGGGGTTGGCAAGCCGGAATAGATCGTTGGCCACTGCATCCGTCGTCTGCGTGGCGGAGTTCAGCTTGCCGCGCCGGATGAGCGGCACGGTGGCTTGCGGATCGAGTGGCGAGACCTCACCGCTTCCGTGATTGTGCTGCACCACGCTCCATGCGCCATCCTTCGGCAGGAGTGCCGCACCGCGCGCGGCACTCACGAAGATCGCGTCGCCCGCGGCGGTCTGCGAGGCATTGACGTCGGCGCGGCTCAGACGCATCCGCTGTCCGCTGTTCGCGATATTGATCACGCAATCGATCGGACCGCCGAGCGCGCCGAACTGCGCGTTGAGCAGTTGGGCGAACAACGACGGCGGAAGCGGCTCGCCGCGCGGCGCAAGCTGCACGTACCCGAGCATCTGTTTCGACGGCACGCGGCCGCTTTTCGCGCCGCTGACAACGCCATCGATGGCGACATCGGCGTCGAAGTACACCGGCTGAAGATTCACCGCCGGGCTGCGCTCGGTCGCCGGCGTCGCGGCATCCACCGTGCGCAGGATGCCGTTGTCGTCCACGTACGGGTCGCCGTTCTGCTTGTTCCACGTCGTCTGGAAATTGGGCACCGCGTTCGTCTCGCGGATGTTGCGGACACGAAAGACGCCCTTGACGATGCCCGGATGGAACTCGTACGGATTCGGCTGGGGAAGGATGGCGTAGACCGGGCTGTAGACGTTGTAGCGAAAGTCGTAGATGCCGTCCGACTCCGCCTGCCAGCCGGTGTCGAAGCGAAACACGTTGGCGCTGCTGACGCGGAAGATGGTGATGGTGCGGACCACTCGGATGCCCCACGGGTAGAGAAGGCTCCTGACCTGAATGACTTCGTGTCCGGTCCGCCCGACGAAGACGTCGAACCTGGCCTGACTGGTCGCGGCGATCGCCGCGTTGGGATTTTGCCAATGGCTGAAGATGCTCGCGCCGTAGCCGCAGAAATCGATCCGTTTGACCGGGACGCCACGATCTTTGTAGCCGGTGTTGCCGTCGTAGAAGAACTCGTTGTTGAAGATGAAGCCGACGCTGTATCCCAGCGTGCCAGTGGAGGTCGGTGTGCCGTCCGGGCGGAGCACGTTGCTCAGTTGCAGCGTGCTGCCCTTGAAGATTGGGCTCTCCGCAGGGTGAGGCGGAGCATCGACGCGAAGCTGCAGGGCGCCGCGCAGCTCCCCGGCGTCGTATTCGGGCTGGTTGAACGCGACCTTCGCCGCGTCGAGCGCCGCGTTGAACTGGTTCTGCCGGCTGAACTCCGCGAACGCACGCAACCCGAACGGCAGCGTGAAGAGTGCGCCTGTGAAGCCCGTGGCCCGCAGCGCGAAGTCCTGCACCAGAAATTCGGTCACCGGTATCGGAGCAATCGGCACGAGCTCCACGCTGTCGTTGAACAGACGCGTCGGTCCGCCGTCGTTCGGGTAGAGATTGAAGCCGAACGGCGGATCGTTGACGTTTGGCGACGCCGTCAGATTGAAGAGCGGCTCCCAGCTCAGTTGAGGCACGGTGAACGCTCGCACGTACCGGCTCTCCGCCGAGAGATCGAGCTCGCGAACCTGCAGCGGATAGGGCGATGCCGGTGGATCCGACGGCTTGGGCTTGAACACTTCGTAGAAGATGTATTCGGCGTCCTCGATCGATCGCGGGTTGAACCACGCGAAGCTCACGCCCATCTGGTCGGCCTTCGTCGAGACGTCGAGCAGCGCGAACTGCTCGCGGTAGAACCGTTGAAAGGCGCGATCCCAATCCTCTTCCGGCGTGCGTCCCGGCGTGGTGGCCGCGGCCGTCGGCTGGGGACCGGCTGACGCGACGGCGGTGAACGTTGCCGCGCGGGCGAGTGTCGATGGCTGGAGCTGAGGCGCCGCCTGCGACCAGGTGGCGATAGTCTGCTCCTGGGTTCCGAGCGGCGCAAACGCGAAGCTGGTGACGACGCGGTCCGGAACCTCGTCGCTCGCCTCTTTCGTCCACGCCACGTTGGCAATCAGCAGAAGAGTGGCCTGCCTGGTGCGCTGGTCGACACGACCCTGTCTGCGCAGCAAGGCCACGTTCGCGGCGTACGGGTCGGGGAGCGTCGGAAGCAATCCGTACAGACCCATGCCCAGGAAGAGAGAGCCCTGCTCCACGTCTTCCTCGTCTCTGAGCGTCGCGAACAAGAAGAGGCTGTTCACGGGCGTGGTGGTGAACAGCGCGTTGCGGATGGCAAGGGCGATGGCCGTACCGGGCTCGACGGGCCACGTGGCGTCCTGGTCCAAGCTGTCGATGAGGATGTTGTCTTCGTAGAGGAGAACGGATTGCTGGGTATCGGTATAGACCAGCAACATCGCAGAGCCGAGCGAATGCACGCCAAGGGGGGTGCCCGTCACGTCAACGGGACGATCGAGGCGCGCGTCAGCGTTCACCGACGCAAGGACGACCTCGCTGCCGGTTGCTGTGGCAACGTAGATCAGCAGAAACGCGTCCGTGTAGCGGAGCGTCAGCTCGGACCGGAATTTCGAGTCGGCGTCCTTCCACAAGCGGAAGCGTTGGTGGGCGTACAGATTCGACGCGGCCGGATCGATGATGACCACCGTGCCCGGAAAGAGCACGATCCAGGGAGTTGGCAGCCGCACGGGGCCATCTTGCAGGCCGCGCCAGCTCAGTGTCAGGTTGGAGTTGGCCTGAATGGCGATCCCGCCGCTGCCAGACGCGTCGGTCGGATTGTCGACGTCGATGGTCGCAACCGGCAGGGTCCATCCGGCGCGAACGAGCTTCCCGTCACCGTCAAGCGTGGCGAACGGAGACTTGGTGCTGCCGACTTTGAACTGCCTCGTGGACGCTTCGAACGGGACGACCACCGCCTGCAAGAGCGGCTCGTACACCGGCATCGCGTCCTCGCGCCAGGCGAAGCCGAGCTTGTCGCCATATAGACTCCACTCCGCACGGTCGACCTGGGTCAGCAACGCTTTGCCCTGCGACAACTCCAACGAGACGGTCGCCGGAGTCGTCAGCGTTGCTCCGGCGGCATCTCCGCCGGCTTTCGTGTTGTCGGCGGGTTTCTGTGCTTCCGCTGTCAGCTTGAGCTGCATGCTGCACTGCCCACCCGCCGGTATCGTGAGCTTGCCTTCGACGTCGGCTGGTGGCGGGTTGAACACAAGACCGCCGCCACTGATCCGAAGGCCGATATACGCAGTGGCTGGCGCGCCTGCGGCGACGAGGTTCGCGCGGATCCAGACGCTGCCCGCAGCAAGCTCGAACGCGGCGCCCGGTATCCGGCTCGCATCGCGAACTCGCCGCCGCTTGGAGGGGCCAGCCTGCGGCTGCGGCATGTTGCACAGGAACGCCGGCTGAGCGTCACCGGCCAGATACACCGGCACCAACCGAACGACCGCATAGAAGTCGAACCAGATCTGCCGGCCATCGCTGCTCGTGAGCGGACCTACGGTCCGCTCGATCGCGGCGCCGCGACCCCAGATGGGCGCCGTGACATCCAGCGCTGTGCTGGTCAGCGGCGCTTCTCGGCGAAACACTCGGTACCGGGGCGGTTTGTCCGGATCCGCCTTCTCGACCAGCCGCTCCAGACGCGTTCGGCGCTCGGTTGAAAGGCTCTCGGGCGCGTACCAGGTGGCGCGCTCGATTGACAGCTCCCGCGCGCCGACCGCGGAGAGGTCGCCCATGTGACCCTGAGTCAGCAGCTCCTCGAGCTGACCGAGCGTTTCGGTGTCGCGTGGCGACCGCGGCGTCAGCATGGCCGACAACGCGGCGAGGTGGGTGTACAGGTGCTCGCGCATGGGTCCCCCCTGTCCAGATCCACGCGGAGGATTTGCGCGGCGGCGCGACAGCGAGAGCCGCTTACGTGAGCGGCGTCACCGTATCCGGTGAGTCTGGGTCGCGCGATTCGGGGCCGGGGAGCGGACTGATGTGAAAATCAGTGGTCGCGAGATCGCAGTGATATGTCGCGCTCGGACGTTAGCCGATACGCATCGCTGCGGTCAATCGGTACTGCGCAAAAAGTGTGCAGATGAGCTTGTCTCGGTGGAGGCTTAGACCGGCTGGCCCCGAATCACCCTAATCAGCAAGAAAATTACTGCCACGACCAGCACGATGTGCAGCCACCCGCCAAACGTGGTGGTAGTGATCATACCGACGAGCCAGAGCGCGCTGAGTAGGATGACGAGAAAGAGCAGCATCCATGCCTCCGCTGACCACAACTAGCAGGAGCTGTGCCGGGACTGCGCAAAAAGCGGCAGATAAGTTGAATCGTGGGGTGACACTCGCATCAGGGCGACGACCGAAACTGGATCCAACTGATGAGCGGACGGTGATCGGATCCAAAGAAGTTGCCGATCGTGCGGAGCTGCCCCACCCACACCGGCGGTACCCGTAGGAACACGTAATCGAGCATCCTGCCGCCGCGGAAGGTCGGCTGTCCGCCGGGAATCGATGTCTGTGGAAAGCGGACACGAAGTTCCGTGTAGGCCGGCTCGGAAGAACCGCCTGCCCACGAATTCAAATCCGAGCCGATCACCGTCGGGACTTCGTCGCTGGCAACCACGCTCGCGAGGTGTCTGGCCTGTCGTGCCCGAACGGCCGAGGAGAAAAGCCACAGACGTCTGACACTGGCGGTCGCGTTCAGGTGCGCGCTCACGAGACGCAATTGCCACGGATTCCCACCCGCATCGACACCGGTCACGCTCGCCGATGCGGCAACGCGACGCTGGCGTTCGAACGGCAGCTCGATGGCGGCGAGATTCGACAGCGGAAGCGTCGACAGAATCGCGGTGCCTCGATCCTCGGCGGTCAAGCCTTCGTCGGCGCCATTGCGCATCGACGGCACATAAAAGACGCCGAGCCCCAGCGCCCGAGCAGTTTGTACGATGTCCTGCCGCGGCCCATAGGGAGGAAACGCTTCGATGCGCCGGGGAATCGGGACACCCGCGGGCGTATTCGGTACGGCGGCGCCGCCGCGAAATGTCTCTTGCAACAATACGACGAAATCGCGAACCGGTTCACCGTTCGTGAGCCCGCCGCTGCGGAGAGCGTTCACAATCGCGATGACGTCACCGCCGCCGACGTGAACGTTCCAACTCAGGATGGCAAGCTTATCGACTGTCGCGTACGGGAGGACATCGTCTTGTCGTGGCGCGGCGTACACCGCTGGCCCAACTGCGTTACAGGACTCCGCCATGGCACGACGACCTGCCAGGTCGCTCAGCTCGTGCCACGTGATCGCGGTTGCATCGGCATATGCAAACCCGACAAGCCCCCGGCACGTCGCGGTCTGTGCCCTCGGGAGCTCGGCTTGTGCGCGGACGCAG
>Ga0209640_10001247_pt1 | contig 21275 bp, 28 predicted proteins | sample RifCSP10_1_FD_184018 | JGI IMG/M metagenome (GOLD analysis project Ga0209640, IMG submission 184018) | Soil microbial communities from Rifle, Colorado - Rifle CSP2_sed 10_1 (SPAdes) (version 2) | ecosystem: Environmental > Terrestrial > Deep subsurface > Rock core/Sediment | place: Rifle...
AGCGGAAGACGATGCGGTGCTCGGCCTTGAGGCGAGCCAGGGTCTCGGGGTCGACGTAGTAGTTGCCCTCGCCGTGCGCGATCGGCATCTCGAGCACGTCGCCGGGCCTCGCGGCGCCGGTGAACGGCGTATTCGTCGTCTCGACGCGCAGGTTCACCGGCTGGCAGCGGAACTGCATCACATTGTTACGCATCAGCACACCCGGTAGCAGCCCCGCCTCGCAGAGGATCTGGAAGCCGTTGCAGCTGCCAAGGACCAGCTTGCCGCGCTCCGCCTCTCGCTTCACCGCCTCCATCACCGGCGAGAAGCGCGCGATCGCTCCGCAGCGCAGGTAATCGCCGTAAGAAAAGCCACCCGGAACGACGATCGCGTCGTAGCTCGAGAGGTCGGTCTCGCGATGCCAGACCAGGTCCGCCTCCTGGTGCACGACGTTGCGCAGCACGTGCTGCATGTCGCCATCGCTCCAGGTGCCGGGAAACACGAGTACCGCGAATCTCATTAGTTGTTCTCCGTCCCGGTGGGTGGCTCCGAAACATGACGGAAGGGTAGGCGCCGCAGCAGCATCTCCGCCTCCGTCGGCGCGGGATACTCGACCCGCGGATGATAGACGGCACGCAGCGTCGCCTTGAACGACGCGGCCAACGTGCGGATGTTCTTCAGCGTCAGGTCGGATTCGTCCAGCTGCCCCTCTGCCAGACGCTCGGCGTACACGTCATCGACGATGCGATCGATGGTTTCAGCCGTATGGTCGGGGTTCGAGCGCACCGCCGCCTCGCATGAGTCCGCCAGCATCGAGATCGCCGTTTCGCGGGACTGAGGCTTCGGCCCCGGATAGCGAAACGCGTCGGCGTCCACGTTGGGGTCCTCCTCCGCCGCCTGCCGGTAGAAATACGTCACAGTGCGCGTGCCGTGGTGCTCCGGGATGAACTGCGCCACCTTGGCCGGAACTTTGTACTGCCTTGCCAGGTTGAGGCCATCGGTGACGTGGTCGGAGATTATGCGGGCGCTATCAGCAGGATCGAGCGCGTCGTGCGGGTTGGAACCGCCGAGCTGGTTTTCGATGAAGAAGCCCGGCCGCAGCAGCTTGCCGATGTCGTGGTAGTAGCACCCGACGCGCGTCAGAAGAGCGTCCGCGCCGATGGTGTGCGCGCCCTTCTCGGCCAGGTTCGCAACGATCACGCTGTGCTGGAACGTCGAGGGAGCTTCGTCCTGCAGCCTGAGCAGCAGCGGCTGGCTCAGCTGCGACATCTCCAGCAGCTGCAGGCGCGTCGTCACGCCGAACAACGATCCCAGGGTGACGAAAATACCGGCGGCGAGGAAAGCGCTGAGACCTCCGTTGGCACCCGCGGCCAGCAGCATCCACGGCAAGTCACGCAACTCACCCGCCGGGTCGATTAGCCAGGTTGCTAACAGCACCGTCATCACGCCGAGCGCGACCAGAGCCCCGCCGAGCAGGAACTGCCCGAGGCGGTCTGCGTTTCGAACGGCGAACACTCCCGCCGCGCCCGCGATCCCCGACGCTAGTACGATGCGCGCCACGTCCAGCGTCCCGGCGACTCCCACCACTGTCACGTCCAGCAACAGGACTGTCGCGAATGCCGCCAGCAGCGCGATCATCGCCGCGGAGAGCAGCGCCATCTCCAGGCCAACGAAGCCGGCCAGGACCATCGAGGAAGCCGCAACCGGCATGAGGAAACCAAGGAAGTGCCGGTTTTCATCCGGCAGGATGAAGGGCAGGTAGACCTTCATGATGAATACCGGCAGCGCGACCGCCAGACCAATCAGCTGCAGCTCACGCGCCGACATCTGAGGGCGGAAGGCGTGCAAGCCGGCCGCAATCAACGCCGTTGTAACGACCGCCAGCAGCGCACTCGCACCCACTTGCTCGAGATTCCAGCCGGAATCGAGGATGTCGGCCTCTCGCAGCACTTCGCGCGCCTCCGGCGTTATCGGCGCCCCTTCCTCGATGATCACCTGGTTTTCTGCGAACGACACCTGCACCGGTGCGATACCTGCCCGCGCGGCCGTGCGCGCGCTGTCCGTCGCGGTCTGGTCAACCACCAGGTTGGTGATCACAAACGGCCTGATCAGCTCGCCGACCAGGGTGCTGGTCTCCCGATCGAAGCTGCGATCGACGTACGTCGCCGCGGCCTCACGGACGGAAGCCAGATTCTTGGGACCCAGCGACTGCGACTGGTCAAAGATCGACGCCAGTGCGCGCCTCGATTCGGACTCGATGCTGGGCCAGCGGTCGAGCGTGATGTCCTGCAGCAGCTGAACGCTGCCCGGCGAAAGGTTGACGTTGCTCAAGCGCTGCAGCGCTGCGCCGCGTGCCACGGGCGATGGATCCTCCGTCAGGACGTTGCGAATCTGGTTCAAGATAACGTTGAGCTTGCCCTGCTGACTGGCGGCCACCGAGGGATCGAAAATGGTCTTATCCTCGACGGCGTCGGCGGCCTCGTCCTGGCGTTGCTTGGTCAGAGCCTCGCTGACAAAGGAGATGTCGCGAGGAGCACGGATCGTCTTGGTCGCGATCTCCCCCTGCGTGATCTGCACCCGATTGGAAGTTACGGGAAACAGCGCAGCAAAAGTGGCGATGGTGATCGCCACCATCGTTGCTACGAGCGCGAGCGTGCCTCTTCGGCCGGACGGGAACATAAACTAGCCCGTCCCGATCATACAGGAGCCGTCTCGGGGCTCAGGACTGGGATAGAAGCTCCGTGACCACGGCGTTGATCTCGCGGCCTTCGGCCTTGTCGCGCAGCCGGCTCATGATCACCGGCATGACCTTGGCTTTGTCGGCCGGGCCGCCGGCCCCCACCTGGGCGATTACTTCGCGCGCAATTGCGATGATCTCGTCTCGGGACATCTGCGCCGGCAGGTAGGCTGAAAGGACGTTAAGCTCAGCCTCCTCGCGCTTCACGAGGTCGGCGCGGTTAGCCTTCGAGTAGGCGTCGATACTATCGCGGCGTTGCTTGACCTCGCGTCGGATCGCATTGAGGACGCCAGCGTCATCGAGCTCGCTGCGCGCAGCGACGGCCGTAGTGCCCTCGGGCGGGATCTCAGCGTTCCGGATGGCGGTGATCAGGAGACGTAGTGTGGACTTGCGCGTTTCGTCGCCGGCGCGCATGGCATCACGCAGATCAGCGTTCAGCTGGTCCTTGAGCGTCATACCTTTATTCCGGGTGCGGAGTGGGATAGACGCCGCTTAAGCCGCGGCGGTCTTCCGGCTCTTGCGCCGCTTGGCCGCTGCCTTCTTCTTGCGCCGGATGCTGGGCTTCTCGTAGTGCTCACGGCGGCGCGCCTCGGCCAGGATGCCGTCCTGCTGAACTCGCTTGGTGAAGCGCTTCAGCGCGGATTCAAACGATTCGTTGTCACCAATGATTACTTCGGCCAACCATACCTCCTGATTTCAGAATCAGACCTGCAGCGAGTGTAGCGATGCTTCGAAACGCCTGTCAAACCAGACACCCCCTCATATGGGGATTATATCTTTGACACACATTGTCCTTGACGGATCGGCATACCGGACGGATATGTAACAGGCGAAGCGCCAGGGCGGTTAACCTTTTTGACAAGTCTCTCGTTAAAGTGTAAAAAGCGGCGAGTCAATGAAACTGGAATGACCCCTTAATGGCTGTAGGCTTGGTTTGGGCTAAGATCGGAGAGAGGACCTGGCCAATGATCCGCCCAGCGGCTCAAGCCCCCCTTCGTTTGTCACCAATTCGCACGCTCGCTGGCGCATGCGTCGGCGAAAGGTAACTGATGAGGCTATCGACTGGGTGCTCCAGCACCATCACACTCAACGCGATGCTAGGCCTCTCGCAAAAAGGAAGCCTGCCGAGATTTACATCGGAGAGTATCAAGGTCGGCGGCTCAAAGTGTACGTCGAAAAGGACACGCAGCCACCCAAGGTGAAGACGGCGGTCTGGGAGGACTGACATGGGATTCAAGGCTAGTTATGACGCGGAGAACGATGTGCTCTACATCCTGTTCTCAGAGGAAGAAGTCGAGCGATCGCAGGCCCTTGATGACATGCGGGTGGTGGATTATGACTCTGCCGGTAAGCCTGCTGGTGTGGAGTTCATCTGTGCAAGCGAAGGCCTCAACTTGGATGACGTGCCGTTCGGCGATAAGCTCGAATCCCACCTTACGCGAGCCGGACTTCACTTTCCCATCTTCGCCTAAGATAGCGTCCACGAAACACACTGACACTACGATAAAGCTCGACATGAGCTTTGACGAAGCGATTCAGCGCCTCACGCGAACGGTTCTCCGGCTGAGGCGTCGCGCAAAACCACTCGATCCGCCCCTGCACCTGGGCCATCAAAGCGGAAAAGCGCTCGGCGTCCGAAACCTTCCGCGCATTGAACCTGTAGTCAAACTCGTGCAGGTAGTGGCCCAAGTAGCCAACGCCTACGTGGTGGAACGTTCCGTTCAGTCCGCGCTTACCTTATATTGACGAAGTCGATTTCACATACCTATACTCGTAAGTGGCCCCGGAATCCGGGGGCCTGTTTTTGTTGGCCAGATTTCAGCCTGCCTGCCGGTAGGCGGGCTCTCAGCCCGAGTGGCGCAATGGCAGCGCAACCGATTTGTAATCGGTAGGTTGAGGGTTCGAATCCCCCCTCGGGCTCCAACAGCAGCGGCCCTCCGGCGGAGCTGAGAATCGAGGGGGCTGGCGACCAGCGCGCCCCGACTTGTCGGGGTCCCGGTAAGCCACCAGACGCCAGGCCAGGGTGGGTGAGTGGCTAAAACCGACGGTCTGTAAAATCGTTGCCCTGACGGGCTACGCAGGTTCGAATCCTGCCCCTGGCACCAGACAAGAAACGTCCTATGATAGGACGCAATTCATTGGTCGAAGTCCTTCCACGAAGGATGACGAAAGGAGCACCCCGCCCACATAGCTCAGTTGGCAGAGCACGCCCTTGGTAAGGGCGAGGTCATCGGTTCGAATCCGATTGTGGGCTCCAGAGATGGCAATCGGTCCGAAAGGCCGGTGTGGGACAGCTAGGCGAATATCTGGCCGGGCAGGCCGGCGAAGATCGGGAGGAACAGCAAACAAATGGCCAAGGCAAAATTTCAGAGGACCAAGCCACACCTCAACGTGGGCACCATCGGTCACGTTGACCATGGCAAGACAACCCTCACCGCTGCCATAACGAAGGTGCTGGCCCTCAAGAAGTGGGCCACCTACCGCGACTTCGCCAGCATCGACAACGCGCCGGAAGAGCGCGCCCGTGGCATCACGATCGCGATTCAGCACGTCGAGTACGAGACGGAAAACCGCCACTACGCCCACGTCGACTGCCCCGGTCACGCCGACTACATCAAGAACATGATCACCGGTGCTGCCCAGATGGACGGCGCCATCCTGGTGGTCGCGGCGCCGGACGGACCCATGCCCCAGACGCGTGAGCACATCCTGCTGGCGCGCCAGGTGGAAGTTCCCGCCGTCGTCGTCTTCCTCAACAAGGTCGACATGATGGACGACCCGGAACTGCTCGACCTCGTAGAGTTGGAACTGCGCGAGCTGCTCACCAACCAGGGCTTCCCCGGCGACGACATCCCGATCGTTCGCGGCAGCGCCCTGAAGGCGCTCGAAAGCACCAGCGTCGATCCCGACGCCCCCGAGTACAAGTGCATCTGGGAGCTGATGGATGCCATCGACTCCTATATCCCGATGCCCGCCCGCCCCGCCGACCTGCCGTTCCTGATGCCCGTCGAAGACGTGTTCGGCATCAAGGGCCGCGGCACCGTGGTCACAGGCCGTATCGAGCGTGGCATCGTCAAGGTCAACGAAGAGATCGAAATCGTCGGCATTCGCGAGTCGCGCAAGACCGTGGTCACCGGCGTCGAGATGTTCCGCAAGCTACTCGACCAGGGTGAGCCAGGCGACAACGTCGGCTGCCTCCTGCGCGGCGTCGACCGCGAAGACGTCGAGCGTGGCATGGTCTTGGCCAAGCCCGGCTCGGTCAACCCGCACACAGACTTCGTGGCAGAGGTCTACGTACTCTCCAAGGAGGAGGGCGGCCGCCACACTCCGTTCTTCACTGGCTACAGGCCGCAGTTCTACGTCCGCACCACGGACGTGACCGGCAACATCGAGCTCGAGCCAGGTGTCGAGATGGTCATGCCCGGCGACAACACCAAGATGACGGTGCACCTGATTCAGCCGATCGCGTTGGAGGAAGGCCTGCGCTTCGCGATCCGCGAGGGCGGCCGCACCGTCGGCGCCGGCGCCGTGACCAAGATCCTGACCTAGCATGCCGAGGAAAGAGGACCGCGTAATCATCCACCTTGCGTGTAGCGAGTGTCGCGAGCGGACGTACACGACGACCAAGAATCGCCGTAACGATCCGGACCGGATTGCCCTGAACAAATACTGCCCCCGCTGCCGCCAGCACCGGGAACACCGGGAGGTGCGGTAACGAAGGACGGGCTGGACCCCGTCTTTCCGCCGCCACAATGAGCCGCGCAGTCCGCAGGCAACAGCAACCCGGGTCTCAGCCGGAAGGCGGCGGTGGTGGCCGCAAGGGCGGCGGCGGTGGCCGCATTCGCATGTTCGGCTCACGTGAGCCGAGACAGACGCGCGGCACGCGGCCCCAGGAGAAGCGCCGGCGACTCGCCATGTTCGGCTGGGTCTCCGAGATCGGGTCGGAGCTGCGCAAGGTCACCTGGCCAACCCGTGACGAAACCGCTTATCTGACAATGGTGGTCATCATCGTCGCGGTCGCTGTTGGTGCCCTGCTCGGAGCTGTCGATACCTTCTTCAACTGGCTGATAGATCGGGTGTTGCTGAACTAATGGCTATGGAAGATACCAACCTCGGATTCCTCCAGGAGCCGGCGGAAGCCGACGCAAACGGGCAGGGCCTTCCCGAAGACGAGTACTTCAAGGAAGGCCGGGCCTGGTACGTGATTCATACGTACTCCGGCTACGAAAACCGCGTGAAGACCAACCTCGAGCACCGCATCGCGTCCATGGACGCCGGCGACCTGATTCATCGCGTCGTCGTACCTACCGTGGACGAAATCGAGGTGCACGGGGGCGTCCGGCGCACCGTTTCGCGCAAGATCTTCCCCGGCTACGTCCTGGTTGACATGAGCATGCTGGTCGAAAACGACCCCGAGTCCAGCCGAGCCTGGTTCGTGGTTCGCAACACGCCGGGTGTTACCGGTTTCGTCGGCTCCGGCGTGCGCCCCGTCCCGTTAGAAGAGGACGAGGTCAAACGCATCCTGCGCCAGATGAAGGCAGCCGAGCCCATGGTGCGCGTCGGCTTCGCAGAGGGACAGAGCGTGCGCATCGTCGATGGCCCCTTCGTCGACTTCGTCGGCGTCGTGGACGAGATCAACCTGGAGAAGGGCAAGGTCAAGGTCATGGTGTCCTTCTTCGGCCGCGAAACACCCGTGGAGCTGGACTTCCTGCAAGTGGAGAAGCTCTAGTCAGACAAGAGCAGCGCACGTTAACTATTATTCGGCGCATACGTTCTTATATCAGGACGAGGTTGACCAGGGCGCCCGCCCTAAAGAGGCTCTGTGCCTCTGCCAAACGAGGCCGACTTTACAATGAAAGGGACTTCAGTCACGCGTAAGTCCCCAGGAACCATGAAACACAACGATTGGCAGAAGACCTCCGAAGCGGTTAGCGCCATCGTCGAGCTTGTCGAAGCCGTCCCTGGAGTAATCTCGATCCACGGTCAACTTGCCGACTCGCTGGCCATAATCGTCGTCCTGGTTAAAGACGACACCGCCCGTTCCGCCGTCCGCCAGCTTGAGTACCAGCTATTCGACACGTCCGAACTGCCCCCGATAGAACTACGCGTGCGTCGCGTCAACACTGACGAGGTTGCCTTGCAACAGAAGGCCCTCGACACCGCCTACGGGCGACTCAGTTCTTTGAACTAGCGCTCGTCTGTTGGACGAGATTGGACACCTCAGACTGGCGAGTGACAACGACGCATCTGCCCACCGCCTCGCGACGGCAGATGACGAGTACTCGTGGCGCTGGAGTACCGTAGTAGCTTTCTACGCGGCACATCATTACGTCCACGCTCTATTTGCACGCTACGCGAGCCGACTCCCGCCCGACGAGACGAGGCAAACCAATCGAGGGCAGCTGCTCATCTCCTGCGTTCATCCCTCGAATCATGGTCGCGGGAAGGGTGGCACTCGTTACTCAATCGCGAGAATGGGCGAACTGCGGCCGCGGCTGATCCCGTTTCGGACATCTTCAGCGACCTTCTCGACAGTAGCCATGCGGCCCGGTACGGTCTCGACCGGGTCCTCCATACCAGGTTTGCCCGGTCTGATGCGCAGGCAGCCGTGGCGGGCCTGGAGCGGCTCGTATCGATCATCGAGAGTGACGTGCGCTAGACTATTCATCTAGCCAGATCTAAGGACAGCGGGAGCCCGCCGGGTAGAGCCGGGGCGTTAGGACCGCGGAGGCAATCTCTCAATGGCCAAGAAAGTCAGAGCCGTAGTGCGCATCCAGCTGGAAGCGGGCAAGGCGACGCCGGCCCCGCCTGTCGGCCCCGCGCTGGGCCAGCACGCAATCAACATCATGCAGTTCTGCAAGGAGTACAACGAGAAGACTTCCTCGCAGGCCGGCCAGATCGTCCCGGCGGAGGTCACGGTCTTCGAGGATCGCTCCTTCCAGTTCGTGCTCAAGACGCCGCCCGCCTCTGACATGCTGCGCAAGGCAGCCGGCGTAGACAAAGGTAGCCGCGCCCAGAAGCGCGAGAAGGTCGGCACGATCAGCAAGCAGCAGCTGCGCGAGATCGCGACCGCCAAGATGCGCGACCTCAACGCCGCCGACGTCGAAGCGGCGGAGCGCATGATCGAAGGCAGCGCCCGCAGCATGGGCATTGAGGTGAGGATCTAAGATGCACCGCGGCAAGAAGTACCAGGACGCAGTCAAGCAAATCGACAAGAACCGGGGCTACACCCCGGATGAGGCAATCGCCCTCGCCAAGCAGACGCACCCTGCCAAGTTCGACGAGACCGTTGAGCTGCACATGCGCACCGGCCTCGACCCGCGCCACGCCGACCAGCAGATCCGCGGCACGGCGCTGCTGCCCCACGGCCTCGGCAAGCTGGTGCGCGTGCTTGTCTTCGCAGAGGGCGAAGGCGCCCGCAACGCCGACCAGGCCGGCGCCGACTTCGTCGGCAGCGACGACCTGATCAAGCGTATCGAAGAAGGCTGGACCGACTTCGACGTCGCCCTCGCATCGCGCGAGATGATGAGCAAGGTCAGCCGCCTCGGACGCGTGCTCGGCCCCCGCGGCCTCATGCCCAACCCGCGCACCGGCACCGTGGTCGACCCGGACGACCTGCCAAAGGCCGTCTCTGACGCGCGCCAGGGCCGCGTCGAGTTTCGGCTCGACCGCACGGCGCTGATCCACGTCCCGATCGGCAAGGTCAGCTTCGACGAAGACAAGCTGCTCGAGAACATGGCGACGATTGTCGACGCCATCGTCAAGGCGAAGCCGTCCGGCGCCAAGGGTCAGTACATCCGCGCTGCCTCGATCGCGACCACGATGGGCCCCGGCATCAAGTTGGAGCTGGCGCCGACGCTGGCTCTGACCAGCAGCTAGGGCGCGGAAACCTCGCGACAGAGGAGAAGAAATGATCGTCGTCCGCTTCAAGGTACGTTGCCGGCCAGAGAAAACGGAACAGGCGAGGGCAACGTTCCAGGAGGTCATCGAAGCCAGCCGGCCCTTAACGGGAGTTCTCAGCTTTGACATAGGCCAAGACCTCTCCGACCCCAACGCATTTGTCGCCGTTGAGGTCTTCGAGGATCGCGCCGCATTGGACCAACAAGAGACCCTGCCGGTTGTTCAAAAGACGATAGGTCTACTCGAAGAGCTAATGGCCGAAGCTCCGGAAGCGACCATATACAACGTATCCTCGGCCGAGCCGTGGGGCTAAGAGATCCCTGGTCATAACGACGCGCTCGATTAGCTACGGAGTCGCGATCGGCGTGCTCTGCCAGGCGACCATCTGCCAGCGGCCATCCCGCTTGGCGTATACGATCAGCACGCGCGGCGTTGGGTTGACCTCTCGATCGCGCAGCTGCACTCGGGCGTTGAACTTAGCCGTGATCAGCGCCGTGTCTCCAAAGGTTCGCACTGCCACGTCCGACATATCCATCGAAAGGTAGCGCGAAGCACCGGAGCGCAGGCCGCCTAGGTAGGACTCCTTCGTGTCCAGCATGCCGTTGGAGTGCACGTAGGTGAGGTCGTCACCCAGGAGCAGCTCCAACGCGGCGAAATCGTTCGCGAGCAGGGCCTTCACCCGGCCCGCGTCCGCCGCCAGGACTTCTCGCTCTACATCCGCGGCTGTCTGGACCATGACGACCTCCTCAAGACTCGCATGCTGGATGGCGCGCGATCATACCACCGTCCCTGCGCTTGCTCAGACTGAAGCGAGCCTCTACACTTACGCTTAATCAGCCAGAGACAGCGGGTGTCGAAGACCTAAGTTCCCGATTCGTCGGGGGCCCGCCGAGGCAAAGCGAACCGTGTTCGAGAAATCGTACGCGCCCTTGCCTCCTGGCGGGGGCGTTTTTGTTTGGCCCGATTGGACAAGACGCCTTAGGTGGCCCTTTAGGGGGTGCAGGGATCTCCCTGCTTAGATATCGGAGCGTTCATGCCAACCGAGAAGAAAGTCCAGGCCATCGAAGAGCTAACTAAGACGCTGTCTCGCAGCAGCGTCGTCATCGGCGCCGACTACCGAGGCCTGCGCGTCCACGAGGTCACCGCCCTGCGGCGGCAGCTGCGCGAGTCCGGCATCGAAATGCACGTCGTCAAGAACACGCTGTTCCTGCGCGCCGCCGAAGCCGCGGGTATCCCGGCCGTCGGCGAGCTGGCCGATGGGCCCACGGCGCTGATCTTCGGCTTCGACGACCCGCTCGCGCCGATCAAGACCATCGTCGAATATCAACGCACCGCCCGCAACACCTTCGCGGCGCGCCTGGCCTTCCTCGAAGGCCAGGTCTTCCCGGCCAGCCGCCTCTCGGAGTTGGCTGCCCTGCCGTCCAAAGAGGTGATGATCGCGGAGTTCGCCGGTATGCTCCAGTCACCGATCACAAGCCTCGTTTATCTACTGCAGGCCACGCTCCAGGAGTTCAGCGGCCTGCTCGATGCACGCGTCAGCCAGGTGGAAGGCGCGGCCTAGCCCAACCAGCGCAGTACAGGAGAAGAAATCATGGCAAGCAAGACTCAGGACATCCTCGAAGCGATTAAAGGCATGACGATCCTTGAGCTCAAAGAGCTCAACGACGCGATCAAGGAAGAGTTCGGCGTCACGGCAATGGCCCCGATGGCTGCCGCTGCTGGCGCGCCGGCGGCCGGAGCCCCGGCAGCTGTCGAGGAGGAACAGACCGAGTTCACGGTCGTGCTCAAGGACTTCGGCGCCAACAAGATCAACGTGATCAAGGCGGTCCGCGAGGTCACCACTCTCGGCCTCAAGGAAGCCAAGGACCTGGTCGAGGCCGCGCCTACCAACGTCAAGGAAGGCGTCGACAAGGCCGAGGCCGAGTCGGTGCGCGCCAAGCTGGCGGACGCCGGCGCCACCGTCGAGGTCAAGTAACAGCCTCGTTGCAGATCGCCATTGCAGGCAGGCTGGTGCGCTCCCGGCGTTGCCCGGGGCCGCTTGCCTGCCCTAAGCTTTGTTTGTGCCTGAATTCTTGACCTGCTTCGCCTGCGAGCAGGAACCAACGCAGCAGTGTCCGCGTTGTGGCCGGCCTTACTGCGACGATCACGGTGAGGACGTCTGCGACGCCTGCCTGCAACCGGCGAGCGGCCTGCCGTCATTCACGCTCTATCGTGGCTCGCTCCTGGCGCTGCTCATCGGCACCGCCGTGGCCGTCTGGCTGCTGATCCAACCGCCCGGCGGCGAGAGCAACGCCCCGCAGGCCGGCACCATCATCACTCCCACCTCCCAGGTCAGCGTCGACACGACGCCGCAGCCCGGCACGACCCAGACCGGGAACGGCACACCCGCCGCGAACACCACGCGCACACCCGCCCCTACCTCTACACCGGGCGGCTCCGGCGGGAGCGGCACCTACACGGTCGTCTCCGGCGATACACTTTCTTCGATCTGCTCGAGAGTCAAACCGGCCTCCATGAGCGTAACTGACTGTGTGGACCGGGTCGTCTCACTCAATGGCCTTGCGGACGCGGGAAGCATTACCCCGGGCCAGACCCTGAAGATCCCTCAATGACGTCGTCTTTCTCGCACTTTGACGATGAGGAACCGCTGGAGAACCGCGGACGGGTCGTAAAGATGGCGCTGGTCTACACGCCGATCGCTGTCGTCTCGCTCGCGTTCAGCGGCGTCGCGCTGTTCAACATCCTCAGCGGCAACACCGGCTTCATCTTCATGCTGACTATTTTCGGATTGGTAGGGCTGCTTACAGGCTTCCAGGCCTGGCAGTACATCAAAGACTTGAAGGCACGTCCGATGGAGTTCCGCGGCGATGTAATGCGCAAATGGCACAAAGGCAACCTCTTGTTTTTCTTCATGCCTTCGTACTACATCATGGTCGACAGCAAGGTGTTCACCGGCCACGTTTCCCGCGTCGAAAGCCACGGCGCCTACGTGCGGCTGGACTCGGGCGCCGAGGGCTACGTCCCGCGCAAGGAACTCGACATCGAAGTCAAGCGCGACGCCCAGGACATGGTGAAACCGGGAGAGCAGGTTTACTACAAGGTCACGGGCGTTGACGCGAACGGCGTATACCGGCTCAGCTGCCGCAGGGCGGAAGAACGGTCCGTCGTGGGTAAGATATTCACGGTTACCCGGGTCGAGTACGCCATGCTGCTGGAACTGGACCTGGTGAAGGTCACCTGCTACCCCAACTCCGCCACGGTCGAGCGCCTCGAGCGCTATGACGAGTCGGAGAAGAGGTTCATCCCTGCGACCACCGGATCAACCTTCTAAGCCCGAATACAACACCCGCATCCGCGAACTCCCCGCTGCCGAGCGGCCGCGTGAGCGTCTGCGCGATTTCGGGGCGGGCGCCCTCTCCAACGCGGAGCTGCTCGCCATCGTCCTGCGCAGCGGCTCGGCCCAGCAAAGCGTGCTCAACCTCGCGACCTCGCTGCTCGCCCGCCACGGAGGCCTGGGCGGCCTCGCGCGCCTCTCGTTCGCGGACCTGGTACGCGAAAAAGGCGTCGGTGAAGCAAAGGCAGCGGAGGTCCTGGCCGCCTTCCAGCTGGCGTTACGCCTCAACGCCCTGCAACCGGAGGAACGTCTCTACGTGCGCTCGCCCGCCGACGTCAACAACCTGCTCGGCGCCGAGATGTCTCTGCTAGATCAGGAGCACCTGCGCGTACTGTTGCTCAACACGCGCAACCAGGTCCTCGCCGTGACCGAGGTCTACAAGGGCAACGTTAGCTCCTCCCTGGTGCGCACCGCGGAGGTATTTCGAGAGGCGGTGCGCCAGAACGCTCCGTCGGTCATCGTGGTGCACAACCATCCCTCCGGCGACCCGGCGCCGTCACCGGATGACGTGGCCTTGACGAAGACGCTGGTGCAGGCCGGCCAGCTGCTGCAGATCGAGCTGCTGGATCACGTCGTCATCGGCGACAGGCGCTTCGCCAGCCTCAAGCAGCTCGGCATGTGGCCTTAGGGTTCGGAATTTTCCAAGACCGGCCTTCAGAATCGCCGCCGGGGGCGATGTCCTCCCGCCCTTCTCGCGGTCAAGGCACGAGCGCTGCAGCGAGCATCCCGCATAGCGGCCCTGCACTTGCCTGTGCCAGAATGAACAACGCGATGACTGAGAAACTGAGGGAGATCGCCACCTTCGCGGGCGGCTGTTTCTGGTGCACCGAGGCGGTGTTCCAGAAACTTCGCGGCGTCGAGAAGGTTGTGCCCGGCTACATCGGCGGCCACGTGCCGAACCCCACCTACAACGACATCTGCAGCGGCCTCACCGGCCACGCCGAGGCGATCCAGATTGCATACGACCCGCACGCGATCTCCTACGAACAACTGCTCGAGGTGTTCTTCGAGCTGCACGACCCTACGACGCTCAACCGCCAGGACGCCGACGTTGGCACGCAGTACCGCTCAGCCGTCTTCTACGAGAACGAGGTGCAGAGGGAGGCAATCGAGCGCGAGATTGCGCGGGTAAACGCCTCGGGAAAGTATTCAGGCCCCGTAGTAACGGAGGTCTCGCCGCTGAGTCAGTTCTACGTGGCGGAGGACTACCACCACAACTTCTACGAGGACAACAAGACCTACCCGTACTGCGCCATCGTGATCGACCCGAAGATCACGAAGCTCTACAAGAACTTCGGAGAGCTGGTCAGCTAGCGGTCTGCCTTCGGGATCACGAGCTTCAGCGCCGTGTGGGTTTGAGAGAAGCCAACGACCTTGATATCCAGGAGCCCCGCCTCACGCGCCGCAACCATCACGTCCGTGTCCTTGATCTCGGCTGTCTTGCCCTTCGGCGACACGACCCAGACACCGCCGGCGGGCTTGATCACGTCACGCAGCGTCTTCAGGCGCCCCAGGTCATCGACACGGTCCGCCTCGTAAAAGACGAGGTCCGCGTCTGACACCGGCCCGCCCCAGGCCGGCTCACCGACGCGCTCCCTCAGCTGCGAGATGAAATCGTGGTCCTCAACGCCGAGTACGGCAACGGTCATGCCCTGCTTCACGCCCAGCTTGTCGAGCAGGCCGCGCGGGTTGCGGATCTTCTCGGCCCACTTCGGCGCCTCGCGGCCGAGCTCGAACACCGCGACACCGCCGTCGTAGCCGACGTGCAGCTCGCCGTCCAAGGCGCTCAGCGACGTGACCTGGTTGAAGGGGATCTTGAGCCGGAAGTCGCCGCGAAAGATCAGCTCCGAGGTTTCGAGCAGCGCCTTGCCGTCGGAAACACCGCTCTTGTAGCTAACCCTGCAGATCGCTTCAGAACCCATCGATTGCCTGCTCCAGATTCGCGCCCATCCAGTGAGCGGCAGCCTCCTGCCGCCAGGCCAGTGGCTGCGAACCCATGCTCAGACCGCGACCAGCCGCCGCTGGTGCGCCAGTCTCGTGCCTTCGTGCTGCAGCAGCCAGGCCTTGATATCGAGACCGCCGCCGAAGCCGTGCAGGCGCTTGTCGGAGCCGACGACGCGGTGACACGGGATGACGATCGCCACCGGGTTGGCGCCACAGGCACTGCCGGCCGCCCGGAACGCGCCCGGGTTGCCCGCGGCCGCCGCGACCTGCGCGTACGTAAGCGTCTCGCCGAAGGGAATCCCGGAGATCACGTCCCAGACGCGACGCCGGAAGTCGCTGCAGCTGCCGAGGTCGATCGGGATGTCGAACTCGCGGCGGCTGCCGTCGAAGTACTCGCACATCTGCGCTTCGAGGGCTGTCGCGACGGCGCGCTCTGCGGGCGACATCGGCTCGTTGCTCAGCTCGGACGCCGTCGTCCGCGCGCGCCTCATCGGTGGCTCCCGCGTCGCGCCCAGGAAATCAAGGCGGCGCAGACCGCGAGGCGTCACCTCGGCGAATAGCACACCGAACGGTACCTCGATCGTGAAGCTCGCCAAGTGCGTTACTCGGAGTCTCGGACCAGGATCAGGTCCGCCGTCGGCAGGCCAACCGCCACCTTCTGCTGGCCAAAGTCTCGTAGCGAAACTGTGATCGTCGCGTTGGAAAGCGCCACTTCTTCGACCAGCAGACGTGTGTTGGGGATCAGGTGGTTGCGCTCCAGGTAGTGCATCAACGCCGCGTCGTCTTCCGCGTGCTCGGCGATGTTGTTCACGACCAGCGCCGCGCCTTCGTGGGCGTCACGCAGCGGGAACGCTTTCGACGGTTCGTCAGAGGCGAGGCCCGGGATCGGGTTGCCGTGGGGGCAGGTCTCCGGGTTGTCCAGCAGCGCCATGATCTGCTTCTCGATCAGCGGCGAAATCGCGTGCTCGACACGGTGCGCTTCGTCGTGGACCTCGGCCCAGTCGAGCTTGAGGATGTCTGTGAGCAGACGCTCCGCCAGCATGTGGCGCCGGATGATCGACTCGGCTCGTTGCTGGCCCTCGGCGCTGAGCTCGATGTGGTGGTCTGGCGCCAGCGTGACCAGGCCGTCACGCTCCATGCGCTTCAGCGTCGCCCACGCCGTCGGCGCCGAGACGCCCTTGCGCTCCTTGACGCGCGCCGCGATCACCGGCGCGCCTTCACGGCGCATGGTGTAGATCAGCTGCAGGTAGTCCTCGACGGTCTCGCTGGGTCGTTCAGGTTTCATGGGGCCTCTCGATCGTATGCAGCCCCCTGCGGCGCGTCAACTTGACGTTGACGTTAGCGCCGGCTTATTCGCGTCGCAGCTTCTGCTCCGCTTCCGCCGCCACGATGCGGTACACCTCCGCTAGCGGCAGAGACTTCTCCTGAGCGATGCGCCTGCACACCTCGTACTCCGGCGCGACGCGAGGCGCTTCTCCAGGCAAGCGCTTCACCTTCACCGCCGCCGGTCCCAGGCTGGACTCGAACTCGAATACGTCTCGTTCGGCTTCATAGCGGCTGACGTCCCGCACGCGCACGCCCAGCGTGCTGGTCTCGCGCAGCAGCAGCGCCACCATCTCCGACTCCAGCGCCTCATGGCACAGCACCGAGAGCATCACCGCCGGCCGGTTCTTCTTCATCTGGATCGGCGTAAACCAGACGTCGGCAGCGCCCTGCGCCAGGAGCCTTTCCTGCGTGTAGGCCAGGAGTTCCGCCGCCATGTCGTCGATATTGGTCTCGATCAGGCGCATGCGCTTACCCGCCGGCTCGCTCTCGCCCAGCCAGACGCGCAGCACGTTGGGCCGGTCCTCCGGGTCACGGCCGCCGGCGCCGTAGCCAACCTTGTCGATTCGCATCGCCGGCCGCTGGAAGCGCCCCAGCGTGGTCAGCAACGCCGCGCCGGTGGGCGTCACCAGCTCCCCCCGCGGTCCCTCGCCCTCCACGATCGGTGCGCCGGCACGCGCCACCAGCTCCAGCGTCGCCGGGGCCGGCAGCGGCAGCACGCCGTGCGAGCCCTTGCCCTCGCCTCGGCCCAGCGGCAAAGGCGACACGTATACGTCCTGCACGTCGAGCAGTCGCAGACCTGCGACCGCACCCGTCACGTCCACCAGCGCATCGACGGCGCCGACCTCGTGCAGCTCGACCTCCTCGACGCTGCTGCCGTGCACGCGCGCCTCGACCTCACCCAGGGCGCGGAACACCGCCTCGATGCGCCCGCGGTCTTTCTCCGGCAGCTTCGAACGGCGCACAACTTCGAGCACCTCCGCCAGCGAGCGGTGCCGTGGCGGCTCCTTGACGATGACGTCGAGCTTTGTCGCCGCGAAGCCGGCCCGTTGCACGCGCTCGGCCCGAATCTCGAAGGCGGCGGGCGGCAACGCCAGCTTCTCGACCTCGGTGCGGAGGGCGTCGAACGGCAGCCCGGCATCCAGCAGCGCGCCGAGGATCATGTCGCCGCTGGCGCCGGAGAAGCAGTCGAAGTAAGCAACGCGTGGCAAGGGCAGGCCTGGTCTAGTCGGCGCGCGGCGGCTTGTGGGTCAGGTTGTTGATCACGCCCGCCAGGTAACCGGCGCCAAAGCCGTTATCAATGTTCACGACGGAGACGCCGGCGGCGCAGGCGTTGAGCATCGCCAGCAGCGGCGCCAGGCCGTTGAAGCTCGCCCCGTAGCCGATCGACGTAGGCACCGCGATCACCGGCACGGATACGAGTCCCGCGATCACGCTGGGCAGCGCGCCCTCCATACCGGCAATAGCAACGATGACGTTGGCCTGCAGCAGCCCGTCGAGGTGGTCGAACAGGCGGTGGATGCCCGCCACGCCGACGTCGCTGGTCAGTGACGCCTCGCTGCCCATGAGACGGGCGGTAATCGCTGCCTCTCTGGCGACAGGCAAGTCGGCGGTCCCGGCGCACACGATAGCGATGCCCGGCAACAGCGTCCGCGGCTCGCGGTCGACGAAAGCGACGCAGGCCTGCTCGTCGTACTCGGCGTCCGGCACGGCAGCCTGGAGCGCGCGAAACCCTTGGCGATCGAGGCGCGTGACCAGCAGACGCCCCGTCTGCGCCACCAGCTTCTCCCCAATCGCGGCGATCTGGGAAGGCGTCTTACCCAACCCCAGCACAACCTCCGGCAGCGCGTCTCGCAGGCTGCGATGGTGGTCGATCTTGGCGAAGTCGAGGTCTTCGTACGGCAGATGACGCAGCTCCGCAAGCGCCTGATCGACGCCGACCGACCCGACGGCCACCTGCTCGAGCAGCAGCTTCAGTTTCTCGTTGACTCTATCCGCCTCCGAATTAGTGGACGGATTATAGCATCGGGTCCGGGGGTGTCCGAGGACATCCAACGTCATGTGCTACACTCTGCCGGTTGGCGGGGAAGCTGACAGCAGTACGCCGGCAGCGTGCTGCGGTCGATAAATCAGTGAATAGCTGGACTGAAAGGTCGCTGCTTGAGCTGGATCGACATAGCCATCCTCGCCACGATGATGTGGTTTACCTACGCGGCGTTCCACGCCGGCATGATCAGAGAGGTAATCACCATCGTCGGGGCCGTTTTTGCGGTCGCGCTCGCCGGTCTTTTCTACGTTGACCTCGCCGAAGACGTCCACGTCGCCATCGATAGCCAGGAGACGTCGCGCATCGTCGCCTTTGGCATGATCTTCGGCGCGACCATCCTGGCCTCCCAGCTCACCGCCATGTTCCTCAAACAAGCAGCGTCGTTGCTTCTCCTCGGTCTGTTCGACTCCGTTGGCGGCGCCGTGATCGGCTTCATCAAAGGCTTCGTCTTCGTAGAGATCGGCCTGATGGTGATGATCACGTTCGATTCGCTGGGCCTGAACGGTACCGTCGAGGACTCAGCACTGGCGCCGTTCTACCTCAACTTCCTGCCGGTTCTCAAACTCATCCTGCCGGCGGAATTCAAAGACGCAGTCAACGCCTTCTAGACTCCCCTGGGCACCTCTGGCTGACACTGGCGGCAGAAGCTGGTGATCCGCTGCCCCGCGGTGATCTCACTGATCGTGCTGCCGCAGCGCGGGCATGGCTCGCCGCCGCGACGGTGCACCCGCAGGTGATCGCGCCACTCTTTGTAGTCCAGGGACTCGCCCATCTTCTCCCAGACAATCGGCTCTGCCCAGCTCAGGACGTCTCGCGTCGCGCGATACAGCGCGCCGGTCTCCTCGTCGCTCATCTGGCTGCGCTTGCGGTAGGGATGCAGGCGCGCCTCCCAGAGGATCTCGTCCGCGTAGGCGTTGCCAATGCCCGCAACAAACTTGTGATTCACGAGCACGCTCTTGATCTGGCCCGTGTACTTACGCAGGCGCTCCCGGAAGATTTCCTCCGTCAGCGCAGGCGATAGCACGTCCGGCCCCATCTCGGCGAACTGAGGCAGCGACTCCAGAGTTTCGGGTGTCGCCAGGTAGACGCGGCCCATGAGGCGCTGATCGGCGTAACGCAGCTCCTTGCCTCCGCTCAAGCCCAGGACGAAGCAGGTGCGCGCGTGGCGCTTCTGCGCCGGGTCAGCGAGTGAGAAACGACCCGTGAGCATCGCATTGACCACCATGACCCGTCCACTCGCCAGCGTGAACAGGAGGAACTTACCGTGACGGTGGACTTCGCCAAGCGAATCGCCGGTCATGAGACGCACGAACTCGTCTCGTGGTACTCTGATAACGACAGGGATCGGAGTGTCAACCTTCTCGATGGTCTTCCCGGCCACGGTACGATTGAGGAACTTGCGTATCGCCTCGAGATCGGGCACTTCAGGCATAACAAGACTATTCTAGCTTCCACTTTTTGCCGAAAGTCTTTTGAGCCACACCTGCGTGAAGCGGCGTTCGAGTAGGCTTGCCCTAAGAGCGCTCCACTTCATAAGATTCGCAAGGTTTGCTCGACCAGAGCCGCCAAGGAGGATGCACCGCATTGGCCTACGTTGACAAAGAGATTGCCTGCAAGGACTGCGGTAACTCGTTCGTCTTCACCGCGGGCGAGCAGGAGTTCTACGCAACGAAAGGGCTTCAGAACGAGCCCGCTCGCTGCCCCCGCTGTCGTACAGCCCGGCGTACCGCCAGGGCTCAGGAGCCCGAGGAGGGCTACGTTCGATACGGTGTATTCGCCAGCTTTGGTGGCAAGACCCCGCGCCAGATGCACCCGGCGGCCTGCGCCGAGTGTGGCGTCATGACAGAGGTGCCCTTCATCCCGCGAGGCGACCGGCCGGTGTATTGCAGCTCCTGCTACAACAAGGTGCGTGGCGCCACGACTCCGAGGGCCACCTAACCCAAAGGCCGTCATGGCCACCGACCCCGAAATGCTGACTCAGCTCGCTCGCCTGCTGGCCGAAGACCTGCCTGCCTCGGCGAGCGGAGATGAGGTTCAGCGTGCCGTGGAGCAGCGCTTCGACCGCCTCGTCGACGGACTCATCTCAGAAACCGCGGCCAGCGACGACGTCTTCGACCGCGCTTCCGCCCTCGAGTTCCTCGAAGCGCGACTCAGCGACCTGCACGCCTGGCTCACGGACGAGCAAACCTCTCGACTTCGCCAGGCTCTTCAAGGCAAGGTCGAAGCATGGTAAGACGTATCGCGCTTCTGGTTTTCGCCGGCCTGACAGTCGTCGCAGCCGCCTGCAGCGGCGGCAGCAGCTCACCATCCTCCCCGACCACGCAGCCCCGAGTCACCACTGCACCGGCCCGGCCTGCCAACGGCCCCAGCGCCAGCGTCGAGCCGCGCAGCGGCCCTCCCGGCAGCGAGCTCACGGTTACCGGCAGCGGCTGGCCCTCCGGCGTGCTTATCGACGTAACCGGGACGGTGGCCACAGGCGTCAAGGCGCCTCCTTACGCCACGGTAGTCACGGACGGTTCCGGCGGCTTCGTGGCGCGTTTCCGGCTTGAGAAAACTCCCGATGGCAAAGAGCTGCAGGTGGGGCGATACGACCTGATTGCGCGCTCCGCCACCACCCAGGTAGACATCCCGTTCCTCGTCGAAAGCCGCCGCCCGATCTTCGGCCCCGGGCCCGGCGGCTAGCCGTAAAGCATCGACTCCAGACGCACCCGTACCTCGGGCCACTCGTCCGCCAGGATGCGAAACCAGGCCGTGTCGCGGTTGCGGCCTTTGATGATGTAGTGCGCCTCCTGGATGCCCTCGAACTTGAAGCCCATGCGCAGCGCGGAGCGCCGGGACCGCTCGTTCAGCGAATCGCACTTCCACTCCAGGCGTCGGTAACCCAGCTCGAACGCGTGCTTCAGCATCAGGTAGGTTGATTCCAGGTTCGCCTTGCTGCGTTGCACCAGGGG
>Ga0209640_10001248_pt1 | contig 21274 bp, 19 predicted proteins | sample RifCSP10_1_FD_184018 | JGI IMG/M metagenome (GOLD analysis project Ga0209640, IMG submission 184018) | Soil microbial communities from Rifle, Colorado - Rifle CSP2_sed 10_1 (SPAdes) (version 2) | ecosystem: Environmental > Terrestrial > Deep subsurface > Rock core/Sediment | place: Rifle...
AGGCGTGCTCCGCACGCCTGCAAACCCCCGCCTTCTCCCAATTATTCTAGTAGCTCATCCAGTTCACCAAAATCATCAAAATGCCGGCGGTAGCGGGCGACAAACTCGGCAGGGGAGTATTCCTGACCCTGGGGCCCCTGCTGTTCAAGACAGTAGCTCGCTGCAAGAGCGCCAACCTGGCCGCAGGTACTCCATTTCCATCCTCGGCTGAAACCTTTCAAAAAGCCGCCGCGAAAGGCATCGCCTACTCCCGTGGGATCGACGATGACCACCGGTTCAACCGCAGCAATGGAAATCTCATCACCTTCCGCATAAAGCGTAGCACCGAACTCCCCCCTCGTGACGACCGTAATGGTAGTCCGTTGCAAGATTTCAGGCAAGGACAGACCGGTTCGCCGCTGGATCATGCTCAGCTCGTAATCGTTCACAAATAGGGCCAGGGCGCCATCGACGCCAAAGAGCACATCGGCTTCATCCAAACGCGGGATTTGCTGGCTGGGATCGTATAAATAAGGAATGTTTAACTCCTTGCACTCCTTAACGTACCGTATCATGGCGCTGGGCTCGTTGGGTGATATCACGACCAGGTCCGGGCGTTCCCCATCCAACTCGTACAAGGATAACTCGCCAGCATAGGCCATGGCGCCAGGGTAAAAGCTGGCAATTTGAGCATTCGAACGATCAGTGTTGGCAAAGAAAGAAGCGGTGTATTCCCCAGGAATGACGCGCACGGCGGAGGTATCCACGCCCTTGCTCTCCAGCCAGAGACGATATTCTTCGAAATCCTCGCCCACGGTTGCCAGGAGGCGAGTGCGCTCGCCAAGCAACGCCATCGTGTAAGCGATATTGGGGGCAGTTCCGCCGCGCCGCCGGACCATGCTCTCCACCAGGAAGGAAAGGCTCAGCGATTCTAACTTATCGAGCAAAATATGGTCCCGAAAATAGCCCGGGAAGGACATCAAATGGTCATAGGCGACAGAGCCGGTCAATAAAATGTTCATTTTCGAATACAAAGTCTAGTGCTTATTGAACAGGTAACGTAATCTTAACACGAAGGTTTATTTCAAAAGGTGGAGTAACGATACCGTTCTCGGTTACGATAGCCGTGACCAGGCGATGGGGAGTGACGTCGAAGGCAGGATTTCGCGCCCGGGCGCCTTGCGGGGTGACGCGCTCGCCCTCCACTTCAAGGGCCAGCACCTCCGCTGGCTCGCGCTCTTCAATTGGAATGAGGGAGCCTTCTGCAAGGGATAAATCCACGGTTGAAGTAGGCACCACTGGATAAAAAGGCACGCCGTTATCATTTGCAGCCAGGGCGAGCATGTAAGTGCCGATCTTATTGGCGACGTCTCCATTTGCGGCCACGCGATCCGCTCCAACGAACACTTTTTGTACCTGTCCCGAGCGAAGGAAGTAACCAGCGGCATTGTCGCTGATGATCTCATAGGGGATTCCATACTGCTTCAACTCCCAGGCGGTCAGGCGGGCGCCTTGCAAGCGGGGCCTGGTCTCGTCGACGAGGACGTGAACGCGTTTGCCCATTTCGCTTGCCATACGGATGACGCCCAGGGCGGTGCCCCAATCCACAGTAGCCAGGGCGCCTGTGTTGCAGTGGTGAATAACGGTGTCGCCGTCACCAATCAGTTCCGCGCCGTGCCGGGCCATGCGCTGGTTGAGGGCCACGTCTTCGTCGGCGATGCGCTGGGCCTCGGCCAGCACGGTGTCCTTCAGGTTCTCCGCCGTGCCTGGCGTTTCCATGGCGATCTTCAACAACCGCTTCAGGGCCCAGGAGAGGTTGACCGCGGTAGGGCGGGCTTCCTGCAAAGTCTCAGCCGCGTTTTTCAGCTCGGCACGTAGAGCGGTGATTTCTTGCGCATTTGACTCGTTTGCGGCCAGGGCTAAGCCAAAAGCCGCGGTGGCGCCTATCGCTGGAGCGCCGCGCACTACCATGGATCGAATCGCTTCGGCAACCTGGCGGTAGTCGTCATAAGCAATGACTTCGAACTTGCCGGGCAACAGGCGCTGGTCGATCAGGCGCACCTGGTTTTTGGTATAGTCCCATTCTACTGTTCGCATAATTTTCAGCTCGTGAAGATCCGCGTCCGATAGAAGCCGACGGAGATCGTTACACGCTAAAAAAACGCCCTCGAAGGAGAGCGTTGTCTTCCACCGGCAAACTGAGTATAACATGGCTGGGCAGGTTTATCAAAGAAAAAGTGAGACGTGAAGACGTAATGCGTAATTCGTAATGCGTAAGCAGCAAAATGAACAGCTTGTCCAAATCGCTTGCCAAGCAAATACGATTGTGCTAAAATCTGCTCACGATGCTCCAATTTTCGCAGCCCCCCACTCGTCATCATCATACTATGATGACCGGCGCCCCGACCGGGCAGGATCGCTTTAAGGAGCTTCGTTTCATCTAGTTCTGGCTACCTTTACCAATGATTTTGCAGAGCGTTCCCCGGTTCGGGGAACGCTTTTTTTTATTTATGGTAAGCAAAAGGAGCGCGCATGATCAAGCAACGTGAGGATATCCGCATCGCCTTGCCCAGTAAAGGTCTTCTGGCCGAACCTGCCCTCGAGTTAATGGCCAGAGCCGGGCTGCGCGTGCACAAACCCAATCCGCGCCAATACCAGGCCAGCATCCCCAGCCTGCCCGCACTGACCGTAATCTTCCAACGTCCCAATGACATCGTCGTCAGCGTACGCGAAGGCAGCGTGGATTTCGGCATCACCGGCTGGGATGTTTTCAGCGAACATTGTCATAAGGATGACGGTCATTCCAATGACGGTCATCGGAATGACTCGGCCGGACGCCGCCGAGGAAGGCGGCTAGAGCAAAATGGCGAGGACCGCGCCATCCTGCCCCTACACAAACGGTTGGGGTTTGGACATTGCACGCTAAATGCGATCGTGCCGGAAAGCTGGGAAAAGGTTGAAAACATGCGGGATCTAAAGAAACACCAGGAGCGCCTGAAACGACCGCTGCGGATCGCGACGAAATTCCCAAACCTGAGCAGAAAATTCTTTGACCAGCACAGATACCCAGACGCCGCCCTGATCACCGCCGAAGGCACCCTCGAGATCGCCCCGACGGTCGGCTACGCAGACCTGATCGTCGACCTGATTTCAACCGGCACGACGCTGCGCGACAACCGCCTAAAACCATTAAACGATGGTTTGATCCTCAGTTCGCAAGCCTGCCTGGTCGCCAACCGCGCCCGCCTTGAACAGGAACCAAGGGTGTTGGCTGTCGCCCGGCAGCTGCTGGAATTCATCGTAGCTTACCTGCGGGCTTCCGAGAACCTGGCGCTCTTCGCCAACATGCGCGGCGAATCGCCGCAGGCGATCGCCCAGAAAATGTTCACCAAAAAGGTGATCAGGGGGCTGCAAGGTCCAACAATCTCTCCGGTGATCACCCAGCAAGGGGATACCTGGTTTGCCGTAAACTTGATCGTGCGCAAGGACCAGCTGGCCCAGGCAATCAGCGAATTACGCGAGGTGGGTGGCAGCGGCGTAGTGGTGACCCCGGTGACGTACATCTTCGAAGAGGAACCGCAGGAGTACCGGGAGATGCTGGAGGCGTTACGATGTTGAAAATATACGATGTCGAGACCGCCCAGAAAACAATCCTTAAGAGGGTGCCCCTGAATACCATGGAATTCCCACCTGCGGTGTTGGCAGCGACTGAAAAGCGCTTTGGAGCAGGCGTAACGCCGGCGCAAGCGGTGTCGGAAATCGTGACCTCTATCCGGCTTGAAGGCGACCAGGCGCTGCGGCGCTGGACACTGAAACTGGATGGCGCTCAACTCGACGATCTTAAGATTACCCCGTCTCAGATGGCACTGGCCTATGAAAATCTTCCGCCAAAACTAAAGGAGGCCATGACCGTATCGGCGGAGCGGATCCGCGCCTTCCACAAGCTGCAGCCCCAGCCCAATTGGAATTCCGGCGACCTCGGAGGGCTCCTCGGCCAGCGCGTTACCCCCATAAATACGGTGGGCGTATACGTTCCCGGAGGCACCGCGCCGCTGCCCTCCTCGCTGTTAATGGCAGTTATCCCGGCGCAGGTGGCGGGAGTAAGGGACATTATCGTGTGCACGCCGCCTGACCCCGCTCCCAGCATCCTGGCTGCTGCGCACCTCTGTGGCATCGAAGAGGTTTATCAGGCCGGGGGCGCCCAGGCAATTGCGGCCATGGCTTTTGGGACGGAAAGCATCCCAAAAGTGGACAAGATCGTCGGAGCGGGAAATTTATTCGTAACCCTGGCCAAGCAGCAGCTATACGGGTTCGTCGGTCTCGATGGGCTGGCGGGACCGACCGAGACTATGATAATCGCCGATGAGAGCGCCCGGCCGGACTGGGTGGCTGCAGACTTGCTGGCGCAGGCCGAGCATGATGTTCTGGCCAGCGCCATCCTCCTGACCCCATCGCCCGGCCTGGCCAGCGCAGTGCAGGCCAGGGTCGCCCGGCAGATGGAGGACCTGCCGCGCGCCGGGATCATCGCCCAATCCCTGGCGCAGCGCAGCGGCATCGTCATCACCGCTGACCTGAATACGGCCGCAGCCCTGGCAAACGAGTACGCCGCCGAACACCTGTGCCTGGCAATCCGGGATCCCTGGTCGCTGGCAGAGCAGATCAACAACGCCGGTGGTTTGTTCCTTGGTGAGCGTTCCTTTGAAGTGCTGGGGGATTATATCGCCGGTCCCAGCCACGTAATGCCGACCGGCGGAACGGCGCGCTTCGCCTCCCCTCTCAATGTCCTGGATTTCGTTAAGATCACCAGCCTGATCGCTTTGGACGATAAAACCAGCCGCCAGCTCATCCCCCAGGCGGCGGAATTTGCACGGGCCGAGCAGCTCGCCGCCCATGCCGCCGCGGCCGAGGCCCGCCTGGCAGGAGGGCAAGATGTTTGAACCCGAGCGCCTCATCCGCGCCCACATCCGGAAGATGCCGGCCTACGAACCGATCTTGCCCTTTGAAGTGCTGTCCGAACAGCTGGGCATTCCTGCAGAAGATATTATCAAGCTGGACGCCAACGAGAACCCTTACGGTCCGCTGCCCGCGGTGAAAGAAGCGCTGGCGAACCTGGCCTACCCGCATATCTACCCGGACCCCGAAAGCCGCCAGCTGCGCGCCGGCCTGAGCGCATACCACCGGGTACCGGTGGAAAATATCCTGGTGGGCGCCGGGGCGGATGAGCTGATCGACCTGACCCTGCGGCTGCTCATCGAGCCTGGTGATGCCATTCTCAACTGCCCGCCGACCTTCGGCATGTACACCTTTGATGGCGACCTCAACGGCGCCCGGATCATTTCGATCCCGCGTACGATGGACTTTGCAATCGATGTAAATACCATCGAAACCGCTACCCGAACTGAACGGCCAAAATTGATCTTCCTGGCCAACCCCAACAATCCGGATGGCGGACTGGTCGCCAGGGAAGATATCGAGAGGTTGTTGAGGCTTCCGCTCGTCGTCGTCGTGGACGAAGCGTACATCCAGTTTGCGCCGCCACAGGCTGGCATGATCCGGGAAGTACTCGAACGGAAAAACCTGATCGTGCTGCGCACTTTCAGCAAGTGGGCTGGGCTGGCTGGGCTGCGAGCCGGATACGGCATCTTTCCGATTGAACTGATGGCCCACCTGTGGAAGATCAAGCAACCCTACAACCTTTCGGTTGCCGCATCCGCCGCAGCTTGCGCCGCGCTGCGCGGCGCCGGCCAGCTAAAGGCGCTGGCCGGCGCAATCATCTCCGAACGGGAGCGCCTCTTCCTGCAACTGCAAGAAATCTCTTACCTGGAACCGGTCCGCTCCCACGCCAACTTTATCCTCTGCCGGGTGACTGGGCGGGATGCGAAAGAGCTGAAAGCTGACCTGGCGCGCCAGGGCATCCTGCTCCGTTATTTCAACAAGCCCGGCCTGCAGCAGACCATCCGCATCAGTGTCGGAAGAGCAGAGCATACTGCTGCCCTGATCCAGGCTTTGAAAGAACTGGAGGCAAACGCATGAGAATTGCTGAAATCAAACGAACCACTGGGGAAACCGAAATCTTCGCCCGCCTTAATTTGGATGGCGCAGGCAATTACCAGATTGATACGGGCATCGGCTTTCTCGATCACATGCTCAGCCACGTGGCCGTGCACGGCTTATTTGATTTGGAGGTGAAGGCCGCGGGCGATTTGCACGTCGACGTCCACCATACGGTCGAGGACTGCTCCCTCGTTTTGGGCCAGGCGGTCGATCAGGCTCTCGCAAACCGGAAAGGAATCGTGCGCATGGCTTCTGCCTACGTTCCGATGGACGAGGCCCTGGCCTTCGTCGCTATCGACCTCTCCGGCAGACCCTATGCAGTCGTTCAGGCCGGCTGGCATGCGCCCGAGGTGGGAGGCGTTCCGAACAGCTTATGGCAGCATTTTCTGGAATCTTTCGCGGGAACGGCGCGCTGCAACCTGCATGCCCGCGTGCTCTACGGGCGCGACGACCACCATCAGATCGAGGCGGTTTTCAAAGCCCTGGGCCGGGCGCTCGACGCGGCCTCGCGCCTGGATGCGCGCCGGGCGGAACAAATTCCCAGCACCAAAGGAAGTTTGTAGTGATCGCATTAATCGATTATGGGATCGGCAATTTGCGTTCCGTTGAGAAAGCGCTTGCCGCGGTTGGCGCTGAAGTGCAGCTGACCAGCGCACCCGAAGTGATCCGGGCAGCGGACAAGGTGGTTCTACCTGGGGTCGGCGCTTTCGGCGACGGCATGGCCGGCCTGCGCCAAAGAGGCCTGGAAGCGGTGATCGAAACAGTTTTGCAGGAAGGCAAAGCGCTGCTGGGCATCTGCCTGGGTATGCAGCTGCTTTTTGAGGTAAGTTATGAACTTGGGGAACACCGCGGTTTGGGCCTTCTACCAGGAGAAGTGCGCAAGTTTGAACGGGGGGATTTGAAAGTCCCTCAGACTGGCTGGAACCAGGTGCGCGCAGAGAAAGACTCTCCCTTGCTGTCAGGCCTGGCGCCGAACAGTTACGCCTATTTCAACCACAGCTATTACTGCGAACCTGCCAACCGGGAGGACATCCTGGCCAGCAGCGAATATGGCGTTCGCTACGCTGCCGTGGTCGGCCGGGGACGCCTGTACGGTGTGCAGTTTCACCCCGAGAAAAGCCAGGCGGTCGGTCTGCAGATTTTGCGAAATTTCGTGGAGCGCGGTTGATGCAGGGCTTTACCGTTTATCCGGCCATTGACCTGCGCGCTGGAAAGGTCGTGCGGCTGAAGCAAGGAGATCCAAACCGCCAAATGGTTTATACAGACGATGCGGCCGCTGCGGCGCGCAGCTGGATAGAACAGGGCGCCAGCTGGCTCCACGTCGTAGATCTGTCGGGCGCGTTTGGGGAGAGCGTAGAGGAAAATCAACCGGCGCTTGAGCAATTACTTAAGGCTGTTGGGGGAACTGGACCTGCTGTGAAAGTGCAGTTCGGGGGTGGGCTGAGAAGCCTGGAAGACGTCGAACGCTTGCTCTCTCTGGGGGTAAGCCGCGTGATTCTGGGCACGCTGGCAGTTTCCGCTCCCGATCTGGTCAAAAGGGCTGTTGCGCGCTTTGGCGCAGAAGCTGTCGCGGTGGCCGTTGACGCCCGGCATGGAAAGGTGCGGGTGCAGGGCTGGCAGGCGGAGACGGACCTGGACCCCTTCGAGTTTGCCGGCCGGTTGAGCGAATCTGGCGTGCGGACCGTCATTTTCACGAACATATCCCGCGATGGAGTCGGTCAGGGGGTAGACGTGCAAACCAGCGCGCGCCTGTCTCGCGAAACGGGACTGGCGGTGATCGCCGCGGGCGGGGTGAATGCTTTAGCGCATATCCGCAAAGCGCGCCAGGCGAATTTAAGCGGCGTGGTGGTGGGGCGGGCGCTGTATGAAGGGAGATTCACCCTGAAGGAGGCCCTGGAATGTTAGCCAAGCGAATCATCCCCTGCCTGGATGTTAAGGATGGCCGGGTGGTCAAAGGCATCAACTTCATTAATCTGCGGGACGCCGGTGACCCCGTGGAACAGGCACGCCTTTATGATCAAATGGGCGCCGACGAGCTGGTCTTCCTTGATATCACCGCCAGCCCGGAAGGGCGCAATACTACTGCCGGAATGGTACGGCAGGTGGCCGACCAGGTCTTCCTGCCTTTGACCGTGGGAGGCGGCATCCGAATCGTGGAAGATATCCGCACGATTTTGCTGGCAGGCGCTGACAAAGTCAGCATCAATACCGCGGCGGTGAAGGATCCAGCGATCCTGGCCATGGGCGCGGAACGCTTCGGCAGCCAGTGCATCGTTCTGGCGATCGATGCCCGGCGCAGAAAAGACGGGCGGTGGGAGGTTTACGTACATGGCGGGCGCACCCCTACCGGCCTGGACGCCCTCGAATGGGCGCAGAAAGGGGTGTCATCCGGCGCAGGGGAGATCCTGCTGACCAGCATGGATGCCGACGGGACCATGCAGGGATATGACCTGGCATTGACGCGAGCTGTGGCCAAGGCGGTGAACGTGCCGGTGATCGCCAGCGGCGGAGCGGGTCGCGTGGAGCACTTTGGCGAAGTGCTCACCCAAGGAAAGGCTGATGCGGCCCTGGCGGCCTCCCTTTTTCATGATAACCACTTAACCGTTGGAGAAGTGAAGAGGTATTTGGTGGAGAGGGGCGTAGCGGTGAGGCCGTGAATCGTGAAGACGTAATCCGTAATTCGTAATGCGTAATGCAAAGAAGATCGAGCCGAAGACGAAGTACGCAATACGCACCACGCAATATGGAGTAGCCAGGAAGGGAAGGATGTACGGACTTAAATATGATGAACAAGGCTTGATTCCAGCCGTGGTCCAGGATGTGGCCACCGGTGAGGTTTTGATGGTGGCCTGGATGAACGCGGCGGCCTTCGAGCGTACTCGGGAGACCGGGCAGGCGCACTTTTGGAGCCGCAGCCGGGAGGAACTCTGGCACAAAGGCGCCACCTCCGGCAATGTGATGCACGTGCAGGCCATCCTGGTGGATTGTGACGCCGACACATTGCTCCTGAAGGTCAAACCTGCCGGTCCAGCCTGTCACACCGGCGAGCGCAGCTGTTTCTTTCGTGTACTTCGTGTTTAAATCCTGCACCACTAAGGAGCTTAACCATGCTGCCGAAATTATTCGCGATTATCGAGGATCGCAAAGCTAATCCCCGGCCCGGATCGTATACGCTACAGCTGATCGAAGCCGGTGAAGATTCGATTCTGCAAAAGATCGGGGAGGAGACAATTGAAGTTTTGCTGGCAGCCAAAGACCAGGGCGACCGGCGAGTTATTGAGGAGATAGCCGATCTCTTCTATCACAGCCTGGTGCTGCTTTCTTTCCGCGGATTAAGCCTTCAGCAAGTCGAAGATGAACTGGCTCGCCGGCACGGCGAGAATCAAACGCCATGATCATCCTGCTTTTGGACATGGATGGCGTGCTCCTGGACCCGCAGGGCTACCACCGCGCCCTCGTCGATACGGTCAAGGAAATCGGACGTTCGTTGGGTTTCCAGAAAGTGGAGGTTCGCCCAGAAGACATCGTCGCATTTGAGGCGGCCGGGATTTCAAGCGAGTGGGAATCGGCAGCAGCATGCGCGGCCTTGATGCTGGTCAGGCGCTGGCAGCAGAACGCAGAAATCGCCTTTCCCGCCAACCTGGCGCCATGCTGCGAGCCCAGTCCAGGCTTGAATGCGCCGGATTTTGAAGCCTTTGCCCATTCGCTCGATAAGATCAATTCAACGGAATTGACTGCCTTACAAAGGATCGAGACGGCCGTAATCGAACAGGCGCCGGATCTGTCGCCTGGTCAGGTGCGTTCGCTACAAAACCTCATCAGAAATGCCACTGCCGCGGAGCAGTCCCTCCTCCACCGCACCTTTCAGGAATTCGTGCTGGGAAGCCAGATCTACGCTGAAGTCTACTCCTACCCGGCGGCTTTGAACACGGATAGCTACCTTTTGCGCTTCGACCGGCCAAATTTATCGCCAATTGAGCAAGCCGAGTTAAGGCAGTGGCTGGTCCACAAGGAGCGCGCCGCCGCAGTTCTAACCCTGCGTCCCTCACAGTCCCCGGGCCACCAGGTTTTCAGCACACCTGAGGCCGAGCTCGGCGCCCAGCACGCCGGGCTGGGCGAAGCACCGATCGCCGGTTATGGAGGTCTGCTCTGGCTGGGGCAAAAATGGGGGATCAACCCACGCTCTTTTGCCAAACCCTCGCCCGTACACGCTCTGACGGCGCTACGTCTGGCTCTAAATGATCCCCTGGAAGAAGCCTTGATTACCAGCGCACGGCTGGTGAAAGACGATGATGACGATGGAGGGTGGAAGCGACTGAATGGAGCGCAGGGAGTAATATTTGAGGACACTTCGGCGGGACTGAAGAGCCTGGCAGCTGCCCAAAAGGCGTTGCGAAAGCATCATGTTTACTTAGACGTGGAACTGAATGGGATCACCTCAGACCCCAAAAAGCGCCGCGCCCTAGAGTCCGCCGGCGCCAACGTATATCCATCTTTATCAGATGCTCTTCGAACTGCAGGAATTCTGTCCCTATTCTCCTGATTGCCTGATTGTCTGACTACCCAAGCGATTGTCTTCAATCGCCATTGCCTGATCGCCTAAGAGTGGCTCGCCTTCGACTGCGGATTCACCCATCAAGTTCAGGAAGCGGCGCTCCAGCTCCATTGCTACGGATTTTGCATTCTTTCCATCCAATGGAATTTGCCCGCCGGCGATGGTGCCGTGCCCTCCGGCTTTGCCGGGGGGAAGAATAATCTCTTGCACCATGGATCCGGCATCCTTACCAATCGCGGTGCGCAGGGAAAGATAAAGAGTAGCGTTATGGTAGCCCGTACAGAGCGCAGCCTGGATGCCGTCCAGGCGGATCAACAAATCGGCCATCTCCGCAGGCAGATCGGGGCGATGGAGTTTTCCCAAATCTGCGACGATGGATTTTCCAAAAATGCGGGTGGCGTTCAACCCCTTGCTGAAGGCGCGAAAATAGACACGCGACAATCCGGCTTGCGCGATTTTGACCAGCTTTTGGCGGTCAAGCCAGCCCAGCAATTTGGTATAAATTATGATGTCAAGGGGAGTAGCGTTGCGCGCCAGGCCCAGGGTATCGGTCTGTAAGCCATAAAACATGGCAGTAGCCAGGTCGCCATCGGGCGTGATTGCGGCAGATTCCAGGTATTGATAGATCAGGCTTACCGTCGAGCCAAGATCCGGTCGGACATCCACAAACCGGACCAGGGAAAGTCCTTCACGCAAAGGATGATGGTGATCGAAAACGATCTGGGGGACAAAATCGAGCGGCAGGATATTGTTGCCGGCTCCAGGCTGGGTATCCACCAGGGCGACAGCTGAATAACTGCTCAAGTTTACCAACAGGTTTACATATTCCCACTCTGGAGCCAATTCAGATAGTAAGGCGCGGTTCTCGGCGCGCGCAACGACCCCGCTGTAAACCAGCCGTGCCTGTATCCCCCAGGCCTGCTTGAGCAGGAACGCCAAAGCCTTGCCTGAAGCGAGTGCGTCGGGGTCCGGGTTGTCGTGGGTCAGGATGAGGACCGGCCCTGAACCACAGGCCGACCGCAAGTGCTCCAACCGCTCTTGATCTACGGAATACCGCGCTGGGGCCTCGGCATCATCCTGCATTTGAACCTCCTGACTAGATACCCCCAGGACCTCTGTTACCTCAAATTGGATAATCCCGATTATATTGTAAGGATTAAAAACCGTCAATTTTCATATTGACATTTGCCTCGCCTGTAGTGTATAGTCACCCGCGTGGAAATTCTGAGAAAATTAATGCTGGTCCTGCTGCTGGGTTCATTTTCACTGGCTTGCAACCTGGTGAACAATCTACCTTTCCGGCAAACTCCAACGCCGACTTTGACGCCCTCGCCTACGGTGACTCCTACCGCCACCAGCACGCCGACGCCCACGCCCACTCCAACGCCACTGCCTGCCGCGCGGGTTACCAGGGGAGATCAAGCCATCTTTCATGGTGATTGGGATGAAGCGCTGGTAGAATATCGCACAGCGCTGGCAGATAATCCGGATGCAGAGGTACTGGCAGCCGCGCTGGTGGGAATTGGCCGGACCTATTATTTGGATGGAGAATACGAACTCGCCAGCGAAACCCTGGAAGTGCTGGTCGACGATCATCCCGATTCCCCTCACACTGCCGAGGCTTTTTTCCTCCTGGCGCAAGTTTTATCGGCTCTGGACCGGCCCATTGAAGCCGGCGAAGCGTACCGCCAATACCTTAAACTTCGTCCTGGCATCATCGATAGTTACGTTTACGATCGCATCGGCGATGCCCTTCTTTCAGCTGGTGAATATGCGGAAGCAATCCGGCAATACCAGAACGCCCTGCAGTCTCCCCGCTTGAATGGGGACCTCTCTCTCGATATCAAAATCGCCCGAGCCTATGCCATGGCAGGGGACTATACCACCGCCATTATTGGATATCGAGATATTTACGAGAGGACTACCAGCGATACAGTCAAGGCGCAGATGGCCGTGTTGATCGGGCGAGCCTATGCGGAGACAGGACAAATGGAGCCAGCTTACGAAGCCTATCTTGATGCTGTTGAAAACTTCCCCCAAGCGGGCGATGCATACACCGCCCTTCTGACGTTAGTCACCGACGGCGTTCCGGTTGACGAATTGGATCGAGGGTTGGTCGACTACTATGCCGGTGAGTACGGGGTCGCCCTGGCTGCTTTTGACCGTTACTTGCAAAGTGAACCGGAAGACCTGGCCATTGGCCACTACTTCAAGGGGCTCTCCTTCAACGGATTGGGAGTGCATCAGCAGGCGATCGCGGCCTGGGACCAGATAATTGATGAATTTCCCGACTCGCCCTATTGGGATAAAGCCTGGGAGATGAAAGCCTTTACCCAATGGTTCCATCTGGACCAATATACCCAGGCCGCGCAGACTCTGGTCGAATTCGTGGAAGAGGCGCCCCTTCACGCACGGGCGGCTGAATTTCTCTTTGACGCCGGAAGTGTTCACGAACGCGCCGGCCGGCTGCAGCGCGCCGCCAGCATCTGGGAGCAGGTCGGGCTGGAGTACTCTAGATCCGACCAGGCTTTCCGCGCCCTGTTCCTGGCGGGCATCACTCGTTACCGCAGGGAGGATTATCGCGCCGCGCATGCTCTCTTCCAGCAAGCCCTGCCCCTGGCCAGAAATCTCAGCGAAAAATCTGCGGCCACTTTCTGGAGCGCCAAATGCCTGCAAGCCCAGGGAGAAAGCGATACGGCGCGAGCTGCCTGGGAGGAGGCGGCCGCCGTGGATCCAACCGGATACTACAGCGAGCGGGCGCGGGACCTGGTCGCCGGGGTACCACCTTTTGCCCCACCCCAAGAGTATGTTCTCTCCTTTGATCCAAAATCCGAACGAGCCGAAGCCGAAGCGTGGATGCGCACGGTTTTCAACCTGCCGGAAGATATCGATTTGTCCGGTCCTGGTTCTCTCTCCGACGACCCGCGCTTTCAGAGGGGGAACGAGTTGTGGCAGCTGGGATTGTATGATGAGGCCAGGCAGGAATTTGAAGATTTTCGCACATCCATCCAGTCCGATCCGGCCAATAGCTACCGGCTGGCAAATCACCTGATAGAAATTGGTCTCTACCGGTCGGGGATTTTCGCAGCTCGCCAGGTTCTGGAAGTGGCCGGCATGGACGATGCCGAAACGATGAGCGCGCCGGTCTATTTCAACCATCTGCGCTTCGGCGCCTACTTCAGAGATGAGGTAATCTCGCTGGCACAGGAATATGATTTCCACCCATTATTCCTCTTCAGTGTGATGCGCCAGGAAAGCCTGTTTGAAGGATTTGTCCGCTCATCCGCCGGAGCACGCGGATTAATGCAGATTATCCCCAGCACGGGGGCGGAGCTCGCCGCGCGTCTGGGTTGGCCTGAAGGATATACCGAAGACGACCTTTACCGCCCAGTTGTCAGCATTGCGTTAGGCGTGGAATACCTGGACCGGCAGCGTGCCTTTTTCGGCGGCGACCTGTATGCAACCCTCGCGGCTTACAACGGTGGTCCGGGCAACGCCAACACCTGGAAGGGAATGTCGCCGGCGGACCCGGACTTGTTCGTCGAGATCATCCGTTTCGACGAGACCCGTACATACATTAAAAGGATTTACGAGATCTTCAGCATTTACCGGCGGCTCTACGCACTCGAGCCCTAACGAGACGGAGCACGGGCACAGTAGGGACGTACTGCTACTGCGTACTGCGTATTCCGCATTGCTTATCCCGCCCGATTCCTCCTCGAGGTACGCATTACGCCTCCCGTTTCACGTTTTACGTTTCACGTCTCACGTTCTACGGCGTTGCAGCCGGCTCCTCCAGGCTGACCGGCTCGCTGCCAGTCGTCGGAGTGACGTCTTCCCGGGCAGCGCTGGCCACCAGGAACCAATCCGTGATCGTTGTGAAGCGATCGCTGGTATCCAAAAGCGGTCCGATGGTCACACCCTGTACGCGCTCGTCGACGGCATAAGTATAAACCGGATAAAAGAGCGGCAGCGCTGGCAGCTCGTCAACAAAGCGAACCTGGAAGTTGCGGTAGAGCCTCGTCCGCTCGGTCAGGTCCACCGTAACGCGCGCCTGTTCCAGGTACTCGCTCGCCTGGCGATCGTCCCACTTGCTGTAATTCTGACCGCTGGAAGTCTGAGATTGGTGCCAGAAGGGATACGGGTCTGGATCAGGAGAGCGCGCCAGGTTGATATCGACCAGGGTCGCCTGGAAAATACGCGGTTCTAAATGATCGCCGACCAATTCTTCATAAGAAACCGGCTGTAGCTCAACTCCGACGCCAAGTCGCTGCCAATCCCGTGCGATCGCCTCGGCTAAAACGGTGTGCTGCGGATCATCCGGATACAGCAGTTCGAAGGCCAGCTCGGTGTCCTCCTTGGTCCGCACACTGCCTCCTTCGGCTGGGATCGTGTAGCCGGCGTCTCTTAACGCTTCCACGGCTTGCTCAGGATTGTAATCAATGTGCTCAATCCCATCGTAAAAAGCCCAGGTTCCTGGGAAGATCGGCCCGTCGGCGACGATCGCCTGGCCAGCGTATGATATATCGATCATCCTCTGCCGGTTCAATCCCATCAAAAGGGCGCGGCGAATCTCGGCCTCCTGGAAAAAGGGCAGCTCGGGATTGTCTAGATTAAGTAAAATCAAGGTGAGTTCAGGTAGCCTGCCGGTATAAAGGTTGAGCGCTACTTCTTTAAGAGCGGCAGGCAGCACTTCTGAGTTGACCCGGCTGATGCCCTCCACCTCGCCGGCCTGATAAGCCTGCAATGCGCTCTGGGAGTCCGGATAAAACCGGAAGATCATCTGCTCTACAAAGGGCGGTTCCCTATAATAATCATCAAACCTCGCCAGGGAGATCCCAACCATCGCCCCATCCTGGATGATCAGCCGGTCGAAGCGATAAGGTCCGCTTCCAACCGGCTCCAGGTTGAACGGCGCGTTGATCAGTTCCTCCGCGTTCAAATCGCCCAAGAGGTGTTCAGGAAGAATCCCAAAGGTCAGATAGTCCAGAAAGGGGGAAAATGACTCTGGCAGGCGAAACTGCAGCGTGTATTCATCGAATGCCTCAGCATCAACCTCCATCCAAAGGTCCCTGACGTCGTCGGGAACCGGGAGGTCTTCATTCCGCAATAAATCGATGGTGAAGAGCACATCCTCGCTGGTAAGCGGTTCCCCATCGTGAAAGACGGCATCTTTATGCAGGGAAAAATTATAAATCTTCCCATCCTGCGTGATGCCCATGGATTCGACCAGATCGTGCTGGGGCAATCCCCGGGCGTCAAAACGCAGCAAACCGCTGTAAAGCAAATAATCCAGATCGCGATCGGGAGGGTTATAAAAATCGAGTACAGGGTTGAGCCTGCTCAAAGACCCGACCATGGCTTCTGTGTAAATCCCACCTGTAGCGGGTTTGACTTCAGGTGCAATTGGCTGCAGCACAGGTTGCTGGCCAAGGAGCAGAACGGCGATCGCTGCCAGTGCCAGTAAAACAATCAGGATTTGCCAGCGGAATCTTTTCATAGCGAAAACAAAAAGGGCGCTCTCCGGCCGTAGCTGCGAGTCGCCTTTTGGCTTCCCAAACAAGACGGCCAGGAGCGCCCTTCTCTAGCCAGCTTAGCCAGATATAACAACAGTAGCAATTGCTAAGAGAAAGAAGACAACGCTTAGACCAATCGTGATGCGGAACAGGGTCTTTTCAATGCCGCGGCGAGCGGTAAAAATGCTGCCGGTATCGGCGCCGGTCAGCCCTCCGAGCCCTGCGCCTTTACTTTGTAGGATCACGCTTGCGATCAGGGCAATTGACGTTATAATCAGTGCGATGTCGAGATATACTTCCACACTTACCTCCGGGTGAAATTGCTTGCTGGTGGAATTTGGCAGGCGGATTATACCGTTCGCAATGGGTTAAGTCAATTAGATGCACGAAATCGTCGTAAATTTACATATGCATACGCCGTACTCGGATGGCCATGGAACGCATGGCGAGATCGCTGAAGCAGCCCTAAAAGCCGGGGTAGATGCCGTCATCGTCACCGATCATAACGTGTGGGTCAAGGGTCCCGGCGGCTACCATCAAAATGGAGACCGGCGGGTGTTGATGCTGATCGGCGAGGAAATCCACGACCCGTCGAGAGAGCCCCAGAAAAATCATTTGCTGGTCTTTGGCGCCAATCGCGAATTAGCCCCGATGGCAGAGGATCCGCAGCGCCTGATCGATGCAGTGGAACAGGCTGGCGGGCTATCCTTTATCGCTCATCCGGTTGATCCGGCAGCCCCAGCTTTTGGCGAGCCAGATATCTCCTGGGTCTCATGGAATGTTCAGGGCTTTGACGGCATCGAGCTATGGAATGGCATGTCAGAGTTCAAATCTCTGCTGAAAAGCCGCTTGTATGCCCTGTACTATGCTTACAACCCGGAACGCATCGCTCACGCCCCTTTCGACGAAACTCTGCGAAAGTGGGACGAGTTGCTCGACCGGGGTCGAAAAATAGTGGCCATCGGTGGCTCGGATGCACATGCCCTGCCAGCCAGCATGGGGCCTCTAAAGCGCACTCTGTTTCCGTACGAATTTCACTTCCGTGCGATCAATACCCACATTTTGCTCGTGGAACCGCTCAGCGGGGACGAGAGCGCTGATCGCCGCCAGATCCTTGACGCCCTTGCCCAGGGCCATGCGTTCATCGGCTATGATTTGCCGGCCAGCACCCGAGGTTTTCGATTTACAGCCAAAGGGAAAGAAGAGACGGCCTGGATGGGAGATGAAATTCCCGTTGGGACAGGCGTTACGCTCCAAATCCGCCTGCCGCGCCGGGCCGATTGCCGCTTGCTAAAGGATGGGAAAGTGATCCAGACGTGGCAGAACCGGGAAACCTGTACGCACATCACCAGCGAGCCGGGCGTTTATCGCGTAGAAGTATTCATTAACTTCTTGGGAAGCCAGAGAGGCTGGATCTACAGCAACCCAATATACCTTCGAGCCAATTCGAAGCCAGGGGTTTGAATTCCCACCGATTGGAAACTGGCTTCTACTTCATGAGCACCCGGGACTCAACCTCCAGGCTCAGGGAGATCCCATGCGATTTCAATCAATTTTCAAAACAACTATCCTGCTGGTGTTAGTGACCGCCTCCTGCGACGCTCCGTCCACAACCATTCCCTCCAATTCTCCGCCGGCGAACACCGCCTCGCCTGTGCCCACGACTCAGGCGCCGGACTCATCGCTGCCTGCAATTACCCCGGCGCCCAGCGAGACCATCGAAGCTGCGGACACGAGCACCCCGGTCCCCTCTCCCTCCCACACACCCACGGCGAGTCCCTCACCAACCATGCCACCGAACAATGTTACCGGCAATATCTGCTTTCCAGACGGCGAAATCCCGGAGATGACCGTCTACCTCGAGGAAACGGACAACGAAAATCTGGTGGAAATCGGCATCGATCCGGGTCAGACCAGTTACGAAACAGATGTAGAACCGGGTACTTACATCGCGTACGCCTGGTTGAAAGACTTTTCGCGCGGTGGCCTGTATTCGCGCGCAGTGCCGTGCGGGATGGGTACAGAGTGTGAGGACCATTCTGTCCTGGCCTTTACCGTGGAACAGAGAGAAGTCCGGGATGGAATCGATATCTGCGACTGGTTTGCCGGACCGTTCAACGTGCCTTACCCGCCTGGGGCCGAACGCACCGAGCTGACCGGAAATGTCAATGGCAGCATTTCCTATATCGAAGGCCAGGAAAGCCCCGGTCTGCGGGTCGTAGCCTTTAGCCAGGACACCGAATACTGGTACTGGGTATATACACAGCCGGGACAAACTACCTATACGCTAACCGATCTGCCGCCCGGAACCTATCACCTGGTGGCTTATGACGGAGAAGGCAGAGCCGGGGCATATGCTAACAGCAATCATGATCTCACCGATGTGGTCGTGAATTCCGGTGAGACAACTCCGGGCGTGAACATCACCGACTGGCAGGCCCCACGCGATACATTTCCACCCGATCCAACCCGCTGATAACCTTTTCTCATTGAGAATTTCCTAGAACATTTGTTATAATACCTGATTATGAGATTCGAACTCAAAGCTCCATTTAAAGCCACTGGCGACCAGCCGGAAGCGATCCGGCAGCTGATCGCCGGGATTGAACGCGGTGATAGACACCAGGTGCTGCTGGGCGCAACCGCCACGGGCAAGACCTATGCAATTGCCTCGGTCATTGAACAGGTTCAGAAGCCAACCCTGGTGATGGCCCACAATAAAACCCTGGCGGCCCAGCTGTATGCTGAGTTTAGAGACTTCTTCCCGGACAACGCCGTCGAGTACTTCGTCTCTTACTACGATTACTACCAGCCGGAAGCCTATGTGCCGCGTCACGACCTGTACATTGAAAAGGAAACCGACATCAACGAGGAGATCGAACGCCTCCGTTTGGCAGCCACAACCGCCCTGATGTCCCGGCGGGATGTCGTCATCGTCGCCTCGGTCTCCTGCATCTACGGTCTGGGCAGCCCGGAAGCCTACGGCCGGGTGGTGATTAACTTGAAGAGCGGTAACGTATATCGACGCAACGCCTTGCTCCGGCAGATGGTGGAAAGTCACTATGAGCGAAACGACCTGGAGCTGCGCCCAGGAACCTTCCGGGTGCGCGGGGACACTCTGGAAATCATTCCAGCCTACCAGGACCGTTTCGGCTACCGCATCACCTTTTTTGGTGATGAGATCGAACGCATCGTTGAATTCCACGCAGTTACTGGGGAGCTGCGCCGGGAGATGGAGGCGGTTGCGATTTACCCCGCCAAGCACTTCATCACGGAGGAGGAAAAACTGCGCAAGGCGATTTCCGATATCGAGGCTGAACTGGAAGAACGGCTGGCATTTCTTAGGTCACAAGGGAAACTCCTTGAAGCGCAAAGGCTTGAACAGCGTACTTCCTACGATCTGGAGATGCTGCGAGAAGTTGGCTATAGCTCCGGAATTGAAAATTACTCTCGACATCTCGACCAGCGGCGAGCCGGCTCGGCGCCCTGGACGCTCATGGATTATCTGCCCGGGGATTACCTGCTGGTCATCGACGAGTCCCATATGACGATCCCCCAGGTGCGCGGCATGTTTAACGGCGACCGCTCTCGTAAGGAAACCCTCGTGGACTATGGTTTCCGGCTGCCCTCCGCCCTGGACAACCGCCCGCTGACTTTTGACGAGTTCGAAGAGCATATGGGCTTCACCATCTACACGTCGGCCACACCAGGTCCTTACGAATTAGGGCGCGCCAACCAGGTGGTGGAACAAATCATCCGCCCCACCGGCCTGGTCGATCCGGAGGTCGAAGTCCGCCCTGTTGAAGGTCAGGTAGACGATCTGATTGGCGAGATCCACCAGCGTGTCGAGCGCGGTGAACGCACTCTTGTGACCACCCTGACAAAACGTATGGCGGAGAAACTATCCGATTACTTGATGGAAATGGGCGTCAAGGTGCATTACCTGCACTCAGAGATCGACACCCTGGAACGGGTCGGCATCCTCCGCGATCTGCGTTTAGGCGTGTTCGATGTGGTCGTGGGTATTAACCTGCTGCGGGAGGGCCTGGACCTGCCGGAAGTTTCCCTGGTTGCCATCCTGGACGCCGACAAACAGGGTTTTTTGCGCTCGGAGACGGCTCTCATCCAGACCATCGGCCGGGCCGCCCGGCACGTGCGTGGCAGAGTGATCATGTACGCCGATAAGGTCACCGAAGCCATGCGCAGCGCGATTGACGAGACCGACCGCCGGCGCGCCAAGCAGGTGGCATACAACCAGGAGCACGGCATCGAACCGGTCAGCATCATGAAAGCGGTGCGAGATCTTACCGACCAGATGGCCGTGCGCGCCGTGGCCGAACCGCAAGCAGAGTACCGGGTCAGGGGCGCCGCCGGTCTTCCCAAAAACGAATTGCAGCGGGTGATTGCCGAACTTGAAAAGCAGATGAAGCAAGCCGCCCAGAATCTGGAGTTTGAGAAAGCGGCTGTGCTAAGGGATCAGATCTTCGAGCTGCGTAGCATCCTGGCGGAAGAGTCCAAATTGCCGCCCTGGGAGCGAGTACGTTTGTTAGCAGGGGAAGAGTAACCCCCAATTAAACATTCACAACTCCTTCAGCCCATATTCACAACTTCTTCACAACTCTTAGATATCCTTAGAGCAGATGTTCAACAGGGCTGCACCCGGCATCTTCCCGGAAGGTTGAACCTTCCGGGAAGATGCCGGGGAAGGTGCCAATAAGATAACTGAAGGAGTCTAGCAATGAAGAAAATTTTCGTGATTGGTGCTGCAATTGGAGCAATTGTGATTGCTCTCGGAGCGGCTGGATTGGTGTACGCCCAGACGCAAACTCCGCCCTCTCCCGGTTTCCCGTACGGTGGTTTCGGTCCCGGTTTTGGCGGCGGGATGCACGGTCCGGGCATGATGGGCGGCGGGTTCCGCGGCCAGGCTGCCGCCGGCAGCTATGGTCCGCTGCACCAATATATGATCAACTCCTTTGCCGAGGCTTTGGGACTGGACGCCAGCGTGTTGGAAGAGCGCCTCGCCGCCGGCGAAACTCTCTTTGATATCGCCGAGGCGGAGGGCTACACCGTCGAGCAATTCCGTGAACTGATGATCGATGCCCGCGCGACTGCCCTCAGTAAGGCGGTTGCCGATGGCGTAGTCACCCAGGAACAGGCGGACTGGATGCAG
>Ga0209640_10001249_pt1 | contig 21274 bp, 33 predicted proteins | sample RifCSP10_1_FD_184018 | JGI IMG/M metagenome (GOLD analysis project Ga0209640, IMG submission 184018) | Soil microbial communities from Rifle, Colorado - Rifle CSP2_sed 10_1 (SPAdes) (version 2) | ecosystem: Environmental > Terrestrial > Deep subsurface > Rock core/Sediment | place: Rifle...
CCGCGCGACTGCCGGCGCCCGCGTTCGAGCCGCGGCGGCCCGGAGCGCGACGCGTCATCGTGGTCGACCTGCCGCATGCCGCGCAGGTCGAGCTTCGCGTCGGCCAGGTCGGCGTGCCGAAGACGCACGCCGATCGCACCCGGCTCGGCGTCCTCAACGCCCTTCTGGGCGGCAAGTTCACGAGCCGGCTGATGCTGAACCTGCGCGAGCGGCACGGCTACACCTACGGAGTCTCGAGCCGGTTCGTCGACCGGAGAGGGCCGGGGCCGTTCGTGATCGCGGCCGCGGTCGGCAACGACGTCGCGGGCGCCGCGCTCGGCGAGATCTTCTCGGAGCTCGACCGCCTGCGCGCCGAAGCCGTCGAGCCCGACGAGCTCCGCGAGACGCGCGACTATCTCACCGGGGTCTTCCCGTACACCCTGCAAACGATGGACGGCCTGCTCGGCCGGCTCGCCGATCTGGCGGTCTACGGACTGCCCGACGATTACTTCGAGACCTGGCTGGCCGACGTCCGGTCGGTCGGCGCCGAAGAGCTGCTCGAGCTCGCCGAGCGCCATCTCGAGCCAGAGCTGGCGACGATCGTCGCCGTCGGACCAGCTCCGGTCTTGCTGCCGCAGCTCGCGCGGTTCGGCGAGATCGCGGTCGTCTCGCCCGCAGACCCTCGGGTCGACTGACCGGTCAGCGGAGGGCTGCCGTGGTCTGACCCGCGCCGTCGACGCGGATCTCGAGCACGCTGGAGGAGCCGCCGGCCAGATCGCCCTGGACCGAGATGGCGCGCGTCGCCATCCCTGGCAGGGCGACGTACACGCGCAGAGTCGTGGGGCCGGCCGGGATGCGCCGGTTGGCTTCGATCGTGCCAGAGACCCTCTCGCGCGCCAGTAGACCGGTGCGGCGCACGAATCGGAATGACTCGCGCAGGATCTGACGATCTCCGGCGTAAATCGTCAGGACGCCCTCGGAGCGATCGGAGGCGAAGCTGATCCGGACTTGCGCCTCGCGGCTCTCGGATTGCGGCGCTGCCGACGCCGCTACCGCCGGCGCCGGCTCCGGGGCCGGCTCGCGAGCGGCGCGCTGCGCCGCCTCGATCGCTTCTTGGCGCTCGCGCAGCTTGCGGATGGCCGACTCCGAATTCGAGACGATCTTCTGCGCTTCCGCGTTGCCGGAATCGATGCCCAGGACGCCGCGAGCGGCGGAGATCGCGTCCGAGTAGCGCCGCTCGGCATACGCGTAGCGCGCCGCCCGCAGTCCCTCGTCGGCCCGCTCGATTCGCTCCGAGTCTTCGACTTCGCGCTGGCGCGCCTCGATCTCTTCCCGCAGGGCCGCGGTCTCCGGATTGCCGGGCTCGGCGAGCTCGGCGCGCGCGACCGCCTGCAAGGCTCCGGAGAGGTTCCCGGTGGCGAGTTGCGTGCGGGCTTCGGCGATCGCGGTGGCTGCCGTGACGCGGTTCTGCTGCTCGGGCGTCGGTGCCGGCGCCAGGCGCTCGATCGGCGGCGCGTCGGCTTCCTTGCCGCCGAGCCAGAGCGCGCCGATCGTCAACACGGCCACCACGGCGACGGCGGATGCCGCCACCAGCGCCAGACGCTTGCGCGATTCGGAAGCCGGCGCGGAAAGCGGAGCCGGACCGGCCGTCGGACTCGCAGTTGGAACCGGCGGAAGGGGTGCCGATTGGCCCTTGGGGATCGGTGTGAGAACGGTTCCGGCCGCCGCGGGCGCGGCGACTCGCACGGGTGACGCGGGCGGAGATACCGGCGGCGGCGCGGCAGCCCGCAACGGCGCCACGGGCAGGACCGGACGGGCGACCAGGCGCGTCGGGGCATTCTCGCCGGCCGCATCGGCGGACTTCGCCTCCGGACCACCCGCCGCCGGAATCGCCGGCCTCGCGATGAGGCGCGTCGGTGCCATCTCGGAGGCGACGATCGCCTCGACCGCAGTCGCGGGCTTGGCCTCGGCCTGTGGACCGACATCGAGTTTGGCAGACGCCCCCGCCGGGATCGGCTCCACTTCCTGGGTCGCCACCGTGTCGTCGAGATTCTCTTGCGCCTGCACGACGGCGCGCAGCTCGCGAGCGACCTCGGAAGCGCGCGGATAGCGCCGGTTCGGGTCCTTCTCGAGGCAGCGACCCAGCACGGCGGCGAGACCCTTGGGCAGATCGCTGACCATCTCGTCCAGCGGGCGGAACGGCTCGAAGACGATCTTGTGCGTCACCGCCGTCATGTTCTCGCCCTGGAACGGTTTCTTGCGCGTCAGCATCTCGTAGAAGACGACGCCGAGCGCGAAGATGTCCGCCCGGTGGTCGACCTCCTTGCCCTGGATCTGCTCGGGCGCCATGTAGTTGGGCGTGCCGAGCAGCTGGCCCTCCATGGTCAGGTTGGACGACTCGATGCGCGCGATGCCGAAATCGGTGATCTTGACCCGGTTCTCGGGCGTGATCAGGATGTTGGCCGGCTTGATGTCGCGGTGAATGACGCCGCGCGAGTGCGCGTAGTCGAGGGCCTCGGCGACCTGCGCCAGGGTCTCGATGACGAAGCCGATCGGGAACGGATCCGGGCGCTGGAAGAGCTGCTTGAGGTTCGTGCCCTTGACGAACTCCATCGCGATGAAACAGACGCCTGCCGGTCCCTCGTCGACCACGTCGTGGATGGTGACGATGTTCGGGTGCGAGAGAATGCCGGCGCTCTGCGCTTCGCGCACGAACCGGCTCCGGAACTGGGCGAGCTCGTCGTCGCGGGCCGCGAAGCCGACCCGAAACGTCTTGAGCGCCACCAGACGGCCGATCAGCGGATCGCGCGCCAGGTAGACGACGCCCATGGCGCCTTTGCCGATCTCCTCGAGGATCTCGTAGCGGCCGAGCTTCTGTGGCGTCGCGCTCATGACTTGGATTCGTGGGAAAGCGCCTGGATTCTAGGCGTCGCTCACGGGTGCGTCAAACCCCGACTGTTGTAGATTCTACGGGTCGGTCTTTCTCCGCGAGGAGGTCCCGCAAGATGCAGGTCGAATCCGTCTCCCAGCTCCGCGTCGTCGCCCTCGCCGGCCATAACGACACCGGCAAGACGAGCCTGGCGAGCGCGCTTCTTTTCACCTCGGGAGCCACCAACCGGCTGACCCGCGTCGAGGATCGGAACGCCGTTACCGACTTCGACGCCGAAGAGCAGGAGCGCGGCATTTCGATCGGGCTCGCCGCCTGCCACCTCGAGTGGCGCAAACATGCGATCCATCTGCTCGATTGCCCCGGCTACGGAATCTTCTTCAACGAGACGAAATCCGGCTTGCGGGTCGCCGATTCGGCCCTGGTTTGCGTCAGCTCGGTCGCCGGAGTCGAGGTCAACACCGAGAAGGTCTGGGAGGCGACCTCCGAGCTCGGCACCCCGGTCGCCTTCCTGCTGACCAAGTTGGACCGCGAGCGAGCCGATTTCGAGCGCGCGCTCGAGAGCCTGCAGAAGGCGTTCGGACGTCACGTCCTCCCCGTCCACCTGCCGATCGGCCACGAAAAGGGCTTTCGCGGCGTCGTCGACCTGGTCTCCCGGACCGCCTACGGGTTCGAGCCCGGAGGCGACGGCAAGGGCCGGCGGATCGACCTTCCCGCCGAGCTGAACGAGTCCGTCGAAGCTTCGCGCACGCAGCTGGTCGAGGCGGTCGCCGAGAGCGACGAAGCGCTCATGGAGACGTTCTTCGAGGAAGGCACGCTCGCCGACGACCAGCTGATCCAGGGACTGCGCAGCGCCGTCGCGGCCCGGAAGATCTGCCCGGTGGGCGTGAGCGCGGCCGCCTTCGGCATCGGCAGCTCGACTCTGCTCGACTTCGTCGTCGACGTGCTGCCCTCCCCCGCCGAGGTGCCCCGGACAGCACGCCGGATCGACGGCTCCGAAGAGGTGCTGCAACCGGACCCCCACGCGCCGCTCGTCGCCTGCGCCTTCAAGACCCTGAACGATCCGTTCACCGGACGGCTGACGCTGGTGCGCGTGCTCTCCGGCACGCTTTCGAACGACGCCGCGGTCTGGAATCCGCGTGCCGAGGAGATCGAGAAGACTCACGGTCTCTCTCTCGTCCAGGGCAAGCAGACGGCCTCCACGCCCAAGCTCGTCGCCGGCGAGATCGGTGCGGTGCCGAAGCTCAAGGTGACCGCCACGGGCGACACGCTGACCAGCAAGGAGCGCCCGCTCACGGCGCCCTGGATCGACGTCCCGGAGCCGGCGATGTCGTTCGCGATCGAACCGAAGACCAAGGGCGACGAGGAGAAGATCGGCGACGCGCTGCACCGGTTGATCGAGGAGGACCCGTCGCTCCGGGCCGGCCGCGATCCGCAGACCAACGAGTTCCTGCTCTCGGGTACCGGCCAGCTCCACGTCGAGATCACCGTCTCCCGGCTCAAGCGGCGCTCGAACGTCGAGGTCATCCTGCACCCGCCCAAAGTGCCTTACCGCGAGACGATCGGGCGCTCCGCCGAGGGCCACGGCCGCCACAAGAAGCAGTCGGGCGGGCGCGGCCAGTTCGCCGACTGCCGGATCAAGATCGAGCCGCTGCCGCGCGGCGCGGAGTTCGAGTTCGTCGACGAGATCTTCGGCGGCGCCATTCCCCAGAACTACCGGCCCGCGGTCGAGAAAGGCATCCAAGAGGCCCGCCGCAAGGGATTCCTGGCCGGCTATCCGATGGTGGACTTCCGGGTTCGGCTGCTCGACGGCCAGTTCCACGACGTCGACTCCTCCGAGCTCGCGTTCAAGATCGCGGGCTCGCTCGCCTACAAGGACGCCATGGAAAAGGCCGCGCCGACGCTCCTCGAGCCGATCATGAAGGTCGAGGTGCACACGAACGAGGAGTTCATGGGCGACATCATGAGCGATCTCTCGCACCGCCGCGGGCGTCCCCAGGGGATGGACTCGAGGAACGGCGCCCAGGTCATCAGCGCGCTCGTGCCGCTCGCGGAGATGCTGAACTACGCTCCCGCGCTGCGTTCGATGACCCAGGGTCGGTCGAGCTTCCACATGGAGTATTCGCACTACGAGGAAGTGCCGCGGCTGGTGGCGGACAAGCTGATCGCCGAAGCGCGCCGGCACCGGAACGAGGAACAGGAAGGCTGATCGTCCGCTTTCGTCGGGAGGAATTCGTTTGATTCAAGCCAACTCGCTGCGCGCCGGCATGTGCATTCTGCACGGTGGCGAAGTCTGCCGTGTCATGTCGGTGACTCACCGCACGCCGGGAAACCTGCGTGCGTTCGTCCAGGTGCGCATGCGAAACCTGAGAACCGGCAACAGTTTCGAGCATCGGTTCAGCTCGACCGAGTCGGTCGAGCGCGCCATGCTCGACACGGTGCCGATGGAGTACCTCTATTCCGACGGCGAGCAGCACCACTTCATGAACCAGGAGACCTACGATCAGCTCGCGCTAGCCGAAGAGATCCTCGGCGACGGCATGCTCTACCTCCTGCCCAACACGGTCATCAAGGTCGATCTCTACGATGGCACGCCGGTCGGCGTCGAGCTACCCAACGTCGTCGTGCTCGAGGTGGTCGAGACCGAGCCCGGGCTCAAGGGAGCCACGGCCTCCTCCTCGTACAAACCGGCGAAAATGGAGACGGGCCTCACCGTCCTGGTGCCCCCCTTCATCGAGGCCGGCACCAGGATCGAGATCGACACCCGCGAGAACAAGTACCTGCGCCGCGTCTGACGGCCCGCCGGGCAAGCCGCGCGCCCGGAAACACGAAAGGCCGGCCCAAGGGACCGGCCCTTCTACCGCTCGGCTGCTTTCGCAGCCGATACGCTCAGGAGCTGCCGGTCTTCTTGGGCGCCGAGGTCTTCTTCGCGCTCGGTGACTTGGGGCTCGGTCGGCCTTTCGGCTTCGTGTCGGCCTTGGACGCTGTGGCTGACCTGCCAGGGGCCTTCTTCTTCGCCGCTGCCGGTCTCGCCTTCTTGCCCTCGCCCGCGGCTGCTTCCGAGCCCTTCGCGGCTTCGGCGGGCTCGGCGGCGGCCGCTTTCTTGCCCTTCTTGCCCTTGGCCTCCTCGGCCGCCGGCGGCGGCGCCGCCTTCTTCTTGAGCTGGAAGTCGACGAACTCGAGCACGGCCATCTCCGCGCCGTCACCCTGACGGGAGCCGAGCTTGACGATCCGCAGGTAGCCTCCGGGCCGGGCCGAGAAGCGCGGCGCGATCACCTCGAAGAGCTTCTTGATCAAGTCGCGGCTCCGGATCCATCGCGCGACCAGGCGGCGGGCGTGCAGCGTGTCCCGTTTGCCCTGGGTAACCACTCGCTCGGCGAGCGGCCGGAGCTCCTTCGCCTTGGCCACCGTAGTGACGATGCGCTCCTGCGCGACGAGCGAAGCCAGCTGGTTCCGGAACAGGGCGAGCCGGTGTGCGGTCGTGCGGCCGAGCTTGCGGCCGGAGACGTTATGGCGCATGTCTTCCCCCTCGCGTGCTCAGGCGCCGGCGCCGGCGCCGGCGCCGCCCTCGACGTTCATGCCGAACGTGAGGCCGAGCCGGCCGAGGAGCTCCTGCAGCTCCTCGAGCGACTTCTTGCCGAAGTTCTTGATCTCGAGAATCTCGCTCTCGGAATGCGAGACCAGGTCGCGCACCGTACCGATCGAGGCGTTCTTGAGACAGTTGGCGGTGCGCACCGAGAGATCGAAGTCGTCGAGGCTCTTCGACAGAACGGCTTCGAGCTCCGTATCGCCGACTCCGCCGGAACCCTCGAGGCGAGCTGCCTCCTCGGCGGTGACGAAGGTCGACAAGTGCTCCTTGAGCAGCGTGGCGGCGAGCGAGACGGCGTCCTCGGGACGGATGGTGCCGTTGGTCCAGACCTCGAGAGTCAACTTCTCGTAGTCGGTCATGCGGCCGACGCGCGCCGTCTCGACCTTGTAGTTCACCCGCTTCACCGGGCTGTGCACGGAGTCGAGAGTCACCCAGCCGAGGCCGAGCGTCTCGTCGAAGTTCTTCTCGGTGGCCACGTAACCGCGGCCCTGCTTGATTTGAACCTCCATGCGCAACCGGCCCTCTTCGTTGACCGTCGCGACGTGGGCGTCCGGATCGACGATCTCGATCTGCGGATCGCCGGCCAGATCGCGCGCCTTCACCTCGCGCGGTCCGGTGATGTCGAGGCGCAGGATCTTGGGCTCCTCGGAGTAGAGCCGAACCGGAATCTGCTTGAGGTTCAACACGATGTCGGTCACGTCTTCCTTGACGCCGGGGACCGAGGAAAACTCGTGCAGCACGCCCTCGATCTGGACCGCGGTGATCGCGGCGCCCTCGATCGAGGACAAGAGGCAGCGGCGGAGCGCGTTGCCGATCGTGGTAGCGAAACCGCGCTCGAACGGCTGAGCCGTGAAACGGCCGTAACTCTGGGTGAGAGTCTCGGTGTCGATCTCGAGGCGCCGGGGGCGCTGAAAATCCTTCCAAAGCATTTCGGGTTTCTCCTCTAGCGCGTCGCGCTCGATCAGCGGCTGTAGAGCTCGACGATCAACTGTTCCTGGATCGGGAGCTTGATGTCCTCGCGATTGGGGAGCGCTTGCACCTTGCCGGCGAAATTCTCGGCGTCCAGCGCCAGCCAGTCGGGCACTCCGCGGCCGAGCGCCGATTCCAGCGCGGCACGGATCTGGGTGTTCTGCCGGCTCCCTTCCCGCACCACGACCGACTGTCCGGCGCGAACCTGATAGGAAGGGATGGTCGTCTTCTTGCCGTCGACCAGGATGTGGCCATGGCGGACCAGCTGTCGCGCCTGCGAGCGAGAAGAGGCGAAGCCCAGGCTGAAGACGACGTTGTCGAGGCGCCGCTCCAGCATCTGCAGGAGGGTCTCGCCGGTGATGCCCTTCTTGCGATCCGCCTCCTGGAAGTAGAGCCGGAACTGGCGCTCGAGAACGCCGTAGATCCGCTTCACCTTCTGCTTCTCGCGCAGCTGGATGCCGTAGCCCATCGCCTTGCGGCCCCGGCGTTGTCCGTGCTGACCCGGCGGATAGCCACGACGCTCGATCGCGCACTTCTCCTTGAAGCAGCGTTCGCCCTTGAGAAAGAGCTTCATCCTCTCGCGCCGGCAGAGCCGGCAAACCGGTCCGGTGTAACGTGCCACGGGTATCTCCTCGCTTCGTCTCCTCCCCGATGCTACGGGGACGCCGACCTGGTGAAGACGCTCTCGAGCCCGCGGTGAACGCCACCCAAGCCGAGGCGATCTGTTTGTTCCTGCGCCTGCTGCTTCCTCAGACCCGCCGCCGCTTGCGCGGGCGGCAGCCGTTGTGCGGTATCGGCGTGACGTCGCGGATCGACTTGATCTCGACGCCGGCCGCCGCCAAGGCGCGGATCGCCGACTCCCGGCCGGCGCCCGGCCCTCGAACCTGGACGTCCATCGTGCGCATGCCGAGATCCTTGGCGGTATTGCCCGCGCTCTGCGCCGCCACCTGGGCGGCGAAGGGCGTCCCCTTGCGGGAGCCCTTGAATCCGATGCGCCCGGCCGACGACCAGCAGAGCACGTTGCCCTCGGGATCGGAGATCGAGACCACCGTGTTGTTGAATGACGCCTGGATGTGCGCCGTACCGTGCGGAACGATCCGCTTTTCCTTCTTCTTGGCGCCCTTCTTTTCCTTCTTGCCGCCCGCGGCGGTCGTCGCTGCCTTGGCCATCTCTCGTCCCCGTCAGGTCACTTCTTGGTGATCTTCTTCTTCGTCGCCACCGTGCCGCGGCGCGGACCCTTGCGGGTGCGGGCGTTGGTGTTCGTGCGCTGGCCGCGAACCGGCAGACCGCGCCGGTGCCGCTGCCCGCGATAGCTGCCGATCTCCATCAGGCGCTTGATGTTCTGCGCGATCTCCTTGCGCAGATCACCCTCCACCCGGCCCTCTTCCTGGATGATGCGCCGGATCCTCTGCGCCTCGTCCTCGGAGAGGTCGCGCACCCGGGTGAGCAGGGGCACGTCGGCCGCGACGAGAATGCGCTTCGAGCGCGTCCTGCCGATGCCGTGGATGTAGGTGAGGCCGATCAGGATCTGCTTGTTCTGGGGGAGGTCGACTCCCGCGATGCGTGCCATCGTCGTTCCCTCAACCTTGCCGCTGCTTGTGTTTCGGGTTGTCGCAGATCACGCGGATGACGCCCGCCCGCCGCACGATCTTGCACTTCGGGCAGATTCGCCGCACGGAAGATCGAACTTTCATTGCCGGTTCCTCTCGTTCACTTCAAACGGTAGACGATGCGTCCGCGAGTCAGATCGTAAGGCGAGAGCTCGACCAGAACGCGATCGCCGGGCAGGATGCGGATGAAGTGCTTGCGCATCTTTCCCGAAATGTGGGCCAGAACCTGGTGCTTGTTCTCGAGCGCCACTTTGAACATCGCGTTCGGCAGCAGTTCGATGACCGTTGCCTCGACCTCGATCGCCTCTTCCTTCGCCAAGACGCCGCCTACCTCCGTTTCCTTCCTACAGTCCCAAAATCCGCGCGCCGCCTTCGGTCACCGCGACGGAGACCTCGAAGTGCGCCGAGAGCGATCCATCGCGGGTCCGCACCGTCCAGCCGTCCGAATCGACGTCGATCGCGGCCCCGCCCGCGTTGACCATCGGCTCGATCGCCAGCACGAGCCCGGGCTTGAGCTTGGGACCCCGTCCGGGATCGCCGAAGTTCGGCACCTGCGGATCCTCGTGCAGCGACGTCCCGATACCGTGTCCGACGAAGTCCCGGACCACCGAATAGCCTTGCGACTCGACGAAGCTCTGGACCGCGTGACCGATATCCGACAGTCGGTGATGGGGGCGCACGGCCTCCACCGCGATGTCGAGGGCGCGGCGCGTCACTTCTATCAGACGTCCGGCTTCCGGGCTCACCCGCCCGACCGCGAACGTCCTCGCGGCATCCCCATAGTATCCCTTATAGAGGACACCACAATCAACCCCGAGGATATCCCCCTCGACCAGCGGAGCATCATCGGGTATCCCGTGCACGATCACGTCGTTTCGCGACGTACAGAGCGTCGCCGGGTAGCCTTTGTAGTGCAGGAAAGCTGGTACGCCTCCGGCGGCCCGGATCGTCTCCTCCGCGAACCGGTCGAGCTGCCGGGTCGTGACGCCCGGCGCAACGCGCTCCGCGATGCCGTCCAGCACCTCGTGGACGATCCGGTTGGCCTCGTCCATCAGATCGAGCTCGCCGCGCGTCTTCAGCACCACTGCCCGTTCCTCCCCAGCGCCGCCAGGATGCCCCGGGTGACCTCGTCCATGGGCCGGTCGCCGTCGACCCTGCGCAGCAGGCCGCGGCCCTCGAAATGCCCGACCAGGGGCTCCGTGCTCTCGCGGTAGACGCGGAGCCGCTCCCGGACCACCTCTTCGCGGTCGTCCGCGCGACGGCGCGCCAGGGCGCGGCGGACCAGAATCTCCTCCGGCACGTCGAGATAGACGACGGCGTCGAGCTTCTGGTCGCGATCGGCCAAGATCTCGTCCAACGTCTCGGCTTGAGGAGGAGTCCTCGGGTAGCCGTCGAGAAGGAACCCGCCGCGAGCGTCGCGGCTGGTGAGACGCTCGCGCACCACTTCTGCCATCAGCGCGTCGTCGACCAGGCGGCCGGCCGCCATCACCTCTCCCACCTTCCGGCCCAGGGGCGTTCCGGCGGTAACGGCCCGACGCAACAGCTCGCCGGTCGAGATCGCCGGCACCCCCAGGACGGACGCGAGCCGATCGGCCTGGGTGCCCTTGCCGCTCCCCGGCGCCCCCAGCAGCACGGCGCGGATCCCGTCGGCCATGTGCTAGCCGCGGCGACCTCGGATGCGACCGCGCTTGAGGAAGCCGTCGTAGTTGCGCATCACGAGCTGGCTCTCGATCTGTTGCAACGTGTCCATCGCGACGCCAACGACGATGAGGAGCGAGGTGCCGCCGAAATAGAAGTTGATCCCCATTCCCTCGGTCACCCACTTCGGCAGGTAGGCGTCGAGCGTCTGACCGAAGGTGCCCAGGCTCTGGAGCCGGACTCCGTTGAGCAGGAAGTCGGGCAGGATCGAAACCACGGCGAGGTAGCTCGCTCCCACGAACGAGATCCGCGTCAGGATACGGTCGATGTACTCCGCCGTCCGCTTGCCCGAGCGGATGCCGGGAATGAAGCTGCCGTACTTCCGCATGTTCTCGGCGACATCCGACGGGTTGAAGATGATCGAAATGTAGAAGTAGCTGAAGAAGATGATGCCGACCACGTAGAGCAGGTAGTGGAGGGGCTGACCCCAGGCGAGCAGGTCTGCGATCTTCTGCAGCCACGGCGCCTGCGACATCTGCGCCATCGTCGCGGGCAACGCCATCAACGAGCTGGCGAAGATGACCGGGATGACGCCCGCGGTGTTGACGCGCAGGGGCAGGTAGGTGCTCTGCCCGCCGTAGACCTTGCGGCCGACCATCCTCTTCGCGTACTGGACCGGGATACGGCGTTGCGCCCGCTCCATGTAGACGATGAAGCCGACGACGGCGACCATGAACGCGATCAGGACGATGACGCCGATCAGCGACAGCTCGTTGGTCCGGATCTTCCCCAAGGTGTCGGCGATCGCGCTCGGCAGGGCCACGACGATGCCGGCGAAGATGATCAACGAGATGCCGTTGCCCACTCCCCGCTCGCTGATCTGCTCACCGAGCCACATGATGAAGGCGCAGCCGGTGGTGAGCGTCAGGACCGTCATCATCCGGAAGCTCCAGCCGCCGTCCGGCACCAGCGCCGCACCACCCGGCGTCGAGGTGCGCTCGAGAAAGATCGCGATACCGCTCGACTGGATGATCGAGACGACGACCGTCAGGTAGCGCGTGTACTGAGTGATCTTCCGGCGCCCGAGCTCGCCCTCTTTCGAGAGTTTCTCGAGATAGGGCACGACGACGGTCATCAGCTGCAGGATGATCGACGCCGTGATGTACGGCATGATGCCGAGCGCGAAGACCGCCACCCGCTCGAGACTGCCGCCGGTGAAGGTGTTCACGAAACCGAGGAACGTGTTCTGAACCGAGTTCATGAACTCGATCAGGGCGTTCGGATCCACGCCCGGAGTCGGGATGTGGCAGCCGATCCGGTAGACCGCGAGCAGCCCGAAAGTGAACGCCAGGCGCTTGCGCAGGTCCGGAATCGCGAGGATGTTGCGAAAGCTCTCGATCACTTCAACCGAGCTCCTCGCAGCGTCCGCCGGCTGCTTCGATCTTCGTGCGCGCCGAGGCGCTGAACTTGTGAGCCACCACCGTCACCGGCGCGGCGATCTCCCCTTGGCCCAGCACCTTGACCCGCCGACCGGCGTGGACGAGCCCGTTCTCCGCCAGCAGCTCGGGCGTCACGCGCTCGCCCAGGCCGGCGAGGCGGGCGACGTTGACGACCGAGTATTCGACCCGGAACTCGTTGGTGAAGCCGCGCTTCGGGACGCGCCGGATGAGCGGCATCTGGCCACCTTCGAAGCCGGGCCTCGAGCTGTGTCCCGAGCGTGACCTGCCGCCCTTGTGGCCACGCCCGGCGGTCTTGCCGAGCCCGGAGCCCGGGCCGCGTCCGACTCGCTTGCGGGAGTGGGTGCTGCCGGGGGCGGGAGAGAGTTCGTGCAGTTTCATCTCAGACCTCGATGACCTCGACCAGATAGGAGACCTGGGCGACCATGCCGCGCACGGCGGCGGAGTCCTGGCGCTCGACTTCGTGGCGAATCCGGCGCAGCCCCAATCCGCGCAGGACCTCGCGATGCTCGGGCTTGCTCCCGATCGCGCTCCGCACCTGCCGGATTCGAATCGTCTTTTCGCTCATCGCGCTTCCCTCCTCCACGCTCAGGCGCTCGCTGGCGCCGGTCCCGCCGCCTTCGACGACGCCGGCACCCGCCTCGACTCCAGGCGCAGGCTGAGGAGAGCGTCGAAGGTCGCCTTCACGACGTTGTGAGGATTGGTCGTGCCGAGCGACTTGGTCAGGATGTCCGCGATGCCCGCGGCCTCGATCACCGCCCGCACCGGACCGCCGGCGATCACGCCAGTTCCCTGCGAGGCAGGCTTGAGCAATACCCTGCCCGCGCCGAATCTGCCGAGGGACTCGTGCGGAATCGTCGTCCCGGCCATCGGCACGGTGATCAGGTTCTTCTTCGCGATCTCGATGCCTTTGCGGATCGCAGTGGGAACCTCCTTGGCCTTGCCGGCACCGTAGCCGACCCGGCCGCTGCCGTCGCCGATCACCACCAGGGCCGAGAACGAGAAGTTCTTGCCGCCCTTGACCACCTTGGTCACTCGGTTGATGTGAACCACCTGCTCGACGAACTCGCTCTCCTGCTCGAAGTCCCTAGCCAAAGCCGATCTCCCTCAGAACTGGAGGCCTTTGGCGCGGGCCGCTTCGGCCAGCTCCTTGACCTTGCCGTGATACCGGTAACCACCTCGATCGAAGACGACGCTCTTGATGCCGTTCGCGAGCGCACGCTCTGCGACCGTCTCACCGACGAGCTTCGCCGCCGCCTTGTTGGCGGCGCCGCCCGAGGTCCGTCCCTTGAGCTCCGGCTCGAGCGACGTGGCGGCGACGAGAGTGCGACCCAGCTCGTCGTCGATCACCTGCGCGTAAACGTACTTGTCGCTCTTGTACACGGCCAAGCGCGGCCGCTCGCCCGTGCCGATCACCCGTTGGCGGAGCCGCTGATGCGAACGCACCCGCCGGCTGCGCTTCTCGAGGACCTTCTTCTTGTTCACGTCCGCCATGGAAACTCCTCCGGCCGGCTCACTTCGCGCCCGCCTTGCCGACCTTGCGCCGCAGGACTTCGTCCGCGTACTTGATGCCCTTGGCCTTGTAGGGGTCCGGCCGGCGCAAGTTACGGATCTCCGCGCAGACCTGGCCGAGCAGTTGGCGATCCGCGCCGCGCACCGTGAGCTTGTTCGCCTTCGCGTCGTGGTCGACCTCGATGCCCTTGGGCAGCTTGTAGACCACCGGATGCGAGTAGCCGAGGGCGAAGTGGATCTCGCCGCTCCTGACTTCGGCCTTGTAGCCGACGCCGATGATCTCGAGCGTGCGCGAGAAGCCGGTCGCGACGCCTGCCACCGCATTGGCCAGCAGGGCGCGCATCAGACCGTGCTTGGCGCGCTCCGAGCCCGACTCGCCGCTCCGCGCGACCGTTACGACGCCGTTCTCGATCTTGACCGGGAAGCCCGGGATAAGCGCCTGCTCGACCCGGCCCTTCGGCCCTTCCGCCGTGAACACGCTCCCGGCAACCTCGACCTTGACCCCCTTGGGGATCTGGATCGGCATTCTTCCGATTCGCGACATCGCCGACGCTCCTTACCAGACCTCACAGAGCACTTCGCCGCCGATCCGGCGCTCGCGCGCCTGCCGATCGGAGAGCAAGCCCTGATTGGTCGAGACCACGCCGATCCCGCGGCCGCCCAATACCGGGCGGATCTCACCCGATCCGCGGTAGACGCGCCGCCCCGGCTTCGAGATGCGACGGAGGTGCGAGATCGCCGGCTCGCCTTCCTGGTCGTACTCGAGGAAGATCCTCAGCGTGCCGACCGGCGACGCTTCGATCTGCCGGAAATTCCGGATGAACCCTTCCTCCATCAGGATTCGACAGATCTCGGCCTTGAGCTTCGACGTCGGCACGTCGACGCGGTCGTGCTTGGCCAGATGCGCGTTCCTGATCCTGGTCAGGAGGTCCGATACCGGATCCATGTTGCTCATTCGCTCTCTCCTTACCAGCTTGCCTTGATCACGCCCGGCAGATAGCCCTGACGCGCCAGGTCACGGAAGCAGATTCGGCACAGCGCGAACTTGCGCAGGAATGCCCGCGGACGCCCGCAGCGCTTGCAGCGGTTCCGTTCGCGGATCTTGTACTTCAGGCTCCTGCGCGTCTTCGCCATGCGGGCCGCGGTCGCCATCCTCCAGCCTCCTCGATCAGTTGCGGGCGAACGGCATGCCGAGCTCGCGCAAGAGATGCAGCGCCTGCTCGTCGTTCGCGGCCGTGGTCACGAAAGTCACGTTCATGCCCTTCGACTTGTCGACCTTGTTGAAATCGATCTCCTGAAAGATCAGGTGATCACGAATACCCAGGGTGTAGTTGCCGCGGCCGTCGAAGCTCTTCGCCGGCACGCCGCGGAAGTCGCGCACGCGCGGCAGCGCGACCGAGATCAGCCGGTCGAGAAACTCCCACATCCGGTCGCCCCGCAGCGTAACGCTGCACCCGATCGGCATGCCCTCGCGGAGCTTGAACGACGCGATCGACTTCTTGGCGCGCCGCACCGACGGCCGCTGGCCGGCGATCGCGGCCAGCTCGTCGGTCGCGTCCTCCAGCACCTTGATGTTCGCGATCGCCTCGCCGACGCCCATGTTGAGCACGATCTTCTCGAGGCGCGGCACCGCCATCGCATTGCTGATCCCGAACTCCTGCTTGAGTCGCGGCGCGACCTCTTCCCGGTAGCGCTGCTGGAGCCGGGGACGGACGCCGCTCGACGCCGTCTTCGCCGGCTTGGAGCCGGTCGCCGCGGCCTTCTCTGTTTTCTGTTTCGCCATGGCTCGTCGGACCCCTAACCGATCGTCGCGCCGCTCTTCTTCGCCACCCGCGACGAGGTTCCGTCGGCGTGGCGGACGCGCCCGATCCGCGTCGGCTTGCCGGACTGCGGATCGAGCACCATCAGGTTGGAGAGATGGACCGGCGCTTCCTTCTCGAGGATGCCGCCCTGGATCCCTTTCTGGGGATTCTGTCGGGTGTGGCGCTTGTGCAGGTTGACGCGCTCGACGATCGCCATCGACTTGGACACCAGCAGACGGAGCACGCGCCCCTTCGCGCCGCGGTCCTTGCCCGCGATGACCAGCACCTGATCGCCCTTCTTGATTCGGCTCTTTTTCATGACTGCTGCTCCGGACGCCTCAGATGACTTCCGGCGCCAACGAGATGATCTTCATGAATCGCTTCTCGCGCAGCTCGCGCGCGACCGGACCGAACACACGCGTTCCGATCGGTTCCTTCTGATCGTTGACCAGCACGGCGGCGTTGTTGTCGAAGCGGATGTAGCTGCCGTCCCGGCGGCGCTCCGCACGCACCGTGCGCACGATCACCGCCTTGACCACTTGTCCCTTCTTGACCGTGCCGTCGGGAGCCGCCTCCTTGACCGAAGCCGTGATGACCTCGCCGAGGTGGCCGTACTGCCCGAGCGCACCGCGCAAGTGGATGCAGGCGATCTTCTTCGCCCCCGAGTTGTCCGCGACGTCGAGGATCGTCCCCATCTGGATCATGGCTCAGCTCTCCTCCGCCCGCGTGACGATCTCGGCAACGCGCCAGCGCTTCAGGCGCGACAGCGGACGGCTCGAGACCAGCCGCACGCGATCGCCCGGCTTGCACTGGTTCGCCTCGTCGTGGGCGTAGAACTTCGACGTTCTCTTCTGCATCCGCTGGTAGAGGCGGTGCATCACCGTGTACTCGACCGCCACGACGACCGTCTTGTCCATGCGGTTGCTGACCACGATGCCGAGCTTCTCCTGGCGGCGCCCGCGGGTATTCGCTGCGTTGGTATCGGTCATCACTCGCCCCTTCAGCCCGCTTGAGACTTCTCGCGCAGCACGGTCAGCACCTGGGCGAGCTCGCGCTTCGCCGCTCGAATCTTGGACGGCTTCTCGAGCTGCCCCGTGACCTTCTGCAGACGCAGGGCGAACAACTGCTCGGCCAGCTCCTTCTCGCGCAGACGAAGGTCGCCTGCGGCCTTCTCGCGCAATTCCCTCACCTTGATCGACGACTTCATCGCGTCCCCCTCAGCGCAGGTCCCCGTGACGGGACACGAAACGGGTCTTGATTCCGAACTTGAACGCCGCCAGCCGCATCGCCTGCTGGGCGATCTCCGGCGTGACCCCTTCGATCTCGAACAGCATCCGGCCCGGCTTGATGACCGCCACCCAGCCCTCCGGATTGCCCTTGCCGTGGCCCATGCGGGTCTCGAGCGGCTTCTTCGTGTACGGCTTGTCGGGGAATACCCGGCACCACAGCTTGCCGCCGCGCTTGACGTGACGCGTGATCGCGATACGCCCCGCCTCGATCTGTCGCGCGGTCACCCAACCCACCTCCAGTGCCTGCAGCCCATAGTCCCCGAAGGCGATCGAGTCGCCCCCCTTGGCAGGACCGCCGCGACGGCCGCGCTGCTGTTTGCGAAACTTGACCTTCTTCGGCATCAACATGATTCGATCTCCAGCGCGTCACGCCGTAGCGCGGCGGCCCTTCTCCTTGAGCAGATCGCCCTTGTAGACCCATACCTTGACGCCGATCACGCCGTAGGTCGTGCGCGACTCGGCGAAGCCGAAATCGATGTCGGCCTTGAGCGTGTGCAGGGGCAGCCGGCCTTCCTGGTACCACTCGGTGCGCGCGATCTCGGAGCCGCCGAGCCGGCCGGCCACCATGATCTTGACGCCCTTGGCGCCGAAGCGGAACGCCGACTCCATCGCCTTCTTCATCGCGCGCCGGAAGGAGACGCGCCGCTCGAGCTGCCCGGCGATCGACTCGGCCACCAACTGCGCCTCGAGCTCAGGCCGCTGGATCTCTTGGATGTTGATGTGCACCGCGCGTCCGGTCATCTTGGCGAGGTCGTCGCGCAGCTTGTCCACCTCGGCGCCCTTGCGGCCGATGATGATGCCCGGGCGCGAGGTGTGGATCGTCACCCGCAGCTTGTCCGCCGCGCGCTCGATGTCGATGTCGGCGACCCCGGCGTGACCGAGCCGCTTCTTGAGACCCGCCCGCAGGGCGAGATCCGAGTGGAGCAGCTTGGCGTACTCCTTGCCCTGCGCGTACCAACGGGAGTGCCAGGTCTTGTTGTAGACCAGCCGGAAGCCGTAAGGATGCGTTTTCTGTCCCACGCTCAGTTGCCTCCCTGCGAGCCGCTCTTGCGCGTATCGAGCGTGATCGTCACGTGACTCTGCCGTTTGAGGATCCGGAACGCCCGGCCCATCGTGTTGGCGCGGATCCGCTTGAGCGCCGGCCCGCCGTCGACGAACGCCTCCTTGACGAACAGCTTGCCGACGTCGACCCCCTGCTCGCGGTTCTCCGCGTTGGCGACCGCCGAACGCAGGAGCTTGGCGAGCGGCTTGGCCGCCGACTTGCGCGCCAGGCGCAGAATGCTGGCGGCCTCCTCGACACCTTTGCCGCGGATCATGTCGACGACCAGGCGGACTTTCTGCGGCGAGGCCTGGAGATGGCGCAGCTTGGCGGTGATTTCCATGGCTCCTCCCTCGCTCAGGCCTTCTTGGGCGGCGGCGCAGGAGCGGCCGCCCTCTCCGCTGCCTTCTTGCCGCTGTGTCCGCGGAAAGTTCGCGTCGCCGCGAACTCGCCGAGCTTGTGTCCGACCATGTTCTCGCTGACGTAGACCGGGATGAACGCCTTTCCGTTGTGGACGGCGAAGGTGTGCCCGACCATGTCCGGGATGATCGTCGAGCGGCGCGACCAGGTCTTCATGACCCTCTTGTCGCCGCTGGAGTTCATGGCTTCCACCTTGCTCTTCAGGTGGTCGTCGAGAAAGAAGCCCTTCTTGAGCGAACGCGACATCGCGGCTCTCCGTCCTTACTTCCGGTTGCGGCGGCGGACGATGAGATCGTCCGTCCGCTTGTTGTTGCGCGTCTTGAAGCCCTTGGTCGGCACGCCCCAGGGCGTGCAGGGGTGACGGCCGCCCGAGGTCTTGCCCTCGCCGCCGCCCATCGGATGGTCGACCGGGTTCATCGAAACGCCGCGATTGTGCGACCGGCGGCCGAGCCATCGCTTCCGCCCGGCCTTGCCGAACGAGACGTTCTCGTGCTCGAGGTTGCCGACCTGGCCCACCGTCGCGTAGCACTCGACGAAGACCTTGCGCACTTCGCCCGAAGGCAGCTTCACCTGGGCATAGGCGCCCTCTTTCGCCATCAGCTGGGCCGCGGCACCGGCGGAGCGCACCATCTGCCCGCCCTTGCCCTGCTTGAGCTCGATGTTGTGGATCATGGTGCCGAGCGGGATGAGCCGCAGCGGCAACGCGTTGCCGACGTTGATCTCCGCCTTCTCGCCGGCGAGGATCTCCATGCCCACGTCGAGGCCTTCCGGCGCGAGGATGTAGCGCTTCTCGCCATCGGCGTAATGAACGAGCGCGATGCGCGCCGAGCGGTTCGGATCGTATTCGATCGTCGCCACCTTGCCGGGCACGTCGTGCTTGTCGCGGCGGAAGTCGATCTCGCGATAGCGCCGCTTGTGGCCGCCGCCGCGAAACCACGAGGTGATCTCGCCGCGGTTGTTGCGCCCGCCGCTCCGATTCTTGCCGTGCGTCAGCTTCTTGAGCGGCCGCTCGGCCGTCAGCTCGGCAAAGTCCGGGAAAGACTGGAACCGGCTCGAGGAGTTGACCGGTCGAATCTGTCGCATGCCCATGGACGAACCCCTCCTTACGCGCCTTCGAAGAAGTCGATCGTCTTCTCGCCCGGGGCGAGTCGAACGTACGCTTTCTTCCAGTCCGGACGGCGGCCGGCGAAGCGACCCTGCTTGCGCACCTTGCCGTGACACTTCGCGACCCGGACATCGGCGACCTTGACCTTGAATTGCGCTTCGACCGCGCGCTGAATCTCGATCTTGTTGGCCCGGCCGTCGACCTCGAACGCGAGCGTGTTCATGCCTTCGCGCTGGAAGGTCGACTTCTCGGTGATCAAGGGCCGGCGGATGATCTCTTGGATTCTCATGCTTCGAGCACCTCCAGCAGCCGCCCGAGCGCCGCCTCGCTGACCACCATCCAAGGGCGATCGACGACGTCGTAGACGTTGACGGCCAGCGCGTCGACCGTCTTGAGCCTCGGATTGTTGCGCGCCGCGAGCGTCAGATTGTCGTTGTCGCGACGATCGACCAGGAGCACTTTGCCGTCCGTTCCCAGACGCTCCAGGATGCCGGCCAGATCGCCCGTCTTGGCGGTCGGAACGGCGAAGCTCTCGAGCACCACGATGCGCTCCTCGCGAAGCTTCCGGGAGAGCGCCGAGCGGAGCGCGTTCTTCTTCTCTCGCGCCGTGACGCCCTTGCCGTAGTCGCGCGGCACCGGACCGTGCACCGTGCCGCCGTGGCGCCAGATCGGGCTGCGGATCGAGCCCATGCGCGCGCGACCGGTGCCCTTCTGCTTCCACAGCTTCTTGCCCGAGCCCGAAACCTCGCTGCGGACCTTGGTCTTGTGCGTACCCGCCCGAGCTCCGGCCAGGTAGGCCTGCACCACGGTGTAGATCAGGTGCTCCTTGTACGGATACGACGTGACCGCATCCGGCAGCTCGATCTCGCGCACCGTCCGGTTGTCGAAGTCCTTGACTGCGATCTTCATGGCTTCGCGTCCCCGAATGCTCAGCCGCGCTTGGCGCGCCGGATCGCCACGTAGGCGTTCGGCGCTCCCGGCACGGAGCCGCGCAGGTAGATGAGGTTCTTCTCTTCGTCGATCTTGACGACGAGCAGGTTCTTGGTGGTCGTCCGCTCGCTCCCCATGCGCCCGGCGGCGCGCATTCCGGGATAGACGCGCGAAGGGTCCGACGAACCGCCGATCGAGCCCGGCGCGCGGTGGAACATCGAGCCGTGACTCGCGCGGCCGCCGCGGAAACCGTGCCGCTTGACGACGCCCTGGAAGCCCTTGCCCTTGCTGGTGCCGACGACGTCGACGAACTCCGACTCCTGGAAGATGGAGACCTTGACCTGGTCGCCCGGGCTCCACGCTTCGTCGGGCGCGATCGAGAACTCCGCCAGACGCCGGGTGGGCGTGGCTCCGGCCTTCTTGAAGTGTCCGAGCATCGGGCGCGACACCTTGCGCGGCGGCCGGGCTTCGACGAGGCCGAGCTGCACCGCGTCGTAGCCATCTCTGTCGACCGTCCGGCGCATGACCACCACGCACGGGCCGGCCTCGACCACCGTCACCGGCACCGTCGCGCCGTCCGACGTGAAGATCTGGGTCATGCCCAGCTTGCGTCCGAGTATCCCTTCCATCACCGGCTCCTACTTACCGAAAGCCTTGATTTCGACGTCGACGCCCGCCGGCAGCTCGAGCTTCATCAGCGCGTCGACCGTGCTCGAGGTCGGCTCGAAGATGTCGAGCAGCCGCTTGTGCGTGCGGACCTCGAACTGCTCGCGCGACTTCTTGTCGACGTGCGGCGAGCGGTTCACCGTGTAGCGGGCGATATGGGTCGGCAGAGGGATCGGGCCGACGACCCGCGCACCGGTGCGCCGAGCCGTGTCGACGATCTCGTAGGTCGACGAATCGAGAATCCGATAGTCGAACGCCTTGAGTCGGATGCGAATCTTCTCGTTCAGCATGGCCATTACCTCTTTCCGACCCTTCGATTCACTCGATGACTTCGGTGACGGTGCCGGCGCCGATGGTGCGGCCGCCTTCGCGGATCGCGAAG
>Ga0209640_10001250_pt1 | contig 21272 bp, 20 predicted proteins | sample RifCSP10_1_FD_184018 | JGI IMG/M metagenome (GOLD analysis project Ga0209640, IMG submission 184018) | Soil microbial communities from Rifle, Colorado - Rifle CSP2_sed 10_1 (SPAdes) (version 2) | ecosystem: Environmental > Terrestrial > Deep subsurface > Rock core/Sediment | place: Rifle...
CGCCCACGAGTCCCCGATCCACTCGTGGAAGTCGATCCTCCCCTCGGTCGTCTCCGCGCTGAAGTCGGGAGCCGTGTCGCCTAGCTTGAGCGTCATGCCCGCCTCCTCTCGTGTATGGACCTGCCACGAGAGTACGCACTGCGGGAGGGGCTGCGCCACCGAATGTGCCGATGGGCTCCATCGGTCGAGGCGGTCGCGGACGTCCTCACGGAAAGCGACGCGGCGCCGGGCCGTCCGGGACGAGGTGGCCGAGCTGCCCTCGATGGCGCGCGACGACCCGGTCGAATGCATCGACGAGCGAGGACGCCTGAAGCGCGCGGAGAAGCCGGCCGAGAGGGCGCGTGAGGCGTAGCTCGGAGAGGACGGCCACGCCTCCGCCGCGATCGCCCGGTACGGGAGTTCCGTCCTCGAGGACGAGCCACCAGCATTCGTCTCGCTGCTCCTGCGGAACGGCCGCGAGCACGCGTCCGGCTGAGGGATCGCTCAGAGGAAGCAGCGCCAGCTGCTCGCGCCGGTCGAGGATGGCGACGACCCGCGCCGCCCAGCGGCAGAGCCGTCAGCCGCCCGCGTACAGCACAACCGGGCGTCGGAGGACGAGTGGCGTGGCGGGTATTACGGGAGCGCGTGCCATCCGTTGCTCCTGGGTCGAGGCCGGCTCGACCGCCGGCCTGACGGTAGACGACGCGGACAGGGTGCCGCTCGAACGCGAGCCCCCGCTACCGTGTTCGGCCGTGGCCCGCGGCCGCGTCGTCGCACTCCTCCTGGCGCTCGCCGCGTCGGTATCCGCGACCGGGTGCACGGTCGGCGGGTCGGAAGACGCAGCGCCCGCGATCCCGGAGGAGGAGCTGGTCGAGCCGGGAGCCCTCACCGCCTGCACGGACGCGACGCGGCCGCCGCTCGAGTACCGAGGGCAGGACGGCGTGCTGCGCGGCTTCGAGGTGGAGCTGGTGGACGAGATCGCGGACCGGCTCGGGCTCCAGCCCGTGTGGCTCGAGACGAGCAGGGCGGAGGTCGGTCGAGCCCTCGTGGCCGGACGGTGCGACGTGGCGGCGTCCACGCTGGCCGTCCGGCGAGATCTGGGCGGCCGGCTCGCCCCGTTCGCGACGACCGCGTACCTCTCGGTCCCGCTCTCGCTGCTCGTCCGCAACGGGGAGCGGCCGCTCGCGGTCGCAGGCCTGTGCGGGCTGCGAGTCGGCGTCTTCTCCGGCACGCGCGAAGAGGACGTCCTGGGCGAGTACGGCGACGTGTGCTCGGCTCGAGGCCGTCCCGCGCTCGAGATGGTGGGCGTTGCCGGCACCCCCGGCGTGCTCGCGCTGCTCCGGGCCGGGCGCCTGGACGCCGTCCTCGCCGAGCACCCGGTGAACGAGTGGTTCGCCCGCCGGCAGACCGACCGCTTCGACCTGGCCTGGGTGCTGGGCGACGAGGTCGTCCGGTGGGCGATCGGAACCCGTCCAGGCAGGAACGGCGTGTTCTCCGCAGTTCGCTCCGAGCTCAGGGACCTCGAGCGCGACGGCACGTTCCGGATGCTCCTCGAGCGCTGGGCGCTCGACCGCACCGGGGCCGTGCTGCTGCCGTTTACGTAGCTCTTGATCGGTGTCTGACACCGACGACCGAGCAGCGCAGACGAAAACCCTGCTCAGAGGCGAACCCGTGTTGCGGTCTTAACAATCGGTGTCAGACACCGCACACAGACACCGCACACAGAGCGCTTACAGGCGCGCTGTCGCTCTCGAGTCGTTCGCTACCCTCGATGCTCCGGCGCTATCGGTGCTCGTCGCGCCCGGTTTGGACAGCGTGGGCGTGTGGAACGCAGTCGGAATGCGCGTACCGATCACCACAGTCGCAATCCTCGGGGCCCTGCTGCTGCCCGGGCTCGCCTCGGCCGCGCCGTCGGCCCTCTACGGCGTGCAGGACGACGCCTGGCTCAGAGCCGGCCCGGGCACGCTCGACGAGCGGCTTGACACGCTCGAGGACCTGAACGTCCAGATCGTCCGCTACACGCTGCGCTGGGACCGGATCGCCGCCGAGCGCCCTGCCCGCGCCCGTGACCCCGAGGATCCTGCCTACAACTGGGGCGCGAACGACGGAGTTCTGAGCGGCCTGCGAGACCGGGGCATCCCCGTCGTGCTGACGATCTGGGGGACGCCCGGTTGGGCGAACGGCGGTCGCGGGCCGAGCTGGGCGCCGAGGTCGAGCTCGACCTTCCTCAACTTCACGCACGCCGCGGCCGAGCGCTTTCCCTGGGTCCGCCGCTGGCTGATCTGGAACGAGCCGAACCAGCAGCGCTGGTTCCGCCCGGCGAGCGCGCAGGTCTACACGCGGCGGCTTCTCAATCCGGCGTACCGGGTGCTGAAGAGCCGCAACGAGCGGAATCTCGTAGGCGGAGGCGTGACTGCTCCCCGGGGGCACGCGACCGGAGTCGCGCCCGTGCGGTGGATCCGCGAGATGAAGGCGGCGAGGGCACGGTTCGACGCCTACGCCCACCACCCCTATCCGCTCCAGCCCGGCGCCGAGACGCCCTTCACGGGCGGATGTACGCGCTCGAGCTGCCTCACGATCACGATGGCGTCCCTCGAGCGGCTCCTCGCCGTCGTCCGCGCGAACTTCGGCGCCAAGCGGATCTGGCTCACGGAGTGGGGGTACCAGACGAATCCCCCCGAGTGGCGGCTCGGCGTCTCGCCGGCGCTGCAGGCACGCTACGTCAGCGAGGCGCTGCTGCGCGCCTGGCTCGCTCCTCGCGTCGACATGCTCGTCAACTTCCTCGTCCGCGACGACACGTTCCTGGACGGCTGGCAGAGCGGCTTCATCACCGGGCACGACGTCGTCAAGCCGTCGTACCGGGCGTTCATGCTGCCGCTCGCGCAGCGTTCCCGGGCGGGAACGAGAACCGTGCTCTGGGGGCAGGTCCGGCCGCGCAGCGGTCGTCAGCCGTACCGCCTGCAGCGGTTCGTGAACGGTCGCTGGAAGTGGATCGGGCCCGCTCGGTGGACGAACGCACGCGGGGTCTTCGAGCGACCGGTGCAGGCGCGCCCGGGCACCCAGTTCCGGGTCTGGTCTCCGCGCGACCGCGAGCTCAGCGCCGTCCTCGTCGTCGCGTAGCGCTCGTCAGCGGACGACCAGGACGTCGCAGTGGGCCTGGTTGACGATCGTCGTCGAGACGGAGCCGAGAAGCACGCGTGCTGCGACGTTCCTCCCTCGTGTCCCCACGACGATGAGGTCGGCGTCGACGTCGCGGGCCGTGTCGATGATCGCGTCGGTCGGGTCGCCGACGGCCTCGACCACACGCGCGTCGATTCCCAGAGCGGCGAGGCGCTCATGGCCCTCGGCCAGCACGCGGCGGCGTTCCTCGACGTCGTCGGCGGGAGCCGCTGAGCTCACCTGAGGCGCGGAGGGCAGGATGCCCCCCGCGGTCACGAGCGTGATCCGCCCGTCCTCCGCCACGATCTGCGCGGCTCGCTCGAGCGCGCGCCGGGACTGCTCGGAGCCGTCGTACCCGACGACCACGTTGCGCAGCTCCGAGCGAGGGCGTCTGACCGGCTCGAGCTCGACGTCGGTCGAGGGCGCGGTCAGACCGCGTCCCGACTCGTCGACGGCGCCCGGGGTCGTCATCGGCTCGCGGCGACGATACGCCGCCCGGGCGACGACGTGCGCCGAGACGGGTGTGGTCGCGAGGAGGAAGCCGCCGATGAGCACGAGCCGGAGGATCGTCGCGGGATCGCCGCTCGCCGCGGAGGCAACGAGGATCGCGATCACGCCGAGGAAGACGGCCTTGCTCGTCGCGTGGAGCTGGGTGTAGACGTCAGGCATGCGCCGGAGCCCGTAGACGCCGATCGTCATGACCGCGACGGCCAGGACGACGAGTGCGTCCGCGATCCACGGGATCGGGCTCATGAGAACAGGTCTCCTTCCTCCTCGTGGTAGCGCGCGGCGGCGAGCGTCGCGGAGAAGGAGAGGAGCGCCAGGACCAGCGCTGCGTCGAGGAAGTACGGGACCCGGTCGACGTCCGAGACGAGGACGAGGAGCGCGACGGAGATCAGCACGGCCATGTCCAGGGAGAGGATCCGGCTCGGGATGGAGCGCGCCCGGATCACGAGCACGATGCTGATCGCGAGCAGCACCGTCATCCAGACGGAAGCGGCCGTGAAGACGATCGTGTGCACTACGGGACCACCCTCCGTTGGTAGCGGTCGTAGAACGTTTCGAAGTGCTTCCGGACGGCCTCGGGATCGCGAGCGTCGAGCACGTGCATGAGCAGGCGCCGCCGCTCCCAGTCGATCTCCACGAGGTACTCGCCCGGGGAGAGCGTGGCTGCGAACGCGCTGACCACAGCCCCGGCCGCGCTCCGCTCGCCGAGCGGCACGGCCACGATCCCCGGGCTCTCGAGCGGCCGCAGGTGGAGGACGACGCTCGCGACTCGCCAGGTCCCGACCGTCATGTCGACCAGGATCCGCCACACGAAGGGCAGGAGCGCGAGCGCCCGCGCTCCGAGCCCGTCGATGGAGCACAACCGCTCTCCGAACAGGAAGGCGCGGAAGAGGAGCAGCACGAGCGCGGAGGCGCCGAGCCCGAAGGCGAGGTCCCAAGGATGGAAGCTGGCGACCGCCAGGGCGTAGATCAGGGTCAGGGCCGCGAGCGACAGCAGGAGGCGGTTCACCGGGATTCCCTCACGAGCACCTCGGCGGCCTCACGGCTCGCGGCGAGGAGCGGCTCGGGCCAGAGGCCGAGGGCCAGCACGAGCGCGGCGACCGCGAGCGCGATTCCGCGCAGGACCGCGGGGCTCTGGGGCGCGGCGATCCCCCGACCCGCCGGCCGCCAGAAGTCGTGCTGGTAGATCTGGAGCAGGTACACGACCGAGAGGGCGCCGCCCAGGAGCACCAGCCCGACGAGCACCGCGCTCCCCTCTTCGATCGCCGCCTGGAAAACCTCCAGCTTTCCGAAGAACCCGGCCGCTGGCGGGATCCCGGCGACGCTCATCGCTCCGACGAAGAACGCGGCGCCGACGAGCCGTCCCCGGAGCCCGGCCGCGAGGAAGAGGAGCGCCTTGTTGAGCGCGTTGAGCAGGGAGTAGAGGACGGCGGCCGTGTAGCCCACGGGGCCGCCGATCGCGAGCGCGATCAGGACGTACCCGACCTGCCCGATCGACGAGTACGCGATGACCTCCGGCGCGGTGCGCCGTGACATCGCCTGCAGCGCTCCGTAGAGGATCGTGATCGTGCCGAGGACGATCAGCGCACGCGCCCCGAGCTCGAGCTCGCGAGGGAAGAGGTCCGCTCCGAACCGGAGCACACCGTACGTCCCGATGTTGGCGAGAGCGCCGCTCAGGATGGCGGCCACCGCAGGCGTCACGCTCGCGTAGACGACCGGGAGCCAGAAGTGGAACGGGAAGAGCCCCAGCTTCACGCCGAGGGCCACGAACACCGTGATCGCGATGAGGACGACCGTGTCGGGCTCGACGGTGGCCATCCGCTCCGCGACCCCGCTCATCTCGAGCGTCCCGGTGACGTGGTACGTCGCTGCGATCGCGATCAGGAAGATGAACGAGCCGAGCAGGTTGACCACGGCGAAGACGAACGCGGCGCTCAGCTGGCGCGGCTCGCCACCGTAGCCGGTCACCACGTACGCCGAGATCATCGCGATCTCGAAGAAGACGTAGAAGTTGAAGATGTCGCCGGTGAGGAAGAGGCCCGTGAGGCCGACGGTCATGAAGAGCACGACGGCCGGGAACGCGCGGGACCGCACTCCGGCGAGCACCTCGTGCAAGAGCGAGACGAGCAGGACACCGGCCGTGAGGAGCGCGAACACGGCGCTCAGCGCGTCCGCCCGGAGCGTGATGCCCACGCCCTCCGGCCAGCCGCCCGTCACGCTCGCCATCGGCCCGTCCGTCCAGACGGAGACCGCAAGCCGGGCGACCGCTGCGAACGTCGCGCCGAGCGCGCCGACGGCCGTCCAGCCGACCCAGGCCCTGCGCCCGTCGAAGGCGACGAGCCCGACTGCCGAGAACCACGCGATCGCGAGCGGAAGGACGAGGGTCGCCGTCACACGGACACCTCCTCCCGCTCGAGCTCGGCCTCGCGGCGGGCCTCCTCCTCGGCGAGGCGGTCGAAGTCGACGGCGAAGTGCGTCGTGTACACGCGGTACGCGAGGCCGAGGAGGAGGGCCGTCACGCCGAAGCCGATGACGAGCGCGGTCAGGGTCATGGCCTGGACGAGGGGATCGCTGACGGCGTCGTCGGGAAGCGGGTAGATCGGCGCCTCGCCGCGGGTCAGGCCGCTCGCCATCAGCGTCAGGTTCGCCGCATGCGAGATGAGCACCATCCCGACGACGACACGGAGGAGATCCGTCTTCAGCACCAGGAACGTGCCGGAGCCGAAGAGGCTCGCGACCACCGCGGCGAAGAGCAGCGTCACGTCTCGTCCTCCACGCGGGCCATGGCCACGGCGCGCAGGATCCCGACGGTCGCGCCGAAGACGAGCAGGAAGACGCCGACGTCGAAGGCGACGGCCGTGATCAGCTCGAGAGTCCCGAGATGGACGACCTCGGAGCCGGGCGGCGGCGAGTGCGTCAGGAGGGGCTCTCCGCGGAGAACCGACGAGAACGTCACTACGAGAGCCAGGAGCAGCCCCGCGACGGCGCCTACCGGAGCCAGCCGGACGGGCAGGAGGCGGTCGGCCTCCCGGTAGCCGAACGCGAGGTACTGGGCGAGGACGCCGAGCGCCGCGATGACGCCGGCGCTGAAGCCGTCCCCGACGCTCGAGTAGCCCTTGATCAGGACCGCGCTCGCGATCACGAGCGAGGGGGCGAGCAGGAGCCGAGCAACGATCTGGGTCATCGCGCTCGTCACCAGAGCCGTCCCCTGCGCAGGAGCGTCGCGATCCCGAAGAAGGCGATGGCGACGACCGTGATCTCGCCCAGGGTGTCGAGCCCGCGGAAGTCCGTGAGGATGGCCGTGACCACGTCCTTCGCGTGCGCGTCCGGGGTCAGGCGCACGTGCTCGTCGGCCACGCTGTCCCCGATGCTCGGTCGCGACAGTGCGCCCCAGACGACGAGGAACGCTCCGAGCGCCGCCGCGACCCCGACGAGAGGGTCGCGCCAGCGGCGAGTGCCGGGCGTTCGCAGGGAGGCCAGCCGGCGGAGCGAGGCGCGGGGCATCAGGGCGAAGACGCCGATGAAGAGGAGCGTGAAGGTCGTCTCGACGAGCGCGGCGACGAGGGCGACGTCCGGGCCTCCGAGGAACGCGTAGACGACCGCGAGGCTGAAGCCGACGCCGGCGGCGACGAGGAGCAGGGTCAGGTGCTGGCGCGGGAACGTCGTCGCCAGCGCTGCGACCGCGGTCGTGAGGAGCACGAGGACGAGACCGAGGTCCTCGCGCGCGATACCGCCGACGACGTAGGCCGTGGTGTGCGGGGTCGCGATCAAGCCGAGAAGCACGAGCAACCCGCCCGGAACGAGGATCGCAGCGATTCGGGTGCGCAGGTCGCGCACCTCGATGCCGTGGATCCGGTCGGAGAGGCCGTTGAGGCCGCGGATGCTCGCGACGTAGAGCCGCTCGGGGCCGAGCCGCTCGCCGAGCGACGACGCTCCGAGGGCAGCCGCGCGCCAGGCTCGCTCGGTCGCGAGCGCGGCCGCGCCGAGCGCGTAGACGAACACGGCCATCAGGTTCTCGACCCGGGCGTCGAGGTGGTAAGACGCCTCGACCGAGGTCGCGAAACCGAGGCTGGCCTCCGCGGCGGCGTTGGCAAGCCGCACGAACGGCTCGGGATACAGGCCGCCCACGAGGACGACGCCTCCGAGCCCGACGACCGGGCCCACGAGGAGGAGCGGTGCGCCGTGCGTCGGGCTCCGGAGCGGGCCGAGGAAGACGCCGATCCAGAAGCGGCCGATGTAGGCGAAGGTCAGGGCGGCGCCGAGCACCGCGAGCCCCGCGACGAGGCCGGAGCGCTCCTCGGCGCTGTCGAAGAAGAGCTCGTCCTTGAAGAACCCGATCGTCAGCGGCAGTGCGGCGAGGCCTGCGGCGGCAAGGCCGCTGCCGACCGCGAGCGCGCGCAGCGGGCGGGCGAGCCCACCGAGCCGGGAGAGGCGCTCCTCGCCCGTCGCCTCGGTGACGGCACCGGCCGTGAGGAAGAGCGCGCTCTTGGCCAGCGCGTGCGCGACGACGTAGAACGACGCGCCGACGACTCCCGCGGCCCCACCGAGCCCGTACATGACGACGACGTAGCCGTACTGCGAGATCGTCGAGTAGGCGAGGAGCTGCTTCAGCCGGTCGCGGGTCAGCGCGAGGATCCCGCCGACCAGCATCGAGCCGAAGCCGACGACGACGAGGCCGTCGAGGAGCGCCTCGCTGGTGACGAGCAGCGGGTAGATGCGTCCGAGGAGGAAGACACCGGCGGCGACCATCGCGGCCGCATGCAGGTACGCGGAGACCGGGGTCGGGGCGGCCATTGCGCGCGGGAGCCAGAACTGGAACGGCACCTGCGCGCTCTTCGCCAGCCCTGCGAGGGCCATGAGCCCGGCCGCGACGGTGACGAGCTTGCTCGGCTCGGCGCGCTCGACGACCTCGGGGATCGAGAAGGTTCCGTACTCGACGTACAGCATCAGGCTCCCGATCAGGAGCAGGACGGCGCTCACGCCCGTCACGACGAGCGCCATGAGGGCGGCGATCCGCGCCTCGACGTCCTGCCGGTCGTACCCGATCAGGAAGTACGACGCGATCGCCGTGAGGTCCCAGAAGACGAAGAGCAGGATCAGGTCCTGGGCGGTGACGAGCCCGACCATCGAGACCATGAAGAGGAGGAGGAACCAGTAGAAGCTCGACTCGTCCCGCCTGGGCCTGCCCTGGTGGGCGAGGTGACGAGGCAGGTAGCCGCCCGAGTAGACGAAGACGGCGAAGCCGATCCCGGTCGCGAGCAGCGAGTAGAGGACGCCGAGCCCGTCGAGCTCGAAGTGGAGACGGAGGCCGAGAGCCGGTGCCCAGGGCAGGTCGATGCCGCCGCCTCCGGCCGCCCAGATCGCGAGCGTCGCGCCGAAGCCGAGCGCGGCCGTGAGCGCCCCGATCTGCGAGAGCCGGCTCATGACCCCGGCAAGCCTAGTGACGCATGCCGTCGGCTCCGCCCGCCACGCCGACGGGACACGGTCGCGTCCGGATGCGCGACCGCGGATGCCGCTCGCGTGGTTGACTGAGAGGCATGGCGATCTCCCCCGAAGGCACGGCTGCGGTCGATGCGCTGGAGATCAGCCGGCTTCGCGACGAGCACGGGGTGCTCACCGTGTACGTGGACGCCGACCCGCGTGAGCAGGCCGCGGAGCGCCCGGGGTGGGTCGTCGCCGCGGAGAACGGCCTGAACGAGATCCGCGAGCAGGTGAAGGCGGAGGGCGACCGGGCACGCTGGACGGCCGTCTTCCATCGGCTCGACGAGCTCGAGCCCGAGCTCGTGTCTCTGCTCGATCCCAGACGACCCGGGAGGGGGAGAGCGTTGTTCGCGACCGTGGCCGGCAGCGAGGTCCACACGGTCGTCCTGCACATGCCGCTGACGAACCGCGTTGCGCTCGACGACGTCGCTCATCTGACACCGCTCGTGACGGCGCTCGACCGAGGGCGCCCCGCGGGGCTCCTGACGGTCTCCCTCTCGGAGGTACGAGCGCTCGAGCAACGGCTCGGCCTCGTCGGCGTGGTCACGACGATCTCGCTCGAGCCCGACACGTCCGAGTGGCGTCAGATGAAGGGGCCCGCGGCTGCGAACCCGGCCATGGCGCAGCATGCCGCGCCGCAGCACGACCGGTTCGAGCGGCGCCTCGACGAGCACCGGCTGCGTGCGCTCGAGTCCGCGGTCGGTGGGCTCGGGGAGCTTGCGACCCGTCGTGGCTGGGACCGCATCGTGATCGCCGGCGACAAGCGCCTGGCCGACAGGCTCGTCGAGTCGTTCGCGCGCGACGGGGTCGACGTCACCCTCGTCGATCGCACGCTGCACCCTCTGACGCCGGCCGAGGTCGGCGAGTCGCTCGCGGCCGAGCTGGAAAAGGCGAACGCGCGCCGCGAGGCGGCCCTCGTCGCACGCGCTCGTGACGCCGCGCTCTCGGGGAACGCGGGCGCGCTCGGGCTCGCCGACACGCTGACTGCGCTGAACGAGGGGCGCGTGGGCCGCCTGCTCTTCGACGGGCAGCGGGAGTACGAGGGGGCGAGGACGCCGGATGGCTTCCTCGTTCCTCAGGGCGTCGTCCCGCCCGGGTTCGAGCCGGACGAGCTCGTGCCCGAGCCCGCCCTCACGGGACACATGGTCGAGCGCGCTCTGGCGATCGATGCCAGGGTGACGCCGCTGTCCGCGGAGGGCGCCGGCGCCCTCGCGGATCACGAGGGGATCGCGGCGCTCCTCCGCTGGTAGATGGCCGCCCTCGACTCGCCGGCCGCGCCGTGGGCGGCGACGGCTCGGGAGGCGCTCGAGGCTCTCGCGTCCGACGAGTCGGGGCTCGGCGAGGAGGAGGCCGAGCGCCGCCTTCGGGAGCACGGCCCCAACGAGCTCGAGGAGTTTCGCGGTCCGACCGTTCTCGGCCTGCTCCTCCATCAGTTCCGCAGCCCGCTCATCTACATCCTGCTCGTCGCCGCAGTGGTGACGGTCCTGCTCGAGGAGCTCGTGGACGCCGCCGTGATCGCCGTCGTCCTCCTGATCAACGCCGCTCTCGGCTTCAGCCAGGAGTACCGGGCCGAGCGCTCGATGGAGGCGCTCCGCAAGCTGGCCCGCGCGCGCGCCCGCGTCGTCCGCGCCGGCCGAGAGCGCGAGGTGGATGCGGTCGTGCTCGTTCCGGGTGACGTCGTCCTCGTGGAGACGGGAGCCAAGGCCCCGGCGGACTGCAGGATCCTGCACGTGGCCGCGCTCGAGGTCGACGAGTCGCTCCTGACGGGGGAGTCGACGACCGTCGCCAAGTCCGCGGATCCCGTGGCGGAGGACGCCACGCTCGGCGATCGGGCGAGCATGCTCTTCACGGGCACCGTCGTCACCCGCGGGCACTGCCGTGCCCTCGTCGTCGCGACGGGAAGGGAAACGCAGCTCGGCCGGATCGCGGAGAGCGTCCAGGAGATCGGCGACACCGAGACGCCGCTCCAGCGGCGCATGGCCCGGTTCGCCCGCGTGATCGGAGCCGCGGTGCTGCTCTCGGCGGGGCTCGGTCTCGGGGCCGGGCTCCTGGCCGGAGAGGACAGGCACGAGCATTCCTCTCGGTGGTAGCGCTCGCCGTGTCGGCGATCCCGGAGGGCCTCCCGATCGTCCTCACGCTCGTGCTCGCGATCAGCGTGCGCCGCATGGCGGCACGGAACGCGATCATCCGGCGACTGCCGGCCGTGGAGACCCTCGGGAGCTGCACCGTCATCGGCTCCGACAAGACCGGGACGCTGACCCAGAACCGGATGACGGTACGGCTGATCGCGGCCGGCGGAGAGGCCTACGAGGTGGCGGGAGGCGGGTACGAGGTCGCCGGCGAGATCCGGGCCCTGCGCTCGGAGCCGGACGGGGCCCCGGTCTCGGTCCGCGTCGAAGAGGGGTCCGCCCTCTGGTGGACGCTCGTGGCCGGTGCCCTGTGCAACGATGCGTCCGCGGTTCCGGCCGAGAGCGAGTTCGACGTCGCCGGCGATCCCACCGAGATCGCGCTCCTGGTCTCGGCCTCGAAGGCGGATCCGTTCAAGGACGAGCTCGAGGAGCGCTACACCCGGGTCGCCGAGATCCCGTTCGATCCGGAGGCCCGGACCGCTGCGACGTTCAACGAGGTCGACGGGTCGGTGCTGGCATTCGTCAAGGGCGCGCCGGAGGACGTGCTTCGTGCCTGCACGAGCGCGCTGGGTGGCGACCTCGACGAGCCGGCGATCCTCGAGGAAGCCGAGCGCCTGGCCGGCGACGGGCTGCGCGTGCTCGCGGTCGCCTTCCGGGAGCTGCCCGAGCCCGAAGCCGCGCCTGCGCTCGCCGCGGAGGGCGTCCTCGAGGGGCTCTCGTTCGCGGGCCTGCAGGCGATGATGGACCCGCCACGCCCGGAGGCGGTGCAGGCCGTGGAGGAGTGCCGGCGAGCGGGCATCCGGGTCGTGATGATCACGGGCGATCACGCACGAACTGCGTCCGCGATCGCGCGCCGGCTGGGCATACCCGCCGCGGACGAGGTGCTCGCGGGCGTGGAGCTGGACGCCCTCTCGGACGACGCCCTCCGCGATGCGTTGGCCCGCGTCTCCGTGTTCGCACGCGTGTCCCCCGAGCACAAGCTGCGCATCGTCACGGCCCTCCAGTCGCTCGGAGAGACGGTCGCGGTCACCGGAGACGGCGTCAACGACGCACCCGCGCTCAAGGCGGCGGAGATCGGAGCCGCGATGGGCCGGTCCGGGACGGACGTGGCGAAGGAGGCGGCGGACATGATCGTCACCGACGACAACTTCGCGAGCATCGTGGCAGCGGTGCGGGAAGGGCGGATCGCGTTCGACAACGTGCGCGAGACGACGTTCTTCCTGATCTCGAGCGGGGCGGCGGAGGTCGCGGCCGTCCTCGCCAGCATCTTCTTCCGCTTCCAGCTGCCGTTCCTGCCGGCACAGCTTCTCTGGCTGAACCTCGTCACGAACGGCGTGCAGGACGTGGCTCTCGCGTTCGAGCCGGGGGAGAAGGACGTCCTACAGCGACCTCCGCGGCCGCGGCGGGAGGGCATCGTCTCGCGCGTGCTCTGGGTGAGGACGGCCATCGTCGGCGCCGTCATGGCGGTCGGGACTCTCGCGCTGTTCCTGCACGAGCTGAGCGCGACCGACGATCTCGAGCGGGCGCGGACGGTCGCCCTGACGACGATGGTGCTGTTCCAGGTCTTCCACGTCGGAAACTGCCGCTCCGAGCTCCGGTCGGCGTTCGCGAAGAGCCCCTTCTCGAACCGCATCCTCTTCATGGGCACCGCCGCGGCACTCGGGCTGCACATCGCCGCTCTCCATCTTCCGTTCACGCAGTACGTGCTCCGCGTCCAGCCGCTCGACGTCTCGACCTGGGTCGTGATGATCGCGGTGGCGTCGACCGTGATCGTCGCCGTGGAGCTCCACAAGCTGCTCGTGCGCCTGAGCTCCCGTCGGGCCGCGCTCGCGACGGCCTGAGAGCTCTAACGTGCCTGGTGAGGCTCGGCCAGGAGGCCTTTGAGGAGGTCGTGCCTGGAGACGATGCCGACGACCGTGCCCTCCTCGAGCACCGGCAGGTGCTTCACGTCCGCCTGCATCATCGTCTCCGTCGCCTTCCAGAGCTCGTCGTCCGCGTCGACGGTCTCGACAGGCGAGGTCATGACCGACTCGGCCGTGCGGTTGCGCGCGTCCGCGTAGACCTCCTCGAGCGACTCCTCGGACCAGACGTGGCGGCCGAGGAGCCGCGGCCACTTGAGGAACGTGTCCGGGACGGGCTCGTCCGTGATCTCGAAGTCGGTCTCCGTCACGATCCCGACGACCGCCCCTGCGGTGTCGGTGACTACCACCGAGCCGATGCCCTTCTCGACCATGAGCTGGGCGAGCTCGCGGACCGTCGCATCGGGCCCGGCCGTCACGACGGGGCTCGTCATCACATCCCGAACGAGGAGGACCTTCCGCGGCTCGGGTCGCTCCGGGGAGCGCACGACGAGCACGGAGCAGCGCGCCTGGTGCGCCACGCGCTCGCTGACGCTCCCGAGCGAGCGAAGGCCGTGGAGGCCGCGGCTCCCCACGACGAGGAGGTCGGCGTCGTCGCTCGCGGCGACGAGCGCGTCGACCGGAGGGCGTGGATCGGTGTGCAGGTCGAGCCCGCTCCGCTTCAGGCCCTCCGCGTCGAAGGGCTTCCCTCCGCTCGACGTGATCGCCCTGACGGGTGCTCCCAGGCCCTCTCCCAGCCGGGTCGCCACGTCGGCGGCGGCGAGCGACTCGGGCGAGCCGTCGAGGCCGACCGCGATCGAGCGAGGGAAGGCGTCGACGTCTGCCGGTTCCCGGGCGACGAGGACGGAGCAGGGCGCGTCGTGGAGCAGCGTCGTTGCGACGCCCCCGAGCACGATCCCGGCCGCCCTGGAGCGCCCGTCCGAGCACGCGACGAGGGTCGCGTGCTCGTCGCCCAGCACCCAGAGGAGCGTCCCCGCGGCGCGCCCGTCGACGATGCGCGTGTCGCTCCCCGGGGCGAGCTCGAGGGCGGCTTCGATCGCGCGCCGGGCTTCCTCGCGAAGCCCGACCCGGGCGGAGGTCGCGTGCATGCCGGCATGGACCGCGAGGTGGAGCTCCGGGACGGAGACGAGAACGACCCTTCCGCGGCCGCCGCGCAGGCGCTCGACCTGGCGCACGGCCTCGAGACCGCCACGTCGCCCGCCGACCGCGCAGACGACGCGATCGAAGAGGTCGAGGTGCTCTCCCATCCGTCGTGCAGTATCGCGGACGCCGAATTCGCGCTCAGCCGGAAGGGCAGAGCTGCGGGCTCATCGCGGCCGCGGCGAGAATCGCTCCCACCACGAACACGAGGAACCACGCCACGGGAAGGAGAGCGGCCGTCCGGCGCGACTCGGCGATGATCGCGAAGAGCGTCCCGACGCCGACGAGGAGCCAGCCGAACGTTCCGGCCAGCGCCACGCCCGCCCCGTACGAGTCTCCCATGCGCCGCACGAGACCCTCGCTGCTCAGGCACGACCACTCGATGTCGAACGCCTGCGGGATCGCCCACAGCACGAGGAGGGCGGCAAGGGCGCCGAGACCGAAGACCTCGAGCCCTGCGAGCAAGCCGATTCCCGGGCGGTGAAGGCGATGAGCTCGTTCCTGTTGCATGGCTGTCGTCCCTCCTTCCGCATCGACCGTATCCCCGTCGGTCGCGTCCGCCGTCGGGGCGAACCCCGATCTCGCCTGCCTCGTTCTACGGCCGTGGGCTCCGGTGCAGGCGACCGCGGCGGTCGTCTAGCGTTCGACAGCGTGGAGCAGGTCGAGCTCGGAACGAGCGATCTGCGCGTCTCGCGCGCCGGCCTCGGCTGCAACAACTTCGGCGGGCGCATCGACTTCGCCGCGACGAAGGCAGTGGTGGAGGCCGCGCTCGAGGTCGGGATCACGTTCTTCGACACCGCAGAGGTGTACGGGGGCGGCGGCACGAGCGAGCGCTTCCTGGGCGAGATCTTCGAGGGCCGCCGCGACCGCGTCGTGCTCGCCACGAAGTTCGGCTGGGCGCAGGACAGGGGCTTCGGAGACGAGGCGTACGTCCGGAGGGCGATCGACGGCTCTCTCGAGCGCCTGCGTACCGACCACGTCGACCTGTACTACCTGCACAAGCCCGACCCCGACACTCCGATCGGCGAGACGCTCGCGGCTCTCGACGAGCTCGTGCGGGAGGGGAAGGTCCGCGCGATCGGCTGCTCGAACTTCTCGGCGGAGCAGCTCCAGGAAGCCGAACGCGTCGCCGGCGAGCTGGGCACCGCCCGCTTCGTCGCCCTCCAGAACCACTACAACCTGCTCGAGCGGCGCGACGACGCGGACGTGCTCTCGCTCTGCCGCGAGCTCGGGACCGGGTACGTGCCGTACTTCCCGCTCGCCAGCGGGCTCCTCACCGGGAAGTACCGCCGCGGGGAGCCCGCTCCGGAGGGAACCCGCCTCTCCGGCCGCGAGATCGACGATGCCCGGCTCGATCGGATGGAGGCGCTCCGCCGGTTCGCGGAGAAGCGCGGGCACACGCTCCTCGAGCTCGCGATCTCGGCGCTCGCGTCCACGCCCGGCATCACCTCGGTCATCGCGGGCGCGACGAAGCCGGAGCAGGTGCGCGCGAACGCCGCTGCGGCGTCGTGGCGGCTCACCCAAGACGAGCTCGACGCGCTCGCCCGCCTTTGAGCGGCTCTCATCGTCGTCTCATCGGGGTCTCGTACAACCTGCTCGGAACGAGATCCGGCAGAGCGAAAGGAGCGTGGCGATGCGCACGAGAACGATCGCGTTCGTCCTCGCCGGCATGACGACGACGATCGCAGCCGCGATGCCGGGGAGCCCGGCCGATGGCGCGACGGCGGCGACGTGCCCGCTCCCGCGGGGAGGCGAGCACGTGGCCATCGACCCGGCCCGCTTCACGACGAGGATCGACAACCCGTGGTGGCCGATGAGGCCGGGCAGCCGCTGGATCTACCGTGAGACCGACCCAAAGGGCACGGTGCAGCGGGTGGTGACGGCGGTGACCCAGAGGACGAGGCCAATCGCGAACGGGGTGACCGCTCTCGTCGTCCGCGACGTGGCCACAGAGGACGGCGAGCTCGTCGAGGCCACCGACGACTGGTACGCGCAGGACCGGTGCGGGAACGTCTGGTACCTCGGCGAGAAGACGCGCGAGTACGAGAACGGCAAGGTCGTCTCGACCGAAGGCTCGTGGGAGGCCGGTGTCGACGGGGCCGAGCCCGGCGTGATCGTGCCCGCGCGGCCGAAGCCGGGGATGCGCTATCGCCAGGAGCACTACGCCGGGCACGCCGAAGACCGCGGCGAGGTTCTCAGCCTGCGGGAGCAGGTCGAGGTTCCGTTCGGGCACTTCGCGAGAGGGAGCGTGCTCATGACCCGTGACCTGACCCCGCTCGAGCCGAAGGTTCTCGAGTACAAGTTCTACGCCCGAGGCGTGGGGCCGGTGCTCGCGATCGGCGTGTCCGGCGGCAGCGATCGGGAAGAGCTCGTCCGCTACAGCCGTGGCCGGTAGGCACGGGCTGCTCGCGCGACGAGAGAAACGACGACGAGAGAAAGGGGCTGAGCATGAGCAGGAGGACAAGGATCCTGGCCCTCGGAGCGTCGACGGTCGCGCTGGCCGCGCTGGGGGTGGGAATCGCACAGGCGGTGTCCGGCTCGGAGGAGCCGGTCACCGGGCCGGCCGCTGCGAAGGCGGCCGCCGCGGCGCGCGCGGCTGCGGGCGGCGGCACGGTGCTCGAGGTCGAGCGCCAGGACGGCGACGGCCGTGGCGTCTACGAGGTCGAGGTCCGGAGGACGGACGGTTCCCAGGTCGAGATCCACCTGGACGGCGAGTACCGCGTCGTCGACGAGGTTGCCGACGACGACGCGTCGGGGCAGGAGGACGACCGCGGCTCGGACGACTGACCGGAGCGAGAGGGGCCCCGTCGCCGGACGGGGCCGGCTCTCATCTCACTCTCATCCTTTTCTCGACAATGCACCTATGCGCATCCTGGTCGTCGAGGACGACGTCAAGATGGCGGCCCTGCTACGCCGTGGTCTGTCGGAGGAGGGGCATGCCGCGGACGTGGCCGGGACCGGGAAGGACGCGGTCTGGATGGCGCAGGCGGTCGAGTACGACGCCATCGTGCTCGACCTCATGCTGCCGGGGCTGGACGGTATCGGCGTCTGTCGGGCGTGGCGGGAGAGCGGCGTCTGGTCGCCCGTGCTGATGCTCACCGCACGCGACGCGGTCGAGGATCGCGTTGCGGGCCTCGATGCCGGAGCCGACGACTACCTGCCGAAGCCGTTCTCGTTCGCCGAGCTCTCGGCCCGGCTGCGGGCGCTCGTACGTCGAGGCGCGTCCGAGCGTCCGGCGGTCGTGGAGGTCGGCGAGCTGCGCCTCGACCCGGCCACGCGCCGGGTGCGGCGTGGCGGTCACGAGATCGAGCTCTCGTCGAAGGAGTTCGCGCTCCTCGAGACGTTCATGCGGCGCCCCGGCCAGGTGCTCTCCCGGCTCCAGCTCCTCGAGCACGCGTGGGACTACGCGTACGAGAACCGGTCGAACGTGGTGGACGTCTACGTCCGCTACCTGCGCGAGAAGATCGACCGTCCGTTCGGGCGCCGCTCGCTCGAGACCGTCCGCGGCGTGGGGTACCGACTGCGGCGCGACGGGGGATCGGGCGCGTGAGCCGAATCCCCATCCGCCTGCGGCTGACGCTGGCGTTCGCCCTCGCCATGGCGGTCGTCCTGGCGGCGACGGGGGCGTTCCTGTACACGCAGCTCCGGACGTCGCTCGACGAGTCGGTCGACGAGGTGCTCGAGGCGCGCCTGCTCGAGCTCGGAGCACGCGTCGCCGAGGGGGGAGCCGACTTCGATCTCGGGAGTGCGAGCGGCCTCGCCGATCCGGACGAGCGCTTCGCACAGCTCCTCGACGACTCGGGCGCCGTGGTGGAGGCGACCTCGCAGGTCGGCTCCACGCGTCTCCTGGCCGCGGACGAGCTCGCCCGGGCGCGTGGGGGCGTGGCGGTGAGGCTCGAGGTCGTCCGGGTACCGGGCATCGCGGGACGGGCCCGGCTGCGCGCCACGGCGGTCGCCTCGCCCGACGGCCCGCGTGTCCTCGTCGTGGGTGCGTCGCTCGAGGACCGGGACGAGACGATCGGCCGGTTCCTCGTCGTGCTCCTCGTGGTCGGGCCGGTTGCCCTTCTGCTCGCGTCCCTCCTCGGCTACACGCTCGCGACAGCGGCCCTCCGACCCGTCGAGGCGATGCGGGAGGAGGCCGCGGCGATCTCTGCGCTGGAGCCCGAGAGGCGCCTCCCGCTCCCGGCTGCGCACGACGAGGTCTTCAGGCTCGGGGAAACCCTCAACGAGATGCTGGACCGCCTCGCGGACGCCCTCGAGCGTGAGCGTGCCTTCGTCGCGGACGCGAGTCACGAGCTGCGAACGCCTCTCGCTCGCCTGAAAGCCGAGCTCGAGCTCGCGCAGCGGCGCCCGCGCACGCCCGAGGAGCTCGAGGCGGCCGTACGCTCGGCGGCGGACGAGACCGACCGCCTCGTCCGGTTGGCCGAGGACCTCCTCCTCGTCGCCCGGGCCGACCGGGGGGCGTTCGTCGTCCGTCCCACGAGCATGCGCGTTGCCGACCTCCTCTCGCGTGTCGTCGGTCGTTTCTCGCACGAGGCACGGGAGGCCGGCCGGCGCATCGAGCCGGCCGCTCCGCCGGGCCTCGAGGTGGTCGTCGACCCGCTCAGGATGGGGCAGGCGCTCGACAACCTGGTCGAGAACGCGCTCACGTACGGAGCCGGGACCGTGCGAGCGGCCGCCGAGGAGCGCGACGGGCGTGTCGAGCTGCACGTCACCGACGAAGGCCCGGGATTCCCGCCCGAGTTCCTCCCGCGGGCGTTCGAGCGCTTCAGCCGCCCCGACGAGGCGCGCAGGGTGGGAGGAACCGGCCTCGGCCTCGCCATCGTGGAGGCGATCAGCAGGGCACACGGCGGCACGGCGCACGCCGTCAACCTCCCGGATGGCGGTGTCGACGTCTGGATCGCGCTCCCCAAGCGGTCGCCTGGCGAGAGTCAGCCGACCGTGGTCCCGGTGTAGCACCAGCAGAACTGCGGCTGCGACGAGCTGAGGAGCAAGACCCAGCCGGGAGCCTGGGGAGCGCCGATCCGCTCGCCCGTGCGGGCGTCGAGGACCTCGACCGGGTGCGGCCGGTACGCGGCGCCGAGCCCGAGGTACACATGGTCTCCCGCGCTCTGGACTCCCGCCCAGACGCCTCGCAGCTCGACCTTGAAGCGCTCGCTCCCTTCGTGCGTGAAGCCGACCAGCGCAGTGCCCGGCAGTCGCCGCGGCGGGATCTCCGCGACGATCGAGTCGGGCGTCGCGTGGAACCAGCGCGTCTCCCTCGACAGCCACCGTGCGGCCCAGGTGCGGGTGTCGATCAGGGCGAGACCGGCCGGCGCGTCGACTGACGACGCTCGGCCGGCGTCGTCGCGCACGAGCCGCTCGTTCCAGCCTGCCTTCGCGATCAGGCCGTTCCCGAGCCAGTACGCCTGGCGTTGCGTCCCGGCCGAGACGGCGTTCCCCCCGCTTCCTGGCGTCGACACCGTTCCCACGCTCGCCTCGCCGAGCGACCGAGCGCGCACGAACCGGACGTCGCGGTACGAGACAGCGAGCGTTACCAGGTCGATCTCCGCCACGCTCGTGCCGGCCGTGACCACGTAGGCGCGGTCCCGCTCGGCGTCGACCGCGAGGCCCGGGTAGCGGTACCAGAGGTGGAGGCGGGCGCCGACTTCCTTCCTCACCGATCCCGCTGCGATCCCGGGCAGCGAGACGCGACGCGCACGGCCTCCGTCGTCCAGGACGAGGAGGCGAGGCGCCGCGATGCGATCTCTCGTCGTCATCAGCACCGCGAGGCCGTCGCGAGTCAGCGCTGCTGCGGAGACGTCGCGGCGGGCGCCGAGGCCGCGGCGCGAGAGGACGGTGCGCGTCGTGGGGTCGACCAGGGCGAAGCGCCAGCGCCGCGCGCCGCGCTCGAGGAGGACGAGTCGGTCCGCTCTCGGCCAGGCGAGCGCGGTCGTGAACGCGGTCGCGACCCTGCCCACCCGCCGCATCGAGCGCACGTCGACGAAGACGATGCTCGTCGAGCGGCCGCTGCCGACCGCGAGCATCGAGCCGTCCGGCGAGCGGGCCCACGGGAGGTCCTGGAGCCCGAGCGGGACGCGCGGCGTTCCCGGGACCGGCTCGAGCGAGCGCGGGTCGAGGCCGACGAGCTCGGACGTGGTCCCTCCGGACACGATCGCGAGGACGGCGTCCTCGACGCCGCCGCCTGTCGCGGTGGACAGCGTCAGCACCGCGAGCACGACGAGGAGCGACGCGCGAATCACCTTCGAGATACGGCCGGCCCGGGCCGCGAGGTCCGGCCGCAGGCCGGAGGCCTGGCTTCAGCGAGGCCCCTGCCTTCCGTGCCCCGAAGGAGAACGGCAGGGCTCGGGCTGACGCCCGAGCCCGAGGGTGCTGCCAGAGTACGGAGGATGCTGCTGCACGAGATCGCGCGAGCCTCGGCCGACGTCGCTGACACGTCATCCCGGCTGGCCAAGGTCGCCCGGCTCGCCGAGTTGATCTCGCACGCCCGTCCCGACGAGGTCCGCGTCGCGGTCGCGTACCTCTCCGGCTCGCTGCCTCACGGACCGGCCGGCATCGGGTGGGCCGCGCTGCGCGACCTGCCGCCGCCGGCGCCCCCGCCTCCGACCCTCGAGCTGCTCGAGGTGGACGCGGCCGTCTCGCGGATTGCGTCGATCGCGGGGCGGGGGTCGCAGGCCGAGCGCCGGCGCGCGCTCCACGAGCTGTTCGGGCGCGCGACCGAGGTCGAGCAGCGGTTCCTGACCGGTCTGCTGCTCGGCGAGCTCCGCCAGGGAGCGCTCGAGGGCGTCACCGTGGACGCGGTCGCGAAGGCGGCCGGGGTCTCCGCCCGGGAGGTCCGCCGCGCGCTCATGCTCTCCGGCGACCTCGGCGGGGTCGCCGCCGCGGCGACCACGGGAGGGACGGAGGCGCTCGGGCGCTTCGGGCTCACGCTGCTGCGCCCGGTCCAGCCCATGCTCGCGCAGACGGCCGACGACCTGGAGGGGGTGCTGGGGCGGATCAGCCCGGCTCTTCTCGAGTG
>Ga0209640_10001251_pt1 | contig 21269 bp, 20 predicted proteins | sample RifCSP10_1_FD_184018 | JGI IMG/M metagenome (GOLD analysis project Ga0209640, IMG submission 184018) | Soil microbial communities from Rifle, Colorado - Rifle CSP2_sed 10_1 (SPAdes) (version 2) | ecosystem: Environmental > Terrestrial > Deep subsurface > Rock core/Sediment | place: Rifle...
ACGAGGGACGGCCCGATGATGATCGCGGTGTTCCAGATGGAGTTGACGAAGCGAGTATCCCTGAACAGCGCCTCGAAGTAGTTGGCGCCGCCGATGAACTCGCTGTCGGGGCCGACCGCCAGGTCGAAGTTCCTGAACGAGAGCCAGAACGAGTAGGCGAGCGGGAAGACGATCACGATCGCGATGAGCGCCAGCGACGGCGACGCGAACGCCACCGGCTCCCAGCTCTTGCGCTTCAGGACGAGAGCGCCGATCCGCATCGATCCTCCTCGCATCAGCGTTGGTGTGCGAAGGAAGTGTCCGAATGAGTGCAGAGACTCTGCGCTCGGGGACCGGGCCTTGTCAAGACCGCAATCGCCTTCAAGGGAAGTGCTACCGGAACGAGCGCCGGGGCGTCGGCGGCGCGAGGCAGGGCGTCGCGGGCACGCCCCCGGCCGCCGCCTCACTACGGGTTTGGGCTCCTGGCGGCCCTCGCGACGGGTGCGTCGGCCCAGATCACCTGACGGACCCGGAGGCCCTCCCGTGGCGCCGCACGGCCGCCCCACGCTCGTACCAGCCCTTGGTCGCGTTGACGATCATCACGACCGACAACATGACCGGGACCTCGATCAATACGCCGACGACGGTGGCCAGCGCCGCGCCGGACTCGAACCCGAACAGGCTGATGGCCGCGGCGACGGCGAGCTCGAAGAAGTTGCTGGCGCCGATCAACGCCGACGGGGCGGCGATGCAGTGCGCTTCCCCCGTGGCCCGGTTCAGGAGGTAGGCCAGCGTGGAGTTGAAGTAGACCTGGATGAGGATCGGGACCGCGAGCAGCGCGATGACGAGGGGCTGGGCGATGATCTGCTCGCCCTGGAAGCCGAAGAGCATCACGAGGGTCGTCAGCAGCGCGACGAGCGAGACCGGCTGGAGCCGGTCAAGCAGCCGCTGGAGGGCGGCCGGCCCGCCGCGGGCGAGCCTCTGGCGGCGGATGATCTGCGCCAGGATGACCGGGACGACGATGTAGAGCACCACCGAGATCAGCAGGGTCTGCCAGGGCACCGTGATCGCCGAGAGCCCCAGGAGCAGGGCGACGATCGGCGCGAACGCGAACACCATGATGGTGTCGTTCACCGCGACCTGGCTCAGCGTGAAGTGCGGCTCGCCACCGGACAGGTTGCTCCAGACGAAGACCATCGCGGTGCAGGGGGCGGCGGCGAGCAGGATGAGCCCGGCGATGTAGCTGTTGATCTGCTCGGCCGGGAGGTAGGGCCGGAACAGCCACCCGACGAAGACCCAGCCCAGCAGCGCCATCGAGAAGGGCTTGACGGCCCAGTTGACGAGCAGCGTCACCCCGATCCCTCGCCAGTGCTCCCGGACCTGACCGAGCGCCGCGAAGTCGATCTTCACGAGCATCGGGATGATCATGAGCCAGATCAGCACGGCCACCGGCAGGTTGACCTGGGCCACTTCGGCCGATCCGATGGCGCGGAACACGGCCGGCAGCCCATGGCCGAGCGCGACGCCCACCGCGATGCAGAGACCGACCCACAGGGTCAGGTAACGTTCGAACGTGGACATTCACGCCCTCCGGGAAGGCCGGGCCCGCTCGAGGGACTCGGCGGCCGCCAGGAACTCGCGTAGCGGCTGGAGCGCCACGGGGTTGAGGGAATAGCAGACCCGGGGACGCTCGATCTCACCGGTGATGATGCCCGCCGCCTTGAGAATGCGGAGGTGCTCGGAGACCGTCGACTGCGCGAGGCCGGTCTCGTCGACGAGGTCGCAGCCGATGCACGTCTGCTTGGCGATCAGCGTCCGGACGATCTGGATCCTGGCGGGATGCCCGAGCGCCCGGGCCAGCCCGGCCAGGGCCCGGGTGGAGTGCTTCTCACGAGGTGCCAGTGACGGCCGGCGGGGCCGCCGGGGGACAGCCAGGGGCATGTGCCGCCACCTCCTTCATCGTCGTTCGACGATCACCGATACCGTAGGGCGGATATAACCGGAAGTCAATCGGGACATGGGCGCCGGGCTCGCGGCGCGTTGAGGGAGCGGGAGCTTGACAACGACGTCCACCATACTGGATCATTCGTCCAACATGAAGGAACCCGCCTCGCGCGACATCAACCAGCGCATCGCCGCGCGCGTGCGCGATCTGCGCGGCGCCAGCGGCCTGTCGCTCGAGGCCTTGGCGGAGCGCAGCGGCGTGAGCCGCTCGATGATCTCGCTGATCGAGCGTGGCGAGAGCAGCGCCACCGCGGTCGTGCTGGAGAAGCTCGCCGCGAGCCTCGGCGTCGCGCTGGCCGCGCTGTTCGAGGACACCCAGGCGCCGGCCAGCCCGCTCGCGAAGCGCAACGCGCAGCCGGAATGGCGCGATCCGGCCTCGGGCTACCTGCGCCGCAACCTGTCGCCGGCCGGCTTCGCCGCGCCGCTGCAGCTCGTCGAGGTGGTGTTCCCGCCCGGCGCCCGGGTGGCCTACGAGTCCGGCGTGCGCGAGGTGCCGATGCACCAGCAGGTCTGGGTGCTCGAGGGCAGCATCGAGCTGAGCGTCGGCGACGAACGGTTCCGCCTCGACGCCGGCGATTGCCTCGCGCTGCAGCTCGATCGCCCGACCGCCTATCGCAACCCCGGACGCAGACCCGCCCGCTACCTCGTGGCGATCGCGAACGATGCGGCCGCCCTCCGGAGAAGACCATGAACCCTGCCGTCCAGGTGCGTCGCTCGCGGCCGGCCGAAGCCGCCGCGCTCGTGCCCGCGCTCGCGCAGCTGCTGATCGATTGCGTGGCCGCGGGGGCCTCGGTCAGCTTCATGCACCCGCTCGGGCGTGACCGCGCCGAGGCGTTCTGGCGCGGGGTGACCGACGGGGCGGCGCGAGGCGAGCGGGTGTTGCTCGTCGCCGAGGACGGCGCCGGCGCGATCGTCGGCACCGTGCAGGTGGTGCTCGCGATGCCCGAGAACCAGCCGCACCGCGGCGAGATCGCCAAGCTCCTGGTGCATCCGCGTGCGCGCCGCCAGGGCATCGCCACTACGTTGATGGCCGCAGCCGACGTCGCCGCGCGTGCCGCTGGTAAGACGGTGCTCGTTCTCGACACCGTCACCGGTGGCGACGCCGAGCGCCTGTATCCGCGCCTGGGCTGGCAACGCTGTGGCACGATCCCGGATTACGCCCTCTGGCCGCAAGGCGGCTTGTGCGGCACGACAATCTTCTACAAGCCACTGCCCGGCTGAAGCGCGAGCGTGCGTGTCTTGGCCGCGGGATGTTCTTGGCGGGCGCGCGCCCCCGACGCGGTGAGGGGATGCTATGGGGCGCCGCCGAGCTGCTCTCGGACGCCCGCCCAGAGGGCGTGGAGCTCGTCGCCGCCGGGATCCACGGGCAGCCTCCTGACGGCGGTGTGCACCAGCACGAGCTTTGACGCGGGGTCGACGTGGATCGCCTGGCCCCGCACGCCGAGCAGGGCGAACACGCGGCGCTCGCCCGGGAAGATCCAGGTCTGGTAGCCGTAGCCGAAGTACCGCGTCGCCGCGTACGGCTTGAGGTGCCAGCCGTCCGCGGGGACGGTGGTGGCGGCGTGGATCCAGGCGCTCGGGATGATCTGGCGACCGCCGAGCCGGCCGTCGTGGGCGAGGAGCAGGCCGAGGCGCGCGTAATCCCGGAGCACGGCGTTCACGCAGCAGTAGGCCGACTCCATTCCGGCATTGTCGATGAGCCAGCTCGCATCCGCCTCCGCGCCCATCGGCCTCCAGATCCGGTCCGAGAGGTAGTCGGCGAGCGGTTGCCCCACCGCGGCCCGGAGCACGAGGCCGAGCACCTGGGTCTCGGAGGACGCGTAGGAGAAGCGGGTGCCCGGCCGCCGGAGGCGCTGGTTGAATCCGACGACTGCCGACGGCCCGCCGGGCCCCTCGCCCTGGAACGTGTTCCAGACGAGCAGGGCCGCGTCGTCGCGGCCGCTGTAGTCCTCGATGAACTTGACCCCCGAGGACATCGTCAGCAGATCGCGGATCGGCGTGCGCCCGTACTCCGTGCCCGCCAGCTCGGGGACGTAGCCGTCCGGGTGATCGTCGATGGAGCGGATGCGGCCCTCGTCGATCGCGATGCCCACGAGCATGGCGGTGATGGTCTTGGCCATCGACCACGAGGTGAACCGGTGGGTGTCGCGGCGGGCGTACTGGTAGCGCTCGACGAGGATGGTGTCGCCCCGGGCGATGAGGAGGCCGGTGGCGGGATGCCGCGCCAGGTAGTCGTCGAGCGTGCGCGATTCCCCCGCGAACCGGTAGGTGATGGCGGGCTCCGTCGGTGGCCGGCGAAGCGTGCTCGGGGCCGCCGCCCTGACCACCGTGCGCGCGCGATGGATCTCGTCCAGGCGCGAGTGGGAATCGACGAGATTCTCCAGTGACCACCAGCTGTACCGGTCGGCCGGCCGGAAGCCGGCCGGGCCGCCTCCGTAGTCGGCGGCGTCGGGCCCGGAGGCCTGGAAGACGGGCTGGCCCGGCCGGGCGGCGTGAGACGCGGCGGGACCGGCCTCGACGCCCTGAGCCACCGGCCGCCCCCCGCCGCAACCCGCCAGCGCGACGGCCAGCGCGCCCGCGACCACGCGTTGCCTCGCGACGCGCGGCACCGGCGGCCTCAGCTCCCGGGAGGCTCCGCCATCGGGGCGGCCTCGTCGTGGAAGCGCTCGGCGGTACCGCCGGTGGCCCGGACGAGGAGGGCGGGGTAGTGCCGCTCGAAGGTCTCGATGATGGCCTCGACGGGGACGTCGGCGCTCGGCCCGCGATCGCTCACGTACTCCATGTGGCGGCGCCCGCTCGGATCGTAGGCCTGGAAGAGCGAGTCCCGGCGGCCGTCGAACGGAAGGGGCAGGACACCGAAGCGCTCGCAGAGGCCGCGGTCGAAGACCGGCGTGGCCTTCACCCAGGCGCCGTCCAGGTACAGCTCGGCGTAGCCGTGATAGTAGAAGACGTCGGTCCCCATCAGCCGGCGCAGCCGCGGGCTGGCCAGGTGGTTCCGGACGTCCGCGAAGCCCAGGCGGGCGGGGATGCCGACGGCGCGCGCGGCCGCGGCGAGCACGGCCGATTTCGCCACGCAGAAGCCCGAGCCGCGCGCGAGGCAGGCGCTGGCCCGGTAGGTCTCGACGGAGCGGAAATCGCAGTACGGCGTGTAGACGATCTCGTCCCGCACCGCGTGGTAGAGGGCCACGGCGCGGCCGACGGGCTCGGCCGCGGCGCCCGCCATGCGCTCCGCGAACGCCAGGATGTTGGCGGCATCGGAGTCGACGTACGCGGTCGGCTTCAGGTACTGGTCCACGTCCTTGTCCCACTTGCCTTCGATCATGCCGAGCCTAGACTATCATCGCCCGGCGTGCGGTGCCGCGGCGGTGAGGCGCGCCGACCGCGTGATCGCCGAGGTCGCCGCCAGCCCGCTGCGCTATCATCGCGGTGAAACCATGCTCCGACTCGTGATCGTGCTCGTGACGGCCATCATGGCGGCCCTCGGCCTGGTGGTGGCGGTGGTGGTGGCGCTCGGGGTGGCCTGGATCGCGGTCGCCCTGCCGGTCCTGCTGCTCCTGGGCCTGGCCGCGGGGCTCGTATCGGTTCGACGTCGGCTGTGGCCGCGCTCCGACGATCCGCCCGACTGACGCGGCCCGCCCCGCCTTCCTCTGGGTCGCTCAGCGCGGTCCGGCGGATTGGCCGCGACGCAGATGCGACCACGACATGCCGACGGCCAGGATGGTGGCGACGCTGAACAGGCCGATCCAGGAGATCGCGGCGACGTTCTCGATGGGCAGCCAGCCCCAGTCGGCGAAGAGCCAGAAGAGGGCGGCCAGGAACGCGTTGGCCAGGAGCAGGCCGAGCCCCCCGATCGAGCGCAGGGTGAGGCGCAGGCAGATGACCCAGCCGATCAGCAGCACGACCCCGATGAACACGATCGGCGGCCGCCATTCCCAGCCGGTGTTCTTCGCCCAGGCATAGTACGAGTAGGCGGTGGGGTTGTAGGTGGCGCCCACCACGAGCAGGGCGAAGGCGAACCGGGCGAGGAACCCGCGGACCGTGAGCCGATCGGTGCCGGCCATCTCCGCCATCGAGGCCGGGTCACCGTCGGCGGGAGGTGGAGACGAACCGCGCGGCTTCGTGCGGCCGACTCGGACGCTGATGCCAGGTGACCCGGAAGCCGCCGCCCTGGACCACGTGGACCACGTCGATCACATCGCCCCGTGGGATTCCGGTGCGCGCCAGATTGACCAGCATCGCGTCGAGGGTTTCTTCCTTCAGCTGGTAGGCCACCAGCCACTGCTTGCCGGCCCGCCGGGCGGCGAGGACTTCCGCCACGTAGGTCAGGCGCCGCAGGGAGCGCCCGCGGTGAGAAGGGAGCGTCCACGCCTCGTGGCCGTAGGCGGCTCCAGGCCCGATCTCCACCTGGTACTCGGGCAGGTTCTCCAGCGCGATGGACCGCGCGAGGTCCAGCCACACGTAGGACACCACCCGCCCGGCTTCCTCGGCCACGAGCAGCTGCTGGCCCTCGGCCAGCCAGGCCCGATACGTCGCACAATCGTCGTACAGACGTTCACCCTCGAGGGCGTCGATGTCGGGGGCAGTCCCGTCGCGCAGCAGGAAGCCGGAGGTCTGGAGCTTGCGCTCGACCTCCTCGGGCACCCTGGTCGTCCACGTCACCAGGCAGTAGGTGAGGTGTTTGTACGGGACCCGCTCCGCCCAGCGCTCGACCCGGGCCGGGCCGAGCGCTCGTTCCAGCAGACGCCGGGGGCCCCGGTAGAGGCGCGCAGCCCAGGGCCGGCTCACCGCTGCCCGGGCCGTCCTGGCCCGCCACGGATCGGGGTGTCGCCCACGCGAGGAGTGTACCGGGCGGCCCGCCCGATCCGCCAGAAAGAAGTTCGTCCCGGCGCCGGAATCTGTTTGTATGAGAGGAGATGCGAGTGCGCGCCCAGACCGTGATCCCTTCGAAGCCCAGCCCACCCGCGGCGCCCCCGAAGCCGCCCGTATCGGCGGTCGAGATGGGGGCGCGCCAGCGCGAGATCTCCGTTTCCGAGTTCTTCACCAAGAACCGGCATCTGCTAGGCTTCGACAACCCGAGGAAGGCGCTGCTCACCTGCGTGAAGGAGGCGGTGGACAACGCCCTCGACGCCTGCGAGGAAGCCGGCATTCTCCCCGACGTGGTCGTCAAGCTGGAGGTGGCCGGCAACGGGGAGGCTCCGCCGCCCGCGAGCCAGGCCAGCCGCTTCCGGATCACGGTCACCGACAACGGCCCCGGGATCGTCCGCCAGCAGATTCCGCCGATCTTCGCGAAGCTGCTCTACGGGTCCAAGTTCCATCGGCTGCGCATGAGCCGCGGGCAGCAGGGGATCGGCATCTCGGCGGCGGGGATGTACGGGCAGCTCACCACCGGCAAACCCGTGCAGATCATCTCCCGCACCAGCGGGCGGGCGCCCGCCCACTACTTCGAGGTCCAGATCGACACGAAGAAGAACGAGCCGCGGATCCTCGAGAAGAAGCAGATCGCCTGGGAGGTCCCCCGGGGAACCCAGGTCACGCTGGAGATCGAGGGGCGCTACCAGAAGGGCCGGGCCTCGGTCGACGAGTACCTCGAGCAGACGATCATCGCCAATCCGCACGTCAAGCTCACCTACCTCGCCCCGGACGGGGAGACGAAGGAGTATCCGAGGACCTACGACCAGCTCCCTCCCACGCCGCGCGAGATCAAGCCGCATCCGTATGGCATCGAGCTCGGGATGCTGCTCAAGATGCTCCAGGACACCAAGAGCCACTCGGTCTCGGGCTTCCTGGCCGGCGATTTCAGCCGGATGTCGCCGCGGCTGGCCGAGGAGGTCTGCAAGACCGCGGGCCTCTCGCCCCGGGCGCGTCCACGCGACGTCCACGGCGAGGCGGCCGAGGCGCTCTACAAGACCATCCAGTCCACCAAGATCATGGCGCCTTCGACCAACTGCTTGTCGCCCATCGGGGAGCGGGCGATCCTCTCCGGCCTGTACCAGCAGATCAAGGGGGACTTCTATACCGCGGTGACCCGGCCGCCCGCCGTCTATCGCGGCAACCCCTTCGTGATCGAGGCGGGTCTGGCCTACGGGCGGGGGCCGGACCAGGGGAAGGACGGCCAGGAGAGGAAGGAGGTCCCCCTGGCGGAAGGAGAGACGGCGGGGCCGAACGAGAGCGAGCTCGCCCGCGTCATCCGGTACGCCAACCGGGTGCCGCTCCTCTATCAACAGTCCTCGTGCGCCAGCTACAAGGCGGTGCTGGACACCACGTGGCGCAACTACGGAGTGCCGCAGTCGAGAGGCGCGGTCCCGGCGGGACCCATGGTGATCTTCGTCCACATGGCCTCGGTCTGGGTCCCGTTCACCAGCGAATCCAAGGAAGCGATCGCCGAGTACGACGAGATCCGCAAGGAGATCACGCTCGCGCTGCGCGAATGCGGCCGGCGGCTGGGAGCCTTTCTCCGGCGGCGCGAGCGCGCCCACAGCGAGGACCGGCGGCGCAACATCTTCGAGCTCTACATCGAGGAGGTCGTCGAGTCGTGCAACCGCCTCAAGGGCGGCCGGCTGCCCACCGCGAAGCTGAAGGAGCAGCTCCAGCGGATGGCGATGCGGCGGACCGGGGGCGAGCGGACGGACGCGGTGCTGGGAAGGAGCGGCGGCGGGCCGGAGGGGCTGCCCCACTCGATCATCGTCACCGCGGACGGCGTCGAAGGCGACGTGCCGGTGCCGATCGGCGAGGGGCGGCCGGACGCCGCGTCCTCCAACGGAGCAGTCGAGGAGGAAGCGACATCCGGCAAGCCGGCGCGGCGCGCGGGGAAGCGCAAGGGGCGGGGGACGAAGACCGCCACGAAACGCCGCGCGCGCGCCAGGCGCGGGAAAGCGTAGGAGACGTCCATGGCCCGGAAGCCCCGCAAGGTCGGCGCGGTCGAGAAGAAGCTCGTCGGGGTCGCCGACCTGGTGATCAGCGCCGCCCAGCGCCGCAAGGACCCCACCATCGCGATCCCGGTCCGCGCCCTCTCGAACATCAACTTCAACGAGCGCAAGGGCCTGATCGAGATGGGCAAGCGGAAGCAGGCCCGGTCGTTCTTCAACGTCGGGATGGCCAAGAAGTTCATGCAGACGGTGCTGGTGGCGGACGCGCTGTGCGAGCTGCAGCGGGCCAACCTCACGACGTCGCTCCGGGAGATCTACTACCGGACCAAGCACACGATCCGGAACTCGCACGAGAACACGCTCGACACCCAGGACGAGTCCGATCCGCTCATCGAGGACCTCGAGGTCACCCTGGAGGCCCTCCGGGAGGAGCTGCACGTCCGGGCCGAGAACGCGGGCTCCGTGGTCGGGCCCCTCGTGCTGGTGGACGACGGCGATCAGGTGGACTGCGCGAGGCTCGGCAAGGGCGGGTACTCCGTGCCCTCCATCGTGGAGCCCGAGTACCTCCAGATCCGGCGGTGCACGGCCGACTTCGTGCTGCTGGTCGAGAAGGGCACCCAGTGGAACCGGCTCTCCGAGGACAAGTTCTGGCGCCGGTACAACTGCGTGCTGCTGACCGGGAACGGGCAGCCGCCCCGCGGCGTCCGACGTCTGGCCCGGCGGCTGCACGAGGAGAAGCGCCTCCCCGTCTATGTTCTCGTGGACAACGACCCGTGGGGCTACTACATCTACTCGGTCATCAAGCAGGGCTCGATCAATCTCGCCTTCGAGAGCCAGCGGATGGCCATTCCCAAGGCGAAGTTCATCGGGCTGTCGAGCGCGGATCCCGAGGCCTACGGGCTGCCGCGCAACGTGGGCATCAGGCTCAACGGCAAGGACACGGCGCGGGCCCGCGAGCTCCTCGGCTACTCGTGGTTCCAGAAGAAGGGGTGGCAGGAGGAGATCAAGCGGATGCTCTCGAGCGGGCTCAAGTACGAGCTGGACGCCCTCGCCAACAAGGACTTCCAGTACCTCACCAAGAAGTATCTTCCCCGCAAGCTCAAGGAGCAGGACTGGCTGGATTGACGCGTCCGGCCTCAGATGGTCCGGCGCCGCCGTCGCCACTCCTCGTACTCGGCGAGCGTTCGATCGCCGGGTGGGTAGGTGCCCGGCAAGGGCGCGCCCCCGCGTACCTTCTCACCGTTCGCATCACTGGCAACCCGCCCGCCGCGGCGGGTGACGGTCGCGCACGGCCGCGGCGCGAGCGTCTAGCCGCGCTTCGTCACGGCGTGAATGGACACGCGCTGCCGGCTCCAGGACGCCGGCACTTCACCCACTCGCACCGCGTGCGCGGCCAGCCATTCGTGCAGCTCCGGAGCCCAGTCCCAGCCCTCGATCGTGATGACCCAGGCTCGCCGGGCCGGAGACGTCGATCGGAAGCGAGCCTGGAGCCGGTCGGCGTCGACCTCGTCCACCGTCGGCCTCCAGTAGTGGCGCAGCGGGTACACCGCGCCCAGCGTGGCCACCACCTCGTCATCCGGCCCGACGAGCCGGTCCAGGACCTCCGCGACCGTTCGCCAGTCCGTGCCGTGGCGCCACTCATAGTAGCCGCCCAGCGCGGCGCCGGCCGGCAGGTGGCTGGCCACGATCAGCACGACCGCGGCCATCGCGGCAACCACGCGCCGCGTGCGCGCTCGCGCGATGGCCGGCCGCCACGACAGGGCGGTCTCCACGAAGCGCCCGGTCATGACGAGCCCGTGCGCGACGAGGAGCATCACCATCGGCAACACGAAGGCGAAGTGCCGCCCGGCCAGGGCGTGCGCGGGGTTGATCGCCCACAGCAGCCCGATCGGTAGCGTCACGGACAGGACGGCGGCGAGACCGACCTCGGGGCGGCGCCGGAGGCCCCAGAGCCCCAGGAGGAACAGCGCCCCCGTGAGGAGTCCGGGCGCGCCGGAGCCGACCTGCTCGGGGATCAGCACCTGCCGGACGAACTCCCCGAGCGCGGCCGCGGAGAGATGTCCGGCGCCCAGCTGGGCCCCGGCCAATGGCCTGACGACCTCCACCCACGGCGCGAGCAGCAGCCCGACGCCGCCAAACGATAGGAGAGCCGCAGAACCGCCCGCACCCGCGCGTCGCGCGATCCACAGAGTCGCGACCACCGCCTGCACCAGCACCACCTGCCCGCCCAGATAGTGCGTGTAGAACGCGAGGGCGGCCGCGGCGGAGAATCCCAGCCAGTCCACGATGCCGCCCCGCTCGAGCGCCCGGACGAGCGCCAGCCACGACAGCCCCACCGCGAGGACCAGGAACGCGTACGGCCGCGCGAGCTGCGACAGCTCGACGTGGAATGGAGAGACCGCGAGGAGGCCCGCCGCCAGCAGCCCCGTCGCGGGCCCGACCAGCCGGCGGCCGAGGAGCGCCATCACCACCACGCCCGCCACGCCCGCCGCGACGAAGGGGGCGCGCAGCGAGCCCTCGGTGGCGGCCGCTCCCCCCGCCGCCCAGCCGACGAGGTACTGCAGCGGCGGGTGCCCGAAGATCTGCGCGCTGTAGAGCACCCACGCGAAGCTCTGGGCCCCGATCGCGGTGAGCACCTCGTCGAACCAGAAGCTCTGCGTCGTCAGGGTGTAGAGGCGGAGCGCGAGGGCGCCGGCGGCGGTCGCGAGGACCGCCAGGTGCCAGGGGCGCGGTCGCGGCCGGGGCCCGGCGCGGAGGCGTCGCCAGCCGAGCGCGCCGGCGACCGCGCCGCCGAGGAGCAGCGCCACCACGAGCCCGCGCAGCGGCCTGACGTGATCGAGCGTGTACCACGACGAGATGCGGGCGGGCGCGAGCTGGACGAGGCCGTCGCCCTCGAGCACGCGCAGCCGCATGGGGCGCCCGGCCGGGAAGCGAGAGAAGTCGTCCCAGAGGAGCTGGTTCCAGCCCGGGTGCACCCGCCGCCGCAAGTAGGCCACGTCGTTCGACGCGGGCGGGACGTCGGCCGGCTCGAGGGTCACCCAGCCGACGGCTCCGCGGGGGGCCTCCCAGTGCACCCACAGCGTCACGATCGCCGCGGCCGGAGGCTCGGCGAGCACGATGCCCTCGGCGCCGAGCGGGCGCGGGGGCGCTCCGGGGCCGGTCAGCCCGCCCCACGCCTGCAGGGCCAGCGCCACCCCCGCCCACACCGCGAGCAGCCGGGTCGTCTTCATCCGGCAGATCGTAGCGCAATCCCGTGCCGCGGAGGGTCTTGTGCTACACATGTTGGAGCAGGAGACGGCCATGAGCGAGCAGACGGAGCGTCACGAGTTCCAGGCCGAGGTCCGCGAGCTGCTGGACCTCATGATCCATTCCCTCTACTCGCACAAGGACATCTTCCTGCGCGAGCTGCTCTCCAACGCGTCCGACGCCCTCGACAAGCTCCGCTTCGAGGCGCTGAGCCGCCCGGAGCTCGCGGCGGGCGAGCTCGGGATCACGCTGGAAGCGGATGCCTCGGCCCGCACGCTCGCGGTGCACGACAACGGCATCGGCATGAGCCGCCCGGAGGTGGTCGAGAGCCTGGGCACCATCGCGCGCTCGGGCACCCGCGAGTTCCTGCGGGCCATCCGCGAGGCCAAGGCGGCCGGCGCGCCCGAGCTGATCGGACAGTTCGGCGTGGGCTTCTACTCGAGCTTCATGGTGGCCGACCGCATCACCGTCGTCACGCGGCGGGCCGGGACCGAGGAAGCCACGCGCTGGGAATCGGCCGGCGACGGCAGCTACACCCTCGGTCCGGCCGAGCGGCCGGCGGCCGGGACCACCGTCACGCTGCACCTCAAGCCCGCGGACGAGGAGGACGGGCTCAAGGACTACACGCAGGCCGCGGTGCTGAAGGACATCGTCAAGCGCTACTCCGACTTCGTGACCTATCCCATCCGCCTGCAGGGCGAGACGCTCAACTCGATGAAGGCGATCTGGGCGCGGGGCAGCGACGAGGTCACCGAGGACGAGCACCGCGAGTTCTACAAGCACATCAGCCACGACTGGAGCGACCCCCTCGAGCACCTGAGCGTGCACATGGAAGGCAGCTTCGAGGCGCGCGCCCTCCTCTATATCCCGTCGAAGGCGCCCTTCGACCTGCACGATCGCGACGGCGGCCACCGCGGCCTCTCGCTCTACGTCAAGCGCGTGTTCATCATGGACGACTGGCGGGAGCTGCTGCCGCCGTACTTGCGCTTCGTACGTGGCGTCGTCTCCTCGGACGACCTGTCGCTGAACGTCTCGCGCGAGATCCTCCAGAAGGACCGGCAGGTCCAAGCCATCCGCAAGTACCTCGTGCGCCGCCTCCTGGCCGCCCTCAAGGAGATGGCCGAGCAGCGGCCGGAGCGGTACCGGACGTTCTGGAGCGAGTTCGGCGCGGTGCTGAAGGAGGGGCTCCTCGGCTTCGAGGAGGGGCAGGACCGGCTCCTGGAGCTGGTCCTGGCCGCGTCCACCGATGGGCCGGCCCTGACCTCGCTCGCCGGGTACGTCGCGCGGATGAAGGAGGGACAGCCCGCCATCTACTACCTCACCGCCGCCTCCCGCGCGGGGGCCGAGCGCTCGCCCCACCTGGAGGCCTTCCGCGCGCGCGGCTACGAGGTGCTGTTCTTCCTCGACCCGGTCGACGAGCTGTGGCTGGGCCTGCGGCGCGAGTTCGAGGGCAAGCCGTTGACGTCGGTGGCCCAGGGCACCGTGGACCTCGGCTCCGGAGCGGACGGGAAGAAAGAGGAATCCGCCAAGGAAGAGACCGGCGAGCGCTTCAAGGACCTGCTCCTCGCGCTGCGCGCGGCGTTGCAGGACGAGGTCAAGGACGTGCGGCTCTCGGAGCGGCTCACCTCGTCCCCCGCCTGCCTGGTCGGCGAGGCCGGGGACCTCAGCCCGCACCTCGAGGAGCTGCTCCGCCGCAGCGGGCGCGAGGTGCCGAAGGCGAAGCGGGTGCTCGAGCTGAACCCCGGGCACCCGCTGGTGACGCGCCTGCAGGCCTTCCACGCGGCGCATCCGGCCGACGAGCGCTTCCGCCGCTATGCCGAGCTGCTCCACGGCCAGGCCATCCTCGCGGAGGGGGGCACGCTGCCCGACCCCGCCGCGTTCAGCCGGTGCCTGGCCGAGCTGCTCGTGGAGGCCACCGGCGACCGTTGAACCTTGGCCCTCCGGCCCGCGACCCATGGGCGGAAGGTCAGGGCGGCGAGGCCGCCGGAAAGGAGAGACGGCAATGAAAACCATGCAGAAGTGGGCGATAGGGGCGGTGGCGGTGGTGTTCTCGATGGGCCTGCTGGCCAGCGGGGCGGCGGCGGAGGGCTACATCGTCGGGGACAACGGGGTCATCATCCGGGCTCCGAAGGCCGGGCCCACCACGATCTCCCGCGACGGCGGCACGACCTGGAAGCCGTACAAGGTGCCGCCCCGGCCCCCGAAGCTGGTCCCGGTGCCCCAGGCGCCGAAGCAGACCTGCGACTTCTACCAGTGCGGCGGCAAGGTCATCGCGGTTCCCTCGAAGACGCAGGCCCCGCAGGGTGGCGTGATGTTGGGCACGGGCGTGATCGACGGGCGCGCCGTGAATCCCAAGACCAACGTCCTCCGGTAACGCGCAGCGCCAGGCAGCTCCGGCCGGCGGGATCCCCGCCGGCCGGAGTCTTGCGAGGGGATCCATCGCCCCGGCGATCGAGCGAGAAGCACCAGTCGCGGGCGGCCGTCGCAGGGCGGGTTGACCGCGGCGCCCGACCGCTGCATCATCGGCAGCCACATGACGGCGCCGCGACCCGCTCGCTTCGGCGTGCCCGGATGGCTGGGGACAGGCGCGGTGATCGCCCTCGGCCTGCTGCTGGTCCTGGCCGCGACGCTGGGGCCGGCGCCGGTCCCGGCGGACCACCCCGGTGCGCGGGTGACCGTCCGGCTGCCGGATCCGGTGCAGGCGCTCGTGCTCGGGCTCCTCGCGCTCTCCACGATCATCTTCCTGTCGCTGCAGCGACGGCGGCACGCCGCGGACGAGACGCTGCCGCCCTCCCGCGCGGCCCGGCGGGTCCCCGCGTGGCTCGCCGCGTTCGTGTCGCTGCTGCCGGTGCTGCTGCTGGCGCTGGCGTGGTACCTGCTCTGGCGCTACGCCGATCAGGAAGGCCGGCCGATCGAGAAGGCCTTCGCCGCGATCGCGGGACTCCTCGATCTCCTCGCGCTGCCGGACAAGCCGCCCACCTCGATTCCCTCCCTCGATCTGGCGATCGCGGCGCTCCTCGTGCTGCTCGCGCTCGCCATCTTCGCGCTGATGGTCCTGGTGGCGATGGCCGATCGGCTGGAGAAGTGGTGGGCGGGCCGGGGGGCCGCCGCCGGAGCGCCGTCCACGCCCGGGCCGCTCGGCGACGTCCGCGCCGACCTCCGGGCCGAGCCCGACGTGCGGCTCGCGATCATTCGCGCATACGGCCGCTTCGAGGGCGCGCTGGCCGTCGCCCGGGCGCCGCGCGCGACGTGGCAGACGCCGGCCGAGTTCATGCGGGCCACCCTCGCACGGGTCCCGGTGCCGGCCCCGCCCGTCCGGCGCCTCACCGCGCTGTTCGAGATCGCCCGGTTCAGCGCCCACCCCCTGGGGGCGGAGGCGCGCGACGCGGCGTGCGATTGCCTGGACGAGATCACCACGGCCCTCGACGAGGACGCGGCGCGTGAGCGCTGAGCGGCTGCTCGCGCCGATCGCCATCCGCGGCGCCGCGCTCGCCGGGGTCGTGCTGCTGGCCGCGGTTCCGGTGTACGTCTTCGTCGAGCCCCCCTGGCGTCCCCTGGTGGCGCGGCTGGCCGTGGCGTTCGTGCTCGGGGTCACGCTCCTCCAGCTGCGCGCCGCCGTCGCCGCCCGGGTCGCGCAGGGCGGGGCGTCCGCGCTCGACGAGGCGCGCGCCCGGCCCGAGGTTCCACCCGCGGTCCCGCTCCGGTTCCAGGAGCTGATCGAGGACGTGCGCGCGGCGCGCCGCAGCCGGCGCCACTTCGAGAGGAGCCTGTGGCCGCGGCTGACCGAGCTCGCGTCCCGTCCGCTCGTCCCTCCGCCCGCCCGGCTCGGCCGCGGGCCGGGTCTGGCCGCCCTTCGGGACGTGATCGCCGCCGTCGAGCGAGAGCCGTGAAGATCGCGGTCGTCGCCGAGCGGGTGCGCGAGGTGGTCGGGACGCTCGGGCGCATCGTGGTGGGCAAGGACGACGTGCTCGAGCGGATCCTGGCCGGTATCCTGGCCAACGGTCACGTCCTCGTCGAGGACTACCCCGGCCTCGCCAAGACCCTGATCGCCCGGCTGCTGGCCCAGGCGCTCGACCTCGGTTTCCGCCGCATCCAGTTCACGCCCGACCTCCTTCCGAGCGACATCACCGGCAGCTTCCTCTACGACCAGCGCGAGGGCCGGTTCGAGTTCCGGCCCGGCCCGGTCTTCACCAATCTCCTGCTCGCCGACGAGATCAATCGCGCCACGCCCAAGACGCAGGCGGCACTGCTCGAGGCGATGCAGGAGGCGCAGGTCACGGTCGAGGGCCAGTCGTTCCGGCTCGAGCAGCCGTTCGTGGTGCTCGCCACCCAGAACCCGATCGAGCTGGAGGGGACCTACCCGCTGCCCGAGGCCCAGCTCGACCGCTTCCTGCTGCGGGTGGGCGTCGGCTACCCGGAGCCGGACGCCGAGCGGGAGATCCTGAGGCGGCGCCGCGAGCGCCGGACCGACGCCGCCACCGTCCCCACCATCGTGGCCCGGGCAGAGCTCCTCGCCATGCAGGAAGCCCTCGAGGACGTGTTCGTGAGCGAGGCGCTCGAGCGCTACATCGTGGCCCTCGCGCAGGCGACGCGGACCGATCCCCGCGTCACGCTGGGCGCCTCGCCCCGGGGAAGCCTCGCCCTGCTCAAGCTCGCGCGGGCGGAGGCGGCCATCCGGGGCCGCGACTTCGTCCTGCCCGACGACGTGAAGGCGGTGGCGGTGGCCGCCCTGGCCCACCGGCTCGTCCTCCGGCCGGAGCTGTGGGTCTCGAACACGACGCCGCGACACGTGGTGGAAGCGGTGCTCCGTGACGTTCCGGCGCCGGCCGGAGAGCCCGCGTGACCTGGCGGCCGACCGCGCTCAACCTCTCCTTGCTGACCGTGGTCGGATGGGCCCTCTTCCTGTCCGTCCTCACCGGCCGCACCGAGCTCGCGGTGGTCGCGGTGCCCCCGGTCGTCGCCCTCGTGGCGGGACGACGCGCGGCGCCGGCGCCGGTCTGGCGGATCCAGCGCGAGCTGTCCACCACCCGCGTGCTCGAGGACGAGCGCGTGACCGTCACCGTCACGCTCCGCGCGGAGGGGCCGCTCGCGCTGGTGGAGCTGCTGGAGCCGCTGCCGCCGCGGGTCCGTCTCGCGCGAGGGAGCAACCACGCCTTCTTCACGCTCCGGGCGGGCCGGGAGATCCGCTGGACGTTCGACCTCCGCGCCGCCGGGCGGCAGCATCTGCGCCTCGGCGGTCTGCACCTGCGGCGGTGGGGACCGCTCGGGCTCGCCGCCGCCGAGACGCATGAGCGGGCGCCCGCGGTGGTGGCCGTCTACCCGCGGCCGGCGCCGATCCGGTACCTGCCGCGCCCGCGGCGCACCCAGACGTCCGTCGGCAACTACGTGTCCCCGGCGCAGGGGGAGGGGATCGAGCCCGGCGACATCCGGCCCTTCGCCCCGGGCGATCAGGTCCGGCACGTGAACTGGCGGGCCACCCTGAAGCTCGGCACGCTTCACGTGACCCAGCACCATCGGGAGCGGAACGCCGACGTGGTGCTGCTGCTCGACACGCTGACCGAGGTGGGCCGGGACGGCGACACGGTCGTCGACGTCGCGGCCCGCGGCGCGGCCACCCTCGCGGCGGCCTATCTCGCCCGCAAGGATCGCGTCGGCCTGATCGAGTACGGCGGCCAGCCCCGCTGGGTGAGGCCGGGCGCGGGCCGGTCGCACCTGGAGCGGGTGCTCGACGCCCTCCTGAGCGCGTCGGTCGTCTTCACCTACGTCAATCGCGACCTCGATCTGGTGCCGCCCCGCATCCTGCCGCCCCAGGCCCTGGTGGTGGCGCTGAGCCCGCTCCTCGATCGGCGATTCGTGAGGGTCGCGACCGACCTCGCCGCGCGCGGCTTCGATCTCCTCGTGATCGCGGTCTCGCCGATCCCGGCGGCCCGCGCCGCGGCCCGCCGATCGCCCGTCGCCGACGTCGCCGCGCGGCTGTGGGCGCTGGAGCGCCGCGTGGAGCTCGACGAGTACCGTCGCCGCGGGCTGACCATCGTCGAGTGGGACGGCGTCGGGCCCCTCGACGCGGCCCTGGCCGCCCTGGGCCCGCGGTGGCGCCGCCGCGTGCTGGCCGGATGATGCGGCTGGCGGCGGTGGCGCTCCTCCTGGTCCTCGTCGCGCTCCCGCTCTCGGTCCGGCCGTCCGCTCCCCCCGTGGCCTGGCTGGCGGCGGCCGCGCTCGCGGTGGGTGGCGTCGGGGTGATCGCGTGGTCCGTGCCGCTCGTGACCGCGGCCGGCTCGCTGGCGCTGATCGCCTACGCGCTCGCGCTCGTCGTCGCGGGGCCGGCGGCCGATCCCCCCGCGGCCATCGCGCTCGGCGCGACGCTCGTGCTCTTGCTGGCGCTCGTCCACTTCGCGGGCCGCGCGCGCGGGGCCGCGCTGGGCCCGTCGGTCGTCGCGGCGCAGGCGCGTCAGTGGCTGGCGGTGGCGGGGCTCGGCGCGGTCGTGGCGGTCGTGCTCATCGGGGCGGCCGCCCCGCTCGCCGGCGCGCTCCGGAGCGCCGCGCTCCCGGTGGTGGTCACGATCGCGGCAGTCGGAGCGCTCGTGACGGTGGCGGGTGTCATCGCGCTGATCACCGGCCCCGGGAGCCGCGACCCCGGGGCCTGAGCCCTCGCGGGTCTCGGGTCCGGGCGGCGGGTTGTGGCATACTGCGGCCCGCGCAGTGACCCGGTCGTGTGAAGTGGTGCCGCACCTCTCACTCGGAAGGAGATACGCGATGAGTCGCCGCAAGTTCCTGGTGAACGCAGGAGGGATGCTGGTGGCCGCGGGGGCCGCCGCCACCGTGAATGCTCCGAACGTGATCGCGCAGCCGAAGGTCCAGTGGCGCATGCCCACGATGTGGACGCCGGCCAACGACGTCCTGCTGAACAACGCGGAGGTCTTCGCCAAGACGGTCAGCGACGTGACCGGCGGCCGCTTCACGATCAAGGTGTTCTCGGCCGGCGAGCTGATGCCGGCCACCGGCGTCTTCGACGGGTGCGCGAACGGCTCCGTGGAGATGTTCAACGGCGGCTCCTACTACTGGGCGGGCAAGGAGCCGGCCATGCAGTGGTTCACCGGGCTGCCCTTCGGCCTGAACGCGCAGGGCTACTACTCCTGGTTCAACCACGACGAGGGCCTGAAGCTCATGGCGGAGACCTACGCGCCGTTCGGGCTCGTGCCCCGGCCGGGCACCGCCACCAACCCGCAGATGGCGGGCTGGTTCCGCCGGAAGCTCAACAGCATCGACGACCTCAAGGGGCTGAAGATCCGCATCCCCGGCATCGGCGGCAAGGTCTACGCGAGCGCGGGCAGCGCGGTCGTGCTGCTCCCGCCCGGCGAGATCTACACCGCGCTCGAGCGCTCGACGATCGACGCGGTGGAGTTCGTCGGCCCGCACGACGACATGAAGCTCGGCTTCCACCAGGTGGCCCGCTACTACTACTACCCCGGCTGGCAGGAGGCGACGTCGGTCACCGAGTTCACGTTCAACCGCAAGGCGTATGACGCGCTCCCGACGGACCTCAAGCGGGCCCTGGACGCGGCCGCGCTCGCGACGCAGACGCTGTCCATCGGGGAGTACTCGGTGAAGAACGCGATCGCGATGAAGAAGCTCCTGACCGAGTTCAAGACCAAGGTCGAGGTGACCCGCCTGCCCGCCGCGCTCGTCGAGCAGTTCCGCAAGCTGTCGGCGCAGGCCGTGCAGCAGGAGAGCGATCGCAACCCGCTGGCCAAGAAGGTCGCCACCTCGTACGCGCGGTTCCAGGCGCTGACCGGCGACTGGGCCAAGGTGTCGGAGGGCGGCTACTACTCGCTGCTGCCGTAGCGAAATCGGGGCCCCCCGGGGCGGGGCCATGGACAGCCCCGCCCCCGGGGACACGCCGGACCGGTCGCGCGGGTGACCGGTGGCTAGGCGCGGGCCGCCGCCGGCTCCGGAGGCCGCCGGCTCTTCCAGTCGGTGGCCGCCTCGTAGGCCTGGCCGATCCGGAGGGCCATCGCCTCGTCCCCCGCGTGGGCGACGATCTGCAGGGACGTGGGCAGGCCCGCCGCCGTGAAGCCGTTCGGCACCGCGAGGGCGCACAGCCCCAGATAGTTCACCGGCCGCGTGAAGTGGGCCGCGGTGCCGCCCTGGTCCACCCGCTCGATCGGGATCGGCGGCGTCAGCGTGGTCGGCGTGAGCAGCGCGTCCACGTCGGTCAATGCGGCCTCCACCTCGCGGCGACGCTCCTCGCGCTCCGCCAGCGCGAGCAGATAGTCGCGCGCGGAGACGCCGCGCCCGAGCTGGATGCGCGGGCGCACGTGCGGATCCACCGGCAGGCGCTCGTCGTCCACCAGATGGCCGACGAAGCGGTAGCCCTCCGCGCCGATGATCCGGCCGGTGGCGGCCGCGTAGTCGCTGAAGCGGTGGGGCAGCCGGACGCGGCCGACGCGCGCCCCGAGCCGGGCGAGGGTCTCGACCGCGGCGTCGTACGCGGCGAGCACCTCTCGGTCCACGTCCGTCCGCTCGGCGTCCGGCATCACCGCGAGACGCAGCCCGGCGACCCCGCGGTGCAGGGTGGGCATCGGGTCGGACCGCGTCCACGCGAGGGTCTGCGGATCCCGCGGGTCGGGCCCATTGAGCAGGCGGAAGATCAGGGCGGCGTCCTCGACGGAGCGGGCCAGCGGCCCCGGCGTGTCGAGGGTGAAGGAGAGCGGCAGGATCCCGTGCGTGCTGATGCGCCCGGCCGTCACCTTCAGGCCCACGATCCCGCACCACGCGGCGGGCAGGCGGACCGAGCCGCCGGTGTCGGTGCCGATGGCGACGGGCGCCAGGCCCGCGGCCACCGACACCCCGGAGCCGCTCGAGGAGCCGCCCGGCGTCCGATGCACCACCGGGTCCCACGGGTTCCAGGGCGTGCCCATGTGCGTGTTGGTGCCCCAGCTCCCCATCGCGAACTCGACGGTGTGCGTCTTGCCGAGGACGATCATGCCCGCCGCGATGGCCCGCTCGGCGAGCGTGGCGGTGACCGGGGAGACGCGGTCGGCCCAGACCTTCGAGCCGCCGGTGGTGACGCGGCCCTCCAGATCCACCAGGTCCTTGAGCGCGATGGGCACGCCGTGGAGCGGCCCGACACGGTGGCCGGAGCGGATCGCGCGCTCCGCGCCCTCGGCGGCCAGG
>Ga0209640_10001252_pt1 | contig 21268 bp, 18 predicted proteins | sample RifCSP10_1_FD_184018 | JGI IMG/M metagenome (GOLD analysis project Ga0209640, IMG submission 184018) | Soil microbial communities from Rifle, Colorado - Rifle CSP2_sed 10_1 (SPAdes) (version 2) | ecosystem: Environmental > Terrestrial > Deep subsurface > Rock core/Sediment | place: Rifle...
GTTTGGGCGCGGTGGGCACAGCCGGCTGATCCTGGCGCAGCTGGGAGACGCGGGGCGGCTGCTCGCCCTCGATCGCGACCCGCAGGCGGTGGCCGCGGGAGGAGAGATTGATGACCGGCGTTTTCACATCCTGCACGGGCGCTTCAGCCGGCTCGCAGCACTGGCGGCGCAAGCGGGCGTCACGGCGGCGGACGGCGTCCTGCTCGACCTGGGCGTCGCCTCGCCGCAGCTCGACGACCCCGCGCGCGGCTTCAGCTTCCGCTTTGACGCCCCGCTCGACATGCGCATGGACCCCGGCGCGGGGCTTACTGCCGCCGCGTGGCTCGCGCGCGCGCCGGAACGGGAAATCCGGGAGGTCATAAGAAACTATGGCGAAGAACGGTTTGCTAAATCGATTGCAGCATCGATTGTTGCGGCTCGAGCGCGGGGACCTGTTGGCACCACACGAGAACTTGCCGCGCTCGTGGCAAAGGCCGTTCCCGCGCGGGAACCACAACAGGATCCGGCGACGCGCACGTTTCAAGCTATACGGATTCACCTCAATCAGGAGCTTGAAGAGTTGTCGCTAGCGCTGCCGCAATGCCTGGAACTCCTGCGACCCGGCGGGCGTCTGGTCGTGATCAGCTTTCATTCGCTGGAGGACCGCATCGTCAAGCGCTTCCTGCGCGATAACGCCCGCGCCGATCGCCTGCCCCCGCGGCTGCCGCTGCGCGCCGACGAGCTGCCCCGGCCGCCGCTCAAGCTGATCGGCCGGCCGGTACGCCCGGCGGCCGTCGAGGTCGCGGCGAACCCCCGCGCACGCAGTGCCGTGATGCGCATTGCGGAAAAACTCGCCGTCGCGGACCGAGATTGATGCTGAGGCTCAATCTGGTATTGCTCACGGCCCTGACCGCCTGCGCGCTGGCGCTGGTCACCTCCCAGCACCAGGCGCGCAAGCTCTATGTCGAGCTGCAGAAGGAGCAGGAACTGGCCCAGCAGCACGAGGTCGAGTGGGGGCAGCTGCAGCTCGAGGCGAGCACCTGGTCGACCCACGCGCGCGTCGAACGGCTGGCGACCCGCGCGCTCGGCATGCGCGTGCCGCCGGCGGCGAGCGTCAGGGTGGTACCGGCCGCGGCGCCGGGGGCGAGGCCGTGAGCCCGGTCGCTCACCCGGGGCTGGCGCTGCAGCTGCCGGCGTGGCGCTCGCGGCTGCTGCTGCTCGCGCTGCTCGCGTGGTTTGCCGCCCTCGCGCTGCGCGCGGTCTACCTGCAGGGGCTGCACAACGATTTTCTGCAGCAGAAGGGCGAGTCGCGGTACTCCCGGGTGATCGAGTTGTCGGCGACGCGCGGCAAGATCGTGGACCGCAACAACGAGCCGCTCGCGATCTCGACTCCCGTGGAATCGGTGGCGGCGAGCCCGGCGGACATCGATGTCACTTCGGAACAGCTGCGGCGGCTTGCCCGGTTGCTCGGGTCGGACGTGGCCGAGCTGCGGAAGAAGCTCGCGGACACCCGGCGCGAGTTTGTCTACCTCAAGCGGCAGCTGCCGCCCGACGAGGCCGCGCGGGTAGTCGCCCTCGGAATACCCGGCGTATTCCTGCAGCGCGAGCACCGGCGCTACTACCCGGCGGGCGAGGTGACGGCCCACTTGATCGGCGTGACCGACGTGGACGGTCGCGGGCGCGAGGCGTTCGAGCTGGCCTTCCAGCAGCAGCTCGCCGGCAGGGCCGGCACCCGCCGGGTCATCAAGGACCGGCTCGGGCAGATCGTCGAGGACGTGGAAAGCATCCGCGCGCCGCAGAACGGGCTCGTGCTCGCGCTCTCGATCGATGCGAGGATCCAGTACCTCGCGTACCGCGAGCTGAAAGCCGCCGTGGCGGCGAACCGGGCGCGCGCGGGCAGCATCGTGGTGCTTGACGTCGCCACCGGCGAAGTGCTGGCAATGGCGAACGCGCCTTCGTTCAATCCCAACAACCGCGAGCGCCTCGATCCGCAGCGCTTGCGCAACCGCGCCGTGACCGATCTGTTCGAGCCCGGCTCGACGCTGAAACCCTTTACCGCCGCCGCGGCGCTCGAGTCGGGTACGGTGCGGCCGGCGAGCGTCATCGAGACCGCGCCGGGGCTGCTCGCCATCGGCAACCGCGTCATCCGGGATGCGCATCCCCACGGCGAGCTCACCGTCGCCGAGGTGATTCAGAAATCGTCCAACATCGGCGCCGCCAAGATCGCGCTGGACCTCAAGCCCGAGTGGCTTTGGAGCCTGTTCCACCGGGTCGGCTTCGGCGTCCCGCCGCATTCGGGCTTCCCGGGAGAAGTGTCGGGACGGCTGAAATCGGCGGCGAGCTGGCGGCCGATCGAGCAGGCGACGATGTCATACGGCCACGGCATCTCGGTATCGCTGCTGCAGCTCGCGCGCGCCTACCTCGTCTTTGCGACCGACGGGGAAATCAAGCCGGCGACCCTGCTGCGGCGCGAGGTCGCCGCCGAATCGGAACGGGTGATCTCGGTCCCGACCGCGCGGGCGGTGCGCCACATGCTGGAGCTGGCGGTGCAGCCAGGCGGCACCGCACCGCGCGCGCAGGTGACGGGTTACCGCGTCGCGGGCAAGACCGGTACGGCGCACAAGACCGAGGGCCGGGGTTATGCGGCGACCAAGTTCGTCTCGTCCTTTGTCGGCTTTGCGCCGGCCTCCGCCCCGCGGCTGGTGGTGGCGGTCATGATCGACGAGCCCTCGGCGGGACAGTACTACGGTGGCGCAGTCGCGGCGCCGGTATTCAGCGCGGTGATGGCGGACGCTCTGCGCACGCTCGGGGTGCCGCCCGACGCGCCGGCGGACAACGTGGTGCAGCCGCCGCCGCATGCCCAGGAAATCAGGGAAGAAGTGTGACTTCAGGTTCCAGGATCCAGGTTTCGGGATTCGGCTCGGTCGGGCTGACGGGCCCCGACTGGGAGGCGATCGAGCCGCTCGCCATGCGGCGGCTCGTGAACGACAGCCGCGCGGTGAAGCCCGGCGACACCTTCGTCGCCTATCCCGGCCAGACGCGCGACGGGCGTGACTACATCGCGCAGGCGATCGCGATCGGCGCCACGAGCGTGCTGTGGGAGCGTGCGGGCTTTCGCTGGGATCCGCGATGGCGCGTGCCGAACCTCGGCGTGCGGGCATTGCGCCTTCACGTCGGCGCAATCGCGGCTCGCCTGCACGGCCATCCCAGCCGGCGGCTGCGCGTGATCGGCGTGACCGGGACCAACGGCAAGACCACTTGCAGCCAGTGGATCGCGCAGGCGCTGACGCGCTGCGGGCGGCGCTGCGCCGTGATCGGCACGCTCGGCTACGGCATGCGCGCGCCGTTGAAGCCCCTCGCCAACACGACGCCGGACGCGCTGTGGCTGCACGAGCAGCTTGCGGATTTCGCGCGCCGCGGCGCGCAGGCGGTGGCGATGGAAGTGTCCTCCATCGGGCTCGATCAGGACCGTGTCGCGGGGATCGAGTTCGACACGGCGCTTTTCACCAACCTGTCGCGCGATCATCTCGAGTACCACCGCACCATGCGGCGCTACCAGGAGGCGAAGGCGCGCCTGTTCGCCTGGACGACGCTCCGGCACGCGGTGGTGAATCTCGACGACGATTTCGGCGCGGCGCTCGCGCGCCGCATCCGCCGCCCGGGGCTCGAAGTGATCGGATACGGTTTTGGAGCGGGGCGCGGTGCGCGGACGCCGCGCGTCGCGGGCGCCCACCTCGTGTCGGGCGTGCGCGGAGTGAGCTTCGACGTGCGCACGCCGTGGGGGGCCGCGCATGTCACGGGCCCGTTGCCGGGGAGGCACAACGCAGCCAACCTGCTCGGGATCCTGGCGGTACTGCTGGCCGTTGGCGTGCCGCTGCGGCGTGCGACCGCGGCGCTCGCCGCGCTGCGGCCGCTGCCGGGCCGGCTGCAGCGTCTCGGCGGTGGGGCGAAACCACTGGTGGTCGTGGACTACGCACATACCCCCGATGCCCTCAAGCACGCATTGCTCACCCTGCGCGAGCTTCTCGACACTCACGATCCACGATCCACAATCCACGATCCACGCCTCATCTGCGTATTCGGCTGCGGCGGCGAACGGGATCCGGGCAAACGGCCCCAGATGGGACGGGTTGCGGCACAGCTCGCCGACGGCGTCGTGGTGACGTCGGACAACCCGCGTGGCGAAGAGCCCGCGGAGATCATCCAGGACATCGTCGCGGGCGTGCCTGGCGGCGCCGACTCGGTAGAGATCGAGCCCGACCGGCGCGCGGCGATCCTGCGAACGGTGGCGATGGCGCGCCGCGGCGACATCGTGCTGGTTGCAGGCAAGGGCCACGAGAGCACCCAGGAGATCCGGGGCGTGCAGCTCCCGTTCTCGGATGCTGCGGTCGCGCGGGAGGCGCTGTCCCGATGAGCATGATGCGCCTGTCGGAGGCCGCGCGCGCGATTCCGGCGGAGTTGCGGGGGGAGGATTGCGACTTCGAAACGGTAAGTACCGACACCCGCACGCTTTCCCCGCGGGCCTTGTTCGTCGCGCTCAAGGGCGAGCGTTACGACGGGCACGAATTTCTCGCCGAGGCGGCGCGCAAGCAGGTCGCGGGCGCCCTGGTGCACGACGCAACCAAGCTGCCGGCAGGGTTGACTGCGCTGGTGGCGGACGACACCCGTCTCGCGCTCGGCCGGCTGGCGGCCTATTGGCGCAAGCGATTCTCCGCGCCGCTGGTGGCGCTGACCGGCAGCAACGGCAAGACCACGGTCAAGGAGATGCTGGCGAGCATCCTGCGCGCCGCGGGCTCGGACAACGCGGTGCTCGCCACGCGCGGCAACCTCAACAATGATATCGGCGTGCCGCTCACGCTGCTCGAGCTGGGGCCCGGGCATCGCTATGCCGTGGTGGAGCTCGGCATGAACCACGCGGGCGAGATCCGCTACCTCACGCGGCTCGCCGCGCCGGACGTCGCGCTCATCACCAACGCGGGACCGGCGCACCTGGAATTCTTCGGCTCGGTCGAGGCGATCGCCCGCGCCAAGGGCGAGATCTTCGAGGGACTCCCGCGCGCCGGCACGGCGGTGATCAACGCCGACGACCGCTACGCCGGCCTGTGGCGCACGCTCGCCGGCGATCGGCAAGTTATCGACTTCGGCCTCTCTCACCCGGCGGCAGTGAGCGCGCGCTATGCGCTGCGCTACCTGGAGAGCGAGATCGTGGTGCGCACGCCGCACGGCGAGGCCCAGGCGGTGCTGAAGGCGCCGGGACTGCACAACGTCCGCAACGCCCTCGCGGCGAGCGCCGCCGCGACAGCACTCGAGGTGCCGGCGCCTGCCATCGCGCGCGGTCTCGCGGGCTTCGCCGGGATCAAGGGGCGGCTGCAGAGGAAAGCGGCGTTGCACGGCGCGACGCTGATCGACGATACCTACAACGCCAACCCCGAGTCGGTGCGCGCCGCGGTTGCCGTACTCGCGCAAGCCCCGGGCAGGAAGCTGCTGGTGCTGGGCGACATGGGCGAGCTCGGCGCCGGCGCGGGGCAGCTGCACGCGGACATCGGGCAGCTCGCGCGCGACAGCGGGACCGAGCGCCTGCTCACGCTGGGCGAGCTCGCGTTGCATGCGGCACGCGCGTTCGGGGCGGGGGGACGTCACTTCACGCGCATCGAGGATCTGCTGGCCGAGGTCCGGAATGTCCTCGCGCCCGACGTCACCGTGCTCGTCAAGGGCTCGCGCTTCATGCAGATGGAGCGCGTCGTCAAGGCGCTTGCCATTGGTACCGCCGCCCCCGCGGCTGGAGGGCGCGCATGCTGCTAGAGCTCGCCCAATGGCTCGCCAAGGACATCCGCGCCTTCAACGTGTTCAACTACATCACGCTGCGCGCGGTGCTGGCGTGCCTCACGGCGCTCCTCATCAGTTTTCTGGTCGGGCCGGCGTTGATCCGCCGGCTGACCGCCTACAAGGTCGGGCAAGCGGTGCGCGACGATGGCCCGCAATCACACCTCGCCAAGGCCGGCACGCCGACCATGGGCGGCGCGCTGATCCTCACCTCGATCGCCATCACCGTTCTGCTGTGGGCGGACCTGGGGAACCGCCTGGTCTGGCTCGTGCTGTGGGTGATGATCGGTTTCGGCGCGATCGGCTGGGTCGACGATTACCGCAAGGTCGTGGCGCGCAATCCAAAGGGGCTGTCGGTCCGGATGAAGCTCTTCTGGCAGTCGGTCATCGGCCTCGCGGCGGCGTGCTTTCTCGCCTTCTACACGAGCCTGCCGGCGCAGACCGAGTTCATCGTGCCGTTCTTCAAGCAGGTGGCCTATCCCCTCGGCGCGCTCGGCTTCATCGTCATGACTTTTTTCGTGATCGTCGGCACGAGCAACGCGGTCAACCTGACCGACGGGCTGGACGGCCTCGCCATCATGCCGACCGTCATGATCGGCGGCGCGCTCGGCGTGTTCGCCTACGTTGCCGGGCATGCGGTGTTCTCCAAGTACCTCGGGTTTCCCTATATCCCCGGGGCGGGCGAGCTCACGGTGATTTGCGGGGCGATCGCCGGCGCCGGCCTCGCGTTCCTGTGGTTCAACGCCTACCCCGCGGAAGTGTTCATGGGCGACGTCGGCGCCCTGGCGCTGGGCGCCGTGCTGGGGACGATCGCCGTGGTGGTGCGGCAGGAAATCGTGCTCTTCATCATGGGGGGCGTGTTCGTGGTGGAGACGCTGTCGGTCATGCTGCAGGTCGCCTCCTTCAAGCTGACGGGCAGACGGATCTTTCGCATGGCGCCGCTGCACCACCACTACGAATTGAAGGGGTGGAAGGAAAACCAGGTCGTGGTCAGGTTCTGGATCATCACCATGATGCTCATTCTGGTCGGGCTGTCGACCCTGAAACTGCGCTGATGGGCCGTGGAGCTGAAAGGGCGAAAGGTCGTGGTGCTCGGGCTCGGTGATACGGGGCTGTCGATGGCGCGCTGGCTCGCGCGCCGGGGAGCCGACGTGCGCGTCGCCGACAGCCGCGCCGTGCCGCCGCGCGCCGAGCAGCTCGCGCGCGAGCTGCCGCAGGTTCCGCTTGCGACCGGAGCGTTCGGCGAGGCGACCCTGCGCGGTGCCGACCTCATCGCGATCAGCCCGGGACTCGACCGCCGCGAGGCGCCGATCGCAGCCGCAATCCAGCGCGGCGTTCCGGTCGTGGGCGACGTCGAGCTCTTCGCCCAAGCACTTAAACAACCCATTACCCATTACCCGTTACCCATCACGCCGAAGGTATTGGCGATCACCGGCTCCAACGGCAAGAGCACCGTCACGGCGATGACCGGTGAAATTCTCCGTGCAGCAGGTCGCCGGACCGTGGTGGCAGGCAACATCGGCACCCCCGTCCTCGATGCGCTCGGCGCGATCGATGACGGCGCGGCCGCGCCGGAGGTTTTCGTCCTCGAGCTCTCGAGCTTCCAGCTCGAGAGCACCGCGAGCCTCGAGCCGGACGCCGCCGCGATGCTCAATCTCACCGAGGACCACCTCGATCGCTATGACGGCATGGCCGATTACGCGGCGGCGAAAGCGCGCGTGTTCTCGGGTGCTGGCGTGCAAGTTCTCAATCGCGACGACCGCTGGTCCATGGGCATGGCGCGCACGGGCCGACCCGTCGTTACCTTTGGCAGCGGACAACCCCGGGCAGAAACGGAATGGGGCATTCGTGCCGCGCACGGCGTCGACGTGCTCGCGCGCGGCCCCCACTCCCTGATGGAGCTTTCCCGGATGCCGCTGGAGGGGCTGCACAACGCGGCCAACGCGCTCGCGGCGCACGCGCTCGCGCACGCGATCGGCGCGCCCGACGACTCCCTGGCGCAGGCGCTGGGCTCGTTCGAGGGGCTGCCGCACCGCATGCAGAAAGTGATCGAGCACGAGGGCGTCCTGTTTCTCGATGACTCGAAAGGCACCAACGTCGGCGCGACGGTCGCCGCGCTGGCCGGCTTGCGGCGGCCCGTGGTGCTGATCGCGGGCGGCGACGGCAAAGGGCAGGATTTCGCGCCGCTCGGGCCTGCGGTGGCCGCGCGCGCGCGCGCCGTCGTGCTGATCGGACGCGACGCGGAGAAGCTGGCGCGGGCAATTGCCGCGGCCGGCGTGCCCGTCGAGCGCGCGGCGGGAATGGACGAGGCGGTGCGAGCGGCGTTCCGCGCGAGCCGCGCGGGCGATGCGGTGCTGCTGTCGCCTGCGTGCGCGAGCTACGACATGTTCCGGGACTACGTGCACCGGGCCGAAGTCTTCGTTGCGGCGGTGCGGAAGCTCGCAGGGAGTGCCTAGAACGTGTTCTACACGGACGTCAAAGCGCGCGCGCAGACCAGGGACTACGACGAAGGGCTGGTGTGGGTCACGATCCTGCTGCTGGGCCTGGGGCTGGTAATGGTTTATTCGGCCTCGATCGCCATCGCGGAAGGCAGCCGCGTGAGCGGGCACCAGCCGACCTACTACCTCATGCGGCACGCGCTGTTCGTCGCGATTGGCATCGTCGTGGCGGTGGCGGCGTTCCAGGTTCCGCTGCGGCTGTGGCAGCAAGCGGCGCCCTACTTGTTTCTCGTCGGCGCCGTCCTGCTCACGCTGGTGCTGTTCCCGGGCGTCGGACGCGAGGTGAACGGCAGCCAGCGCTGGATCTCGCTGCACTTCGTGACGGTGCAGCCCTCGGAGCTGATGAAGCTCTTTGCCGTGCTCTATGCCGCCGACTACACGGCGCGCAAGGCCGCGCACATGGCGAGCTTTCGCAGGGGGTTCCTGCCGATGCTGGTGGTGATGCTGGTGATCGGGTGGCTGCTGCTGCGCGAGCCGGATTTCGGGGCATTTGTGGTGATCACCGTGATCGCCATGGGCATCCTCTTTCTCGGCGGCATGAACTGGAAGCTGTTTGCCGGGCTGTTCGCGCTGCTGCTCTCGGGATTCGTGCTGCTGATCCTGGCTTCCCCCTACCGCCTGCAGCGCGTGATCGGGTTCATGGACCCGTGGGCGGATGCCTACGGCGCGGGCTACCAGCTCTCGCATGCGCTGATCGCGTTCGGCAGAGGCGAGTGGCTCGGCGTCGGGCTCGGCGCGAGCGTCGAGAAACTGTTCTACCTGCCCGAAGCGCACACCGATTTCCTGCTCGCGGTGATTGCGGAGGAGCTGGGATTCGTCGGCGTTGCCGCGATCATCGCCGCGTTCGCCTGGATCGTGACCCGGGCGTTCGTGATCGGCCGGCGCGCGGCCCTGCTCGAGCGGTATTACTCGGCGCTGGTCGCGCAGGGCATTGGCCTGTGGATCGGCGTGCAGGCGATCATCAATATCGGCGTCAACACCGGCATGTTGCCCACCAAGGGTCTGACACTGCCGCTCGTGTCCTTCGGCGGCAGCGCGCTGACGGCGATCTGTTGCGCGCTTGCGATTCTGCTGCGGGTGGACTGGGAGAACCGCCAGTTGGCCAAGGGCTTCACGGTATGAGCCGGACCATCATGATCATGGCCGGTGGCACCGGCGGCCACATTTTCCCGGCGCTGGCGGTCGGCGAGCACCTGCGCGCGCAGGGCTGGAATGCCGTGTGGCTGGGCGTGCGCGGCGGCATGGAGGAACGGCTGATCCCGCCGCGGGGCTACACCATGGCATGGGTCCGCTTCGCCGGGGTGCGTGGCAAGGGCCTCCTCGCCGCGGCGCTGCTCCCGTTCAACCTGCTCGTCGCGTTCTGGCAGAGCGCGCGGGCGATTTTCGCGCACCGCCCGGACGTGGTGCTCGGGATGGGCGGATACGTCTCGTTTCCGGGGGCCATGATGGCCTCGCTCTTCAACCGGCCGCTCGCGATACACGAGCAGAACTCGGTGGCGGGTCTCGCCAACCGGGTGCTCGCGAAGCTCGCGGACCGGGTGCTCACGAGCTTTCCGGATGCTTTCGGCGAGACGACGGCGGTGATCTGGACCGGCAATCCCGTGCGTCAGGAGATCGTCGGCATGGCGCCCCCGGAGAACCGCTACGCCGCGCGCGCCGGGCAGCTGCGGGTGCTGGTCGTGGGCGGCAGCCAGGGCGCCCAGGTGCTGAACACGGTTATGCCCGAAGCGCTGGCATTGCTCTCGCCGGCCGCGCGCCCGCGCGTCATGCACCAGGCCGGCGCGGGGCACGACGATGACGTGCGGAGCCGCTACCGGCAGCGCGGCGTGGCCGCCGAGGTGGTTGCTTTCATCGACGACATGGCGGCCCGCTATGCGGAAACGGATCTCATCGTCTGCCGCGCCGGCGCCACCACCGTGGCGGAGATCGCCGCGGCGGGCATCGCCTCGCTGCTGGTGCCGTACCCGCACTCGGTGGACGACCACCAGACGATCAACGCGCGCTTCCTCGCGGATCGCGGCGCCGCGTTGCTCATCCCTCAGGCCGAGTTGACGCCGCGACGGCTTGCCGAGTTGCTGGGCGGATTTACGCGCGAGCGCCTGCTGGCCATGGCGCAGGCGGCGCGCGCCACCGGCAGGCCCGAGGCGACGCGCGCGGTGGCGCAGGCGTGCATGGAGCTCGCGGCATGAGACACAAGGTCAAGCAAGTGCATTTCGTGGGCATAGGCGGCGCGGGGATGAGCGGCATCGCGGAAGTGCTGCTCACGCTGCGCTATCGGGTGAGCGGGTCCGACCTCGCCGAAAGCAGCGCGACGCGCCGTCTGCGGCAGCTCGGCGCCAGGATCCACATCGGCCATGCGGAGGCCCACATCGCGGGCGCCGATGCGGTCGTGGTGTCGAGCGCGGTCAAGGACGACAACCCCGAAGTCGCCGCCGCACGGGAGAGAAAAGTCCCGGTGGTCCCGCGCGCCCTGATGCTCGCCGAGCTGATGCGTCTGCGACAGGGCATCGCCGTCGCCGGCACGCATGGCAAGACCACCACCACCAGCCTGATCGCCAGCGTGCTGGCCGAAGGCGGACTGGATCCGACCTTCGTTATTGGCGGAAGGCTCGAGGCGGCCGGCTCCCATGCCAGGCTCGGCGCGGGCGAGTTCATCGTGGTGGAGGCGGACGAATCCGACGCGTCGTTTCTCTACCTGCAGCCGGCGATCGCGGTGGTCACCAATATCGATGCCGATCACATGGAAACGTACGGGCACTCGATGGACCGGCTGCGGCAGGCGTTCGCCGATTTCCTGCAGCGGCTGCCCTTCTACGGCGTGGCGGTGCTGTGCGCCGACGATGCCAACGTGCGCGCGGTGATGCCGCAGCTCACCAAGCCGGTCACCACCTACGGGCTTGATCCGGGTGCGCAGGTGCGCGCGCTGGACGTCACCCCGAGCGGCGGCCAGATGCACTTCCGTGCCGCGCATGCCGGCGGCGAACTCGCGATCGCGCTCAATCTGCCGGGCGCACACAACGTGCGCAACGCGCTCGCTGCGATCGCGGTCGGCATTGAGCTGGGCGTGCCGGAGGCCGCCATCGCAAGAGCGCTCGCGGAATTCAAGGGCGTGGGACGGCGCTTCCAGAATCTCGGCAAGATCCGGCTGCCGGGCGGCGGCAGCTTCGTGCTGATCGACGACTACGGCCATCACCCCGCGGAAATGGCGGCGACGCTCGCCGCCGCGCGCGGCGCCTTCCCCGGGCGCCGAATCGTGCTCGCATTCCAGCCGCACCGCTTTACACGCACGCGGGACTGCTTCGAGGACTTCGTCAAGGTGCTCTCGACGGCGGACGCGCTGGTGCTTGCCGAAGTCTACGCCGCTGGCGAGGCGCCGATCGTGGCGGCGGACGGCAAGGCGCTGGCGCGCGCGATCCGCGTGCACGGCAAGATCGAGCCGATCTTCGTCGAGGGCGTCGCCGAGCTCCCAGCGGCGATCCTGGGTCTCGCGCGCGACGGCGATGTGGTGCTCACGATGGGCGCGGGATCCATAGGCAACGTTCCGGCGCTGCTGCTCGCCGCCCGGCCGAGGAGCGTGAACGGGCTCGCATGAATATGGCGGAAACAGACATCCTGGCGGCGGGGCTGCGCGGCGAGGTGCGGCGGCGCGAGCCGATGGCAGGCCACGTGACCTGGCGCGCGGGCGGCACGGCCGAGGCCGCCTACTTCCCCGCCGATCTCGATGACCTTATCCACTTCCTGCGGCTGCTGCCCGCCGGCGAGCCCGTGCACATGATCGGCCTCGGCAGCAACCTGCTGGTGCGCGACGGCGGGCTGCGGGGTACGGTGATCTTTACGCACCGGGCCCTGCGCGAAATGCGGCTCGACCACCTGGGCGCGCTCGGCGGAGGAATCTACGCCGAAGCCGGCGTGGCGTGCCCGAAAGTCGCCCGCTACGCCGCGCTGAACAATCTCGCCGGCGCGGAATTCCTCGCGGGCATACCGGGAACCGTAGGCGGGGCGCTCGCAATGAACGCCGGGTGCTACGGCGGCGAGACGTGGGACATCGTCGCGCACGTGCTCTCCGTGGACCGCACCGGGAGGATCCGGGCGCGCACGCGGGAGGACTATGAGATCGACTACCGCAGCGTTGTGCTGCGCGCTCATGAAATCCCCCCCAACCCCCCTTTGACAAAGGGGGGAGCAATCCCCTCGACCCCCCCTTTGACAAAGGGGGGAGTCAGGGGGGATTCGGAAGAGTGGTTTGTCGCCACGAGCTTCCGCCTGAAGCGCGGCTCGGGAGCCGAGTCCCGCAGGAAGATCACCGAGCTGCTCAGGCGACGCATCGCGACGCAACCGCTCGGCGAGCCCAACGCCGGCTCCGTATTCCGCAATCCCAAGGGCGCCTACGCCGCGCGGCTGATCGAGGCCTGCGGGCTCAAGGGGCGCGTGATCGGGGACGCGATGATCTCGGAGAAGCATGCCAATTTCATCGTCAACCAGGGCAGCGCGCGCGCCGCCGACATCGAGGACCTGATCCTCCTCGCGGAACGGTCGGTCAGGGAGAAATTCGGAATCGCGCTCGAGCGCGAAGTGCGCATCGTCGGCGAGGCGTGACCAGTGACCAGTGACCGGTGACCAGTGCGCGACAGGTTTGGAAAAGTGGCCGTGCTGATGGGTGGTAAATCGGCGGAAAGGGAAATATCCCTGAAAAGCGGAACCATGGTGCTCAACGCCCTGAGGAAGAGCGGAGTGGACGCGCATGCATTCGATCCGCGCGACAGCGGCCTCGCGGCGCTCACGGCGCAACGCTTCGACCGCGCATTCATCGCGCTACACGGACGCTTCGGGGAGGACGGAACGGTGCAGGGAGCGCTCGAGTATCTCGGCATTCCCTATACCGGCAGTGGAGTCATGGCGAGCGCGCTCGCGATGGACAAATGGCGAAGCAAGCTGCTGTGGGACGCCACGGGACTGCCGACGCCACGCTGCGAGCTCATCCGTGCCAGCACGGATCCCGCCGACCTCGCGGCGCGCCTGGGCCTGCCGCTGATGGTGAAGCCCTCGCGCGAAGGCTCGTCGATCGGCATGAGCAAGGTGACCGCAGTCGAGAAGATCGCTCCAGCCTACGAGCTCGCCGCGCGCTACGACGACATGGTGATCGCGGAGCGCTTCGTCGACGGCACCGAGCTGACGGCGGGAATCCTGGGCGAGACGGTTCTGCCGCTGATCCGCCTCGAAACCCCGCGCGAGTTCTACGACTACGAGGCCAAGTACTTTGCCGACGACACCCGCTATAGCTGTCCGTGCGGGATCCCCGCCGGGGAGGAGCGGGCGATCCAGCAGACGGCGCTGGAAGCGTTTCACGTGCTCGGCTGCAGCGGCTGGGGGCGGGTGGACGCGATGCTCGACCGTGGCGGCAACCTGCACCTGCTGGAAGTCAACACCATACCGGGGATGACCGACCACAGCCTGGTGCCGATGGCCGCCCGCGCTGCCGGGATTTCATTCGAGGATCTGTGCGTGCGGATACTGGAGTCAGCGCATGTCGGTTGAAACCGGAAACGAGCAACGAGCGACGAGTCATGGGGCGGAACGCCATGTGGAATAAACCCGCGCTGATGAACGGGGTTGCCGGCGCGCTCTTCGCCGTGGCGGCGCTGCTCGCGCTGGTCATCGCGTGGAAGGTGGCCGCGCGCCAGCCGCTGTTCGAGTTGCGCGAGGTGACAGTGCACAGCGCGCTGGCGCACGTCACCCGCGGCGAGATCGAGGGGCTGGTGCAACGCGAGATCAAGGGCGAGTTCCTCACGCTCGATCTCGCCGCCGTGAGCGCCTCGTTTCAGAAGCTGCCATGGGTGCGCAATGCAAGCGTGCGGCGCCAGTGGCCAGCCCGGCTCGAGGTCGCGCTCGAGGAGCACGTGCCGCTCGCGCGTTGGGGACGCAGCGCGCTCGTCAACACGCAGGGCGAAGTGTTCCGGGCGGCCTATGACGCGGATTTGCCGGTATTCGTCGGCCCGGAGGGCTCGGCGCGGGAAATCGCGATCCAGTACCGCTACTTCCGCAAGAGCCTGGAGTCGATCGGCCAGTTGCCGGTGCGGGTCGAGGTTTCGCCGCGCCGCGCCTGGAAGCTCAGGCTTGCAAGCGGAATGACGCTCGTGCTCGGGCGCGAGCAGGTGGAAGCCCGATTGGCCCGTTTCGTCGCAGCGCATGACCAGGCGCTCGTGCCGCTCGGACCGAGGGTCAGCACCGTGGATCTGCGTTACGCCAATGGATTCGCCGTGCGCTCTCCGGAGCTGCGCCGCGAGAAGGCGGCGCCGAAGCGCGGCCGGAAAGCGGGAAAAAGGGTGGGCTGAACGCATGGGCAAGGCGCGGGACAACAAGAAGCTGATCGTGGGCCTCGACGTCGGGACGTCGAAGATTGCCGCCATCGTCGCCGAGGTGGGGCCCGAGGGCGGCTTCGAGATCATCGGCATGGGCAGCCATCCCTCGAGGGGGCTCAAGAAGGGCGTGGTGGTCAACATCGAGACCACGGTCAACGCCATCCAGCGCGCGCTGGAGGAGGCGGAGCTGATGGCCGACTGCAAGATTCGTGAGGTCTACACCGGCATCGCCGGCAGCCACATCCGCAGCTTCAACTCGCAGGGCATGGTGGCCGTGAAGGACAAGGAAGTGGCGCTCGCCGATATCGAGCGCGTGGTCGACACGGCGCGCGCCGTGCAGATCCCGAACGACCAGCAAATCCTGCACGTGCTCAACCAGGAGTTCATCATCGACGGGCAGGAGGACGTGCGCGAGCCCCTCGGCATGAGCGGAGTGCGCCTGGAAGTCAAGGTGCACATCGTGACCGGGGCGGTTTCCGCCGCGCAGAACATCGTCAAATGCGTGCGCCGCTGCGGGTTGGAGGTCCGCGACCTGGTGCTGCAGCCGCTCGCCTCCGCGATGGCCGTCATCTCCGACGACGAGAAGGACCTCGGGGTCGCCCTGGTCGACATCGGCGGCGGCACGTCCGATCTCGTCGTGTTCACGCATGGGGCGATTCGCCACACCGCGGTGATCCCGATTGCGGGCGACCAGATCACCAACGATATCGCGATGGCGCTGCGGACCCCGACCAAGGACGCCGAGGACATCAAGGAGCGCTACGGCTGCGCGCTATCCCAGCTCGCCGATCCCCAGGACATGGTGGAGGTGCCGGGACTCGGCGAGCGCGACCCGCGCCAGCTCTCGCGCAAGACGCTGGCGGAGGTGATCGAACCCCGGTTGGAGGAACTCTACTCGCTGGTGCAGACCGAGTTGCGCAGGAGCGGCTATGAAGAGCTGCTGTCGTCGGGGGTGGTGATCACCGGGGGCAGCAGCGTGATGCAGGGCATGGTCGAGCTGGGGGAGGAGATCTTCCACATGCCGGTGCGGGTGGGCTACCCGGCTTACCACGGCGCGCTGGCGGAGGCCGTGCGCCACCCGCGGCATTCGACCGGCGTGGGGCTGCTGCTGGCGGGGATGCAGCAGCTGCGAAGCCGCGAGCTGGCGCGTCTCACCGCGGGCTCGTTTCGCCAGGTGCTGGAGCGGATGAGGACATGGTTCACCGGAAATTTCTGAATCTCACGATGAAAGGAGACGGCAGTCATGTTTGAGATAGTGGACGCGCAAGCTCAGGAAGCTGTGATCAAGGTAATCGGCGTGGGCGGCTGCGGCGGCAACGCGGTCGACCACATGATCGACAAGGGCGTGGAGGGGGTGGAGTTCATCTCCGCCAACACCGACGCGCAGGCGCTCAAGCGCACCCAGGCCAAATCCCAGCTGCAGCTCGGCGCCGGGATCACCAAGGGTCTGGGAGCGGGCGCCAATCCCGAGGTCGGGCGCAAGGCGGCGTTGGAGGACCGCGAGCGCATTGCCGAAGCCATCGCGGGGGCGGACATGCTGTTCCTGACTGCCGGCATGGGCGGGGGAACGGGGACCGGTGCGGCGCCGGTGGTGGCGGAGCTCGCCAAGGAGCTCGGCATCCTCACGGTCGCGGTCGTCACCAAGCCCTTCGCGTTCGAAGGCAAGCGCCAGAGAATCGCGCAGGAAGGCATCGAGCAGCTCACGCCCCACGTCGATTCGCTGATCGTGGTGCCCAACGACAAGCTGATGGAGGTGCTCGGCAACCAGGTGACGCTCGACGGCGCGTTCCGGGCGGCGAACGATGTGCTCCATGGCGCGGTCGCCGGCATCGCCGAGATCATCAGTTGCCCGGGCATGATCAACGTGGACTTTGCCGACGTGCGCACCGTGATGGCCGAGATGGGCATGGCGATGATGGGCTCGGCTCGGTCCTCCGGGCCCGACCGGGCGCGGCTTGCCGCGGAGCAGGCGGTGGCGTGCCCGTTGCTCGAGGACGTCAACATCTCGGACGCGCGCGGCGTGCTGGTCAACATCTCGGCGAGCAAGGCGACATTCCAATTGCAGGAGATGTACGACGTGATGAGCACGATCAAGGCGTTCTCGTCGGATTCCGCGCATCCCATCATCGGCACCGTCTACGACGATGCGCTCGGGGACCAGCTGCGGGTGACGATCATCGCGACCGGCCTCGGCAAGCCCGTGGTGCAGCGGCAGGTGAAGCCGCTTACCGTGGTGACCGGCAAGACCGGCACTGACAACCAGCCGCTGGATGTGGACTACGGCGCGCTGGAGATGCCGGCGGTGATGCGTTCCAAGCGCAACCGCGACGCGACGGTCGAGGCGATGCGGCAATCCGGTGTCGAGATGCTCGACATCCCCGCGTTCCTGCGCAAGCAAGCGGATTGACTGGTTGCCGGTGCGGGCGGGTGAATCCCCTGCGCCGCGGGTGGTGCGAGGGCATGGCGCGGAGCTGTCGGTTTGTTAACGGCAACGATGGCCGCGCGTTTCGTGACATTTTTGTTGCAAGGCAACAATCGCGCGTGTTAAGATTTCTCAGTTAAGGACCTGAAATTTCAGGGAGTTTTGCGTGATCAAGCAGCGCACGCTGAAGAACATCATCCGCGCGACGGGCGTCGGGTTGCATACGGGAACGAAGGTCTATATGACGCTGCGGCCCGCGGCGCCGCATACCGGCATCGTGTTTCGGCGCATCGATCTCAATCCGCCGGTGGAAATCAAGGGTGAGCCATACTCGGTCGGCGACACCCGGCTCTCCTCCTGCCTGGAAAAGGGTCAGGCGCGGATATACACGGTCGAGCACCTGATGTCGGCGCTGGCCGGCCTGGGCATAGACAATGCCTACATCGACCTCACGGCCCCGGAAGTGCCGATCATGGACGGCAGCGCCGGCCCGTTCGTGTTTTTGCTGCAATCCGCGGGGATTGATGAGCAGAACGCCGCAAAGAAGTTTGTTCGAATCCTGAGTCCCGTGGAAGTGACGGAGGGCGACAAGTGGGTGCGCTTCGAGCCATACAACGGCTTCAAGCTCACCATGGGAATTGATTTCGCGCACCCGGTCTTCGACAAGGCGCGGCGGTCGGTTACCGTGGATTTCTCCACGACGTCCTATGTCAAGGAGGTGAGCCGCGCGCGCACCTTTGGTTTCATGCAGGACGTCGAGACGCTGCGGTCGCAGGGGCTCGCGCTCGGCGGTAGCCTCGACAACGCGATCGTGATGGATGAATACCGGGTGCTCAACACCGACGGGCTGCGTTACGAGGACGAGTTCGTCAAGCACAAGGTGCTCGACGCAATCGGCGATCTCTATCTTCTCGGGCACCCGCTGATCGGCGCGTTTTCAGGCCACAAATCGGGGCACGCGCTCAACAACCGGTTGCTGCGCCGGCTGCTCGAGGACAAGCCCTCCTGGGAATTCGTAAGCTTCGAGCGCGACGAGGACGCCCCGGCATTCCTCGCCTGGCAGCCCCAACCGGCCTGAGCGGCGCGCCCTTGGCGCGCCGGTTCCAGGTTCCAAATTCCGAGTTCAAGGCTCTGGGCGCCTACCTGGAACCTGGAGCTTGAGACCTGAAGCGTTAATCCTTAAACCTGAAACCTGGAACTGCACATGCTTGTTCTCAGGCTGATCGGTATCCTGGTACTGCTCGCCATCGTCGGGTCGATTGCGCTTTATCTGTTTACCCGCAACCGGCGCTACCTCACCATCGCCTGGCGGGTATCCCAGTTTGCCCTCGTGTTCCTCGTGATCTTCCTCGTGCTCTACTTGCTCGAGCGCCTCGTGCTGGTGATTTGAGCCCCAGAGCCTAGTCCTGCCCGGTTGGGGCGCGCTTCGCCAGCCAGCGGACGAGAGCCGATTTGAGGGGCGAGGGCGGCAGGGCATTCGCGAGGCCTGCCAAATTCTGAATGGCTTCAGGGGGTAAGAGACGCTTCGTGACTTCGTCCTCGTCCTTGATTTTGTGCGTTTTTACTTGCACGCCCAGGCGGATTCCAGTAATCTCCGGCTGTTGTTTTTGAACGTGTTTTAGGAGTCGCGGCGCGAGTTGCCTGAGCTTGGCTGCCACGGCCGGATTGTCAGCCAGAACAACGAGTGTCCCGGCCCTGAGGTCCACGACCCGGGTGGCCGCCGCGAGTGCAGAGGGAGTCGCTTCGAGCAGCAGTTGTTGCAGGTCGCCCAGGCGGCGCGCGTGGCGGGCAAGCGCCGTGAGGTCGCCTGAGCGGGCGATGACATCGCCAATCTTCTGGGCAGGCACCGGGGGGTGTCGGGTGAAAGACGATGAATATTATCCTGGTTTCGGAAAAACTGGCCAAAGCAAGAACCATCACCCTGGGGCTGCCGCAGTTCGCGCTGCTCGGTCTGGGCGTGGTGATTTCCGTAGTGGCGCTTGCCGCGTCGATCAACTACGTGTTGCTGCGTTACGCCGCCGAGCTCAACGTTCCCTACGTGCAGTCGATCCTGCTGTCAGCTCAGCAGGAGCAGCACGCGAAGACCGAGTCCTACCTGCGCGAGAATCTCAACGCAATGGCGGTCAGGCTCGGGCAGATGCAGGCGCAGCTGGTGCGTCTCGATACGCTCGGCGAGCGTCTTGCCAAGCTGGCGGGGTTCAAGCCGCAGGACCTGGTGTTTAACGAACCGCCGGCGCGCGGCGGCGCGGTATCGTCACTGCCGCCACAGGATATCTCGCTCAACGATTTCACCCGGCAACTCGACGTATTGACGCGGCAGGTGGAAGACCGCGGCGACAAGCTCGGTGTGCTCGAGTCGCTCTTCACGGTCGACAGCGCGAAAAAGAAACTGCTTCCGACGATCCTTCCCGTGCAGGGCGGGTGGTATTCCTCGAATTTCGGCTGGCGCATCGACCCTTTTACCGGTCAGCGGGCGTTTCACGAAGGCATCGACGTCATTGTCGAGCATGGCACGGCGTTTCGCGCCGCGGCGGGCGGCGTCGTCGTCTTCTCGGCCATGCACCCGCAATATGGTAATATGATCGAGATCGATCACGGCAACGGCCTGGTCTCACGCTACGCGCACGCCTCGAAGCGGATGGTAAAAATCGGCGACGTGGTGTTGCGCGGCACGAAGATCGGCGAAGTCGGCAAGACGGGGCGGGCGACCGGTACCCACCTGCATTTCGAGGTGCGCCAGCACGGGGCACCGGTAAATCCGGCGCGGTTCCTGCGGCTGCCCGGCTGATTCGAGAGGCAGGGATTCGGAGAGGGGGTGGGGCGTTTCCCCACCCCTTTTTGTTTATCACGGCTAGATGATCCAGACGATACTGCGGAAGATCTTCGGCAGCCGGAATGACCGGCTGCTGCGCCAGTACGGGCGGCAGGTGCGTGCCATCAACGCGCTTGAGCCGCAAATAGGAAAGCTGACGGACACGGAGCTGCGCGCCAGGACCGACGAATTCCGCGCCCGTATCCGCGACCGGCTCGCCCGGATCCCCGAGGCCGCCGGCGACGAAGCCGATCGCGCGCGGCAGCGGGCGAACGAGCTTAAGGATGCTCGCCGCGACGTCCTCGAAGAGGTGCTGCCGGAGGCGTTCGCAGTGGTGCGCGAAGCCGCCAGGCGCACCCTCAACATGCGCCATTTCGATGTGCAGCTCGCCGGCGGCGTGGCGCTCCACAACGGAAAGATCGCGGAAATGCGCACCGGCGAAGGCAAGACGCTGGTCGCGACCCTTCCCGCCTATCTCAATTCGCTCGCCGGCGAGGGCGTGCACATCGTGACGGTCAACGATTACCTGGCGAGTCGCGATGCCGACTGGATGGGCAAGATCTACCGGTTCCTGGGCCTCACCGTGGGGGTCAACCTGGCGTTCCACGATCTCGAGTCGGGCGAGCGCCAGGAAGCGAAGCGGCGCGCCTACGGGGCCGATATCACCTACGGCACCAACAACGAGTTCGGCTTCGACTACCTGCGCGACAACATGGTGTACCAGGTTCCGGAGCGCGCGCAGCGTGGGCTGCATTACGCGATCGTGGACGAGGTGGACTCGATCCTGATCGACGAGGCGCGCACGCCGCTCATCATCTCCGGGCAAGCCGAGGACACCACCGACCTCTATGTCCGGATGAACCGGGTCGTCCCCCAGCTCGTGCGCCAGAAGAAGGAGGACGCGGCGGGCGATTACTGGGTGGACGAAAAGGCGCACCAGGTGCTGCTGTCCGAGCAGGGACACGAGCACGCCGAGGAGGTTCTCATGAAAGCCGGCCTGCTCACCTCGGGAACCAGCCTCTACGACGCGGCCAACATCCATTTGATGCATCACCTGAATGCCGCGCTGCGGGCGCACAGTCTGTTCCACCGCGACCAGCAGTACGTCGTGCAGGGGGGCGAGATCATCATCGTGGACGAGTTCACCGGGCGGCTCATGCCGGGGCGGCGCTGGTCGGAAGGCCTGCACCAGGCGGTCGAGGCCAAGGAAGGAGTCGAGATCCAGAAGGAAAATCAGACGCTGGCGACGATCACCTTCCAGAATTACTTTCGCATGTACGGCAAGCTCGCCGGCATGACCGGCACGGCAGACACCGAGGCCTACGAGTTCCACCAGATCTACGGCCTCGAGACGGTGGTGATCCCCACGCACATG